>Ga0307372_10014527_pt1 | contig 10063 bp, 5 predicted proteins | sample OX1MG_FD_202533 | JGI IMG/M metagenome (GOLD analysis project Ga0307372, IMG submission 202533) | Soil microbial communities from Risofladan, Vaasa, Finland - OX-1 | ecosystem: Environmental > Terrestrial > Soil > Coastal area > Acid sulfate soil | place: Finland: Risofladan, Vaasa | collected... | reverse complement strand
GGCGGCCAGGCCCAGTGGTCGATCTCGCCGCGGTGGTCACTGGTCGGGACCTACGCGTGGTCGCCGTCGGCCGACAAGTCCACGCTGAATCCGACCAACAAGCTCTACACCGGCGACGAACAGCGTCTGGACGTGCGCCAGGAGGACGTGGGCGTGCAGGCGCGGCTGGGCGATCTGAACGGCCCGGCGGCGTCCGACAGCTGGAGCATGCATCCGTTCGTGGGCGCCGGACTGGGCAGCCGTCAGTACAGGTACCGGCATCCGGCGATCGCCGAGACGCTCGTCGGCAAATCGGGCGCCACCGACATGATGGGGTACGCCGGGCTGGGCACGGACGTCGTGCGCAACAACTCGCGGCTGGGGTTCCGCTTCGAGCTGCGCGACTACATGTCGCAGTACAAGGGGCTGTACGATCAACTCGCCACCTCGCAGACGAGAAACGACGTGACGTTCTCGGCGGGGCTCAACTTCGGGTTCTAGTCCACCGGCGGTTCGCAGCGGCCGTCGCCGGGGGCGCCCGGCGGCGGTGCGCCGCCCCGGCGGCCGCGCGCCCGGCATCCACATCGCCGCGGCATCGGGTTATCTTCGAGGCGGATCGTGCCATCCGCCCTTCATCCTCGCCGATCGCGCGTGGAGGACATGCCGTGACCCCATGGGTCCGGCGGCTGCTCGCCGCCAACTTCGTGGTTTTCTTCGTGCAGCTCACCGTGCCCTCGGTGACGGACGCGTTCGCCTTCGTCCCGTCGCTGATCCTCGTGCGCCCGTGGACCGTCGTCACGTACATGTTCCTGCACGGCGGCTGGATGCACATCATCTTCAACATGATCGCGCTGTTCTTCTTCGGGCCGCGCGTGGAACAGCGGCTGGGGTCGAACCGGTTCATCTCGCTCTACTTCCTGAGCGGCATCTCGGGCGCGCTGCTGTCGTCGGCGCTCGCGCCGTCGGCGGCGATCATCGGCGCGTCGGCGGCGGTGTTCGGCGTCATGCTGGCGTTCGCGCGCTACTGGCCGCGCGACCTCATCTACATCTGGGGCGTGATCCCCATCCAGGCGCGATGGCTGGTGATCATCGCCACCATGTTCTCGCTGTACAGCGGGCTGCAGGGCTCGCGCGGCGGGGTGGCGGACTTCGCGCACCTGGGCGGCTTCGCCGGCGCGTTCCTGTATCTCTGGTGGCTCGACAAGCGGCGCGGCACCAACCGCTTCCGCGCCCAGGCCGTGCCGCGCGTGCCCACCGCCCGCGTGCTCAACTGGCACAAGGTGGATCCGTCGACCATCCACGAGATCAATCGCGACGAGGTGAACCGGATCCTCGACAAGATCAGCGCGTCGGGCATCGCGAGTCTCACCGTCGACGAGCGCGTGTTCCTGTCGAACTTCGTGCCGCCCGACGACCGGGTGCCCCCAGTGTCGTGACGGCCCGGCCGCGCGGTCAGCGGCTGTACGAGAGGCTCAGCGCCACCGCGCTCAGGCGGTGCACCGCGCGCGCGGTGTCGTATTCATCGTAGAAGAACACCTCGGTCTGGACCGGCGCGCGCGTGCGCAGCCGCAGTCCGTACAGCCACATCGATTTGTTCACCTCGCCGAGGCGGGCGTCGTACGCCCACTCGCGGCCCACCCACGGCGTGACGAACGGAATCGCCGCCCCGCCCACGTCGGCGCGCACCTGATTGATCCACCGCGACGTCCAGGCGGTGTACATGTCGCGCACTTCCGTCTCCTGCAGGTCGCGGGCCGTGAGCCAGTCCGCGAACCGATGGGTGGCCGTGGCTGCGAGCAGCACGCGCTCTTCGGTGCGGCGCGGCCCGGGTCCGGGCACCACCACGTGCTCATATCCCGACGACAGGCGCCACGCGCCCACGGCGTATCCGATGCCGGCGCCCGTCTTCACCTCGTCCAGCGCCTGCCGCTGGTTGTTGCCGTATTCCGTGAGGTGGACGTCGGCGGACCATGGACCGGTCAACGGCACGGAAGCGCGCAGGTAGGACCGCCACTCGGTGAGCGACGGGGCATCCTGCGCCGCGGCGTGGGACGCGGCCAGCACCAGGGCGAGCGCGGCGAGCCGGCGCGCGGGCGCGCCGAACGAAGTGAAGCGGAATGTGGGCAGGGGGCGTGGCCGGAACGGCGGCTGGGGTCGGAGGAGGAAAATAACACCGGCCCCGCCTCAGCGCGCCATGCGGAACCGGGCCGGGGACAGCGGCACGTTGACCGCCGCCGAATCGAAGCGGATCCGCTGCACGCCGGGCCGGCCGCGCGTGTCGCTGTCGATCCGGAACGCCACCATCACCCCACCCACGGAGCGGTAGTCGCGGAACCAGGACTCGTACACCACGGTGTCGCCGTGCACCACGCGCCGTCCGCTCCACTTGGTCTGCAGGTGCGTCCCGGCGTCGATGAAGTACGTGTCCTGCAGCCCCGCGGCGGTCGTCACGCGCAGCAGGGACGCGGGCCGTCCGTCGGCGGTGTCGGTGCCCGCGAACGTCACGCGATTGCCCTTGGCGGCGTAGTCGATGAGCGGGCCGTCGAAGTCGGCGCCCGCCTCGACGTTCGCCGCGAGGTCCGGCTCCATGACGTGGGGCGCCGTGTCTCCGGCGAACGGATTGATCGTCCACGTGGTGCGGCCGTCCGACGCCTGCACGATGGTCTTCCCGTTCAGGTGCAGCGTCGTTCGGATGTGCAGCGGCCGCTCCAACTCCACGGTGTCCACCGCGTCCGCGCCTGGGCCGAGCACGATGTGCCCCGCCAGCCACTCGGTGCGCACGGCGCGCAGCCGCGCCATGCCGCCGCGGGCGGCGACATTGAGGGCGATGAGCGAATCGACCGACTGGGCGGCGACGGGCGCGGCCGCGACGACGAGGGCGAGGGCCGCCAGGCGTCCCATGGATGCTCTGAGCATGGGGAGAATGTGCACGCCGCCGGGCGGGTCCGCATCGCGGTGCGTGTAAGCTCCTCGTAAGTGCCGGCTGGTGCATGGCCGCGCGTCTGGGCATCTTCCGGGCGCCATGAACCGACTCTCCTGCCTGATGCTCGCCGGCGCCCTCGCGCCGTGCATGCTCGCCGCCCAGCACGCGGCCCGCCTCCCGTCGGTGGAACTGCGCCGGGGGATGGTGATCACGACCTCGGTGCGGATCGTGCCTCGCACTTATCACCTGGCGGCGGCGCCTTCGCTCGACTCCGCCGTGGTCACCATCCGCGGCGACGACGTCACCGTGGACTTCGCCGGCGCGCACATGGAAGGGATCGACCCGCACGCCGATCCCGACCAGGCGGCGGGCGTGGCCGTGCGCGTGGACGGCGGGCGCCACGTGCGCATTCTCCACGCGCACATCCGCGGCTACAAGGTGGGCATCATGGCGCGCGGCACGCGCGACCTGGCGCTGATCGGCAACGACCTCAGCTACAACTGGAAGCCGCCGTTGTACAGCCTCGTGGAGCACGAGAGCCTGGTCGACTGGCTCTCGTTCCATCACAACGAGCATGACGAGTGGTTGCGCTACGGGGCCGGCGCCTATCTGGTGGACGTGCACGGGGGCGAGATCCGCGACAACGTGGCCGAGCAGGGGATGAACGGGCTGATGCTCGTGCGCAGCGACAGTCTCCGCATCCACGACAACACGCTGTCGTACAACTCGGGACTGGGGCTGGGGCTCTACCGCTCGGCGAGCAACGTGATCGAGCACAACCGCATCGACTTCGACGTGCGCGGCTACAGCCACGGCTTCTACCGGCGCGGCCAGGACTCGGCGGGGCTGCTGCTCTACGAACAGAGCGACAGCAACGTGGTGGCGTACAACTCGGTCACGCACGGCGGCGACGGGTTGTTCCTGTGGGCCGGCCAGAGCACGATGGACACCGGCCTCGGCGGCGCCAACGACAATCTGTTCTTCGGCAACGACTTCAGCTTCGCGCCCACCAACGGCATGGAAGCCACGTTCAGCCGCAACCGGTTCATCGGCAATCGGTCGGACGGCAGCGACAACGGCCTGTGGGGCGGCTACAGCTACGATTCGCCGATCGTGGGCAACTGCTTTGTGGGCAACCGCACCGGCATCGCCATCGAGCACGGCCAACACAACGTGATCCTCGCCAACCGGTTCCTCGGCGACTCGACGGCCATCTGGCTGTGGGCCAACCCCACCCAGCCCTCCGACTGGGGCTACCCCAAGCAGCACGACACGCGGAGCCACGACTACGGCGTGCGGGACAACACCTTCGCGGGCAACCGGGTGGCGGTGCGCGCGGCCAACACGTCCGAGCTGACGGTGGCGCGCAACCGGTTCGTGGGCGTGGACACGACCTTCGTGCTCAAGGACACGTCGGCCTCGCGGATGGACAGCAACGCCGTCGTGGCGCCGGACGCCGGGAGCGCGGCCGGCACCGCCGCGGCGTGCGAGCCGGCGTCGCTGCTGCCGCGGGCGTACGCGCGGTTGGCGCCGCCGGCGCCGGCGTCGGAACGCCGGGTGCCGGCCTCGGCGCTCACGCGCCGCGACCGCTCGGCGATCGTCGTCGACGGGTGGGGGCCGTACGACTGGCGCTCCCCCAAACTCTGGCCCGTGGACAGCACGCACGCCGTGCCACTGCGGCTCGCGGTGCTCGGCCCGGCGGGCGCGTGGCGCGTGGTGTCGCGGCGCGGCGTCGCCGCGCTCTCGCGCGAGCGCGGCCGCACCGGCGACACGATCGCCGTGACCCCGGCCGCCGATTCCCTGGGCGACTGGGGGCTCACGCTCGAGTATCGCGGCGGCGCCACGGTCTCGCCGCGCGGCGAGACGGTGGGGGCCGGACAGCCATATCAATTTTCATATGGCGTGTTCGAGCCCATCCGCGCCTGGGACGCGCGGTTCTTCGTGTGGAGTGACAGTACCGATCCGCGCACGGCGCCCGCGGCGTTCGCGGCATTGCTCCACGGGACGCCGACGCTGGCACGCCAGGAGGAACGGCTGGACTATGAATGGTACCGCCCAACGATCGCCGGCCTGCCCGTCGAACACTGGGCGCTGGACGCCACGACGCGCGTCACCGTGCCGCCCGGCAACTACACCCTGCGCACGATCAGCGACGACGCGGTGCGGGTGTGGGTGGACGGCCGGCTCGTGATCGACGACTGGCAGCCGCACGAGTCGGCGATCGATCTCGCGCCGCTCACCGGCGGGCGCCACGACATTTACGTGCAGTATTACCAGGTGGACGGATGGGCGGAGTTCCGGCTGGACGTACTGCGCGAGGAGCTGGTGCAGGCCCGGTAGGGCGTATTACGGCCCGGGGAAGCTCGTGAGCGCCGAGCGGAGCTGTCCCAACTCCGCCGCGCTGCCCGTGATCATGTCGGCAGGGAACTTCCGGTACGCCAGGATGCCCTGGTAGATCGGCCCGCTCTTGTACCAGTCGGGCGTGTTGCCGGCCAGATACTGGAGCCGCAGGTTCCGGTCGAGATTGATCTGCGCGCCCTTGAGCCACGGCGCGAGGTCCGAGGCGCGGCCGGCGTAGGTGCCGAGCAGGTCGAGCACCGACGGGAAGCCCACGGTGCTCAACGACATCTCCGCCATCGCATGGTCGGGGCGCGCCATCCGCGCCTCGAGCGTGTCGATGTCGAGCGCGAGCGGCGCCACCTGGCCCAGGAGCACCAGGTCGTAGCCCTGCCCGCCGTTGGTGTTGCCCCAGATGGTGCCGTTGGGGAAGACCTCGAAGAAGGTCGCGATCTCGCTCTTCACCGCGTCCTGGTTGCTCTCGTACAGCGGCACCCACTGCGTGACGAGGCCCCCCGGATTCAGGTGCGCCTTGACCAGCTCGAAGTACTCCTTGGTATACAGCGTCGCCGCGCCCTTCACCCACGGATGGATGGGGTCGGACGTGATGATGTCGTACGTGCGGTTCGTGGTGAGGATGTAGTGCCGCGCGTCGTCGTAGGTGATGTGCACGCGCGGGTTGGTGAGCACGTTGAAGTTCTGCTCGGCAAAATACGGCCCGATGTGCGGCGGGATGAGCGGCTCGATCTCGCAGATGCGGACGTCCTGCACACTCGGGAACGGCAGCAGCGAGCCCGCCGTCACGCCGGCGCCGAACCCCACCACGAGCACCGATCTGGGGTCGGGATGGAAGAGCGCCGGGATGCTGCCCAGCATCCGCTGCAGCCGCATGTCCTGCGGCTCGGTGGACGCTTCCACCTTGCCGCTCACGTGGAAGTTGCGCACGCCGTTCGGTTCCTCGGACACGCCGATCGACGAGTTCACGCCTTCGCCCCGGTACAACTCCTTCACCTCGTTGAGCCGCCACGGCATCTGGCGGCCGTAGGCGATGAGCTCGAACGGGATGCGCGGCACGGTGCCGATGAGCACGCCGGCCGCGATCGTCGCCGCCGCCAGCGGCGCCCACCCCCGGCCCGTCCCGGCCGCCCCGGCGCGCGCCGGCCGGCCCCGCGGCACCAGCATCAGCAGCGCGGCTGCGCTCGAGACCAGCATCAGCGCCCGCTGCGCGTTCTGCGTGCCCACTGCCGGGATGAGCCAGAGGCTGAACAGCAACGCGCCGAGAATCGCTCCCACGGTGTTGGCGGCGTACACGCCGCCCACCAGCCGTCCCGGATCCTGTGCCGGATCCGCCACCGCCACCGCCGCCAGGGCCAGCGGGAAGCTGGCGCCCCAGAGCAGCGCCGCCGGCAGCACGGTCCAGAGCGTGCGCGCGAAATCGATCTCGAACGTGTACCGCGGACTGGGCGACAGCCCCGGGTCCACCGGCCAGTACGGCAGCGCGCGCGCGATCATGTACGCCGCCCACGCCACCGTGGCCACGAGCAGCAACTGGCAGACGCCCAGCGCGAACGCCGCCGCGGCCTCGCGGCGCGCCAGCCACGCGCCGGCGCTGCTCCCCAGGCCGATGCCGATGAGGAACACGCCGAGGATGATCGAGAACGTGTACGTGGTGCCGCCCAGGAGCAGCGACAGGAGCCGCGTCCACACCACCTCGGCGCCGAGGGCCGCCAGGCCGCTGAGCGCGATCACCACGTACACCGCCCACGCCCGGCGCACGAACGTCGCGTCGCCGGCCGCCGGTTCCGCGGGGGCCGCGGGGGCCGCGTCGCGTGGCGTCACCGCCGCCAGCGCGAACGCCAGCCCCGCCACCACGAGGTTGATCGCCGCCGCCACGTACGTCGTGGTCGGCATGTCGTGCACGCGCAGCAGATAGAACCCGGCGAGCAACGACCCCACCACGGCGCCGGCGGTGTTGCCGCCGTAGAAGAACCCCAGCCACGACACGCCCCGGGGGGTGGCCTCGATCCAGCGCGCAATGGCCGGCAGTGACGCGCCCATGAGAATCGTGGGCGGCAGCAGGCAGACCGCGCACAGCAGGGCGCGCGTGATCAGCCCCATCACCCCCTGGCCGGCGACGGCCGTGTACAGCCCGCCGGCATACGGCATCGCGAACAGCACGGCGATCCCGATCGCGCCGATGCCCAGCTCCAGCGCCGCATACACGCGCAGCGGGTGCGGCCGCGCCGAGACGTAGCGGGGCAGCGCCAGGCTGCCGATGCACATCCCGCCCATGAACGTGCCCAGCAGCACGCCCAGCGACACGGCGGTGGACCCGATCACCAGTTGCAGCAGCTGGAACCAGACGATCTCGTAGATCAGCGCGGCGCAGCCGCTGCCGACGAACAGCAGGAGCAGCAGCGGCAGCACGCGGCGGGACCGCATGCGGTTACATGCCTCCCGTGATCGCCGCGTGCAGCGCCTGCAGCGTCGTCGGCGAGCCGGCGAACAGATCCGGCGGATACGCGCGGTACCGCAGCATCTGCGCGTAGATGGCCTGCTGGTTGTACTGGTTGAGGCTCAGCCCGGCCAGGTACTGCAGCCGCAGGTTGCGATCGTGGTTGATCTGCGCGTCGGCCAGCCAGGGCGCCAGCTGCCGCCCCTGCGCCGCGAACGTCGAGAACAGATCGGTGGCCGAGTAGAAGCCGATCTCGCTCAGCGAGCGCGCCACCGGCGCGTAGGCCGGCGTCTCGAGGCGCTTCTCGATCGAGTCGACGTTGATCGTCATCGGCTCCACGGAGCCCACGAGCACCATGTCGTAGCCGCCGCCGTTGTAGGTGTTGCCGAACACCATGCCGTTGGGGAAGGCCTGCATGAACGTGGCCACCTCGCTCTTCACGGCCTCGGTGTTGCTCTCGTAGAGCTGCACGAACAGCGTCACCACCCCGCCGGGGTTCAGATGCTGCTTCACGACGTCGAAGAATTCCTTGGTGTACAGCGTGGCCGCGCCCTTCACCCACGGATCGAGCGGGTCGGAGGTGACGGCGTCGAACTTCTGGTCCGTGGTGAGGATGAAGTGGCGGGCGTCGTCGATCACCACGCTCACCTTGGGATTGGCCACGACGTCGAAGTTGTACGGCGCGAAGTACTTCGACACCACGCGCGGCACCAGCGGCTCGATCTCGGCGATCGTCTCGTGCTTCACGCGCGGATCCACCGACACCGCGCCCGCCGTCACGCCGGCTCCGCAGCCGATCACCAGCACCGAAGCCGGGTTCGCCGGCAGCAGCGTGGTGAGGTGCCCGAGCATGCGTTGGAGCCGCATGTCCTGCGGTTCGCTCGACGCCTGCACCTTGCCCGCGTTGTGGTAGTTCATGACGCCGTCGGCCGACCGCGTCACGGCCACCGACGAGTTCATCCCCTCGCCCACGTAGATGATCTGCCCCTGATACGGCAGGTAGGTCACCATCCAGCGGCCGTAGGCCACCAGCAATCCCGGCACCGGGGCCACCGTGGAGCCCAGCCACAGCGCCGCCGCCACCGTGGCCACGCCCCACGCCGCGCCCGTGCGGCTCACGCGCAGCCGCGTCGCGTCCGGCGACAGCACCGGCACCAGCATGAGCAGCGCGCTCACCGTGGCCAGCGCGATCAGCACGCGTTCCGACTGCTGCGTCCCGATCCAGGCGATGAGCAGCAGGCTCGCGCACAGCGCGCCGATGATCGCCCCCACGGTATTGGCCGCGTACACGCGCCCCACCAGGCGTCCGCCGTCGCGCTCGCCCGAGCCGACGCCGGCCAGCGCCAGGGGAAAGCTCGCCCCCCACAACAGCGCCGCCGGGAGCACCACCCAGAGGCAGCGCACGAGGTCGATCTCGAACAGGAACCGCGGACTGCTGGCCAGCCCCGGATTCACCGGCCAGTACGGAAGCATCTGCGTGCTCGAATACGCCGCCCACGCCATGCCGACGACGAGCAGCGCCTGGCACCACCCCAGCGCCGTCCGCGCGTTGGCCACCGAGCGCGCGATCACCGAGCCGATGCTGCTCCCGATGCCGATCCCCACCAGGAACGCCGCAAGGATGAGTGAAAACGTATATGTCGTGGCGCCGAGCAGCAGCGACAGCATCCGCGTCCAGAGCACCTCGGCGGCCAGCGCCGTCGCGCCCGAGATGCCGATCGTCAGGTAGACGAGCCAGGCGCCGGGCGCCGGGGCCGCCGCCTCCGCGGCCGGCGCCTCGCCGGTGGCCGCGACGTGCGGCGTGACCGTGGAGAGCGCGAACGCCGACAGCGCCACCCCGGCGTTGATCGCCACCGCCACCATCGTGGCCGTGGTCATGTCGTAGACGCGCAGGAGATAGAAACCGGCCAGCAGCGACCCGAACACCGCGCCCGCCGTGTTGCCGCCGTAGAAGAAGCCCAGCCACGACACGCCGGCCGGCGTCGTCTCCACCCAGCGCGCGATGGCGGGGAGCGTGGCGCCCATGAGCAGCGTGGGCGGCAGCAGGCAGATCGCGCTCACCACGCCCCGCAGGAACAGCCCCTGCATGCCGTGCGCGGCGATCGACGTGTAGATGCCGCCGGCGTACGGGAGGCCGTACAGCACGAGGACGCCGAACACGCCAATCGCGGCTTCGAGCGCCGCGTACACGCGCAGCGGGTGGCGGCGCGCCGAGACCACGCGCGACAGGCCGAGGCTGCCCAGACACATGCCCCCCATGAACGTGCCCAGCAACACGCCGAGCGACACCGCCGAGGATCCGATGTTGAGCGACAGGAGCTGGAACCAGACGATCTCGTAGATCAGCGCCGCGCAGCCGCTGCCCACGA
>Ga0307372_10014525_pt1 | contig 10063 bp, 9 predicted proteins | sample OX1MG_FD_202533 | JGI IMG/M metagenome (GOLD analysis project Ga0307372, IMG submission 202533) | Soil microbial communities from Risofladan, Vaasa, Finland - OX-1 | ecosystem: Environmental > Terrestrial > Soil > Coastal area > Acid sulfate soil | place: Finland: Risofladan, Vaasa | collected... | reverse complement strand
ACAGGCGCTTGTGTTTTTGCATCCGGTAATCATGCCAGATTTCCAAGCCATCAAAATAGCCGTGCCTTCGTCGAGGAAAGATCGTTTATCACCCTGTTTTTACCCACTCAGTTTGGAGAAGACCCATTATTAAGAACAGTCTTTGGATCTTCACCTTCACATACTCGCAGCAGAGCTTTTACAATTTCCGCTGTTTTTTTAGGGGATTTATTTTTCTTGGATTTAATATCTTTCTTTATTTCCTCGTGCGTGATGCACCGTGACCCTTGATTTTTGGGATCGTATATCTGGACTAAAAAATCATTCTCACCTTTTTTTCCGGGTTTCTTGATACGAATCTGACGGCCATCCGCCAAAGTTTCAACCACATACTCGCCCTTTTCGATCTTCAATAGCTCTCGCTTAAATTCATCGCGAGAAGAGTTCTCAATGTTAAGTCCGGGAGGGCTATTCTCCATGGAGTTATTCATGGAACTTTTTTAAGGATTGGCTCGTATGAAAAGTAGGCATGCAGGGTAGTTCGACGGTAGAATAGCCGCCCGATAACCGGAAGATGTGGGTTCGATTCCCACCCCTGCAAACCCAGGAAACCGAAGCTGTCTGGAACGGGCGGAGCTTCGGTTTCCGCTTGGCTCTTGACGCGCATTCATGCTCCTGCTATATTAGATTTATCGGGCGGCTGTGAACTACCCAGGCCTCGGGCGACCGGGGCCTTTCTTTTTGCCCTCAAGCCGCCGATCACGGCAGCTGCTGGACGAGCTCCCCGTAGGTCTCGGGCCGGCGGTCGCGGAAGAACTGCCAGACCTTGCGCACCTCCAGAATTTGATCCAAGTCCAGCTCCGCCGTCACCACCGCGTCCTTGTCGCGCGGCCCCATGGTCAGCATCTTCCCGCGCGGGTCGCAGAAATAGGACTGGCCATAGAACTCGCCGATGCCCCAGGGCTTTTCCTTACCCACCCGGTTGATGGCGCCGACGAAATACTGGTTGGCCACGCAGTGCGCGGGCTGCTCCAGCTTCCAGAGATACTCGGACAAGCCCGCGACCGTGGCCGAGGGGTTGAACACGATTTCGGCGCCGTTTAGGCCCAAAATGCGCGCGCCGTCCGGGAAATGCCGGTCGTAGCAGATGTAGACCCCGACCTTGGCGTACTTGGTGTTGAAGACCGGGTAGCCCAGATTGCCGGGCTTGAAGTAGAACTTCTCCCAAAAGCCGGGCGCGCAGTGGGGGATGTGGTTCTTGCGGTAGCAGCCCAGGATTTCGCCGTCCGCGTCGATGACCGCGGCGGTGTTGTAGTAGGTGCCGGTGGTCGGCGTCTCGTAGATGGGGACCACGATGACCATCTTGTGCTTCTTGGCCAGGGCCTGCATCAGCTTGGTCGTCGGCCCGGGGATGGTTTCGGCCGTGTCGTACCACTTGTCGTCCTGCTCGGCGCAGAAATACGGGCCGTAGAAAATCTCCTGCAGGCTTAGGACCTGCACGCCCTGCTTGGCCGCTTTCTCGATCAAGCCCACGTGCTTGTCGATCATGTTTTTCTTGATTTGCGCGAGAGTGTGCTTGGGCGTCGCCCAGTCGCACGACGCCTGGATCAGCCCGCCTTTGACGATTCGAGACATGGTTAGACCTCCGCAATCCTACTTATTTTTTAGCGCTTGAATCCTGATTTGAATCCCGGATAATCGAGTGCGTCGCGTTGGTTGCCTTTTGCGCTTTTTTTAGTTGCTTGTCCTCAATTTCCTTCCGATAGTTGTATATCCGCGCCATTAAGCTCTTGTCGAAGCCCAGTACATTCTTGAGGGTGATCTTTTTAGCGGCATTGGGAACTTTCGGGTGAATATAATGCTCCACAATGGCTTCATCTAAGAAAGATTCTGAACTGATCTCTTTCTCCTCAAAATCTACCGTCACATTATTTCCAGCCAGAAGCCCATCACGGATTTTATTGTAAAGAGGGACCGCGTCGTCGCGTGTGTATGTATTCTCACCGCAAATTTCGTGCAGCTTTAAAATAGTTTCACTCATGTTATTGGAACTGAAAAGGTGACTCGGCGGATCCTTCGGACTTAGAATACTTGCTCACAGTTCGAATATTAAAGGCGGCCGTGACGATAGTCCCTTGATATTGAGGGATTGTCTTAACCTCTTTTTTCCTTTTTCTGCGGACACGAACGCAGGCATTGCCAGAGAAAATAGTCAGAGAGCCTCCATGCGATTTTACGTAGGCAACGATATGCTTAAGACCTAGGCCGCCCGTATGTCCTGCTCGAGAAGTTACTCCCTCTTCAAGGGCTTTCTCAATCGCTTGGGAGTGTGACATTTCCTTTCCGTATTTGCCAGAACGCAAAAGAGATTCCTTAATGCCAATTCCTGAATCTGCGACGCAAATATTCATATTATTGAGTTTCGGATTTCTATTTGGGTTGTATCTTGCGCAAACCCAAAATCCTTTCTCTGATTTAGCGTGGTCGTTCGCATTGGTCATTAATTCGGTAACCCATACACGCAAAAGCGCTCTATCGTCATCATCAACGTCTTCCGCTTGCCCGCAAGCAAAATTCACGAGCAGTTCCGGAACGTTACCGTCCATGCGATTTAGCAGCCGCAATTGCACATTGCTGGAGGTAATTGCACCGTCTAAATTCGATGACTGCGTTAAGTTAAAAAGTCCCGAGTCTCTAATATATTGATTGCTCATCGCCTGCTTCGGCATGATGATGGATGTAGTGAGCCCTAATTCCTGGCGCCGGTGCGTAAAGTCAGCGAGAAGGATCGTGCCAAGCGGCGAAATCCAAAGGACGTCACTCGCATCGAGAATTACTTCCTGAGCTTTGATTGTCTGTTCAAGTCGTTCGAAAATCAATTTATACGAACGTTCTATCATTAAGCGGGGAAGCACGACACGTCCCCGTATGCTTTCCGGGGTAGGCATTTTATCCGTGCACCCGCTTATAGACTTCCTTGTAGCCCGCCATGCCGTTCTTCATGTACTCGTCCCACGTGAGCGGCTTAAAGCCGGTTTCAACGGGCTTCATGGTGATGCAGCCATCCACCGGGCAGACCAAGGAGCACAAGTTGCACCCCACGCAGTCTTCTTGGATAACGACGGGCTTGCGGCTCTTGCCGCGGGAATCGACCGCGATGCACTGATGCGCGGTGTCGTTACATGCGACGTAGCACAGCTGGCAGCCGATGCAGGTCGTGGCGTCTATCTCCGCCACGGTCTTGTGGTGGAGGTTTAAGTGCTTCCACTCCGTCACGCTGGGCGCGGAGACGCCGATGAAATCCGAGAGCCGCTTAAAGCCCTTGGCCGCCATCCAGTTCTCCAGGCCCGCGTTCAAGTCCTCGATGATGCGAAAGCCGTAGTGCATCACCGCGGTGCAGAGCTGGACCGAGGAGGAGCCCAGCAGCATGAACTCGGCCGCGTCGGACCAGGTGGAGACTCCGCCGATGCCGGAGATAGGCAGGCCCTTGGTCTCGGGGTCCGTGGCGATTTGGCTCACCATGTTGAGCGCGATGGGCTTGACCGCCGGGCCGCAGTAGCCGCCGTGCGCGGCCTTGCCGCCGACCGCGAACTTAGGCGTGAGCGTGTCCAAGTTCACGCCCATCAAGGAATTAATCGTGTTGATGAGGGACACCCCGTCGGCGCCGCCGGCCTTGGCTGCGCGCGCCGCGTAGCGCACGTCCGCCACGTTGGGGGTCAGCTTGACTAAAACCGGGATGGAGGATTTTTCCTTGACGAATTCGGTCACCATCTTGACGTACTCGGGCACTTGGCCCACGGCCGCGCCCATGCCGCGCTCGGACATGCCGTGCGGGCAGCCGAAGTTGAGCTCGATGCCGTCGGCGCCGGCGTCCACGACCTTGGCCGTGATGTCGTGCCAATCTTGCCGCTCGCAAGGCACCATCAAGGACGCGATGACCGCGCGGTCGGCAAAGCGCTTCTTGACCGCGAGCATCTCCTTCAAATTGTCTTCCAACGGCCGGTCGGTGATGAGCTCGATGTTGTTGAAGCCCGCGATTTTGGAGCCGCCGATATCCAAAGCGCCGTAGCGCGAGGTGACGTTGATGACCGGGGGGTCCTGGCCCAAGGTTTTCCACACGGCGCCGCCCCAGCCGTACTGAAAAGCGCGCATGATCTGCTCGCCGGAGTTCGTCGGCGGCGCGGAGGCCAGCCAAAAAGGGTTGGGCGACTTGATGCCCGCGCAGTTGGCCGAGAGATCGGGCGTCGCGCTAGACATGGGCTGCTTCCTTGCCGCGGGGGGCAATGGGCGCCACTTGGCGGCCGTCAATGGTGGAAACCCAGTATTCATTTCCGGGCGGCAGGGGCGCGCCCGGACGGAGCGTGCGCTCGATGCCGTAGGCCGCCCGCTTGCCGTCGGCCGCTGCGTTGACGACTTCCTTGCCGCCGCTGGTCGCGTCGCCGCCCGCGAACACTTTGGGGTGCGAGGAGCGCAGCGTCCGCGGATCCACTGCGATTTTGCCGTCCTTGGCCAACTCGACGCCCAAAGCCTTGGCGACGGAAATTTGCTTGGCCTGTCCCACGGCCTTGATGACGCGGTCGCACTTGATGATGTGGCGCTGGCCGCGCAACTCGACGACCTTGCCGTTTTTGACCGCGGTCCGCGCGAATTCGACGCCCTCGGCCTTTTTCTTGCCCAGCACGCGCAGGGGCGCGGCGTTCAAGAGAAACTCGACGCCGTCGGTCTTGGCCAGCGCGCGCTCGAACTCGTAGGCGCTCATGTCCGCCTCGGCGCGGCGATAAGCCAAAACGACTTTCTTGGCGCCGGTGCGCTTGGCCTGGGTGGCGGCGTCAATCGCGGTGTTGCCGCCGCCGATGATGACGGTGCAGGCGCTTTGGCCCAAGGGCTTTAAGTCGCGGTTCTTGACGTGGCGGATGAAGGACAGCGCGTCCCAAACGCCGCGCAGCGCCTCGCCGGGGATTCCCAGCCGCTTGGTCTCGCCCAAGCCGATGCCCAAGAACACCGCGTCAAAGCCAGTCAGCAAATCTTCCGGAACAATATCCCGGCCGATTTCAACGCCGCTTTTGACGGTCGCGCCCAAAGTCAGAATGCGCTTGACCTCGTCCGTGGAGACTTTCCGGGTCATCTTGTACTCCGCGATGCCGTGCGTGTTCAAGCCGCCCAGGTTTTTATCGCGCTCGAACACCGTGACCGCGTAGCCCAGGCGGCGCAGGTAGGACGCGCAGGCCAAGCCCGCGGGGCCGCCGCCCACCACGGCGACCGAGAATCCGTTGTCCGGCCCGGGCTCAAAGGGCTCCATGGAGGCCGCGTGGGCCTCGTCCGTGGCGCGGCGCTGCAAAAGCGCGATGGAAATGGGTTTCTCCTGCCAGTCGTGGTAGACGCAGGCGCCCTCGCAAAGCACCTCGACCGGGCAGGCGCGGGCGCAGGAATGCCCGAAGGCATTGGCCTCGAAGATGGTCTTGGCCGAGCCGGTCAAATCCCCCGAGGCGATTTGCTTGATGAAGCGGGGGATTTCGATGTGCGTCGGGCAGGCCTTGACGCAGGGCGCGTCGTAGCAGTACAGGCAGCGGTTGGCTTCGACGGCGGCTTCCTCCGGCCGCAGGGGAGGGTGAATCTCCTTGAAATTTTCCTGGAAAATCTTGCGGGAATTGGAATCCATCGGCGCGCGCCGCCAATGAGGCGACCGGCATATTATAGTAAATCCGCCCCGATTGCAACCCCTAAAGAAGAGTCCCTCCCGGCCGAAGCCGGGAGGGACTTTGCGGACTTAAACGGCGGCTGGCTAGTTGCCCGACGCGGGAGCGGCGGGGGCAGCGGGCGCGGCGGGAGCGGTCTTGGCGGCTTCGTGCTTCTTTTGGTGCCAAACGCGGTGATGCTCCTTTCTGTACGCCTCGTAAGCCTTATGCTCGTTCACATAGGCCTCGTGGAGGGCGGCTCTGTCGGCCTTTCTCTGCGCCATGTCGTCCTTGACCTTGGCCTTGGCCGAGTCGCAGGCGGCGCCGGCGGTCTTGCAGGCGGCCTTGGCGGCTTTCTTGTCGGCCTTGTAGGCCTCGTAGCCCTCGTGGAGCTTGGCCCTGGCCGATTTGACGGCGGCGCGGGCACTATCGAGCGCCGCGTGCGTGTCAACGGCGGCGGGAGCCGGAGCGGCGCCGCCCATGGAACCCTGCGCCATCGCGGCGACAGGCGCCAAAAGCGCCGCGGCGAGGAGCAGGCTGATGTGAGTCTTCTTCATAATTTTATTCTTCTCCTGGACGATCATACGTCTATTTGACGCAACCCTTCCTGCCGACTCTTACGCAACGCTGTTGCCGCCGCGTAATCCGGGCAAGAATCGGCTCATCGCCAGTGAGACGTTCAGGAGGGCGCAAAAGTGTCGCGCGATTCGGGGCCTAGCGGCGATGACGGGGGCGGCGGGGCGGGCGGGCCTTGGGCGTCTGCGTCTGCCCGAGCTCCTGCTGGAGAGCCTCCAGCTCCTGCCCGGCTTCGGAGAGCCGGCCCTCGGAGGTCAATTGACGGTAGCGCGCCATGTGCTCCTTAAGGGACTCGATGAGGCCGCTGGGGGCGAAGGGCGAGGGCTCGGACTCCGCAGCCGGCGGCGGGGCTTCCACGTCGATGGAGCTCTCATCCGCCTGCTCGGAGGGCGACTCGGGCTTGGCCAGTTCCGCGATGGCCTGGGAGAGAGTGTCGCTGTAAGCCAGGCGATCGCCCACGCCCAGGACGATTTTTTTCAATTCCGGCAGCTTGGCCTGGGTGGCCTGGATGTAGATGGGCTCGACATAGAGGAAAGTGTCGCCAACCGGAAGAACCCTCGTGTTTCCGCGCACGACCCGCGTGCCCTGCTGGTTCCAGAGGCTTAAGTCCTTGCTGATGGAGCGATTTTGATTGACCCGGCTTTGGATCTGCAAGGGGCCGTAAATGAGCTGATCCTTGGGCAGGCGATAGAAGATGATCTGCCCATAGTGCTTTGGATCGCAGCGCGCCGCGATCCAGGCGATGAGGTTGTCCCGGTTATGGCTGGTGAAGGGCAGCATGAGGACGAACTCGGCCTTCGTGTCGCCGGGAAGCCGCACCATCACGTAATAGGGGTTGGTCGGGCGCGAGCCCTCCTGGCCGGAGAGCTGCTTGGCCACGTCCCAGACGTCCTCCTTGTTGTAGAAGACTTGGGGATCGCGCATGTGGTAGATGCGGTAGATTTGTGACTGCACGTTGAAAATGAACTCGGGGTAGCGGATGTGCGCCAGCAAATCGGGCGGCATGGCCGAGCGGGGCAGGAAGAGGCTGGGGAAAAGCTTGCGATAGGCCTCCAGCAAGGGATCGGACTTGTCGAAAACGTAGAAATGAACGGTCCCGTTGTAGGCGTCAACCGTAATTTTTACGCTGTTGCGGATGTAGTTGATCTCGGTGCCGTCGTTGAAGTCCGTGGGCTGGGAGTCGGGGTTCAAATCCGAACTGGTGTAGGCGTCGAGCATCCAGAACAGGCGCCCCGCGCCGTCGATGACCAGGTAGGGATGGGGATCCAGAGTCAAGAACGGCGCCAGGCGGGAAACACGGTTCATGATCTGCCGGTGGATGAGCATCTTGGAGGACGGCGTGAGGTAGCGGGTCAGCAGGATGTTCCAGTCGCTCATCGAGACGGCCGCGGCAATCCGCATCGGCCAGGAGCCTATGGAGATGCCGCCCGTGCCGTCGTAAGTGTTGTAGGCGTTGTCGTCCCCTTTCGGATAGTCGAACTCCTGCTGATCGCTGTCCACGAACACCGGGTTTTCGGTCTTCTCGCCGAAATAAATCTGCGGCCGGGTGATGTCGAGGGCGGGGATGTCGCTCTTGACCGGAGCGTCGCGCAGGTCGAAATCGGGAGCGCCCTCGCTCGTAGCGGAGCCGACCAGCGAGGCGACCGCGCCGTAGCCGTGGGTGTATTGAAGGTTTAGGTTGACCCAAGTCTGCGCGGTGCCCGGGAGGAGATCCGTGTCGAGCCCACGGGGCGAGATGAGAACTTGGCGCATTTCGCCGTTGACGAGGTAGCGGTCCGTGGCCACGGAGGGAAAGGTGTAATAGGGCCGCAGGGTCTGCAGTTGGTCGGCGTTGTCCAGGAAAGGCCGGTGGTCCCAGAGCAGGATATTTTGCGCGACGTCGGGATACTTGGCGATGTTCAAGGTGTCGGTCTGCTTGGGGATGAAGGGCTCCTCATGAGCGTTCTGCGCCAAATCGTAGGCGGAGAGCGTGGCAGCGATGTGCTCCGCGATGTAGGGCTGCTCGAGCGTGAGCTCGTTGGGCTTGACGTAGAGAGACCTGACCGCGGCCTCGGTCAAGGGCGGCAAAAACAGAAGCGCGGCGAAACCCAGGCCCATCACGGGCATGAACCAGCGGGGCAGGGAGGAGAAGGGCGAGAGCTCGACGCCCGCCGCCTCGAGAATCTCGACCTTCCGGCGCGGAGCGGCCAGGGCCAGGAGCGCCAGCGTCAACGCGAACGCGCATCGGGCCCAATAGAAGGGAATTCCCAGCATGGCGTCGACATAGTCCGCGCCGTAGAGGAACTGGTGCTGGGAATAGAGCAGGCTGTAGCGGTTGAAGAAGGACATCACGGCGATGAAAATAAAGAAGAGCGCCGCGCCGGCGCGCGCGGGGCCGGCCAGAGAGAAACGAACCGGCTTGGGATGCACCTGCCGCGGCTCTTCCCAGGACTCCCAGGATTCCCGCGCCGGAGTCAAGCCCAGGCGCTGCGCCCAGGCTTGCAGTTGAGCGGGGGAAAGATCGGCGACTTGGACCGCGGAGCAGATTCCCAACACGGCCAAGGCAAGAATGCCCAGCCAGCCCGCCAGCATTTCGTAGAAAGGAAGACGGAAAAAATAAAAGCCGAGGCCTTTTTGGAAAAGCGGATCCCGGTAGGCCGAAACGGCAGCCGGGGCGCCGCGCCATAAGGCGCACACCCACGGATCGATGAAGCTCATGCCTATTCCAAAGCCGAGGACAAGCGCGGCGACGTAAGCCGCGGCGCTGAAGAGACGGTTCTTGAAGAGGAAGGAGTCGCCAAGGCGCCGTTTGCTCAAGGAGAGCGTCAGGGCCAAGACGGCGGCGCCGACGAGGGCCGCGGCGCTTTGCGGCAGCCACTGCACGGCCAAAAGGCGCCAAAAAGTCGAGAGCTGGCCCAGTTTCCGCCACCAAGAATAGCTCACCGCGAAGCTCGAGCCCTGGGAGACGACCAGCAGGAAAGCCAGGGCCAGAACCACGTCCCGCACAACGGAGCCAACGGGGAAGCCGCCTTTACGGCCGCTCGCGAGGAGGATGCGCGCGAGCAGGAAACCCAGCGTAACAACAAGGATAAAACTCATGAGGCTTCGATGACTCTAGCGCTTTTGGAGCGCATGATTCAACCGCCGTGGGAAAGGAGCAAATCGATGGCGTCTTCGCGGCTGGCGGTGCGGGCAAAATCCAAGGCGGTCATCCCATCCTTGCTTTTGAGTGCCGCGTCGGCTCCTGCCTCAAGGAGAAGGCGGACAATGCATGTTTGTCCGTGATAGGCGGCAAACATAAGTGCGGTCATTCCTTTGAACAACTCTCCGGCATTAAGATCTGCTCCGGCTTCAACAAGAGGCCTGGCGGAGGACTCATGCGCGTTCTTGCATGCCAGGATGAGCGCGGTTTCCTCACAGCCAGTTCTCTCATTGAGACTGGCTCCGCGCGAGATAAGGAGATTAACGATGCGCGAGTGTCCGCAATCGGCGGCGATCATCAGCGGCGTCAACATTCCGTAATCACGGTTCGGTTCGGCGCCGCGCTCCAAAGCCCATCGGGCCATTTCCTCATCTCCCAATTGCACGGCCACGCGCAGAATCTCATTCTTCGTCGTAATCACAGGAGCTTCGCCGGCGGCGCTTCGCGGCATCAAAAGAGCATCAAGCACTTCGTAATTTTTGATGGTTATTGCCATCCTATACAGACGGGCTTTTATTCTTTCATTTCCCGCGTTCCACCGGCTAGTGCAACACTCGTAGCGTGAGACTCTCACGCGGTAAGCTGTATTCTTCGTGTTGGATGACACGAGGAGAACGAGATGGCTTACAAGCGCGTGACGGCGGAAGAACGA
>Ga0307372_10014524_pt1 | contig 10064 bp, 5 predicted proteins | sample OX1MG_FD_202533 | JGI IMG/M metagenome (GOLD analysis project Ga0307372, IMG submission 202533) | Soil microbial communities from Risofladan, Vaasa, Finland - OX-1 | ecosystem: Environmental > Terrestrial > Soil > Coastal area > Acid sulfate soil | place: Finland: Risofladan, Vaasa | collected... | reverse complement strand
ACAGCCCTCCGGTGCGCAAGAACATTGAGTTTGCCGACGGTTATCTTCGCTTTCCCGCCGGCGCTTACCTGGGCCGGACCTACACGATCTATCTGGACCTTCTTGGAGCGCCGAACCAGGTCCAGGCGCGCATCTACGGATCGAATTACTATCTGGTCATCACGCCGTCGCAAAAGCTGAGGATCCACGATATCCGCCATCAGTACCTTCATTTTCTGCTGGACCCGCTGGCGGTCAAGTATGGCCCGGAAATCCATCACGCCATCGCGCTGCAGGCGCTGGCCAGGAAAGCTCCGGCGCTCCGAAGCGACTTTAAGGAGGACTTCTCCCTGCTGGTGACTGAGTGCCTGATCCGGGCCATCGAACTGCGGATGGATAAAGTTCCGGAGGCGGAGGCGGCAAAACAAGTCCGGCAGATGACGGCCTCCGGGCTCATTCTGGTGCCGTATTTTTACAATGGCCTGCTGCAATTCGAAAAGCAGGACGCATCGATGAGCGTCTATTACCAGCAGATGATGGAGGGAATCAATCCCGCCAGGGAAGAGAAGGAGCTGGCGAAAGTCCATTTTACCCAGCCGCCCGCGCAGGCTGCCGCAGCCCCTGAACTCTCAGAGAAAGAACGCTTGCTCGATCAGGGTGACAACGACATTTACGCCGGGAATTACGAAGGAGCGAAGGCGGCGTTCGAGCAGGTGCTTACGAAGAATCCGCAAAGCGAACGCGCCTTGTTCGGCATGGCGGTGGTGGCCAGCAATACGCGCAAGCCGGACCTTGCCCGCAAGTACTTTGAAGAGACTTTGAGCGCCGCACGGGACCTTCGCATCGTTACCTGGTCCCACATCTACCTTGGCCGGCTGGATGACGTCAGCGGCAACCGCAACAAGGCCCTCGCTCAGTACCGCGCTGCGTCTCTCACCGCGGGCCACTATCCCGAGGCCATGCGCGCGGTCCAGAACGGCCTGAGAGAACCCTTCGGCCTGGATTTTCAACCGCCGCCCGGACGCTGATGTTTGCCTCCATCGCCTGGAAATCTCCGCGCGCAACCGGAACGCAACTCTCGAACCCCCAGTAGAAACGCACCTGCAACAGATCAGGAACTTTGTGAGGCTCCACGGCCGGCGGCCAGTGCGACGGCATCTGCGATGCGCACCGCGGGCACGATCTGCTCCACGTCATGCACCCGGACGATGTGCGCGCCGTTGATGATGGCGGCGACCACGGCGGCCGCGTCGCCAAGCTGCAAAGACGAAGGCGGGTTGTCATCAGCGAGGAACGTGCTGCGGGCGCGGCGGCCTTTGGCTGACGGCCCTGCGGTGGGTCCTTCGCCGCTGACGATGGCCCGCACAAACGATTTTCTGGAGCTTCCGGCGAGGATGGGCAGCTTGAAGCGCTGGAGCCGGTCGAGATGGGCCAGGATTTCAAAGTTCTGCGCCCGCGATTTGCCGAAGCCCAGGCCGGGATCGAGAATCAGTTGCGAGCGGCGAACGCCGCAGGCAAGCGCGCGCTCGATGGACCGCGTGAAACCGTCCTCGACCGAGCGCCAGATGGAACGGGCGAACGGCTTTTGCTGCATATCCACGGGCCGCCCTCGCATGTGCATCAGGACCAGCGGAGCGCCGCTGCGCTGCGCCACTTCCGCCACGCGCGGGTCAAAGCGCAGGCCGCTGATGTCGTTCAGAATGGCCGCGCCCGCCTCCACAGCCCGCGCAGCCACTAGAGACTTGGTGGTGTCAATGGAAATGGGGACGGACGGCAGCTTGCGGCGCAGGCCCTTGATGACGGGAAGCACGCGCGCGGCGTCTTCTTCATCCAAAACCGGACGCGAGCCCGGGCGCGTCGATTCTCCGCCCACGTCAATCCAGTCGGCCCCGCTGCGCACCATCTCAACTCCGCGGGCAATGGCCGCCGCCGGGTCGAGGTAGAGGCCGCCGTCCGAGAAAGAGTCCGGGGTGGCGTTCAGCACTCCCATGATGACGGTGCGCACGCCCAGTTGTACCTTCCGGCCCATGACGCTGATCTCGAAATGGGGACGAGTCTTCATTCGGGTTGACTTTGATCCTTGCTTCGCTTGGTGCGCAGGCCAAAAGTCCCTTTTGTGAAATTACTGTCCGCCAAAACCAGGGCCTGGCCCGGCCTGGCTGTTGAGCCCGCGAAGCCGTCGGCACAATGCTCAAGAGTGCCCAATGGCGGGACCTGTGTCAATTGTTCTTCAGGGATTTGACTCCGCAGGGCGACCGGGCGGAAGGTCCGAGGGGCAGGGAAGGAGCCCTGTGGCATAGGCTACATCAGGGCAGAGTTGTTTCCGCTTCGCTTCCGGTTCGTTTTTTGCCCGATCATGTGTTTTCAACAACATGGCCCGCTTCGTTTTCCGGTTCGTTTTGCCGTTTTTCCGGTTCGTTTTTCATGCCGATCCTTTGTTTTCAACAACTTCTCCGGTTCGTTTTTCAAAAAACAAGATTTTTATGTCCCGGAGACCTCCAGGCTGCCGGCTGTCATTTATTTTCAATGACTTGAGCAGCTTTCCCGTCCATTTCACGCTTGATTCCATCATTTCCGCCGCTCGCCCTGCCGCCTTCAAAGAGCCTACCAAGGCTACCATGCTAGGCCATGATTGTCAAGATATTTCTGCGGACAGGCGCGCCCTGCGGAAATAGAGCGGGTAGCCGCGACGGTGTTTTGCCCGTCGCGGGGTTTTCCGTCATGACAATTCGAGGACCCGCGACACACACAACAGTGTCGCGGCTACCAAAGCCTTTGTCTCATGGGTCGTCCCGCAGGCAGGGCCTGTAGGGGCGAACGGCGTTCGCACTCCGTTGGGCGCAGGCCATTCGAGGACCCGCGACACACACAACCGTGTCGCGGCTACCAATGCCCTTGTCTCGTGGGTCGTCCCGCAGGCAGGGTGTATTTGTTTCACAAAATGCCCGACATGCCCCGGCAAAAAAGGTCCCTTCGGGATATCGCAGACCGCCAAAACCGCGGTCTGCGCCAGCCAGCGGCACAAAAACCATGCCGGGGCTGCCCGCTTACGGCACGGTGGTCACAGGATCACCTGGCGAGATTTCACCGGGGTCGTTGACCGTGGCTCCCGGAGGGGCCTTGACGGGGCCGCGCAACAGGGGATCGTTGGTCGAGCGCATCCAGGCATCCATACGCCGCCGCATCTCCTCAAGGGTGGACCGGTGGGATGGATTTCCCGCCAGGTTGTTTCGCTCATTGGGATCAAAGAGCAAGTCATACAAGGCTTCCGGAGCAACGGTCTGCCGGGCCCATCCGTTTTCCACCCAATACGTTTTGGTCAGTCCGTCATCGCAGTTGGGCAGGACCGGGTGATGCCATTCCCCGTAATGGCGGATGTACTTCCATCTTTTTGTCCGCGCCGCCCGCTTGGGTTCGTAGGAGGCGTGATAGTTCACCTCAGAAAAGACGGCCTCATGGATCTCCTGGGTTTCCCCGCGCAGCACGGGCAGGAAGGACCGGCCCTGGAGCCACGCGGGCGGCTCGATTTGGAGCAGTTCGCACAGGGTGGGATAGAGATCCAGTTGGGAGATCATGGCGTCACACACTTTGCCCCCTGTGAATCCTGCGGGGCCGCGCATGACCAAGTGGACGCCCATCCCGCCGTCGTAGAGGTTGCACTTCATCGTCGGCCAGGCGATGCCGTGGTCCGTGGTGGAAATCACCAGAGTGTTGCCGGCCAGGCCTGCCGCCTCCAGGGCCCCCAGCACTTCTCCAACACCCCAATCGAGCGTCCGGATCGTCTCATGGAAATCAGCCATATCCTGACGGCTGGCCGGCACGTCCGGAATGGGCTTGGGCGGCTCAATGTAACGGCTGTCATCCTCGGGGGCAGCCTTGTGATAAGGGCGGTGGGTCTCAAAAAAACCGACGGTCAGCCAGAAGGGCTGCTGGGGACGACCGTGTAAGAAGCGAACGGCGTGCGGGGTGACGTCCACGACGCGATTTCCGGGAATGACTTCAACGCGGTCGTATCCGATGGTGTGCGGATCTTTGGCGATATGCTGCAAGCCAATGAGCGTGGAGTGGTATCCGGCTTCGCGTCGCAGGGTTCGGACGATGTGGTGCTGGTAGCCCGCCGGCGTCATGGCGAAGCCGCGGTTCACAAGCCCCAGCATCCCGTTGCTGTGCGGACACTCCCCGGTCAGGAGACTGGCCCGGCTGGGGGAACAAGTGGGAGCGGCATTATACGCCTGCCGGAAGAGAACGCCTTCTTCTGCAAGCCGCTGGAGGTTGGGAGTCGGAACCGAGTAGCCGTAGGGGCTGGTCAATCGCCCGGTATCGTGAGAATGGATATAAATGATATTGGGACGCCGGGCCGTCGCCGGAAAAGCGCTGCCGCTCGCCCCAGGGGCCAGAACCGCTCCCACGGCGCCGGCTACCGAAGCTTTGAGAAAATCCCTCCGGCCTGACGCGCCCCGCGAATTCGATTTTGGATCACTCCGGTCTTTCATCGAATAGCCTCCTCATGCGCCGAACTCGTGGTGATGGATGGTAACGCAGGCCGGACACACCGGGTTTTGGAACATTGCTTTTTTGCTCCCGGCACAAAGTCTCTTCGGGAAGCGATAAACTTACTCGATACACAGCGACCTAAATGTTTGCGCATGGGAGGTCTGACAGTTTGTCAGGGCATGGCTTCAGCCATGCCGCAAGGCGTGCCGGAGCGCCATCCAGGGCTTCAGCTCCTTGCGGCCCTCAGCGGCTAAAGCCGGTTGGAATGCCGGACCTCCCAACGGCAGGGCTAAAGCCATGCCCTGACGCGTTGGATGCGAATCTACTTATTGCGCCGTGTCCAACCCTTCCGCCGACCTTTCCTGCTCCCACACATCGAGCGCTGCTGGAAGGCTGCCCGCCTTTCGGAACTGCTTTGAGTGCCCGGTCAGCCGGTAGAGCGCCGCGGTGTAATCGAAGTTGCGGTCCGGCGGCGTCAGCAGCACCAATTCGTGTGGCGCAAACAGGGCCGCAGCTTCGGGAATGTCGGTTACTCTTAGAACGTTCAACAGCGGGGGGCCGTTCCAGTGTGTCGCGGGCGGATGATCGAGGATGACGCATCCGGGGCGCGAGTCCATGATGGCGGCGTAGAGCGCGAGGATGCCCATGTCCCCTTTGCCATAGAGCGATATCGAAGCGGGGTCGATCTTGAGGTTCGTGGTCATAAAGTCGATGGCCCGCATGATGTCCCAGACCTGCATTGATTCGACGGTCGCGCCCAGAATCTCTGAAGTTCTTTCCAGCGTGGACCAGTCTACGTCACTGATGGGGAAATCTGTGGCGCGCGGCTGGAGAACCAGTATTTCGTACCTGCCGAACAAGGGCAGCAATTTGTCGAAATCGACCCCTGAGATGTCATCGTGCCGTCCTTTGACGTAAATCAGCGCCCGGCGGGGCTTCTCCGGACCTTTCGGCCGATAAAGTCTGCCCCGAACCTGGACCCAAGGCTCGCTGGTGAAGGTGACGTTAAAGACATTCGTGTACTTGCTGGCCCATGAGCCCAAATTGGGTTTGACCACGGCGTCGAGTGGAACGGCTGATTTGGGGAATGCACGGAAGACCTTCGTTCTTAGCCCGGAAAGGATCTGTTTGCGTCGCGCGCCCCAGGCTTCCGCGCTCTTATACTTGCGAAGATGGGCAATGGGAATGAACCGATTGTGAATTCCGTAGTTCACGGCGTCAGCGGGCTGCTTCAACAAGCAGGCGAGCTGTGCCCCGGGGACCGGCGTGAAGGTCCCATCGTCATAGGGCGTCTGGTCGCCTTTCAGCCAGCGCTGAATCCACATGGCGGACTCGCGGCGAAGCGGGACATTGTCCTCGTGGTGGGTGTCCTGGTCAAAGGCGGCGACTTTATTTTCTGCACCGTAGAGAGCGTAGATCGTTCGCAGTTTTTGATAGATGGCGTTATAGCCTGCCGGAGGGAACATGGGATCGCGCCGGGCGCTGATGATCTTGAGAGGGCGCGGAGCGATCAAAGCCCCAACAATCGAGAAGTCTTGCTCGTAGATGTTGGGGTAATAAATGCAGTCGCAATTTTCCTGCACGCCGTGCAGCGCCACTTGCGTGCCCGCGCTCCAGGTGGAAAGAGCGGGAACTGCTACCGCGACCCGATCATCCAGAGCCGCGGTGTACCAGGTAGCGGCGCCACCGCCCGATTCTCCCGTTACCGCGATTCGGTGCGCATCGACCCAGGGAAGCGTTTGCAGATAATCGAGTCCCCGCATCGCATTCCAGACTTCGACTCCGGCGGGGGTGTAGCCAAGGGACAGCCACTGCCACATGTTCTGGTCGTAAAGACCGTGGTGGATTCCGGGAACTTCACCAAACTCCAGTGTGTCGAGAATCAGGCAGACATAGCCATGCTGAGCAAACCACATTGCGTGCCGCTGGTAAGGTACCTTGGCTCCGTAGGGATCGGGTATGTGGCCGCAGAGGTAGAGCACTGTGGGGAAGGGGCGTTTACCTTGTTTAGGAATGTAAAGGTTGCCGGTAACATAAAGTCCGGGCATGCTTTGATAAACAACCTTTTCGATGCGGATGCCCTGCTCTTCGAGAGTGCCGACAACTTTCACCTCGAGAGATGTCCTCGCGGGCAGCGGATCGAGCCCCAGCATGTAGGCCAATTCCCGCCGCAGTTCAGGTTTCTCCTCTTTTAATTGCTGCAAAGTATGAACATCGCTCAGGGTTTGCCGGCTGATCTCGGCCCCACGTTCCATCAGGTATTGGTAAAAGGCCTTGCTGCGCGCTTCATCTATTGTTTTGGAGGCCGCCTTAAGCTGAATCGGACAAAGGCTGGCGGGTAAGAACAGGACTAGGCACAGGATATGGGCCTTCTCTCCGTAGATCTTCATTATTCGGCGCCAAAGTTTTAACATTTTCACTCCTGGGCTCAAGATGTCTTCCTAATTATGATGGGTCATCGCGAGGGCCTTGAGCAAAGCCACATGGGCCGATTCCAGGGCCGCAGGGTCAGAGGTGTAATCCTCCGGTGTCCTTGCCACGCGTGCGGCAATCCGCCTGGCCTCCGCTTTCTCCCCGCGCGAATTCAGCATCAGCAACATCTCGGCGTCTTCAAAACCATCGCGCAGATTTTCAAACCGTACGGACGAGAGGGGTTCGCCCTGGGGTCCGGGGTATAAAAGCCATCCGTCGCCCATCGGCCAGCGTGTGCGCTGCCAGCGGGTGCGCGTGCTCCCTTTGTCGAAGGAGGCCCAGTCTTTTCGCCCCGTATTCGGTCCCCACTGGTTCAATCCCCAGTATTCGAATCCCGAAACCTGATAGGCATAGGTCAGCCAGCCGATGATGCGCGCATCCATCGCCGGGTATTCGATGAAGAGGTTCGGGTGTTCGTGGGGGTAGACGCAGACTCCCCAGATGACCGGCTCTCCGGCCTTGCGATTCTGCTCGACGCCCGACGTATCGTATTGCCGGATATAAACATCCCAGAGATCGGTGTAACCGGCCAGCGCTCTCACTCCCTTGACGTTGTTCAAACACAGCCACGTTTTGAGCTGCGGATCCACGGATTTGACGAACTCAAAATTCTTCTTGACCGTATCCCACATCTTCGGACCCGGCTCGTCAGCATTATAAACGAATGCATACTTGTCGAGACCGCGCTTTTGAAGCATGGCCACATAGGCGCGCAGAAAGTCAGCCATCGCCGCGTGGGTTTTCGGGTTTTGCTGTTCCCATCGCTGGCGGTGATCGAAGATGGCGATGCAGAACCGCTTCATCCCGTAGGGAAGACCCAGATCGATCAACTCCTGCGCGGTCCGGAAGTCATAGCCCTGCGGACCGTGGCTAACAGGCCACGTGACGTGGCTGTGCGGTCCGAAATCGGGGCTCAGCATGTCGGGGGTTGGCCCCAGGCTGCCCGCCTCCAAAGGCTTGCGCAATTCGGTCTGGTTCCATCCCATGAGCATGTCAAAAGCGGGGCCGAGATGGCGTTCGAAAGCGAACGAAGCCCAGCGCTTATACAATTGCAGGAAAGGTTTTCCTTCCATGCCGCCCGGGACCTTGTACTGGGCCATCAGATTGCCGGCAGGCATGAACGCTGCGTTCCGCAGCACCTGTTTTTTTGGCAGAGTTACGTTGAAGACTTCAACGCGGTAGCTGCGTTGCGCCACGCGCCGTCGGCCCTCCATCACGAGCAGTTTGCCCGTGTACATTCCCGGCGGCGTCCCAGGAGGTGCAAACAGCGTAATCCAGACGGGCTGGGTCTCCCCCGCCGCCACGTCAAAGGGACGATTGGGCAGAAGCGGGTCGGGCCACCAGCCGATTTTTGTGGCTTTGCCCCAGGGCCGGCGATCATCCGGACGGGTCAAAACATAGCCTACCAGGTTGAGGGTGGCCTGGATGTTCGCGCCGTCCTTCGCGCCCTTGTTGGAGACCAGGCGGCTTGCTTTCACCGTTACGTTGCGCAGCCCTTCACCCTGCGCGGCAACCAGCAGTTGGAAGGATTCGGACTCACCCCGCGCCATGTTGACTCTCTGCGTGGAGCTTGTTCCCGGACTGGGCTCGTCCAGGAATACTTTAACGGCGGAGCTTTGAAAAGAGAGCTTCAGTCTGCCCGTAGCGGGCCTGCCCGGGACCCCGGTTAGAAGAAGGCAAAAAACAAGAATGACGAGATCTTTCCCTTTTATCTTACCTTTCAAGTTCCCACTCCTCAGGGGTTCATTCCACTGGAGCCGCTTTTAACAGTCTGTCAGACGATGGACCTCTTCAGGCCGCGTCCCGCCAGCCGTACGACCCGCGACCGATTCACGACGGACAGCTAGCACGATAGCATAGAGCTGTCAGGAACTTTCCGCCGCGCGCCCGTTGCGGCTAGAGGGCTGGAAGGGACTTCACGCTGCGCACGGTTTCCAGGCTCACGCGGACCACCTGGCCGACCAGTCGCACGATGTATTTGGGATCGTCGGGTCGGTTCGGGTCGGAGCGGATGCCGCTATGCTTGTCTTCCATCACCCGATACTGGTCAATCACCCATTCGAGCGCCGAGCGGTTGCCCAGCCGGTATTCGAACACTTCTGGAGGAATCCCCGCCAGCGTCAGCGTGTCATTCACCTTGAGGGATTGGCGGTCCTTCGAGAGCCGCATCTTGTCTTCAACGCGAAAGGAAAGCGGCACGCTCCGTAGAGGCGGCTTTACGCCGCCATGGCGAGGTAAACTCGCCGCTACGACGCCCGTCTCCACAAACTTCAGCGGGCACGGTTCGAGTTGTTCGTAATCGACGTGGAGTTGCGCCAGTTCCTTGCCCGCCCTGGCAAAGGCCCAAAACACGTTCCGGTCATCCTGCGTCTCTGAGCCGTCATTCTGAGCGGAGCGAAGAATCTGCTTTTCCCCGGTCTCGCGAACGGCAGATTCTTCGTTGCTTCGCTCCTCAGAATGACGAGCGCCAGCTAATGGAATGCGCGGCAACTCGCGCTTCAGATTTTCGGCGTATTTCAAGCGGTATGCGGGATGGTGTAGCACCGCATAGACGTAATGGAAGATGTCCCACTTGGTGATTTCCTCGTCGCTGTAATGCTTGCGGAAATGCTCCAGCGCCCAGTTGGTAATGTTCTCGCGGCGGTTCGGAGGGCAGGTATAGCCCCAGACTCAAGTCGCCAAATCAAACGGCAAATCGCTTATGTCGCGAAGCCTGTGGCCTTGGACGAGGGTGTCGAGCATCTCTTTTTGATCTTCGTTCCCCAACTCCTCAATGGCTTCGTTGAGTTCGTGCAGAGCACCGTGGTAAACACAGTCCAGATCGCCCGTCCCCAACGCAATTGAGGCGATGCGAGTTGGCAGAGGTTCGAAGACAACTGCTACAACAATAGGAACCTTGCCCTTCCTGTTTCTGATCAGGTTGAGCGCCTCCGTTCGAGTGTTCTGTGACCTGTCGCTTCGTATCGTCCACTTGCATGAGACACTGGCGTGCAAGATACTCTTGGGATTTAGACTGGCGCGTAAAGGGGTATACTTCCCCAATTGTCCGGCTTCTGACACAAATTTCTCAACTTCATTTATCTCGGCATCACTTACAGGTTGCCGGGCGATCGTTATGT
>Ga0307372_10014522_pt1 | contig 10064 bp, 9 predicted proteins | sample OX1MG_FD_202533 | JGI IMG/M metagenome (GOLD analysis project Ga0307372, IMG submission 202533) | Soil microbial communities from Risofladan, Vaasa, Finland - OX-1 | ecosystem: Environmental > Terrestrial > Soil > Coastal area > Acid sulfate soil | place: Finland: Risofladan, Vaasa | collected... | reverse complement strand
ACCGGCAGTTCGCCGAGCGCCGCGAAAGCCTGGCCCAATGGCTCGGCAAGGGCGCCCAGCAGACGGGCGGCAGGACCGGCGCTCCCGGCATGGAAACCCCAGGGCGTGGCCAGCAGCACGAGCGCGCCCACCAGACGCGGGCGGCGCTCGGCCAGCGCCAGGGCGAGCAGCCCGCCCATGCAGTATCCCAGCACGCCGATCGGACCGTCCGCCTCGGCCGCGGCCACCTCGGCCGCCATTTCGAGTCGGCCGGCAATGTATTCGGTGAGGCCGAAGCCGCGCTCGAGCGCGCCCGGACCGCCCCAATCGACGAGAAGCGGTCGCAGCCCCATGGCCGCGAGATGGCGCACGAGGCTCGTCTCCGGAGTAAGATCGAGGATATAGGCGCGGTTGATCAGCGAGGGGACGATCAGGACGGTGCGCGCCGCCGCAGCCGCCGTGCCGTAATCGAGAAGACGCGTCGTTCCCTCCTGCCACAGCACCGGCGGATCGGCGAGGTCGCGGCGATAGGGATGCCGGCGATAGGATTCGATGCCGGCGAGGAATGTGTCGGCGCGTTCCCTCAGCTCACGGTCGAGAGCGGCAAGGATGTCGTCAAACCCGGCGGCGGCGAGGCTTTCGTGCAGTGCGCGCACCCGGTCCGCGAAGTCGTGCCTCGAGGGCAGCGAGCTGTTCTTCAAGAGCGGCAAGGCGGCGCGCGAGCTCAGCCAAACGCCGGTCGCGTTCCACAGTTGCAGCGGCAGCGGCCGCGGCCCCTGACGCGGAAGCGGTGCCGCGCTCACCCGCGCCACCGGCGGACGCGGTCCAGGGCGCTGCGGCCATGAACAGGCGCACAACGCTGTCGGCCAACGCGGGATCTCCCGCAATCGCCATCAATTGGTCCTGCCACAGGTCCACATACCGCTTGGCAAGTTCGGCCAGATCGGGCGGCTCCGCCATGGCCGCATTATATCCCACGATCGCGCCATGGCCAGGATCGGCGCGATCGGCCGCGCCGCAGCCGCAGCCGCAGCCGATAAGGCATTGCGGCCGGAATGCTGGTATGGTGAGACTCCTATCGGAAGGGGCGCCAGATCATGAGGGCACACGCGATGAGCGAGAAGGGCGGCGGCGAAGGCCAGCCGGTCGTCATCAAGAAATACGCCAACCGGCGGCTCTACAACACGGCGACCAGCAGCTATGTCACACTCGACGATCTCAGCCGCATGGTGAAGCAGGGCAACGAGTTCATCGTCTTCGATGCCAAGACCAGCGAGGAAATCACCCGCGCCGTGCTGACGCAGATCATCGTCGAGGAGGAGCAGAAGGGGCAGAACCTCCTGCCGATCAGCTTCCTGCGTCAGCTCATCAGCCTCTACGGCGACAGCATGCAGTGGTTGGTGCCGCGCTATCTCGAACACGCGATGACCACTTTCGCGCGCAATCAGGAGCAAATGCGCAAGAGCCTGCAGGACGCCTTCGGCGGCCTCTTTCCGTTCGGCCCCCTCGAGGAAATGGGCAAGCAGAATCTGGCGCTGTTCGAGCAGACGATGAAGATGTTCTCGCCCTTCCCTTCCGCCAACGCGGGCGACAAGCCGCGCGCCGAACGGCCGGAAGAGGGACGGGAAGCGACCCTCGACGAACTGCGCCAGCGCATCAACGTGCTGCAGCAGCAGATCGATCAGCTCAGCAAGACCCACAAGGAATGAGCGCGCCGGGCGGCGCGGCGCTCAGGATGCGTTGGCGGTCAGCGCCGGCCGGGCCAGGCGCGCCTGGTGCCGGGCAATCCATGGCCGTTCCAGGGTCGGTCGGCCGAAATGATAGCCTTGCAGGAAGTTGACGCCTTCGCGGCGCAGTAGCGCCGCCTCTTCGGCGGTCTCGACACATTCCGCGACGGTGAGAAGGTCGAGCCCCTTGGCGAGACCGACGAGGTGGCGCAGGAACACCTGGTTTCCGGGATTTTGGGCGAGGTTGCGCACGAACGAGCCGTCGATCTTGACGGTATCGACGGCCAGCGACTGGAGATGGCGGAGCGAGGTGAAGCCCGCGCCGAAATCGTCGAGCGCGATGCGGCAGCCGAGATCGCGCAGCGCCGCGACAAACCCGGCCGATTCCTCGATATCGTGCAGCGCCGCGGTTTCGGTGATCTCGACGACGAGCCGGCTGGTAATCTCGGGTCGGCCCTGCAGCATCGCAGTCGCGCCCCGCAGCCAGGCGCGGTCGGTGGCAGTGAGGCCGGAGATGTTGAAGCCGAGGCAGATGCCGGGATGCGCTGCCACCTCCGCGACCGCTTTTTCCAGCACATAGCGATCGATGAGGCGGATGAAGCCGAGCTGTTCGATCGCGGCGACGAACTCGGCGGCGGCGACGACGCGGCCGTCGGTCTCGATCATACGCAACAGGCATTCGTAATAGTCGACATCGCCGGTGTCATAGTTGACCACCGGCTGGTAGGCGAAAGTGAGGCGCCCATCACGGAGCGCCTGCTGCACGCGCTCGCCGAGCGCCATGCCGACGCGGTGGCGCTGACGCTGCTCGGTCGACAGGTGGTAAGGCACGTAACAATCGCGGCCGGCGCGCTTGGCCTCGGCCAAGGCGGACTCGCCGCGGGTCATCACCTCGTAGGAAGTTTTGGCCTGATCCGGATAGGCGGCGGCACCAATCGAGACCGTCGCATAGATCGGACCGGCGCCGGTATCGATCGGCATCTGGCTCACGCCGGCGAGAATCTTCTCGGCAACGATGGCGATGTGCTGCTCCGGGCAATGGGCGAGGACGATGCCGAAGCGGTCGCCGCCCATGCGCCCGATGACGTCGCTCACCCGCAGGCAGCGGTCGAGGCGGCGCCCGACCTCGACGATGACCTGGTCGGCGGCCTCGTAGCCGAACACGTCGTTGACGCCGGCGAGCTTGTCGATGCCCACTGCGAGATAGGCGCCGGGAAGCCCGGTGCGCACACTCTGCACGAGCATGTGATCGAGCGCCTCGCGCAGGCGCTTCTTGTTGAAATGGCCGGTGAGCTCATCGTAATTGGCGAGATGCTCGAGCCGCTGCTCCTGCATCTTGCGGGTGGTAATGTCGCGCAGCACGCCAAACATGCGCTGCGGTCGCCCGATCGCGTCGAACTCGGCCGAGCCGCGCTCGTTGAGCCAGGTGAAGCCGCCGTCGCGGACCCGGATGCGATACTCGATGTCGAAGGTGGCACCACGGGCGTAATGGGTCTGCAACCCCTGCTGGCGGTTCACGAGATCGTCGGGATGGATGCGCTCGGCGTAGCCGCGGCCGCACGAAACGGAGGCCTCGTCGGTGAGGCCGAGCATGCGGGGCGAGCCGTGCCACTCGACCGCATCGCTCGCCAGGTCCCAGACATAGGCGGCGTCGCCAGCGGCGGCGAGAGCGGCCAGAACCCGGGCGAGAGCGTCGTTATCCTCCGGGACCATGGCAGTGGGAGCACCCAAATCGTGTAAGAAAGCCGGTCCGTCGCGGCTGTCGCAGACTAGGGAAGAGGTGTTTCGGAAGTATTAAGGGGCAAAGCGCTCGGGGATGCGCGCCTCGGCCGGAGTATGGGCAGCGAGAAACGGCAATACGGCCTGATTGAACTCGCGCGGTAGCACCTGGGTGAAGTAATGACCGCCATGGGGAAAGAATTTAGCCTCGGCCCCCTGAATGCGCCGGGCAAGTTCTTCGGAGTAATAGGCCGGCGTGACGAGATCGTCATGGGTCGCGACGATGAGCGTCGGGGTCCGGATACGGCCGAGATCGGCGCTGCGGTCGAAGGCGAGAATGGCGTCGATCCGGCTCAGCGTGCGCTCCGGCGGGGCGAAATTGGCGAGCGCCTGGGCCTCGATGAGGCGCAGCTTCTCGTTGTTGCGCGCAATATAGTCCGGCGCATAGAGGAGCAGCGTGTTGGTCTGCACATAGCTCGACGGGCCGAGGCGCAGCAGGATCTCCTTGCGCAAGGCGAACAGGCGGCGGAAATAGGCGTCGGCCTTGGGCCAGCTTGCCGCGATGACGATGCTGGAGAGGCGCTGCGGGTGCTCGATCGCCAGGACCTGGGCGATGGCGCCGCCCGCGGAATGACCGACCAGATGCGCGCGGGCGATGCCGAGCCCATCCATCAGCGCGATGACATCGCCGGCCCAGCGCTCGATCGTCGAACTGCAGGCGGTCGCTTCGCTCTCGCCGACGCCGCGGTGATCATGGACGATCACCTCGAAATTTCGGGCGAAGGTCGGGATCTGGTCGCGCCAGTAATGCGCATGGCCGGCAAGCCCGGTCACAAACAAAACCGGGTAACCGGAACCGTGCCGCTCGTAGTACAGATGGCAGTCGCCGATCGAAATGCGCGGCATGGTCGGAGCATCCGCTAAGGCCCAGTCAGGCTCGATTATCATTGGATGCCGATGCTGTCAAACCCGCCGGCGGGCCTCGGCCATGCGTGGGGCGCGGAACACCGTGCCGAATAGTATGGAACCGCGCAGCTCCGTCCGCGTTGGCGGGTTGATCGTCGACGCCTGCTGCAATCGTCGATCGCGATATCGAAGATGCGGTAGGGCGGTTGAAGCGCAACGGTGCGTTGCCTATCTGATTGGGCATGCGGCGACGGCGCCGCGGGTCCGGCCGCAAGCACGTTCGCTACAAGTCCCTTTTGCCATTCCGGCGCAACCGGCATCCCTTTGGTGGGCCGGCATTGTCCCTCACAACCCATCGCAGATCTCCATGAACACACTACCTCGCATACAACCCGCAATACAGACGCAAGACATCGACCGGCACGTCGGTGCGCGCATCCGCAACCGCCGCGTCATGCTCGGCTTCACTCAGCAGCAGCTCGCCGATCTCATCGGCGTCACCTATCAGCAGGCGCATAAGTACGAGCGCGGCATCAACCGGGTCTCGGCTGGCCGCCTCTATGTGATCGCGCGCGTGCTGAGCGTCCCCGTGAGCTCCTTCTTCGAAGGACTCGACAGCGAGACGGATCGGTCGGAAAGCCCGCGCGAGCGTATGTGCCTCGAACTGGCAAGAAATTTTGCGCAAATCCCCAACGAGCGGCACCAGGAAGCCTTGAGCCAGCTAGCCCGCGCACTGGCGACACGGCACTGAGTTCGCGGTCAACGGTCGAGCAGCAGCGCCCAGGCCGAAGCCGCGGCGGCCACGATCAGGCCCGCGGCGATGGTGGCTGGTGCTGCGTCGCCCGCAAGCAACAGCCAGAGCACGAACACGCCGGCCGCGACAACCGTGCACTTCATGGTAGTAGAGCGTGAAATCTGACCTAGCATTGCGGCAGCCGGACGTTTACACAGAGAAGACACTGCCGCCACCCTTCTATCGCATGATCGAAATCGAAATCGAGATCGAAGGGACGACTTGCCAAATCCGGCAACCATGTTAATAAGAAGCATTCTCCATCGTGGCGGTTCCGGTTCCCCCCATGATCACCGGAGCCACTTCGTCGGCGACAGCGCCTGTCATACCGCGGTGGGCAGCGCGACGGGCGGTTCTGGTTTCGCCATCTTGTACGGATATCCATCGTCGTTGAACACCCGTCGGGGCGCAGGTGCTTTCGGAAGGCTGCTTTGATGATCATTCCCTCGCGGACCAACGTTGCCCAGGTCGTTGCAGCGCTAGTATCGCGGCGCACAACGAAAAGCGAAGAACTGTCCGAACTCATGCAGTGCGTGCATCGCGCACTGCAGGACCTCGACCAAGCGGCCGAGCCGCCATCCATCGCGCCTGTGTACGAGGCGGAGGTCGGCATCGAGCCGCACCGGTCCACACCGCGGCGAAGGCGCGTCGCGATCGCGGTGCATCCGCCTGAGGTGGAGGAGGTGGAGGCCGCCGCCGCCCCCGCGCCACGGCTGTTGCGCCGCGCTGACGTGGTCCCGGCGAGTGCCCCAAGCGAACCACTGATGCTGACGGCGCCGCCGACCGGCACGCTGCGCGGCATCGTGAAGTGGTTCGACCTGCGGACGCGCCGCGCCGCGCTACAGCTTCCGGGCATCAGCGGCGATGTTCTGATCGAGTCGGCGCTGCTCGATCAGATGGGGATCCCGCGCCTCTATCGGGGGCAGGAGGTCGAGGCCACGCTCGCCGCGGGCGAAATCCCCCGAGTGGTGCGTCTGGCGCTGCCGGGCGGCGCTTGGCAGATCAACGCCGCCGGCGGCATCGTCCACGGCCGCCAGGCCAAGCCGGTGGTGGTCGAGCTGAAACGCGAGGCGCTGCGCCGCGTCGCGGCGCGTGCCGAAGCGGAACTCGTTCTCGGCCCGGGCCGGCAGCGCTGAAGCCGCTGGTGCCCGGCATTCCGGCGGCGCTATAGTCAGCCCATGTCCCAGACCGCTCTGATCGTGGGCGCCGGCAGCGGCTTGAGCGCCGCGCTCGCTCGGCTGTTCGCCCAAGAGGGGATGCGCGTCGCGCTCGCGGCGCGCCGTCCCGACAAGCTCGCCGCGCTGTGCGGCGCGACCGGCGCCCGTGCCTATGCCTGCGATGCCAGCCGGCGCGACGACGTGAACCGGCTGTTCCCGGCGCTTGTGGCCGATCTCGGCATACCCGACATTGTCGTCTACAATCCGAGCGCCCGCGCCCGCGGGCCGATCGCCGATCTCGACCCGGACGAGGTGTTGCAGGCGTTCATGGTGAGCTGCTATGGCGGCTTCCTGGTCGCGCAGCAGGCGGCGCGCGCCATGCTCGCGCGTGGATCGGGCAGCATTCTCTTCACCGGCGCCTCGGCGAGCGTCAAGGGCTATGCCCACTCGGCCCCGTTCGCCATGGGTAAGTTCGGCCTTCGCGGCCTCGCCCAGAGCATGGCGCGCGAGCTTGCGCCCAAGAACATCCACGTTGCGCATTTCGTCATCGACGGCGGCATCCGGCGCGCCGACGATCCGCGCGCCAACGAGCGCGGACCCGATGGCCTGCTCGAACCCGACGCCATCGCACGCACCTATCTGGACGTGCATCGCCAGCACCGCAGCGCCTGGAGTTGGGAGATCGAGCTGCGGCCCTGGGTCGAGACGTTCTAGCCCCGTCCGCGCCGCAGGCTCGGCGCCCATGACCCTGCCAAGCATCACCTATCTCGTCACCATCTACAACAAGGCGCCCTACATCGAAGGCGTGCTGGCCGCGGTGCGCGACCAACGCGGCGCGTTCGCGCGGCAAGTCGTCCTCGTCGACGACGGATCGACTGACGGCTCGGCCGAAATCGCCTCCCGCGTGATCGCGGACTGGCCCGAGGCGCTCCTCATCCGCCAGCCGAATTGCGGCCCATCGGTCGCCGTCAACCGGGGACTCGCCGTGGCGCGGATGAAGTTCACGCAGATCGTCGACGGCGACGACATTCTCGCGCCCTACGCCTCGCAGCTCCTTGCCGAGGCCGCGCTCGCGAGCGGATGCGGTGCCGTCTATGCTCGGAACACCTGGTACGGATCGCCCGAGGAGATCCGGTTTCCGCCCGAGCCGCAGGGTGTGGAAGTTGCGGTGATGGCGGATCCCCTGTACGACGTCATCCGCATCGGCCACGCCGGCGGCAGCACCTATATCCTCGACACCGCGCTGTTCCGCCGCGTCGGCGGCTGCGACGAGCGCGTTTTCGTGCAGGACCAGTCGATCCCGCAGCGCATGGCGTTCGTGACCAGGATCGGCCTCGTCGATCACATCGTCTGCATGGGTCCGCGCGACGAGCCGGGACGGCTGATGAAAGATCCAGTGCAGCAGACGCACGATCAGTCGCTGACCGCGCTGTGCACGCTGCGCGACCATGCCGGGCTGCCCAGACGCATTCGCAGGCTCGTGCAGAAGCAGGTGACGGGCCGCGCCTGGAAATGGGCCACGCGCCATAACGGCGCGACGGTGCTGTCGCGTGAATTCTGGCTGTTTCTGGCAGCCCGTCTGCCGGGCGTCCGCTTCAGCGACGAGACGCTGGCCGGCACGCTCGAAGCGTTCCGCCGCCGCCATCCGATCCGGCTCATGCCGGCGCCATCGGAAGTCGGCTTAGGCTGATCCGCGCGCCAGCGTCGCCGGTGCCGGAATGGCGCCGCGATGGCGGGGCTTGTATGATGCCCCGACGCATAGCCAGCGGGTTCTGCCATTGACCGGTGTATCCTTCATCTGCACGGTATTCGACAAGCGCGCCTATCTCGCGCGCGTGATCGACGCGCTCGCGCGTCAGACCGGCCCATTCGAACGCGAGTTCATCTTCGTCGATGACGGCTCGAGCGACGGCTCCGCGGCAGTCATCGAGGAATGCACGCGCGGCTGGCCCGACCCCGTCGTCATTCTGCGGCAGAGCAATCATGGCGCCTCCGCGGCGACCAATGCCGGCGTCAGGCGGGCGCGGCTGCCGTGGCTCAAGCTTGTCGACGGCGACGATCTCCTCGTTCCGGGCGCGACCGCCTGGCTCATCGCGGCAGCCGCGGCGACGCAGCATTCCTTTGCCTACGGCGAGCTCGGGACCTATCGTTTCGACGATCCCGATCCGCTGGCACGCGCCTTCACGGCGCCGGATTTCGCCGAAGAAGCCGACGGGCTTACCCGCTTCATTCGCAACGTCCCATGCAATTCGAGCACGATCCTGGTGACGGCCGAGCGCTATTGGGCGGTTGGCGGCTGCGACGAGCGCCTGGTCTCGCCCGACGCCGCGCTGTTCCTGCGGCTCTTCGCGGGTGGCGGCGCCGCCCATCTCGACGGGCCGGTCGCGCTCGTTCCCGATCAGGCGCCGCGCCGCCTGTCCGAGCAGACGCGGCGCAGCCGTTATGAGTCCGTGCTCGCGCTCTATTATCTCGTCACCGAGACGCCCGGACTCGACCGGCGCTATGTCGGGCTTGCCTATCGCCGCGCGCTGTCGCGGGCACGCCGCTTCCACCGCGCCCATGGCGGGCCGTTGCTGTCGGGCCATCTGCTGCGCGACCTCGCCGGTCTTTTGCGCGTGCCGCGTGCGCCCGAATCGGCGATCTACCAGGCGCTGGCCGCGTTTACCGAGGACGGGTCGACCGAGCGCCCCTCGACCTGGCTGCCCGGCGCGTTCCGACGCCCGCGATCCGATCCGCTGACCGCGGGCAAGGGCTGAGCGGCGATGTGCGGCATCGTCGCGTTTCTCGATCCCGGCCGCACCGTGGCGCCCGCGCGCTACGACGCGATCGCCGGCGCGATGGCCGACCGCCTCGCCCATCGCGGCCCCGACGGTCGCGGCGTGTGGAGCGATCCGCGGGCCGGGATCGCGCTCGGATTTCGCCGCCTTGCCGTGCTCGATCTCTCGCCGGCCGGCCGCCAGCCGATGCACTCGGCCGATGGCCGCCTGGTGATGGTCTTCAACGGCGAGATCTACAATCACCGAGCGCTGCGCTTCGCGCTCGAAGCCGAGGGCGCCGGTCCCTGGCGCGGGTACAGCGACAGCGAGGTCCTGCTCGAAGCGATCGCGCGTTGGGGCTTCGGTCCGACGCTCGAGCGCGTGAACGGCATGTTCGCCATTGCCGTCTGGGATGCCCGCGCGCGGCGCCTTACCGTGGCGCGCGACCGGTTCGGCGAGAAGCCGCTCTATTACGGCCGGATCGGCGGGAGCGTGCTGGTGGCGTCGGAGTTGAAGGCGCTTCATCCGCATCCCGCCTGGACCGGGGCGATTGACCCTGCATCGCTCGATCTCTTCCTCGCCTATGGCTACACCCCGGCGCCCTGGACTGCGTTCGCGGGCCTGCGCAAGCTGCCGCCCGGATGCTGGCTCGAATTCGCGCCGGACGGCAGCGGCGAGCCGCGCCCGTACTGGTCGGCGACGGCGTGCGCGGCCGAAGCGGCCGCATCGCCCTTCGCACAGGGCGCCGACGCAGCGGCCGAAGCGCTGCAGGCGCTGGTCGACGACGCCGTCGCCCTGCGCATGGAAGCCGACGTGAAATTGGGCGCGTTCCTGTCCGGCGGCATCGACAGCGCAACCGTTGTCGCTGCCATGCAGCGCGCGGGACGCGGACGGGTCGAAAGCTTCACCATCGGCTTTCCCGACGCGGGCCAGGACGAATCGCGCGAGGCCGAAGCCGTCGCCCATCATCTCGGCACCGACCACACCACGCTGCGGGTGAGCGATGCGGAATGTCGCGACGCGCTGC
>Ga0307372_10014521_pt1 | contig 10065 bp, 11 predicted proteins | sample OX1MG_FD_202533 | JGI IMG/M metagenome (GOLD analysis project Ga0307372, IMG submission 202533) | Soil microbial communities from Risofladan, Vaasa, Finland - OX-1 | ecosystem: Environmental > Terrestrial > Soil > Coastal area > Acid sulfate soil | place: Finland: Risofladan, Vaasa | collected... | reverse complement strand
CATTTTTGACAGGTGCTCACGAGCCAGCGTATAATCCTTCGTCCGCCCGTGGGGATGTAGCTCAGCTGGTAGAGCACTTGCTTCGCATGTAAGGGGTCAGGGGTTCGAGTCCCCTCATCTCCACCAACCGCAAACCCGCATTGCGTAAGGCTTTGCGGGTTTTGTATGCATCGAGATCAGCGACGTTTGAAAGCGGTTTGACCACCATTTGACCACCAAACTCGGCCTTCGGCGCGAACATTTCCTCAACGGCATCTGCTGCAAGGCGCTGTGCTCCAGGGAGCACGTGACCGTATGTATCAAACGTCATACGACTTGACGTGTGACCCATGCGACCTTGCACGACGTTCGGGCTTGCTCCCTGCGATGCAAGAAGCGCATTGGCAGTATGCCTCAGTTCATGGAACGTAACTTCAGGCACTCCAGCTTTCTCTATCAGTGGCTTAAAGTACCGGCGAATAAAGTTGCTCTTCCGAATTGGCGCCCCATTTTCTGCAGCAAAAGCAAACCCACGACGGTTATCACCGATGTGTTCTCTGAGCGCGGTAACCGCGAGCTGGGGAAGGTCTATGCGTCTGATGCTCGCGTCTGTCTTCGGAGGCCCTAGCACTAGGCCGTTGGGGCTGTCCATTAGAGTATATCTTACGCTAAGAAACTTCCGTTCGAAGTCAATGTCCTCGCATTGAAGCGCAAAAATCTCCCCTTCACGCATCGCTGTCGTGAAGCCGAGGACCATGATCGCGTAGTAAGGTGTGTTTCGCGAGGTCTCTAGAACTTTCTGCGCGTCCTCCAAACTTAGGAACATCCGCGGCCGTCGTGGCGCGCGTGGGCGTGGTACCACTGAAACAGGATTTGACGGAAGAATTCCATCCTTACAGGCTCGTTCTAGAGCCACATGCAGAGTATCCCTAACAACTTGCCGGGTACGTGCTCCTACGCCGCATCGCTCCAGCTTGAGAAGAACGTTCGTCACGATGCTCGGCGTGACGTTCTGGATAGGGGTCTGCGCGAGGTGTGGTTTAATGTGGTTCTTCACAGTCCCGGCGCGAAGGCAGTATGTTGTATAACGATTTTCCATCTTTACACGAATGAGCCAATCGTCAAGATACTCGCCGAGCTTGACCCTGCCCGCTGACGTCTGCCTAGTACGGGTGACCTGCGCCTTAGCTCGTAGCTTCTCTTGAGCCTCCGTTTTGGTCTTTCCGTACGCGCTAATCTGGTTGCGGCGACCATCTTCGCCTACTCCAAGGTCGATGCGGGCTTCCCATCGCCCATCTTTGCGGAGACGGATGGTTCCCTCATGCCTTCCGCGACGGGCCTTAGGCATGTTGTGCACCAACTTTGTTGCGTGCAACCAGCTGCATGAGATCGTCGGGATGTATCCGACGAGTTCTACCGATCCTACTGTAGGGCAGATTCCCTTGCCCCATCAGGTCGTAGACCAGCGTTCTACCGATGTTTAGAATCCGCATAGCGTCGGCAACAGTTAGCAACCTTGGAAGAGCTTCAGTAGGCGACAAGGCATTGCTCCTCCTTCACGAATTCGCCTTCGCTGGGTAGCAATGCCCGCTGCGGCTCGCTGCTGCGTGCTTGCCGCTCCGTCCAAATGTCCGGGTCTCGCTGGGTGGCGAGCGTGTCCGATATGCGCTCCAAATATGCGAGACACATCGAAATCGGAAGCCAATCAACGTGGCTTCTGTTCCGCATACTACTTCTCACGACCAGCGGCTCTAGCACTGCGCGAAGTGCCAAGGCTTCCCGGAGAGCTATGTCCTCCTCTGGATCGTTGAGAAAGCGCCTTTGGCTCATGGCATCGCTCAGAACATCGAGAACAGTCTCGCCTTGACCAACAAGCCCATAGATGCCCTTCGGACCCGGTAAGACTCTCCTAGAGCACTCATCCCAGCAATTCGCATACCCCGAATACAACTGCACGATGATGCCACTCCTCCCGCCAGTCTTAAGCTGATTTTGCGCTGCGTGGTGTGCCCTTTCCATCACGGCGCCTAGGTCTCTTGAAGAGACGCCGATGCGGTGTGGAGCGAGGCGATTTCGGCGACGATACTCATCTAGCGCAAGGTACGCACCGCGCCCCGGGACGCCACGCAGTTCCTCCAACGTTAGCGGAAGCCAGGCCTTCCGCGAACTGGCAGCGTTCCATGCGCCTAGGTCTTTCAGTTCCCTTGCTATAGGATTGCGAACGTCGCCCGTTTTCGGACTCGGCTTGTCAAGGACGGGGCTCTTATCCTTGATCCTCTGCAACGCTCGTTCATACAGGGCCTGACCGTCGTTGCCGTATACGTCACGGAAAGCGCAGGCAATGGCGAATATCTTGTCGCGAGCACCGTTGCTACCGCCCACGCTCAGTACGTCCATTGGGATTCAATCATTGCCTGGATCGTTCTTGGCAATGCCTCCGAGTCGCGATGTTCCCACATGTACCGTCGCGCGATCTTATCGATCCGTTCGACCGAGAGAGGGTCTATCTGCGACAAACTCTCCAGCGGAACACCGGACAGGTCGGTAGGCGTTTCCAGCGGCCCATTCTTCCCGACGTTGCGTCCGAGAATCCGAACCACTCCAGCTTCATGCTTGCCGCTTGACAGCGGCCTAGGAAAGACCTCAAGGTCGCCCTTAGTGGGCTTGGGCGGGATCAGGCTTGCATCTCGCTTGTACGTCAGTTCGTAGACGTACTCTGCAAGCGCAGTAGCATACCGTAACGGGACGGGCTTCCGAAAGCAGATTATGATCTTGGCCTTCCCCGGCGACGAACCGCCGGTTAGGAAGACCGCCTTCTCAAATCCTAGCTCTTCCAAAACGGCTCGGAAGATCGGCAGCCTCTCTTCGGCTCGCTGATCTATGTCATAGCAAATGAACCGCGCAAGGCGGTCATAGCCCAATTCCTCTTTCGTATTTACGCAGAAAGCAATGGCCACCTCACCTTTGAGGTGCGCTGCTACGTCTTCGAGGGTCAGTTCCTGACGGCGGCCTCTATAGGCCCCGTCATCGCGTTGAAATACTCCGTGAACTATGTGCAGCAGCTCCTTGAAGGCTGCTGCTTCTTGTAAGTCTTGAATTATTCGATACCAAAAGGTATCCATTACACTACTACTTTGTAGTAGTAGTCTCGGTGTATTAATGGATACGTTTCCTTTCTTTCTCTTCTTTGTCTCCTCATGGGATGACTTGGTTTTCGGGGGTTTGTCTTGTGGGTCCGAACGGACCAGCGGCCGTGTCGATGCACTCGTCATGCTCTTTTAACCGACGAGTCAGGGAGTTGATAGGTAGATACTGCTACCGCAATTCGGTGCTGGGGAGGCCTTTGATTTTCAAGGCTTTCCGAAGCATTCATTGTCGCCAGGCGGTCGCGCTCACGTCGCTTCTGTTGGGATTGGCGTTGCTGCTCCCGATGTTGGGCCTTGATACACAGATCGCAGAGGGTTCTCTGCCCTCCTCGGCCTCGTTTGAGGGGCACAGCGAAGGAGCGGCCACAACGGGAGCACTCCTTAAGCTTCCGTCTGGCGTCCCCAGCCTCTGAGGCCGCCCTTATCACCTCTAAGTCACCGCACCCGTTGTTGTCGATAGATAGCCGTTTGCTAAGCCAATCATACCGCGCCCCATGGGCAATGATGTAGGCTTGCGCTGTGGGGTGAAGGTGCTCGACGGAGCCCTCTACCACGGCTACGAGCATGTTGCGAACATCGGCCCAGATAGCGGCGAGCTTATCCGGCGAAGTCTCGTCGCTCTTGATGCGTTTATATAGCCTGAGAGTGTTCGGATCACAATCGAGGTCCGGGTCAGATAGGCTCTTTAGCCATAGACCGAAGGGGATTTGCTCATGGGGGCCCACCGCCGCTTGCAACAGACGCACTTTATAAGCCGTCCGTTTCCGTGGAGTTCGTAGGCGGGGCTCCTAATCCACGTTCGCTCTCATTGACCCCGAGAAGTCGGACAGTCAGTCTATTTCGAAGATCGTCTCTCAATAAGCAACGAAGCCTCTTTTTCTACGGGCTTAAGCGCCCGTTCATCTCTCCTGGTTAATTTATTCGCGAGCAGAAGCACCGAAATCGACGCTACGAGATTATTTACTCTCTCGTGCTTCGACTAAACCGGGTCTTCTGTTGGAGCGTCCAGTCAGTTTTCATGGAGGACGCGAGCAAGAGCGAACTCTTACCTTACGGACTATAGCATATTTTTTGTTCCACCGTCAACGAATCGCGGCAATCATGACCGCTTCTGTCGAAGTAAACTTTCTTTGTAGAGTTGGCGTATTTTTTTTATACCACAAAATGGTATGAGTGGAAATCATGACGAGCGCGCCGCAAATCCCTGTCCAACAAGCGTTTGCGCGTCATGTGTAAAGGTAGGTAGTGCGATTCGTCGTACGGTTCCGCTAAGCGAAGCATAGCGCACCGCGCGTCCTAGCCGTAACGAATTAAAATTGCGACTGGACCGACTGTGCGGCGACTGAAGCCGATATGGAAGCCATATGCGAAGCAACTGACGGACGGTTTCCATATCAACCCGTGCCCCCAAAGGCGTAACGCTCCATTACAGGCCTCGAATTTTTCCGAATGACTCGACAATTGTGAGAGGATGCCCGGGCATTTCCGCTTCGCAATCCGCGAAAGTAACTTTTTCAGGAGCATCCGATCTTGCGTTACGACTTAGAGGTGCCGAGTGTGTCCTGGTGGCGGCCGCAGCGAACCTAAGCATGCTTCCCAATCGCAACCACCCGCCGGGTATCCTGTGGGGCACTCCCCGAGACCATCGAAAACGGCGTTCTACAGGGCGCTTTAGGATTTTGATTTTCCGCGTGGGCTCCAGGTCGGGTCGGCCCCATCATCCGGTTTCCCCTGTTATCCTGTAAGGCAGATTCACCAAAGAACGCATTCTGAGAGGCCCGCTTGCGGGTGCGTAGCTCACCCCTCATCAAGGGTCGGTCGAAAGTGGCTTTCTAGGCCGTTCTAAGGCCGTGACCGTTTCCGCAGGGCCCGGTAGAGGCCGTCCTGGGAAGCCGTCTCGATCAGCACCTCGATGATGCCGGTTTCCGTCGCCGGGAGGCCCCTCAAGCGGAGGTCGGCCTTCAGCACCGACAGTCTGTGCTTCACATCGGGCCTGAGGTCGTAGGCGACCTTTACGCTCCCCTTCTTGCTCGCCACCGACTCCACTTCAGCGCCGCCAGGCTTCCCGCCTGGGCATTGCCTATTCCTGGGTTCCTAGGTATCATGTAAACATCCGCACGGAAGTTTACATCGGAGGCAGATCATGGCTTGGAAAAGGAACCGAAAGCGCCCCGCTGGGGCAGGCCGCAGGGTGGTGGGTTACGTGCGAGTGAGCACCGAGGATCAGGCCCGCGAGGGCGTCTCGCTCGGCGCCCAGGAAGCCCGTCTACGCGCCTTTTGCGAGGGTACGGGGCGCGTTTTAGACGAGATCGTTGCTGACGCCGGAAAGAGCGCCAAGGATACAAGCCGCGCAGGTCTGCAAGGCATCCTTGACGGAGTTCGAGGCGGCGGCATCGGTACAGTGTTAGTGCTCAAGTTAGACAGGCTCACTCGCTCGATCCGCGACTTAGCCGATCTACTCGACCTGTTCTCGAAGAGCGACGTTAGCTTTGTATCTGTCCAGGAGTCGCTCGATACCGGAAGCGCCGCAGGTCGCATGATAACGAACCTCCTTGGCGTTCTGGCTCAGTTTGAGCGCGAGCAGATCGCTGAGCGGACTTCGTTTGCGCTCGCGCACAAACGGCGCAACGGGCGTGTTTATGGCAGGACGCCTTTCGGCTTTAGTCGCGAAGGCGACTCGCTTGTACCTGTCCGGGAAGAGCAGCACGCTCTCGCTCATATCCGTCAAATGGATGCGAGCGGCAGTTCCTACCGAAAGATCGGTGCATGGCTCACTGAGAATGGCTTCAGGCCAAAAGGCGGCGCCTCCGTATGGCATGCCGCTTCCGTCCGCAGGCTGCTGCTCTCCAAGATCGTTTCCGACGCGCCGCTTACGCTTCCGGCCAGTTCGAGTGCGCTCCACACTTCGAGCAGGTCCATCTAGCATCAGATCGCCCGGAGTTTGTCCATTTGTGCGCGTCGTTCGAGCAGCCAACTAGGGCCGGAACTTCGACGCCATTGGAATGTTCTCTGGAACTCGCCTCCGATTCGCGTTGGCAGTAACGGCAGACGGTTGCGAGAGCCGGTATATATGACCGGCAATGCGGACAAATGCGCTGATTGCCTTTCTCCATTTCGCTACCCGCCGGCTGCACAAGAGCTGGCGCTACGGGTCGATTGGACGGCAACACGAACGCGATGATGATTCCAAAAGGGCCAAGAAGGATGCCCCACGCGAACGCTGCACACCCGCTCGCACCGCGCGAACTGGCGACCGCCAGTGAGACGAAGCCACAGATAAGCCAGAAGACGAGTATTTCCACGAGCTACTGTGTCTCTTGCCCGCTTGCCCGTGGCGCAGGGTTCTTCTCCCAGTGCGCAGGTGGTCCGATCTCGCGGGTACAGTGGCGACAGACCGTGGCCTCGAACGGCACCTCCGCCCTGCAATAGACGCACAAGCGCGTCTTCTCCTGGGGCGGCGTTGAAGCCCAAATCACTACTGCTACACCAAGCCCAATCGGCCCCAACAGAAGCCCGACAAGAAACCCTCCAACAACATTCTTCCCGCGGCTCGCGAAGCAGGCAGCGGAAGCGAATGCGCAGAGTACGAGTACAACGATTATCTCCACGTTCTTGGCTCCTCAAGTCGTGATCGTAGCAGCGTGGGATCGAAAGCAGTTCTCAATAGCGTTGCCACGGATTATCTCAAGCGACTCGGTTACGACTGCGCGTCGAATGTTATATGCCATGAATGTCTGCGATCCGCCAGCGTCCACCGGTGTCGTTCGAGGTTTCTATGATCTTAAAGAAAAGCATATCAACACAGGGGCTTCCCCGGGATAGAACGGGATAGTAATGGAAAGCGTTCGCTTCGGCACTGGCAGCGTCGAGCGCCTAGATAAGCCACGTCGCAATGTTCCTGATTTACGAAAATCATCCCGATCAGTGCAATGAGTTTATGTAATTCTGAGTGGCCGAATCGAGGTCGTCTAAATCAGTGGTTCTACCACCCATAGTTACGTAAGCCGCTCTTGCCTCAATCGTGGCCTGCCGGATGAGAAGATTTGACCTTTCAGCGGAACTTAGAGCATCTGCAGCATCAGACGAATCGCCAGTATTCATGCTATCCAGCTCCCCCGCGAGGGCCTCCTTAAAGAGCGCCGCACCCATTCCTAGCTTGCCGCTAATGGAACTCCATCCACTAGGTATATCTTCCCTCGATTGCTGCTCTGCTTCTTCTGCCATGCCTTCACCCCCCTGAAGGAGTTGATGTGCATCGGACGTGTCGTTACGCTGAAGGAAGGCTCCCGTTAGTCGAAGCGCTGCATTTGCCTTTCCCAGTGAAACCAGAACCCGCTCCCAATACTCGTGGTATGGCTCACGCCTGTTAGAGGCAAGTTGCTCCTGGTGCGCGTTCTGAAGCGCCCTACCTAGCCTCTCAAGTGCTTCGTTTGTCTGTGACCTGTCCACGAGGCTGGATGCCATCATCCATCCGGACGAATCTCCTCCTCTAGCTACGCCTAATACGCTCACGCGATACCAGAGCAAACCTATGCAACGGTCTCTGTTCGGGCCATCAATGACCCGCACAAGAGTGCCTTGCCGTATCTCGTCGTATCCCGGGTCAATTGCGTGCATTTGAGAAAAGGACGGGACCGTCGCATTCTGATGCGACCGCATATTTCTCACTCCAACGCAAAACTCCGTAAGCGAACGCTCCAACTGCGGCCCCCAAACATCCGAATCGAGAATCATAGGGAGTCGAGCGTGATACGTCTTACCGTAGTGGTCGTCATGCGTGATGATCGCATGATTAGGGCGCCGGTTCGGTGAAATTGTTGCTGATGCATGGGGCAAAGCAGAAGTAGCCATTGCGTGGCGAGACGTTTTGCTCGCGCACCCGACAGCAATAACAGTCAAGAGCAACCCGACTAATGATACCGTTAAAGTACGCATTGAGCTTCCTCTCGCCCATTAGGCTCTAGCGATGCGACGGTGTTGCATCCGATTCGCGTTGGCGGTACCGGCACACGGTTTAGCGCGGCTGGAATACGCGAGTGAAAATACGGGCAACGTTGTTCGCCCTGTTCCATTACGCAGACTATTCTTCCATAGGCTCAGCGATCCAACTCCGCAATAGACCGTTCGGCTCCACGACAAGCATCGGAAAGCTGATCGGAGTCGCTTAAGTTTACACAACGCGTGAAGAATACTTTCGCTAGGTGCAGATCAGTAGCTGAATTACCTTGCGGTAAGTGGCGCTCATTGACCCCTCGTGCTCCGAGGGCCATACCAGCAGCCGCAGCTTCATCTTGGTCGTAGTTAAATGGGCTGTCTCCGTCTCCACAAGAATCGAACGCACTAAGTGCCCGCTGCGCAACGGCGTAGCCCTTTGCATACGCTCCACTTTGCGCATAGCGAATGCTTTGTTCCGACAGCTCCTCGGATTTAAGACACCGCGATGCTGAACCTGTGAGAGCGCCGGAGCCCGACGTATCCGCGCTATCGGATGATGAATCCGATGCGGCACAGCCCGCGTTCCAAAGGGTCAGTACTCCAAACGCGAGCGCAAGGCAGAAATCACGGATATGCATAATGCCTGGCCTCCTCGGCGGCTGCACCCTTAGGGATATGGCTGGCCGTCGCCCTCCCAGCAAGCTCCTAAACAGGGCTGGAACTATCGTTCCTGGCCTTTGGTTCCCTGCTCGGCGACTATCGGTCTATGGAGATGCGCTGGCTCAGGGCATTCGGCGATGCAATTGCTCGCCGCCGACGCGCCCTAAAGCTATCGCAGGAGGACGTTGCCTACGAGGCGGGCATTTCGGTACGATACTTCGCCGACGTAGAGCGCGGCCAGCGCAATGCGTCTCTCATGGTTGCCAGGCAGATCGCAAGCGCGCTTGCAACACCGCTCCAGCAGCTTCTTGACGTGGCAGATCAGGCGGACCGAGCGGCGAGTCGTATTATCGCGCAACGCCGTCGATAGACCAAGGAGCGATGAAAGACGTGTGGGGCTCGCCGTAGTCAGTTCGGTAAAGTCAATCCCCAGCGTCTATGGCGTGGGAGAGATTTCATCATCAGGAACAACAATATTCGCCGGAAGCGATGCCTCAACCTCGGTTGTCTGCTCCGCGCAGATGCTCTTTTCAAAACGATCTACATGTGCTTTTAGCACCAACCCTTTAGCGAAGACCGCATCGTGCGACGCATAGCCTCCACGTGAGCCAGTATATCCCCAGCCTCCGCCGACGTAGGTTCGCTCGAATGTTAAGTGGACCGTATCACCACAGAAATTGATCGCATCGTCCATGTCGAGCGCCAACTCCTGAGAGATATTCGTCGTGAGGAATCGCCTCGTAACATTACGCTGCGTCGTATAGTGCCCCTCGACGGGATCGCCAGCCTTAAGGATGACGTATCCGTTCACGATGACATCTTGGTAAATGGCAAACTCAACCTTCGTGGAGGCGGTTGACTCACCGAGTCCCCCAACGCGAACTTCCCTTGTCACTAGAACGGGAACGATGACACCGCGTGGAATGCTGACCGATGTCGTGCTTGTTGTCTGGCTCCCGGATACTCCAGCCGTAACTACACAGGCGACGGCAGCGGCGAGCAAAGAAAAATAGAAGAAGCGCATACGGGCTCGTTCCTCAAGAAAGCGGTTTCCCCGCTCTAGGGCGATCTGAGCCGCGCTATTCTGACCACCATTTGACCACCAATGGGGCGAACTTCGGCGGATGGAGGCGAACGTCTGCGAACAGCCGTTCGCGCTATTTCCCTCGCGGATGACGCTTTTTCCGCTTAGAATCCGCCTTCGATTTTCGCTTGCGTTTGCTTCGCATGTAAGGGGTCAGGAGTTCGAGTCTCCTCATCTCCACCAATTGAAAAGCCTGACACTGTCGGGCTTTTTTTCTTTACCCTCGACATCGTCGTCGGACTGTTCAGAATCGCGTTGACC
>Ga0307372_10014520_pt1 | contig 10065 bp, 8 predicted proteins | sample OX1MG_FD_202533 | JGI IMG/M metagenome (GOLD analysis project Ga0307372, IMG submission 202533) | Soil microbial communities from Risofladan, Vaasa, Finland - OX-1 | ecosystem: Environmental > Terrestrial > Soil > Coastal area > Acid sulfate soil | place: Finland: Risofladan, Vaasa | collected... | reverse complement strand
TGGTGCCGCGCGCCGAGCTGCGCGCCAAGACGATGGAGCTGGCGCGCATGATCGCCGCCAACAACCGCGCCGCGGTGGTGGGCATCAAGACCCTGATGCTGCAGCAGATGAGCCAGAACCTCGAAGAGCAGTACGAGACCGAGCACGACTTCACGACCCATGTCGTGCGCGGCGCCAAGGCCGAGGATGCGTTTCCCGAATTCATCGCGCGCAAGGGCCGCGCGCTCGCCTGAGCGCGCCGCCCCGCCAAACCGCAACGATCAGGGAGGAACACGATGGCCGCCGACACCTCGCCGCGCATCGAGCGGCTCGACCCGGCGCTCGACCGCATCGTCTCGACCTCGGAGCCGATCCAGTATTTGTGCGACGGCTATGGCGGCGAGCAGGGGCCGGCCGAGGGGCCGCTGTGGTGGCACGAGGGCGGCTACCTGTTGTTCAGCGACATCCACAACAACCGGCGCTACAAATACGAGCCGGGCAAGGGCGCCTCGCTATTCCTCGAACCGACCAACCGCGCCAACGGGCTGACCCGCGACCTGCAAGGCCGCCTGCTGGCCTGCGAGCACGACAGCCGCCGCGTCACCCGGCTCGAGCTCGACGGCAGCCTGACCGTGATCTGCAACAGCTTTCAGGGCCGCCAGCTCAACCGACCCAACGATGTCGTCGTCAAATCCGACGGCTGCATCTATTTCACCGACCCGTGGACCAGCCCGAACCCGCGCCAGCAATGGGATCTGACGTTTTCCGGCGTCTACCGGCTGACCCCCGATCTCGGCACGCTGACCCTGCTGGTCGAGGATTTCGTATTGCCTAACGGGCTCGCCTTCTCGCCCGACGAAAGCGTGCTCTACATCAACGACACGCGGCGCGGCCACATCCGCGCCTTCGACCTGATGCCCAACGGCACGCTGGCGCACCAGACCGACCGCGTCTTCGTCGATCTGCGCGGGCCGGAGCCGGGCGTGCCCGACGGTATGAAGGTCGATGTCGAGGGCAACGTCTATTGCGGCGGCGCCGGCGGCCTCTGGATCATGGACCCGTCCGGCAAGAAGCTCGGCCGCATCGTCCACGGCGCCTCGGCGACGACCAACATCGCCTTCGGCGGGCCGGACTGGAAGACGCTCTATTTCACCAGCCGCAACCATCTCGGCTCGGTCAAGGTCGGGATCGCCGGCATCCCGGTGCCGGCGCGGAAACGATAGGCAACACGATTGAGCGGGTGGCCGGCCCCGCTTCTTCGCGCTATCTCTTTCCATGTCGTCCCGGCGCAGGCCGGGACCCAGGCCTGCCGTGGATACCGGCCTTCGCCGGCATAACAGGGTAAGCGCGCAGCAAAGGAGCAACGATGCTCGTCGAACAGATCTGGACCGGCAACAACGGCCGCAACTTCAACTATCTGGTAGCCTGTGCCGAAACCGGTGAGGCGCTGGCGATCGACCCGCTCGACCACCAGAAATGCCTGGCCGCAGCCAAGGCCAAAGGCTGGACGATCACCCAGATCCTCAACACCCACGAGCACCGCGACCATACCGGCGGCAACGACCAGGTGATCGCGGCCACCCACGCCAAGCTCCTGGCCCATCACAGCGCGCGCATCGACGGCATCGACCGCGGGCTCAAGGCCGGCGACGTGATCAAGATCGGCCGCACCGCCGAGCTCGAATGCCTCGACACCCCGGGGCACACGATGGCGCATATCTGCGTGCGCGCGCACGGCGACCATCCGGCGCTGTTCTGCGGCGACACGCTGTTCAACGCTGGCGCCGGCAACTGCCACAATGGCGGGCATCCGAGCGAGCTCTACAACACGTTTTCGCAGCAGCTCGCCGGGTTGCCGGAAAACACGCTGATCTACCCGGGGCATGACTATATCGCCAACAACCTGCGCTTCACGCTGGCGCGCGAGCCGGACAACGCCAAGGCGGCGGAAATGCTGCCGGCGATCGAGAAGCAGGACACCAACCACCCGCTGGTGACGAACCTGGCGCTGGAGCGCGAAATCAACACGTTTTTCCGGCTGACCAGCCCGAGCGTCATCGCCAGATTGCGCGAGACCTTTCCCGATGTGGCCGAGCATCCCGACCCGCGCACCGTGTTTCTGAAGCTGCGTGAACTGCGCAACAAGTGGTGAGGGCGCCGCGGGCTGCGTGGTTGGCAAGCGCGAGAGAGCGATGCGCGAGCCTCTCCTGGTCATCAACGCGGGGTCGTCGAGCTTAAAATTCTCGCTGTTCGAGACCTCGGCCGACGGTTCGCTCGCCGCCGGCCCGCACGGCATGGTCGAGGAGATCAACACGGCGCCGCGGCTCTCGATCGTCGACGCCCAGGGCCGCTCGCTCGCGAGCGGGCCAGTCGCAGCCCGCGGACATGCCGGCGCGATCGCCGCGATCAATGACTGGTTCGCAGCGGATATCGGCAGCGAGTCCGCGTTTGCCGGCGTCGGCCACCGCGTGGTGCATGGCGGCGCCGAATTTTCGCAGCCGGTGCTGATTGACGATCGGGTGATCGCGGCGCTCGAGGCGCTGGTGCCGCTCGCGCCGCTGCACCAGCCGCACCATATCGCGGCGATCCGCGCGGTCGCCGCGGCCGCGCCCGGGGTGCCGCAGATCGCCTGTTTCGACACGGCGTTCCACTTCACCCAGCCAAAGCTCGCGCAGATTTTTGCCCTGCCGAGGGTATTTTACGAACAAGGCGTCCGCCGCTACGGGTTTCACGGGCTGTCATACGAATACATCGTCTCGGTCGCGCCGCACGTGCTGGGCGATGCGCCGCGCGCCCGGATGGTTATCGCCCATCTCGGCAATGGTGCCAGCCTGTGCGCGGTCAGGGATGGCGCCGGCATCGCCACGACGATGGGGTTCACCCCGGTGGACGGGCTGGTGATGGGCACCCGTACCGGGCTGCTCGACCCTGGCGTGATCCTGTATCTGCTGCGGCACGACGGGATGGACGCGGCGGCGATTGAGCGGCTTATCAATGAGCAATCGGGATTGCTCGGCGTCTCGGGCCTGTCGAGCGACATGCGGACCCTGCTGGGCAGCGAAACACCGGCCGCGAAGGAGGCGGTGGATCTGTTCGTCTACCGCCTCGGCCGCGAGCTGGGCTCGCTCGCCGCCGCGCTCGGCGGGCTCGACGCGCTGGTCTTTACCGGCGGTATCGGCGAGCACGCGGCGACGATCCGCGCCCGCGTGTGCCGCGACGCGCACTGGCTCGGCGTCAGGCTCGACGAGGCCGCCAACGATGCGGGCGGCCCGCGCATTTCGGCCCGCAGCTCGCCGGTGTCGGCGTGGATGATCCCGACCGACGAAAACCTGGTCGTCGCCCGCCACATGCGTTGCATCCTCGACGCCCGGCCGGCGTCATGATGCGCGACCGCCTCGCCGGCTATTTCTGCCACAGGATCAGGCCCAGTTCGGCGGGCAATTCGGCCCCCACACTCTCCGGCCTGATCCGGATCGTGTAATCCCGGGCCGGCCGGGTCGCGGGCACGCCGGCCGAATAGATGTAGCTGTTGATGCTGCCGGGGATCGGTGTTTCCTGCTTCATCGCGATGACGGCAGGCGCCGCATCATTACCCTGCGGCTCGGCATAGAGCTCGACCGCCACGTCGCCGGCGACGATTTCGGCAAAGTAGACCGGCGCCGAAAACAGCCAGGCGTCGCCGTTCTGCGCCACCGCCGGGTCGCCGACATGCAGCCGCGGCCAAGCCGCCCGCAGGGGGATTTAGATACTTGCCAAACACCTGGTGCGGAGCCGAGAGCAGCAGGCCGAGAGCAGCAGATAGGGTATCCACGCCCATGGGCGGTTTCGCGATCAGTGCCACGATACGTCAGCCTCGAAGCGCCCGTTCGGTGCGTTCTACATCGCCGATGCCAAGCGCGGTCCTCGCGTTGTACCGGAAATCGAACTCGGCAAGATAACGCTTCAAGTGTTGCTGGCCGACGTGGTGGTAGGTGCCGACGATGCCGCGCTTGAGGATCGAGAAATAACCCTCAACCGTGTTCGTGTGCGCCTCGCCGCGGACGTACGTGAGCCCGCCCGGCAGCGAACAGCTGCGATGGTAGCGAGGTTCGACGTGCTTCGGAATTCCGCAACGGTCCCGACGGGAACTGCGTGCGCAGAATGGCGTATCAACGTGGAGTAAGGCTTGATCTGGGTCAATGCAGCGATACCGCCGACGCCGTATCCCCCCGGTCAGACGAAAACGATGACGTCTGCGGCGGCGGCATCGTGGCACGCGCACTGTCGAATTTCCCGGCGAAACGGCGAGGGATGATCGGCCCTTTTTGGCATCGGGCCGAGCTGAGCCGGCCTCTCGTACCACCAGCACGTTGCCCTCTTCCCTGTCCGCGGAGCCATCACGATGACCGATCACCGCGCTGCAAAGGCGCCCACCGACGAGGAATTCGTGCGGATCGATGCCTGGTGGCGGGCGGCAAACTATCTGTCGGTAGGGCAGATCTACCTGCTCGACAATCCGCTGCTCAAAGAGCCGCTGAAACTCGAACACATCAAGCCGCGCCTGCTCGGCCATTGGGGCACGACGCCGGGGCAGAATTTTGCCTACGTGCATCTGAACCGGGTGATCAAGGCGCGCGACCTCGACATGATCTACATCTCCGGGCCCGGCCACGGCGGGCCTGGCCTCGTCGCCAATACCTGGCTCGAAGGCACCTACAGCGAGGTCTACCCGCACGTGCCGCAAAGCGAGCGCGGCATGCAGCGCCTGTTCAAGCAGTTCAGCTTTCCGGGCGGCATCCCCAGCCATGCCGCGCCCGAGACGCCGGGCTCGATCCATGAGGGCGGCGAGCTTGGCTATGCGCTGTCGCACGCCTTCGGCGCCGCGTTCGACAACCCGGATCTGATCGTCGCCTGCGTCGTCGGCGACGGCGAGGCGGAAACCGGGCCGATGGCGACCGCGTGGCACTCGAACAAGTTTCTGAACCCGGTGACCGACGGGGTGGTGCTGCCGATCCTGCACCTCAACGGCTACAAGATCGCCAACCCGGCGATCCTCGCGCGCATTCCCGAAGAGGAATTGCTGAGCCTGTTTGTCGGCTATGGCTACCAGCCCCATTTGGTCGCCGGCGACGACCCCGCGACGATGCACCGGCTGATGGCGGCAACGCTCGACCGGGTGTTCGACGAGATTCGGGCGATCCGCGAGGGCGCGCGCAACGGGCAGTCCGGGCGCCCGGCCTGGCCGATGATCATTCTGAAGTCGCCGAAGGGCTGGACCGGCCCGAAGGAGGTCGACGGGCTGAAGACCGAGGGGTTCTGGCGCTCCCATCAGGTGCCGTTTTCCGGGATGGCGACAAAGCCGGGGCGCGTGCAGCTCCTCGAACAGTGGATGAAAAGCTACCGGCCCGAGGAATTGTTTGACGCAAGCGGGGTGCTGAAGCCCGAGATCGCCGCGCTGGCGCCGGCCGGCGACCGACGCATGAGCGCCAATCCGCACGCCAATGGCGGGCTCTTGATGCGCGAACTCGACCTGCCGGACATCGCCCGGTACGCGCTCAAGGTCGATCGGCCCGGTGCCCACGATGGCGAAGCGACCGCGGTGCTGGGCGAATATCTGCGCGACGTGATGCGGGCGAGCGCGGCGCGCCGCAATTTTCGCGTCTTCGGCCCGGACGAGACCGCGTCGAACCGGCTGTCGCATCTGTTCGAGGCGACCGCGCGGGCGTGGGACGCCGAGACGCTATCCTACGACGATCACCTCGCACCCGATGGTCGGGTCATGGAAATCCTCTCCGAGCACACCTGCCAGGGTTGGCTCGAAGGCTATCTGCTGACCGGCCGGCACGGCCTGTTCAGCTGCTACGAGGCATTCATCCACATCATCGATTCGATGTTCAACCAGCACGCCAAATGGCTGAAGGTGTGCAACGAAATCCCGTGGCGGCGGGCGATCCCGTCGCTCAACTACCTGCTGACCTCGCATGTCTGGCGCCAGGATCACAACGGCTTCAGCCACCAGGACCCCGGCTTTATCGACTATGTCTGCAACAAGAAGTCGGACATCGTGCGGGTCTACCTGCCGCCCGACGCCAACTGCCTGCTCCACGTCGCCGATCACTGCCTCAAGAGCTGGAACCGCATCAACGTGATCGTCGCCGGCAAGCAGCCGCAGCCGCAATGGCTGGCGATGGACGAGGCGGTGCGGCACTGCACCGCCGGCATCGGCATGTGGGAGTGGGCGAGCAACGACAAGGGCGGCGAGCCCGATGTGGTGATGGCCTGCGCCGGCGACGTGCCGACCATCGAGACGCTGGCTGCGGTCGATTTGCTGCACCGCCTGCTGCCGTCGCTCAAGATCAGGGTCGTCAACGTCGTCGATCTGATGACCCTGCAGCCGCACAGCGAGCACCCGCACGGCCTGACCGAGCGCGATTTCGACGCGCTGTTCACCACCGACAAGCCGGTGATCTTCGCCCATCACGGCTATCCGTGGCTGATCCACCGGCTGACCTACCGCCGCACCAACCACGACAATTTCCATGTCCGCGGCTACAAGGAAGAGGGGACGACGACCACCCCGTTCGACATGGTCGTACGCAACGACCTCGACCGCTTTCACCTCGCGGCCGACGTGATCGACCGGCTGCCGCAGCTCGGCTACACCGCCGCCTATGCCAAGCAGGAGATCCGCGACAAGCTGATCGACCACAAGGCCTATATCCGCGAGCACGGCGAAGACCTGCCCGAAGTCAGAAACTGGCGCTGGCAGGCGGCCGGGTAGCGGCCGACGAGGGCCTAGGGGCGCGGCGCCAACGATCTGGGCCTAGGCAAACGCCGCCTTCACCCGCGCCCAATCCTCCAGCGCGTCTTCCTGCCCCGGGACGATCGGGATCACGATCTGGCTCCAGCCGGCGCTGCGCAGCGCCTCGATGCGCTGGATCATCTCGCCTTCGGGCGCGGTAAAGGTCGTGCGGCGGATCAGTTCGGGGGTGATCAGGTGCCGCTCCTCGGGCTTGACGAAGACGAAATGGCCGCGGTGGTTGGTGAGGTAGCGCGCGTCCGGCGGCTGAAACCCGCGCGCCATTTCGACATAGGCGCGGACCTCGTCGGCGATGCCGTCGGGGGCCGCGACCGCCATCGTGTTCTGCCAGCCCTGCTGGTCGAGATCGGCATGGCGGTGCAGCAGCACCGCGGCGCGCGGGCCGGATTGGGCGATCACCCGCTCGCTCGACAGGCTCTCGCCGGGCCGCAGCACGCAGCCGCAGGCCCAGGCGGTGGCATAGAGTTCGCCGGCCGCCCGCCCGGCTTCGCCCCAGCTCTGCTGCATGCTTTCGAGCGCGGCAGTGCCGCCCGCCACGTCCTGGATAAAGGATTTCCAGGCCGCGCCGAGCCGCGCGGTCAGCGCCTGCGAGCGCGGCCCATAGGCCGAGACGTGCAGCCGGATCGGGTCTTGCGTGTTGAACAGGCCGATTTCGGGGTTGAGGAACTTGATCTTGCGCTTCCGGCCCTCGATTTCGGTCTCGACGATGTCGCCGGCGAGCAGGCCATAGACGATTCGGATGTACTCCTCCATGTCGGCGAGCTTCATCGCGCCGAGCCCCATCGCGCGGCGCGCTGAAAACCCGGTGCCGACGCCGAAATCGATCCGCCCCGGGGCGAGGCCGTTGAGCGTCGCAAAGGCGTTGGCGGTAACCGCGGCGAGCCGGTTCGACGGCACCAGCACCCCGGTGCCGAGGCGGATCTTGGTGGTCTTCACCGCCGCCGCGGCCATCGCGACAAACGGGTCGGCGGTGATCATCTGCGTGTCAAAAAACCAGGCATGGCTGAAGCCCAGCTCTTCGGCGCGCAGCGCCACCTTCCACGAATCCGCGGCGGTCGCGATGCCGATCCCGAAATCCATCGTTCCCTCCCCGTGGTCCCTCAGCTCATCCCTTGCACCGAGACGGGCTCGATCTCGTACATCACCCGGACCTCGCCGGGCTGAGCGAACGGGTATTTGTCCTTGTCGAGGTATTTTTTGGCGAGCCCGTCGATATGCGCCTCGGCTCCCTGCTCGGTCGCCTTCCGCACCCGGCCGCGCACCTGCAGATAGCGATAGGCGTTGTCAGGGTCGAGGATCGACAGCGCCACCGGCGCGCCCTCGCGCATGTTGCGTGCCTTGGTCCGGCCTTTGGCGGTGTTCACCCGGATCACCCCGCCGACATAGTCGAACCACACCGGCGTCACCTGCGGGGTGCCGTCGGGCATGATCGTCGCCAGGTGCGCAAACGCCTTCTTGGCGCCGAGCAGATCGTTGTACTGGTCGAGAGTAACGGCCATCGGACCCTCCGTGTTCATGCGGGTTTAGGGCAGAGCTTGCGATGCGCCGCCGGTTGTGACAACCAGAACATCGAATCGCGATGTTCAACTGCCGGAGGGCCCCCGCAATGCCGCGCTTTGATTTCGACATGCTGACGATCGGGGCCGGCTCGGGCGGGGTGGCGGGCACGCGCCGCGCCGGCAGCTATGGCGCGCGCACCGCGATCTGCGAGGAATGGCGCATCGGCGGCACTTGCGTGCTGCGCGGTTGCGTGCCGAAAAAGCTGCTGGTCTACGGCGCCCAGTTCGCCGACGGGTTTGCCGACGCCGCCGGGTTCGGCTGGACCGTGCCGCCGGTCGAATTCGACTGGCCCTCGCTGATCGCCGCCAAGAACAAGGAGACCGACCGGCTCGAAAAGATCTACATCAACCTGCTCAACAACAGCAAAGTGAAGATCTTCGAGGCGCGCGCCGTGTTGGTCGACCCGCACACGGTCGAGGTTGGGGACAAGCGCTACACCGCCGAGAACATCCTGATCGCGACCGGCTCGTGGCCCGAGACGCCGGCGATCCCCGGCATCGAGCACGTGATCTCGTCGAACGAGGCGCTCGACCTGCCGGCGCTGCCCCGGCGCATCGTCATCGTCGGCGGCGGCTATATCGCCGTCGAGTTCGCCGGCATCTTCAACAGTCTCGGCAGCCAGGTCGTCGAGATCATTCGCCAGCCGGAATTGCTGCGCGGTTTCGACGGCGACATCCGCACCTGTCTCGGCCAGGAGATGACCGGGCGCGGCATCGACATCCGCGCCAACACCCGCGTCGAGCGCATCGACAAGACTGCGACCGGCTACACGCTCACCACCACCACCGGCGACACGATCGACACCGACCTCGTGATGTACGCGACCGGCCGCAACCCCAACACCAACGGGCTGGGTCTCGCCGAGGCCGGGGTCGCGCTCAACGACAGGGGCGCGGTGATCGTCGATGAGTGGCAGCGTTCGTCGGTCAAGAACATTTACGCGGTCGGTGACGTCACCGACCGTATCAACCTGACCCCGGTGGCGATCGGCGAGGGACGGGCGATCGCCGAAACACTGTTCAACAACAACCCGATCAAGATGGATCATCGCGACGTGCCGTCGGCGGTGTTCTCCCAGCCACCGATCGGCACGGTCGGCCTCAGCGAGGAGGACGCGCGCCAGCAGCACGGCGAAGTGGACATCTATCAGGCGCGCTTCCGCCCGATGAAAAACACGCTGTCGGGCCGTTACGAGCGCACCTTCGTCAAGCTCGTCGTCGACGCCAAGACCGATCGCGTGCTCGGCTGCCACATGCTGGGCCAGGACGCGCCCGAGATCATCCAGGGCCTGGCGATCGCAATCAAATGCGGCGCCACCAAAAAGCAGTTCGACCAGACCGTCGGCATCCACCCGAGCGCCGCCGAGGAATTCGTGACGATGCGCGACAAATACGTGCGCCCGCCGGAAAAGGCGGCGGCGGAATAGACCCTCACCCGGCTTCGGGCTGCGCCCTCAGCCACCCTCTCCCGCATGCGGGAGAGGGAAGGGGCCCATCGCGCCAGCGATGGGAAGGGTGAGGGGCGACGCTTGCACCGGATCGGAGGCGCGATCACATTGAAGCGGATGCGCGCGGCGGAGGACGCGATGGACACAGTCGAGCACAACGAAAAGCGCCCGCAGCCCGCCGACGACAAGCGCCGCGCGGCCAAGAAGCCGCTGCGCGCCCGGCCGGTGAAGGGACCGATCGACTACGCCGAGTTGAGCCGCGAGCACATCGCCCGCTATC
>Ga0307372_10014519_pt1 | contig 10065 bp, 14 predicted proteins | sample OX1MG_FD_202533 | JGI IMG/M metagenome (GOLD analysis project Ga0307372, IMG submission 202533) | Soil microbial communities from Risofladan, Vaasa, Finland - OX-1 | ecosystem: Environmental > Terrestrial > Soil > Coastal area > Acid sulfate soil | place: Finland: Risofladan, Vaasa | collected... | reverse complement strand
CAAGAGGGCGACGGCTATACGACCGCCACGATTGGCGAAAAACCGAACGCAGGCCAATCCCAAAATTAAGCTGTGACAAAGCGGCTAGGCTCGCCACGCATCTCGCTGGGATCCTTTTCCGAAGCCGCCAGCGTGTTCGATCCGGAACGTCTCAAGGAAATCATCGCCGAGCTGGGTGCCCAGGTGCAGCCGCTCGGTCGCGATCCGCGGCTACGCGACGTGCCGGGCACGCTCACGGCCGTGGACGGCTCCCTGCTCTCCGCCTTGCCGAAAATGATGGAGGCTTCATGCCTCAAAGCCGAGACGGGAAACGGACTCATTAAATGGCGACTGCATACGCACTTTGAGGTCGACCGCTATGTGCCCACGCGGATCGACGTGATCCCGGATGGCGGCGGCCAAGACGACGAACGCTCCGTCCTGGAGCGGACGATTCAGTCCGATCACACCTACGCCATGGACCGCGGCTATGCCAAATTCACCTTGTTCAATCGGATTGTGGCCGCGGGGAGCAGCTATGTTTGCCGGCTCCGCGACAATAGCGCCTACGAAGTCATCGAAGAACTCCCACTGACGGAGGCCGACCGCGCGGCCGGCGTACTTAGGGCATGGCAACCGGGGCATCCATCGACGGATTATAATGCATCATCACTCGGCGATGCATCATACGGACGATGCCCCCCCTTTTGAGAGATACGAAGAAGCGATTGCAACGCAAGGGACCGACCGAAGCCCTACGTTTTCGCAAGCGGCGGCGAAAGGGCAGGCCCCACTGGCGGCGGGGTGGGAACCGCGCCCACCCGTCGGTCAGCAGGTTCCGCAACGGTTGGCATGTGGGCAGGTCGCGCAGCGCGCTGCGCCGCGGTTGAATTCGCACGGCGGACAACCATGCCTGCCGATACTCTCTGTGTGCCTCCGACCCCAAGAGCAAAGCCACGCCGCCGGCCGCCCCGCATGCCGAAGCCGGGCGCAGCGACCCCGGAGCCGTGCCCGTTGGGCCTGGCGTTTCTGGCGTACGTGCTGATCTGTGCCGTCATCGTGGCCGCGGCGATTCAACTCGCGAACGTCGCCAGGCCCTACAAGCTCCCGCCAGCAGGATTGAGCTCGGGCGCCGCGCCGTAAACATTCTCGCGCCGCGCGGCGCGCGCCGCCGTCGCCGCGGCGGCCCAGTCCGGATTCGCCGTCGGCGATCGCGACGCGCGCGCGGCGCGGCGCCGCGGGCGTGGCCGCCTTCGCCGCCTTCGCCGCGGCCGTCGCGTCGGTCGCGTCGGCTGCGCGGCAGCCATCGCCGGCGGCAGCCGTCGCGACGCCGCCTGCGGCGCGACATGCACGATCGCGAGCGGCGACGCGGCCGCCGCCCGGCCGATCCGCAATACGCTTTCGTGGCGCCGTCGAAGCTGGAAGATCGAACATCATAACCGGCCGCGGCAGCCGCCGAAAACAGCGACCCCGGCCGGCCTGGTCGAATCGAGCGGCCGCGGCAGCCGCCGGATTCGTAGGCCCCGGCCGAAAGCAGGGTCCTTCTCCCGCTGTTCGACCGGGGGGGGGGCGATTTTTGACGATCGCGCGCGGCGTAGACCGCGTGCCAAGCGCGCACGTTTTTCCGCATGTTTTGAAATAGGGGGGTATCCCCAGGCCGAAAGACAGCGGACGACAGTCGAGCATTGTCAACTTCTTGACAACTTGACATGCGGACCACACCATCAAGCATGGCGATTGTGACCATCTTGCCCGAGGCGCTGGAGCAATTCGAGGCGTTGCCCAAGCGGATTTATGAACGCGTCGAGGCGCTCATCCTGCGACTCGAAAAGTGGCCGGAAGTGAGCGGCGCCAAGCCGCTCCGGGGCGAACTGGCCGGATGCTACCGGTTGCGGACCGGAGCCTACCGTATCCAGTTTCGAGTGCGTCCGGGCGAGAAGGTCGAGGGACAGCCGCCGGCCGACGACAGGATCACGGTCGAAAAAGTGGGGCACCGCGATGGCTTTTATGAATGACGGTGAAAGCAAGTCAATGAACATCAGCCATGCCAGCGTGCAGACGGTAACGCTCGACGGAAAGCGGTTTGTGATTTTGCCTGAGGAGGATTACCGTCGTCTGTCGGGCGGGCCGCCGCAACCGGAGCTGCCCCCGCCAGACGCGGAAGGGAATTATCCGGCGCGCGAGGCCTTGCGCGTGGTCGCGGCCCGCCGCCTGATTCGGGCGCGCCGCGCTCTAGGTTGGTCGCAAGTGGAGCTGGCCCGCCGCGCCGGCGTGCGGGTGGAGACGCTTAGCCGGCTCGAACACGCGAAACATTCCGCCAGCCAGGCGACCCTCGAAAAGGTCCGCCGAGCGCTTGACGATGGCGAAGCCGATGCCGCCCGCGCCAAGCCGACCGCTGGCAATCGCAAACCACGGAAGTAAACTCACAATCAATCGGGTGGCCGAGCGGGTTCGAAACCGACCGGCCCAACGCGGCACCCCGTCGCGCATGGTTCTGTACCGTCCTTCCATGCCGCGGGGCGCCGGCCCGATTCAAAAGGACGGTACGCATGGTGAACGAGCTCACATTCGACGGACAGCGGTTTCTGAACGCCTGCCACCATGCCGGCTGGGTTGTTATGTCGATGGTCAACGGCCCCGGCCGGTGCGTTCATGACGCTGCGACGCCCGACTGGGGTGCGTACCTCAATGCACTGATCGGTTGGCTGGAGCTCTTCACGGACGCGCAGGAGGGCCACGATCATAACACATCCGACGCCAGAGGAAATTTATGAAGCCGAGGAGCGCGTTCGCATTGCCCGCGTAAAGGCAATCACCGCTCCGCCACTTGCGGTAACCGAGCTGGTAATAGTAAGGATGCTGGGCGATGCCAAAGCAGCGGTCCTCAAGGCTGAGATCAGAGAAAAGCTCGCGGCGTGGCGCGGAGCCGAGCGAGTGAATACCGACCCGCGCACCCTGACCTTGCATCTCCGGCGGTTGATCGATGCCGGGTACCTGAAAAAGCCGAGCCCGCGAACGGGTTACGCGCTCACTCCCGCCGGCCGGTCCTTCTACCAAACGCTGTAAAGCGCAAGAGTGCATCCTTATTTGCACTCTTATTTGCCACTTACGGTTTGCTGTCGTCGCTGCATGATGCGGTGATGGATACCGCACCCGCACTACTCGACCTGCGATCGATGGCCCGCCGGCTGCGCGTCTCGATGCGCTGGCTGCGCGATGAGGCCCGAGCCGGTCGCGTGCCCCACCTGCCCGCCGGCGCGCGACTGCTGTTCGACCCGGCGGCCGTCGAGCAAACCTTAGCAGAGCGCGCCCGCCAGTTCCCGACGACGGAGGCCAACCGTGTCGGCTAACGTTCTGCGCCTCCCGATTGCCCGCGACCAGCCCGAGGCCCTACCGGCCCCCGCGCCGGTCTGGCGTACGATCGCCGAGGGCTACGCTCCGCCGGCCGCGGCGGACCTGGCCGGCCGGATCGATCGCCTCATCGCGCTGTTGGAGCTGCTGGTCGCGCAGACGGCCGAGGCGCCGTCCATCGTACCGCTGGCCGACGACGGCGAGCTGCTCATCGACCAGGCCGAGTTGGCCGAGGTGCTCAAGCTCAGCCTGCGAAGCGTGCGGCGGATGGAGACGGCCGGCGAGCTGCCGCCGTCGGTGCTCAGCGGCCGACGGCGCCTATACCTCAAGAACGAAGTCGAGCGTTGGTTGAAACACGGCCGGCCGCCGCGCCAAGAGTGGGAGGCCCGCGGCCGAAAGTAGCGTCCGCAGGAAGCGGCCGCTGAGGTACTAAGCGGTGGGGCGGCCCAGCATGGAGCGCTGGGCCGCCCCGGTGAAACACTACATAATCATGGCGTCACTCTCGAGCATCGTCCAGGGCATCGACGGCCTGCCCACGACCTGGCACGTCCCGCCGGAGCTGTTGCGCTTTCGAGGCATCCGGCGCGAACCGCTGTTTTGCTACTTGCTCTTGTGGCAGGTCGTCGGCTGCCGCCCCGGCCGGCTGACGGTCGATTATCTCCGCCTTCAATTCACCCTGGCCGCCAGCGAGCGCGCCGTACGGCGTTGGCTCACGAGTCTCGAAGAGGCCGGGCTGATCGACGTGCTCAGCCGCGGGCCGCGACAAGCCGATCTGCGCATCCGCAACTGGCGACAACCACGCGCGGCAAGCGAGGCAGCCGCCGCGTCGGAGGCCCAACTGCCGCTTCCCTTCGCCGAAACGGGGCCGATGGATCCCGGCCCCTCGACGATCCCCATTTGGGACGCGCCCCAGCGTCCGGAACGGAGACCCAATCATGACCGACCCACTGCGGGCTGAGCAGCCCCGCGCCGATCGAGATCCGCTAGCGATCGTGGAAGCTGTCATGGATATATGTCACAGTGACGAACAGGCCGTAACCTGGCTCTGGTCGCTGCGCCGCAACGGCTGGGCAACCGGCGACGTCGACAGCCGAGAGCTGCTCAACTCCATGCAGGCGCCGCGTGAAGAGGGCGGCCGCGGCCTGGCTCGCAGCACGGCCTACAACCATGCCAAGGCCCTTCAGGAGCTCCACGCTTGGGTGCAGCTCGGGGCAGAGACGTGGCGTATCGTCGCGCCGGCTTCCGCGGCGGATGCCGTCCAGAATTCTGGACGCAATCCGCCGTTCGTCCCTATATCCATTGACCATGGATCCAAAGGATCAAGGGTAAGGGAAGGATCTAAGGCCAAGGGTAATACGAGCGCGCCGCTCAAAGGATCCATGGGACGTCCAGAATTCGGGACGGGAACCGCCCCGATCGGCGACGTTGCCGGAGCCGCCAGCAGCCGGCTGACGAACCACGACCCCGGCGACCGCGCGGCCGAGATGGATCGAATCATCCGCCAGACACGCGGGGTGCTGGAGACCTGTGGCGACACCGACACCAGCGAAGTCGTGTACCGCAAGATCGCCGAAATGGTCGTCCAGCATGGAGACGCCGGCCAGCGAGGGCTCGAGGAATCGCTTCGGGCCGTCGCAAACGCCGACAGCTACGTCACAGGCCCACGCGCGATGCTGCTGGGCTGTCTTGGGCGCCGCGGGATGCCTTATCACGCGCGCGATGGGCCCAAGTGACCGTCCCTGAGACGCCGGGCGCGGCGGCTGGCCACACTCCGCCAGCTCGCCGCGGCCCGGTTTTACTGAACCCTGAACCCTTCCATCCTACCATCACCATGCACGACGAACTTTCCGAGTTCATTTCCAGCGTCACCGGTCCCGCTTCACTGCTGGACCTGACGCGCGCCTTCCTGGCTTCGCACGTGCTGCCGCAAGACTATCGCGACGATGCGCTGTTCAAGGCGCTCGAGCAGGACCTGCGCAAATGCATCAATCGCGACCGCTCCAGCGACGGCACCGCGCGGCTGGTCAGTGTGCCGGGCATCGACCCGGAGACCGGCGAAGCGACGCGGGTCTACAAGCAGCTCGACCTGTTCGACCGCGAAGATTATCGCCGCGTGTGGTGGGAGGCGGACGCGCGGGAGGAAAAAGCCCGACAACGTAAGCGATCGCTGGAACGTCATCACGACGGCCGCGCGTGGCCCGATGGCAAACGCTTGCGGGAGGTGATTCACGGCGGCAGTTCGACCAGTGGGGCCGCGTAGGGGCATTTCGTTTCTCCAGTCAAACCGCAAAGGAAAACGTTATGGAAAAGACACAACACGCACTCGTCACAACTGCTTACCACGGCGCGCTCGAGGTCGCGGCATCGTTCGGCGCAGTGTTTCTCCAGCTCGATGTCCCGCCAGAGCTGTGCATCGTCATCGGCACCGAAAAGCCGTTCCCGAAAGGGGACAGGAACGCGCCGCTTGACGTCGAACCGGTCGACGTCGTAATCGAATGCGAGCGTGAAGGCTGGCTGCCCATGCAGTTCAAAGACTTCGCCAACGCCAAGGCCGGCTGTCTCTGGATGCTGCGCGTGCTGCGCAGCCAACTGGAAGAGGAAATCGATCGTCTCGAGAGCTCGACGACTGTTCCATGAATTCGTGACGGCCCAGGAGGAGGCGCGCGGCGAACACCAGGAGGGGTAGCTTGCAAGCCGCCGCCGATACGGTAGCTTGATGATCGCTAACCATCGATCCTTTGCGGTTGGGGCGGATGTTCGGGAGTCGAACCCCGACTCCGCCCCCGCCGCGTGTTCGACAAAGGAGTTCGTCATGCCGCGCTTGCGAAAGCAGCTCTTCCGGCCGAAGATCGTTCACTACGTCGATCGCGACGGCCGCCGCGTCCCCAAGGGCACCAGGGGCGCGATCAAAAAAACCTCCCGCTCGGAAATCGTCTGGGCCCGCTACCGCGACGAATACGGCAACGTGCAGACCGTCTCGCTGGGAGTGACCGACTGGGAATGCGCCCAAAAACTGTTGGCCGATTTGATCGTCAAAGTGCAACGCCGCCGCTCCGGCCTGGGCCATGCCTTCGACGACTTCGCCCTGCTGCCGCTGGGCGAGCACCTGGAAGCATTCCGCCAGCACCTGACGGCCAAGAGCGACACGACGGAATACGTCGAGCTGACCGTCGCCCGTTTGCGGACGGTGTTCGACGGTTGCGACTTCCGCCTGTTGAAAGACATTCAAGAGGGGCGCGTCGCGCATTGGCTGCACGAAGCCCGCACGTACGCGCGGCAGCTCGAGCTGGGCACGCCGCTGACAACCCGCTGCAAAGGCGCGACGGCCAAAAGCTACCGCGACATCGCCCGACACTTCCAGGTGACGGTCAGCGCGGTGGAGAAGTGGAAGCGGGACGGGGCGCCGATCGGCCGCGTCACGCGCAAGCAGCCGCGGGCGAACGACCTGGAAGCGATCCGCCAATGGCGATTGGACCGCGAGACGTCGCAAAGCCGGATGGGCAAGTCGACGTCGAACCATTACGCGGGTGCGCTGCGCTCGTTCGGGCGCTGGCTGGTGCGCGCCCGCCGATCGCTGGAAAACCCGTTCGCCGGCCTGACCGGAGTGAAGGCCGGCGACGACGTCCGGCATGCCCGCCGCCGGCTGAGCCAGGCGGAGTTTGCGCGGCCGATTGAAGCCACGCGCAACCGGCGCCGGAGCGACGGGCGGCCGGCAAGATTCCGCGGACTCGACGGCATCGATCGGGCGATGCTCTATCTGGTGGCGGCCAACACGGGCTTTCGGGCCGGCGAGTTGGCCAGCCTGACGGAAGGCGCGCTCGACCTGACCGCCGAGGTGCCGACGGTCCACGTGGCCGCGTCCTACACCAAAAACAAGGAACCGGCGGACCAGCCGGTGCGCGGGGACCTGGCCGCGGCGATCGCCGGCTGGCTGCCCAACCGCGGGGCGGGCCGCCGGCAGGCCCGTACACGCGACGTCGGGCGGTCCGGCCCGGATGCCGAGACGGCGCCCGACGTCGCGTCCGGACGCAAGCTGTGGCCCGGCAATTGGGCCGAAGAGGCGGCCGACATGTTGCGGCGCGACCTGGCCGCGGCGGGCATCGCCTACCGCGACGACACCGGGCGCGTGTTCGACTTCCACGCCTTGCGGCACCAATTCATCAGCAACCTGGTAGCCGCGGGCGTGCATCCCAAGGTGGCCCAAAAGCTGGCGCGTCATGCCAAGTTCAGCCTGACGATGGACGTCTACACGCACCTTGCGCTCGACGATGCCGCCCCCGCGCTCGATAGCTTGCCGGAGCTGCCCTGGCCGTCGTCGCGCGATGACGAGGCCCAGGTGTTACGAGCGACGGGAACGGACGGAAAACCGTCGCCTTCGTTTGCGCTCTGGCAGGAAAACCGTGGCCGGGAGGGGCCATTTGCGACCACAAAGAACGGCCGTCCCGAAACGACGAAAGCCGTTGCGAGCAACGGCTTTGACGGCGTTTCAGTACAGCGAGGGCGACGGGACTCGAACCCGCAACCACCGGATCGACAGTCCGGTACTCTAACCAATTGAGCTACGCCCCCAAGTTGTTCCCTGGAGCCGCTGTATTATTTCGGCCTGTGCCCGATTCCGCAAGGGGTGGCGGCTCACAAGCCACGAGCCAATATTCCAGCCCGCTTCGGCGGCAAACCGGAATCAACCCGCGATCGGCAAGCTATGATTTCAGAGACGCCGTTCGGACCGACCAAGACAGCCTATGAACACGATCTGGACCCTCCTCAGGGCGGCCACCCATTATGTCACGCACTTCGGCCCTTTCGGGTGGCTGGGGTGCTTTCTGCTGACCTTAGCGGTGGGCGTGGTCTGCCTGCGCGGATTCGGCTCGCGGTCGAATTATTGACCTTATTGGCCGCGTTAGACAATCTCGCGGTCTGCCCGGTTCAGCCGGCCGATGATCCGCCGGGTGGCTTTGGCCACGGCCCGCCAGGCCCGCTTCCAATCGGCGGGCCACGCTCCGGGGTCGCGGCGGTGCAACTCGCCGAGATAGGCGCGCAAGAAACGCAGCCGGTCGGCCCGCGTCACCCAGCAGTGGGCTTCGAGGCTGGTGGCCAGGCGGGCCAGATTGAACGCCCGGAAAAAGGGCGACAGGCGGCGCGGCAGCCGGACGCTGTCGGCGTCGATCAGGTGGCACTCGACCGAGTCGTCGCGCTCGACCAATAGAATGTTGCAGCCTTTCAGGTCGCGGTGCGAAACGTGCCAAGCGTGCATGCGGCCCAACAAACGGCCGAGCGACTCGGCCACCTGGCGGGTGCGTCGTCGTCGTTCGGCCTCGCTTCGCCGCGTCAACTGCCAGGCGTAGACGTGCAGGTTGTTCGCCCCTGCGATCCATTGCGTCGCCAGATAGCCCTCGGCGGGCAGTCCCCGGCGGGGCCGTTCGACCACCGCCAAGGGCCGCGCCGTGGCGATGCCGCGCAGCAGCAGAGCATGGCCGTAATGCCAGGCCTCCAGAGCCGGATTGCGGCGAAAGTAGTGCAGCACGGTCTTCCACCAGTTGCGCGGCCGGACCCGCTTATAGGCCACGCTTACTTCCGCCGTCGCCAGCGGCAGCTCGGCCTGCACCACCACGCTGCGGTGCGAAAGCTTGAAGACTCGGTGCAGGTTGCCGGTCAGCAGTTGCCCAGGGTCTTCGAGCAGCCGCGTGAGCCGCTCGCGAGCAAGATCGCTCACGGCCCACGCGCGCGAGCGGCCGCTGCGGCAGAAGTAGAAATCGCGGTTCGTCTTCAATGCCCGGCGGTCGCGGCTGCGGGCCACGCGGCGGCGGCGGTGCGGGATGGACGCCGCGATCCGCCGGGCAAGCTTGCGTTCCTCGCGTAACTCCGGCCGCTCGGCAACATACGCCCGCCAAAACCGCCACTGGTCGCTCTGCGTGGCCAGGTCGGCGCAAGCCGAGCCGAGCATGGTCAAAGCGGCAACCGTCCGCCGCCGATTCAGCGGACGCGCGAGCCGCACGCCGGGCAAGTCGATCAGGGAAAGTTCGGGCAGGCGGTCGTCGTCCGCCGCGGTGTGGCAGGTATCCAGGCACACCAGCGCGTTGCCCAAGTGCAGATCATTGTGGTCGATGCCTTGGCGATGGGCCGCGGCACAGAGCCGCGCCAGGCTGAGCGTGAGCTTGCGACGCAGTCGGGCGGCGTCGGCGGACGGCAATCGCGGCAAGCAGGCCTGGATGCACTCCTCCAGCGTACAGGAGCCGCCGATGGCACGTGTGACAAGAAAGTTGTCGTAGACCAGAGCACCGCGGCGCGAGTCGATCCAGGCCAGCGGCTCGGCCGTGGGAACCTGCCGGCGAAGCGTTTCACGGGCACGGCGAAACTCGCGGCGCGAAGGACTCGCCCGAAACCAATGCGCCAAGGCCTGCCACCACCGGCGGCAACGATAGTGCTTGACGAAGAAGCTCGTCTGGGCGGCATCGACGCGGTACACCGACCGTTGTGGCCCGTGCTTTACCAGCCGCGCCTGACCGTCGCGCAGCCATTGCTCAAGCCGCAACCCGTCGGGACCGAACAACACCGGCCGCCACGAAGGCAAGACCTCGCCCTCAACGGCGCGGTCGGCGCCACGAGACAACGAAACCGGGGTGGGCAAATCGGGTCCGTCCAACGATCGAGGATCCTTCCTGGGGTGGGCAATGCCGGCCTGACGAGCGTAAGGTGGGGCCAGCGAGCTTGCCAGCGCCGGCCCACCATTTAGGA
>Ga0307372_10014516_pt1 | contig 10067 bp, 8 predicted proteins | sample OX1MG_FD_202533 | JGI IMG/M metagenome (GOLD analysis project Ga0307372, IMG submission 202533) | Soil microbial communities from Risofladan, Vaasa, Finland - OX-1 | ecosystem: Environmental > Terrestrial > Soil > Coastal area > Acid sulfate soil | place: Finland: Risofladan, Vaasa | collected... | reverse complement strand
TGATGGACCTGGTCCGGTCGCGCAACGTGGTGATCCGCCGCGTCAGCGTGCAGAGCACCACCCTCGACGACGTGTTTCTCCATTACACCGGCCGCGGGCTGCGCGACGAACTCGGGGAGGGCCGCTACGACATCGGCCATCTCTACCGCTGAGGCGCGGAGAATGCGTTCATGAAGCTCTATCGCATATCGGCACTGGTCGAACGGGACATGCGGAAATTCTTCCGCAGTCCGACGCTCATGATGGTCTCGATGATTTTCCCGCTCGTGCAGCTGATCGTCCTCGGCTACGCCTTCGGCGGGAAGATCAAGGGCGTCGACGTCGCCATGGTCAACAACGACCACGGTCCCGCGTCGATCGTCGTCCGGCAGATGCTCAACGCCGTCGCCACCGGCCCGGGCGACATGCGCATCATCGACTATCCGAACGTGCCCCTGGCCGTTCACGCCCTCCGCGACGGCATCGTGCGCGGCGTCGTCCTGATCCCGATCAACTACTCCCGGCGCGTCGAGCATCAGGACAACCCGCGGCTGGTCTTCATTGAGGACAATACCGACCAGTTCCTCTCCAACACCCTCGAAGCGAGCATGCAGGGAATCGTGCAGCAGCTCGCGAGCCCCGTCATCGCGCCCCGCCTGCCGCCACAAGTCAGTCTGGACGTCGTCGAAATCTATCCCTACATCCAGTACATCAAGTATTTGCTTCCCGGCGCGATTGCCATGTCCATCTTCATCGTCGCGATGATCGGCGGCGGGATCACCTATATCGACGACAAGTCGCGCGGCCTGCACGAAGGCTATCTGGTCACGCCCATCGAAGGCATCGAGCTGGTTTTCGGATTGAACCTGGCGGGGACGATCAAGGGCCTGATGGCCGGCATGGTGATTACGCTGGTGGGCAGCCTGATTGCCGGCGTGAGCGGGCTTGCGAATCCGGTCAAACTTTTCTACCTCATGGTGGTTTGCGCCGCCACGGCGCTCGCCATGATCTCGTTCATGTTCGTCACCATGGTCCGCGTCGACGATCCGATGGTCCCGCGCGCCATTTTCGGCGTGCTCAATACCCTGCTCTTCTTTCCGTCCGGGGCGATCTATCCCATTCAGGGCTTCCCCAAATGGATGCAAGCCATCGCGGTGATCGATCCCTTCTATTACTCGGTTCACGCGTTCCGTAATCTGCTGCTCAAAAACGTCGGCTTTGCCGGTTTTTACCAGGACCTTCTGGTTCTCATGGGCATGTCGGTCCTGTTCCTCGTGATGGGCACTTTGCTGTTCAGGCGTCAGTTCTGACGCCGCTCCCCTACAGGCTTCCCTGAACGGCCCTGCAAAGGCGAGGCAAAAAGGGGATCGAGCCTCAAAAGAACCGCGTGGAAACAGATTCCCCGGCTACGGGCGGGCGGAGGGCGTTGCTGCTTCGTTCGGAATGGCCAGCGCGTAAATAACGGCTGCGGCGGGACGATCAGACGATCAGCGGCGGGTCGGCGTTCCCACCCCGTTCGCCTCTTCCTGGCCGGCGCAGCCGGCGAGCAGGCGCAAACCTTCTTTCATATCGAACGCCAGATCGGCCACGCGTCCCAGACGCCGGGCGATCTCGCGCGGCAGGCGAGAGCGCTCGGCCATGACAATCTCCAGGTTGTCGAGTATCGCGCCGATTGTTCGCAGGGCTTGCATGGGGAACCCGTCAGGATCCCCGTCTTGGCCTGCGGCGCCATGGATGGCCGCCTGCCCGCAGGATCGTACTTGCAGTTCGACTTCGCGATCCCAACGCAGGGTGCGTTCCACCAGTGCGGCGGCCAAAGGAATGAAATAATCGCCGCGGGAAACGAAATTGGCTTTACCTTCCGCCACTACCGAGGCGAGTTGTGCCTGCCGCCGGGGAAGAGCGACCACAATCAGAGGCGCATACCAGGAGAACTCCTCCAGAACCGCCGGCAACGATTCCTCGCGCAGAAACAGATCGTCAATCAGAATCGTGAACGGCAAACTGTCGCGCTCGCCGAGTCTCTGGCGAGCCTGTTCGGCGCTTTCGACGGCCCATAGCTGCCCTCCACCGCTACGCATCAGCAGGCGGGTGAGCACCCGTATGAGTTCGGTATCGCGCGAAACGGCTAGCAGCCATCCAGCCATCGATCTTCCCCTAGGTCGCCTGGACAATTGACTGCGCCAGGCCCGCCTGGGCGTCGGCCTGTTTGGCCAGCAGCTTTGCCACTACCTCTTTCAGTTCGGACAGCAGGAACGGTTTCGCGAGACAAGCCAATTCACTTTCCGGCAGGATTTCCGACGAGTCGCCGGGCGTAGGACCGGAACCCCTGGGATCCGAACCAATAATCAAGAGGCACTGGCGGCGCAGGCTGCCCGCCTCACCGAGCGCACGGCAAAGTTCAGGTACGTTCCGGCCGTGCATCTTCCCGTCACAGATGACCAGATCGTATTCCTCTTGCCTCACCCGCTCGAGCGCATGATTTCCATCGTTGGCCAGTTCCACCCGGTGGCCAATCCCCGTCAGGGCATCCACGATCACACGGCCCACGCCTGGCTCGGATTCAACAACCAGGATTCGGCACCCGTTGGCTGGCAAGCCGGTCTGGTTCGTCTTGTTTTGCGGAAGTTCGCACTCAACCTGCGCGAGGGGAAGCAGGACCGTGAACGTCGTTCCCTCCTGGCTCGTGCTGGTTAACCGGATTTCAGCCCCATGTTGACGCAAAATTCCGCTGACGATCGACAGGCCCAGACCCGTTCCCACGCCGACCGGCTTGGTCGTGAAGAATGGCTCGAAAATTCGCGCATCGAGATCGGAAGGGATGCCGGGCCCGTTGTCCTCGATATCCAGGAAAACGTGATCGGCGTTGCGGCGGGTGCGAAGCACGATGTGCCCCGCCCGCCCGGCCTCCGAGATCGCCTGCCGGCTGTTCACCAGGAGATTCAAAACCACCTGTTGCAATTGAACGGGATTGGCCAGCGTATCGGGCAACTGCGGATCGAGCTCGGCTTCCACCCGGATGCCGGCCCGCTGCATGTCATAGGCGCACAGACGCAACGTCTGGTCGATCACCTCGTTCAAATTCACCGGGGATCGCTCGAGTTTCGCATCGCGCGCCAGCATCAGGAGATTGCGCACGATGCGCGCGGCGCGCTCGGCCTCCTGACAAATCCGATTCATGTCCGCCAGCGATTTCGCATCGAGGGGGCGCTCCAGCAGCAGGTGCCCGTAGCCCATGATCGCGGTGAGTGGATTGTTCAGTTCATGCGTGATGCCGACCACCATCTGGCCGAGGGCCGCCAGTTTGTCGGTTTGCAGCAGTCGCGCGGGGAGTTCGCGTTGAGAGGTGTAATCCCGGTACCGTTCCACCCATCCGGTCACTTCGCCGGATTCATCCACGACGGGACGCGCGGTCCGTTCCACGACCCGTTCGCCATCGCTCCATTCAAGCTGCTCGCGGCCGGCTCCATTTCGCGGCTGCCAGAGAAGCCATGGCGGACAAAGCACCTGATGACCGATGGCCAGGCGCCGCACCAGCATCCGTGAAAAACCGGCGAAATCGCGCAGACTATCCTGCTCGCCATTGCTCAATTGGAGCAGTGGCCCCAGTCGCTCGCTGATCAGCCGAATCCGCCCAACCTTGTCATACAAGACAAAGGCATTTTCCGCGATTTCCAGAATGGCTTTGAGTTCAAACCCCGGCGACTTTCGACCCGTGCTTGCACCCTTCCCGTTTGCAGACTTCACCGTTTTGCCCCGAGTACCTCAAGGCTGCGGCGACCTGATCCGGACCTAGATGATTCCGTACAAAATCAGGTAGCCCACAAACAGAGCCGCACTGAACGCTATGGAAATCTCCAGCGCGATCTGCATGCCCCGGCTGAGCCGAATGTACCGTACACTTCTCGGATAGCTATAGTTCATGGCTCACTCCATCGCCCTAGGCTTATGCACCGGACATTCCAATCCCCAACTGTGTTAACTTGCTGGAAGAAAAGAAGATAGGGATTATCTGGCGAGGGAATTTTCCATGTTGATGTTTCAAGGCGGAATAAGCTGTTTCAAAAGAGAATTACGGACCCGCTGCCAGAGGGATGGCAGGGTGTGCGGCAGAATCGTTTCGACGATCTTTAGCTATTCTGATTCGCTGATCATCAGCTCGGTTTCCACCGGCAACTCATAATCGACCCCGGGGACCTCGAATCCGAAAAGGTTCCGGAACTGACGCTGGAAAGCGTCGAAATCGGTCTGCGTCCTCAGATTCGCGGTATCGATCTCCGGCCAGCGCGACCGGATTTCTTCCTGCACGTCGAGGCGCATCTCCCTGTCGTCCAGGCGAATTCGCCCCTGTTCATCGACCGCCGGCGTTTTCCCGTCGGCGAGAAAATCGCGGAACAATCTCTCCATCTGTTCGATGGTTCCTTCCTGAATCTTTTTCTCCGCCGAGATTCGCATCAGCAGGCTCAGGTACAACGGCACAACGGGAATGGCGGCCGCCGCCTGCGTGACCACGGCTTGATTGACGGCAATCCAGGCGCGCCCTCCCATACGGGTGCGAAGCAGGTCGTCCAGGCGGTGAGCGGTTTGTTCCAAATGCTGTTTCGCGCGGCCGATCGTGCCGTCCCGATAGATCGGCCAGGTGAGCTCAGGCCCGATGTAGGAATAGGCCAGCGTGCGCGCTCCCTCGGCCAAAAGGCCCTCGTTCAAGAGCGCCTCAATCCACCACTGCCAATCCTCGCCGCCCATTACGGCAACGGTATCGGCAATCTCCCTCTCATCGGCGGGCTGGATCGTCACTTCGGTCACATGTCCGTCGTCGAGGTTGATGGCCTTGTTCGTGTATGGCTTGCCGATGGGCTTGAGCGTCGAGTTATGCGCCTGGCCGGTGCGCGGATGAACCCGGCGCGGGGCCGCCAGGCTATAGATCACCAAATCCACGGGGCCGACCCCGGCGCGAATCCGCGCGATGGCCTCGCTCTTGGCCTGGTCGGAAAATGCGTCGAGATTCAGGCTGTGAGCCTGGATGCCTTCCTGGCAGGCGAACTCGTGAAACGCGGCCGTATTGTAGTAGCCGGCCGTCGCCGTGCGTTTTCCCTCCGGCGGCCTCTCCAGCGCGACGCCAAGCGTCCACGCCCCCATTCCCCAGGCCGCGCAAATTCGCGATGCCAACCCGTAACCGGCCGAGCTGCCGATCACCAGCGCATTCCGGATACCGGATGCGGGCTTGGGAAAGGCCTGGCGAACCGAAGCGATCTGCTGCTCGACCATTCGCCGGCAACCTTCCGGATGGGCGTTCACGCAAATGAACCCTCGAGAACGCAGACCGACAACCTGTTTGGGCATCCGTTCAACCCCTTTTGTGCTTGCTCGGGTGCGCCCCCGACAGCGACTATTCCACGGGAAATACAATAACCCCTTCGGGTGGTCATCCCAAGCGGAGGGAGGAATCTATTTCAATCGCTCGGAGCGAAACAGCGTATTCCTTACGCCGGATGCGCCGGTCTAAATGCCCAACCCCGTCGCCCCCCGGCCGGACGCTCTTCGGAGGCTTCGCCGTGCTGTGCCCGACCGGCATCGCTCGACCGGGCGTCGCTCAACCGTTCAGCCGCGCGGCGGGCTCGCGGCCGGCCGGCGCTCCCGCCAGATCTTCCACACGAATCCGGCGTTTATCCTCTCCGGCGTGCTCCAGGTGAATGCGAACCACCGGCCAGTCGGTGGGGATAACGAATTTCTCGGCCCATTCCACCACGATGATCGACGGGCGGTCGAACACATCCTCCAGCCCGAGCGTTTCCAGATCGCGGACGCTCGAAATCCGGTACAGATCGACGTGATAAACGGTCAAATGATTATGGAACACGTGGACCAGCGTGAAGGTGGGGCTGGTTACATCCTCTTCCCGCGCCGCGCCGAGCCCGCTGATGATTCCCTTGGCGAGTGTCGTCTTCCCCGCGCCCAATTCCCCGGTCATGAAGATGAGGGCCGGCGCGCTCAGGTGCGCCGCAATCTCGCGGCCGATCGAAATGCTCTCCTCCGCCGACGATGTCACCCACTCCCGCTCATTCATGCCGCAGCGCCTCGAGCAGGTGGCCGAAAGCGCGCGGCAGCGCGCGGACCAGGTCGGTCGCCACCAGGGAAATTTCACCGCCCTGCTCGGCGGCCAGATCGCCCGCCAGCCCGTGCAGATAGACTCCCATCCCCAGCACGGTTTCCCAATTCTCCGCGCCCAGCCACGCCGTCAGCCCGGCGAGAATCCCCGTCAGCACATCTCCCGTGCCGCCGGTGGCCATGCCGGGATTCCCCGTCGAGTTGACCAGCGCGCGCCCGTCCGGCATCGCCACAATCGTCCGGAAACCCTTGAGCACCACAAACGCGTTCCACGCGCGCGCCGCATCGAGCGCGGTTTCCAGGCGCCGCTGCTGCACCTGCGCCGCCGTTGCTCCCACCAGGCGCGCCATTTCGCCGGGATGCGGCGTCACGGCCAGCGGCGCGCGGTGATTTTTGAGCAGTTCGGCGTCCTGATCGAATGCGTTCAAACCATCGGCGTCCAGAATGAGCGGCAGGGCGCAATCGGCCACGGCGGCGCGAACGAATCGGGCGGTTTCGGGATTTGTGGTGAGACCGGGCCCCATCGCGACCGCCGTTTTTCCGCCCAGCAGCTCACACCACAGGCCCGATTCAAAAACGCCGAAGGCGATGCTTCCCTCCGGTGTCGCAGCGAGCGGGACGGTCATCAGTTCGGGCATCTGCTGTGCGACCACGGCCAGCGCCGGCGCGGGCGTGGCCACCGTCGCGAGGCCGGCCCCCGAGCGCAGCGCCCCCATTCCCGCCAGCGCCGCGGCGCCCGATTTTCCGTGTGAACCGGCGACGATCAGCGCGTGGCCGTAGGTGCCCTTGTGCGTATTCGGGGCGCGGCGCAGCGGCAGGGCGCGAAATTCGCGGGGCTCGATCCAGTGCAATTTGAGCGACGGGTCGTCCTCAAACAATTCGGGCGGCGAACCGATTTCCTGGACGATCAGGCGTCCCACCCGCTCGGCGTTGGGCGGCAAAAGCATTCCGATTTTCGGCGCGGTAAACGTGATTGTGACATCGGCGGCGACGGTCGGTCCCGGCGAGTCGAAAACATCGGCGGACATTCCCGAAGGGATGTCGATCGAGACCACCTCGGCGCGCCCGCCGAGGCGGTTCACTTCCTCGATTGCCGCGCCGATCAAGCCTCGGACAGGTCCGCCCAGACCCGTTCCCAGCAGTCCGTCGATCACGACGTCGGCGGCCGCCAGTTCCGGCCGCAGTTGTCCAAAAGCCTCGGGCGTCGTGACGACGCTCACGGGACCCGTCGCCTGCCAGCGCTTCAAGTTGACGGCCGCGTCGCCGCGCACGTCATCGGGCGTCCCGAACAGGTAGACCGAAGGCCTGGCGCCATACTCGGCCAGATAGCGAGCGGCGACAAAACCGTCTCCGCCGTTATTTCCCTTCCCGCACAGCACGACGATCCGCCGCCGGTCGAGGTTTCCATGGCGGCCGGCGATGTAGCTCGCCACCCCTCGCCCGGCATTTTCCATCAGATCGAGACTGGCGACGCCGTAGCGCTCGGTGGTCAGCCGATCGACTTCCCGCATTCGCTCGGCGGTAAGTGACTTCATGGGGTCAGTATAGCGAAGGGACGGCGATTCTTGGCGAGCGATCCGTCGCCGCCGGCCCGGTGGGCAATCCCGGCCGCGGAGGCGTTTGGCACCTTCACCCCATTCGCGCCACCAAAACCGTCTGGTCGTCGAATGGCTCGGCCGGCGCGCACCAGTTCCTGACGGTCTCGATGAGTTCGCCGCAAATCTTACCGGGAGGCTCGTCGCGGTGGCGCAGGATCTCGCCGATCAGGCGCTCGGAGCCGAATTCCTCGCCCTGGGCATTTTCCGGTTCGGTCATGCCGTCGCTGTAGGCCACCAGCAGGCTGCCCGGCTTGACGGTGATCGAAGCCTCCTCGTAAACGCAATGATCGAGCAGACCGATCACCGTCCCGCCGCGATCGAGTTTCTCCACGCGGTTGTCGGTGATGAAAAAAGGCGGCAGATGGCCGGCATTCGTGTATCGCAGGACGTGGCTGGCGGCGTCGTAAACGGCGAAGAAGAGCGTCGCGTAGCGGTCGTCGGAGGTATTGAGCAGCAGGTGGCGATTCAGACGCGCGGCCAGCGCGCCGGTATCGGGTTCGGCCGAGCTGTTGGAAAGCACCTGGCTGCGCAACGCGGCGCTCAGGTTGGCCATCAACAGAGCCGCCGAAATTCCCTTCCCGCTGATATCGGCCACCAGCATGGCCACGTGGGTCGCGTCCAGCTGCATGCAATCGTAATAATCGCCGCTCACGATGCGCGCGGCCTGGCAGATGGCGCCCACCTCCAGGCCCGCCACCGAGGGAAGCGCGTGGGGAAAGAGCTGGCTCTGCACCTCCCGGGCGATGGCGAGTTCGTTTTCCAAACGCTGGCGCTGCCGCTGTTCGTCGAGCAGTCCTTCGATCGAAGCGGTCATCGAATTGAAGGATTCGGCCAGCGCCCCGAGTTGATCCCGCTGCACAATCGAAATGCGATGGGAAAAGTCGCGCGCCTTGACGTGGTGGGTGGCCTCATCGAGTTTCGCCATCATGCGGGTGATCTTGACCGTCAGCACCATGCCGGCGATCAGCGCGAGCAGCCAAAGAACGATGAACAGCCCGGTGACGACCAGCAGCAAAATCACGTAAAACGACGCGAACTCTCCGAGCGAACTTTCGATCCGGTGGCCCATGCTGGAGGCGCGCATCGTGAAGGTGGCCACCAGACTCGAAGGGACGGGCTTCGAGCCGAGACCGGCGTAGCGAACGGCGGGGAACGTGGTGGCGCCGATGATCCTGATGTCCAGAAAGCTTCGCGCAGGCGGCAGGCTCCGGTTACCCAAGGTGATCGACGCCGTCGCCTTCGGTCCGAGCAGTTCCCTGGTAGCGCCGACCGGAATTCGGAGCGCCGGCTCGCTCAGCGGCCGACCGAAAGTGATTGGACCCAATTGCGCAGCCAGATTATCCAGAAACTGGGAGGTGACCGGGAGCCGGGCGATTGCCTCGACCCAGCGCGAATTGGCGAGTTGCCCAATGCTTGCGCCCTCGATCCAGAGCCGGCCGTTCTGTTCAACCAGCTGCGCTCGCCCATTCGGCGATGTCGCCGCTTCGGTCGCGGCCGTTGCCGGCAAGAAATCGATAACGAGTCCGGGCAGCCTTCGCTGGGAATGTTGAACAAGAACCTGGATGGGAGCTGAACTGCCAAGCGATTCCAATTCAGCGCCGGCCGGCGCGGTCACCCGGGCCAGAGAGAGCGCTTCGCGGCTGACGGCAGCCATCCGCTGCAAATGGCCGTTCATATCCTCGTGCAGCAGGTGTGCCGCCACCTCGACTTCGGCCATGTAGGTGAGGATGCCTCCCATCGCCAGCAGCAGCACGATCGGCACAACCGCGATGAAAATGTAAGCGAGGATCAGGCGGTTGCGAACGCTCCAAAGCAACCGGTTTCCCATCCAGTGGCGGCCGCGCACCATCAGGAAAACGATGGCGCTAAAGAAGAAGAGGATCGAGAGGAGATCCGTGCTGAGCGGAGGCTCCTCCACCGGCAGAGGCCAGCCCGCAAGCAGGAGCGCCCAAAAGGCCGCCGACAGCACGACCAGCAATGCGGCGAGCCGGTCGAGCGCAGACGACCGGCGCCATAACGCCTTAACCCGGATTCGCCACCCCGTCGCCATATTGACAATTCAACCCGCGCCCGCAACAGATTCGCAAGCCGGCCGATTCTAACCGATTCTAACCGTTCGAAGGCGGAATCCGGCCGGGTGAAGCGCTACTCCGCAACGGTGCGGCACGGCGCGATCTGCGGCAGCGCCTATTCGCTGGCAGGGGCAGTGGAAGCGCGCAACGTCCCGCGGCGCAACTGGCGCTCCTTCAACAGTGAGAAGAGCACGGGGACCAGGAGCAGCACCCCGATCGTCGAGGTCACCATCCCGCCGACTACCGGCGCGGCAATCGGTTTCATGACGTCCGAGCCGATGCCGGTTTCCCAAAGGATCGGACCCAGGCT
>Ga0307372_10014515_pt1 | contig 10068 bp, 10 predicted proteins | sample OX1MG_FD_202533 | JGI IMG/M metagenome (GOLD analysis project Ga0307372, IMG submission 202533) | Soil microbial communities from Risofladan, Vaasa, Finland - OX-1 | ecosystem: Environmental > Terrestrial > Soil > Coastal area > Acid sulfate soil | place: Finland: Risofladan, Vaasa | collected... | reverse complement strand
CGGCTCCGGCGGGTATCTACGGGTCAACCGGTTCTCGGGCCGCCCTCCGGCGGCCCGGCGGAGCCAAAAGGAGCCACACCAATGGCACAACCCCACACCTCTCCGAATTCCACCACCAGGGAGGCCGAAGCCGGCGCCGCTCGGGCGGATCACGGGGCCGACCGGCCCGCCACCCCCGAGGAGGAGCGCCTGGCCGATTCCAAATCGGTCGATCCCGAGGTGGCCGAGTCCTTCGAGGCCGCCAATGAGCGGGGCGCGGCCCAGAAGGGCGAGGGCCGGCTGCCCTGACCGCCCCGGCCTTCAGCTCCCGGCGGCGTTCCGTCCTCTGGATTCAGCGTCGGCCCAGGCGAAGACGCCCCGGGCCATGGTGGAGGCTTCGAGCCCGGCCCGCTGACCGAACACGGCGGCGCGCACGGCATGGATGCCGGCGTCCTCCGGCGCGGCCAGGGCGGCCAGCTCGGCCAGGTGGCCGGCCAGACGCAGGTCGGCGTCCTCACCCGATGCCGCCAGCAGGCTGGCCCGGTCGGCCAGCTTGGTGGCACCTCCAGCCAGCTCGGCCAGGACCCGGGCCAGATCGGCCTCCGGAGCCGGCTTGAGATGGGCGGGGTTACCGTCATACCAGCCGCCGTACAGGCGCCAGATGTTGCGGACTATGAACTCCGGCTCGTCGTAAACCGGCCTCAGATAGGGCCGCTCCAGGAGATGGGCCGGCGCCCGGACGGAGTGGATGATCTCGTCCAGGCGGGCTCCGGAGTTCATCATGGCCACGGTCTGGTCATGGAGCGACTCGAGCAGCTCGGCCGTCTCGTTCAAGGCCAGCTTGACCCGGTCCCGCCCGGAAATGGGAACCCCGTGCCCAGGCAAGAGCAGCTCGGCGCCCAGTCCAGCCATCTCCCGCAGGGCCACGGCCCACTCCCGGGCGTAGCGCTGCACCTTCTGAGGGTTGCCCCCGTTGGGCGTGGCCCAGATGAAAAGGTCTCCACTGCAGAGAGTCCGCTGCTCGGGGATCCAGGTCCAGGTGTGGTCATCGGTTTCGCCCCGGGCGTGGTGCAACTCCAGCCTCAGACCGCCGACTTCCACCTCCAGGCGGTCCCGGTAGGTCCGGTCCGGATATCGGTACTCGGTGGGCCAACGCAACCCCGGCACCTGGAACTGGCGCTGGTTGATGACGGCGTTGTAACCGGCGGTGAGGATGTAGCGATCGAAGCGGCGGGGCAGGTCCTCGTGGGCGACAACGGTCGGCATTGTCCACCCGTTGGCGGTGGCCTCCTCCTCGAAGATGGGAACTCCGAAGACATGGTCGACGTGTCCGTGGGAGTAGACGGCGGTATGCAACCGATCCGAGTTCCACGCCCGCAGCGACTGGTGCACCAGGCCGGCCATGAACTCGCTCCCGGTGTCGACCAGGACCAGGCCGTCCTCGGTGGAGAAGGCGCTCACATTGGCCAGGGCGTTGACGAAGGCGGCACCCGGACCCACCTCGGTCAGCTCGGCCGATCCCCCGAGCGGGTGCCTCTCGACGGTGGTGAGCGTTCCGTTCCAGAGCTGGTCAGAAAGCTCCAGGGCATCCATCCACTACCTCCCGACACCCTCCGAACGAGGTCGATCCCCGGTGCGCCCCCAGGGATTCGAACCCTGAACCTGCGGGTTAAGAGCCCGTTGCTCTGCCATTGAGCTAGAGGCGCGAGAGGGGGACTTTAGCGGTCGGCTCCGGGGCCGAGGACCGCCGGGTGGGGTGACCGAGGGGACTTGAACCCCCGACCTCCAGGGCCACAACCTGGCGCTCTAACCAACTGAGCTACGGCCACCATGGAAGCTCCCAGCATGGCACAGGCCCGGGCCGGGTCTGACGCTTAAGGTTTCCCCCGTGGCCGGCCCTGACCGATCCGACCGGCTCGGCTCACTCTGGATCGTGGACGGCAACAACGTCATGGGGTCGCGTCCGGACGGCTGGTGGAGGGATCGGCGGGCGGCAGCCGAGCGGCTGACGGCCCGCCTCCGGGACCACGACTGGCCCGGGGATACCGAGGTCCTGATCGTCTTCGATGGCTCCGGGCCGCCCGAGGGCTCCAGTCCGGGGCCGTTGGGCGTGGCCTACGCCGGACCACGCCGAACGGCGGACGATGCCATCGTTGAACTGGTCACGACCCACTCCGGGCGGCACCGCACCGTATTCACTTCCGACCGTGAACTGGCCCGCAGATGCGGCTCGGCCGGAGCGGTAGTCCTCGGGGCCGGAGCGCTGCTGCGCCGGCTGGAGGGCGACCGATCTACCTAAACCGACCCAATCGGGTGAAATACCCGGCCGGGCGGGAACCCTGGCTTTCCTTGTCCCAACCCCTAGCATGGCCCTTCGAAATATCGGCGATCCAGGAGTTCACATATGCATTCACGTCTGGGGGCACTCGCCCCCCGAATCCCGCGGCCTGCTCTCAAGGCAGCCGCCCTGCTGGGAGTGGCCGCCATCGCGCTGGCCGCTTGTGGCAGTTCCAAGAACACATCCTCGACCTCTTCTTCGAGTTCCGGGCCCAGCTACACCATTGCCTATGAGGGTCCGCTGTCGGGTGGCAACGCCCAGCTCGGGCTGAATATGAAGTACGCGGTCCAGTTGGCCATCCAGCAGGCCAACGCCGGAACGACCTTCGGCAAGCTGCCTTTCACCCTCAAGTTCACCACCCAGGACGATCAGGGCTCCGCCACCCAGTCCCCGACCGCGGCTCAGGCCCTCATCAACGACAGCAGCGTCGTGGCGGTGGTCGGCCCGGCCTTCTCCGGCGCCACCAAGGCGGCCGAGCCGTTCTTCCATGAGGCGAACCTGGCCACCGTCAGCCCCTCGGCCACCGATCCCGGCCTGGCCACGCAGGGCTGGACGAATTTCTTCCGGGTCGTTGCGGATGACAACGCCCAGGGGCCGGCCGACGCCAGCTACATCGTCAAGAAGCTGGGGGACAAGTCCGTCTACTCGGTGGACGACGCCAGCGCCTACGCCAGCGGCCTGGTGGGCACCTTTGACACCGCCGCTCAGAGCGCCGGAGCCACTGTGACCCACGAGACCGCTCCGGGCTCGACCCAGTGCCAGGCCGGCACCGGCAACGTGCAGCAGTACGGCGCTCTGGCCCAAAAGGTCAAGGCAGCCAATCCGTCGGCCGTCTTCTACGCCGGTTACTACTGCGACTTCGCCCTGTTGGCCAAGGCGGTCCGAGGGGCCGGGTACACCGGCCAGCTGGCTTCCGATGACGGCAGCCTCGATCCCCACTACATCGCCCAAGCCGGGGCCTCCTTGGCGGAGGGGACGATAGCCAGCTGCGCCTGCGGTGACATCACCAAGGTCCCCGCCGGTGCATCGTTCGTGACGGCCTTCAAGAAGTTGGCCGGCTTCGCGGTGGGCACCTATTCGGCGGAGTCCTACGACGCCACCAACACCATCATCAGCGTGATGAAGGGCATGGGCAAGACCATCACCAGGGCCGGTATCGTCACGGCCCTGCACAGCGTCAACTACCAGGGCATCACCAAAGACGTCCAGTTCCAGTCGGACGGGAACATCAGCGGAACGGCGGTCTACGTGTACCAGGTCAAGAGCGGCACCTTCGTCCAGCTGGGCCTGGTGTCTCAGCTGGTCGGTAGCTAGGAGGAACGAACACCGGAGGGAGCCGGGCGCAGGGCGCCCGGCTCCCCGTTCCGGGGCTCGCCCATGTGCATCATCCATCCCTTCTGGAGCCTCCTGGTCTCCGGGCTCTCGGACGGCTTCCTCTACGCCCTGATAGCCCTCGGCTACACCCTGGTCTATGGCGTGCTCCAGCTGATCAACTTCGCCCACAGCGAGGTGTTCATGTCCGGCGGCTTTGCCGGGTACTTCATCCTGAACCGGACCATCGGCAGTCACACACCCCACGGCCTCGACTCCATCTTCATGGTCGTGCTGGGCACGGTCGGCGGGGCGGTATTCGGCGGACTGATCGCCTACGTTCTGGAGCGGGCGGCCTACCGACCGCTGCGCCGACGTAACGCTCCCCGCATCGCCTTTCTGATCAGCGCCATCGGCGCGTCCTACTTTCTCTACAACCTGGCCGGCAAGGAGTTCGGTCGGGACGCAGTCAGCATCAAGGCCCCCTTCAACCTGGATGGAAGTGCCTTCAGGCTCTTCGGGGCCGAGGTGCAGACCTACCAGGTGGTGGTGGCTGTGGCCGCCATCGTCATGCTGGTCGGCCTGGATCGAATGGTGGCGGTCACCCGGCTTGGCAAGGGCATCCGAGCCGTGGCCCAGGATGCCGATACCGCCAGCCTGATGGGGGTCAACATCGACCGGGTCATCTCCCAGACCTTTGTCATCGGTGGCCTGCTCGGAGGAGCGGCCGGGTTCCTCTTCGGGCTCAACTACGGCGTGGTCTACAGCATGGGTTTCACACCGGGGCTGAAGGCGTTCACGGCGGCGGTGCTGGGCGGCATCGGCAACATTCGCGGCGCGGTGGTCGGTGGTCTGGTCCTGGGACTGGTGGAGAACTTCGGCTCCGCCTGCATCCAGACCTCCTGGCGGGACGTCATTGCCTTCGGCATCCTGGTGGCGGTCCTGATCATCCGGCCCACCGGTCTGCTGGGGGAGCGACTGGGGCGATCGGCATGAGCCGAATCAGCCTGTCGTCCTTCCGCCGCAGTCAGAACGCCCGGCGCCTGGCCGCCTGGATCATCGGCGCCCTCGTCCTGGCCGTCATGACCGGGCCTTCGGGTACCACCACGACTCCAACGGCCGGCTTCACCGGCTCGCTCCTCCACCCCAGGGTGCTCGGTTATCTGGCTTTCGGCGTTGTCATGTGGGCCCTGAGCACAGCCCGGGTGCGAAGCCGAGATCGGGTGCACTCGGCCACCCGCGGCGTCCAGGAGCTGCGGGAGAAGCTGCTGGGGGACAACCGGGTCCGGTACGGGGCCTATCTGATTCTACTGGTGGCGGCCATCCTCGTACCGACGGCCCTCAACTCCTTCTGGCAGGAGGTCCTGGTCGACCAGATCGGGGTGTTCGTCCTGCTGGCCGTCGGGCTCAACGTGGTGGTCGGCTACGCCGGGCTGTTGGACCTGGGCTATATCGCCTTCTACGCCATCGGCGCCTACTCGGCCGCCTATTGGACGGGGGCACTGCCCGTCCACCCCATCCTCCACCTCAATCCCTTCTACGTCATCCCGCTGGCCATCCTGGCGGCGGTGGCAGCCGGCGTGATCCTGGGCGTGCCGACGCTGCGGCTCCGCGGTGATTACCTCGCCATTGTCACCCTGGGCTTCGGGGAGATCATCTCCATCGTGGCCACCAATCTGTCCAGCGTGACCGGCGGCGCTCAGGGCATCATCGGCATCCCGCACTTCTCGGTCCACCTGTCCAGCTTCCATTACCAGTGGGGACTGTCCAACCTTCCCTACTACTACCTGCTGCTGGGCTTCGTGGTCATAGTCCTGGTGGCGTTCAGATCCCTGGAGAACTCCAGAGTGGGGCGGGCCTTGGCTGCCATCCGGGAGGACGAGGTGGCCGCCGAAGCGTCCGGCGTGGGTGTCCTCAAGTACAAGGTCATGGCCTTCGCCATCGGCGCCTCCACCTCCGGATTTGCCGGGCTTCTGTTCGCCTCCAAGATCAGCTTCGTGGCCCCCGGGGACTTCACGGTCCAGCTGTCGATCCTCATCCTGGTCCTGGTGACCTTCGGGGGGATGGGGTCGCTGCCGGGGGCCGTCCTCGGGGCGGCTGTGCTGCAGTGGGCCCCTGAATACCTGCGGAATCACCCCATCCTCGGGTTCCAGCAGCAGGATCTGTACATCTACCTCGGCGCCCTCCTGGTGGTCATGATGATCTTCCGGCCGTCAGGCATCTGGCCGTCCCGGCGCCGGCGTCGAGAGCTGGCCCTGGCCGAGGAGGGCGTGGGGACCGCCGACGCCATGAGCGGGTCCTCCGACCCGGCGGCGGGGCCCGGTTGAGCGCCCCGACCACGGTGGCCGACGCCATCGTCAGCGTGGAGGATGTGCACCTGCGTTTTGGCGGGGTGGTCAGCCTGGCCGGGGTGAGCCTGACCCAGGAGCGGGGCGAGATCCTGTCCGTCATCGGTCCCAACGGGGCCGGGAAGACATCGCTGTTCAACTGCCTCACCGGCGTGTACCACCCCCAGATGGGAAAGATCATCTTCCGCCCGTCCCCGGATGACGAGGTGTCGATCATCGGGCGCAAGCCGCACCGGGTGAACCAGGTCGGCATCGCCCGCACCTTCCAGACCAGCCGCCTGTTCAACGCCCTGACCGCCTTCGAGAACGTCAAGATCGGCGTCGAGTCACGTCAACACACCGGTCCGATAGGGGCGATGCTGCATCTGCCCCGAACGGTGAGGGAAGAAAAGGACAGCGACGCCCGTACCGTGGAGTTGCTCGACTTCGTCGGCCTCCGCCGGAGGGGAGACGAGATCGCCAGCGGCCTTCCCTACGGGGATCAGCGCCGGCTGGAGATCGCCCGTGCTCTCGGAACCGGCCCGAAGTTGCTGTTGCTGGACGAGCCGGCCGCCGGAACCAACCCCAGTGAGAAGCTGGCTTTGGAGCAGCTCATCCGCCGGGTCAACCGGGAGCTTGGCGTCAGCGTGCTGCTGATCGAACATGACATGCGCCTGGTGATGTCGGTGGCGGACCGGGTGACGGTGCTCAACTTCGGACGGGTCATCGCCTCGGGAACCCCCGGGGAGGTCCAGCGCGATCCGGCCGTGGTGGAGGCCTACCTGGGTCGGGTCGATACCGAAGAGCCAGGGGGTGAGGGGTGAGCATCCTGGCTCTGCAGGACGTACAGGTGAGCTACGGGTCCATCCGAGCCCTCAAGGGGGTCTCCCTCGAGGTGGAAGAGGGGGAGATCGTCACCCTGCTCGGGGCGAACGGCGCCGGTAAGACCACCACTCTCCGGACCATCTCCGGGCTACTCGTTCCACATCCGGGCACGGTGACCTTCGACGGAGCGGACATCCAGGGCGTCCCCCCTCACGAGATAGTCGGGCTCGGCATCGGCCATGTGCCCGAGGGGCGCCGCATCTTCCCGCGCATGACCGTGGTGGAGAACCTGGAGATGGGCGCCTACCGCCGACGCGGAAGTCTGGGCCCGGACCTGGATCGGGTCTTCGGACTGTTCCCGGTGCTGCTGGAGCGCCGTAAGCAGTTGGGCGGAACCTTGTCCGGGGGCGAACAACAGATGCTGGCCATCGGGCGGGCTCTCATGGGTCAACCCCGGGTGCTCCTACTGGATGAGCCCTCGATGGGTCTGGCCCCTCTGATCGTGGCCCAGATCTTCGGGATCATCACGGAGATCCGGCAGAGCGGCACCACCGTCCTGTTGGTGGAGCAGAACGCGGCCCAGGCGCTGTCCGTGGCGGACCGCGGCTACGTGCTGGAGACAGGGGAGATCGTGATGTCGGACCGGGCCGATGTCCTCCTCCACGATGACCGGGTCCGGGCCGCCTATTTGGGGGAGGGTGCGGCCTGAGCCGTCGGGGTTGGCTCCTTTTCGGAGCCATGTCAGTCATATGGGGGATTCCCTATCTACTGATCCGGGTGGCGGTCCGGGACCTCTCCCCGGCCACCCTGGTCTTCGCCCGCACCGCGCCGGCTGCGCTGATGCTCCTGCCCGTGGCGGCCAGCCGGGGGGCGCTGGTTCCCGTGCTGCGACGGTGGAGACTGGTGCTTCTCTACACCGCCGTCGAACTGGGCGTTCCCTGGTTCCTGCTGGCCCGAGCGGAGGAGCGACTCAGCAGCTCCCTCACGTCCCTGTTGGTGGCCACCGTGCCGTCCATCGGCCTGTTGGCCAATCGCCTCGGGGGACGAGCCGACCTCCTGGACCGCCGGCGCCTGGCCGGACTGGTGCTGGGTCTGGCCGGGGTGGCCGTGCTGGTGGGTGTGGACGTTCACGGCACCAGTTTCGTGGCGGCGGCCGAGATGATCGTGGTCGTAACGGGCTATGCCATCGGACCGATTCTCATCAACCGCCAGCTCTCCGATCTGCCCGGTGTGGGCGTGGTGGCGGTCTCGTTGGCCATGGCGGCGGTGGCCTATGCCCCCTGGGCCCTCACCCATCCTCCGCATCGGCTCCCGGCCTCGGTGATCGCTTCGGTGGTCGGCCTGGCGGTGGTTTGTACCGCCCTGGCCTTCGTGCTGTTCTTCCAGCTCATAACCGAGGTAGGCCCGAGCCGGGCCACGGTCATCACCTACATCAACCCGGCTGTGGCTGTCCTGCTGGGCGTGACCGTTCTGGGCGAGCCGTTCGGACCCGGATTGGCCATCGGCTTTCCCCTGGTGCTGCTGGGTTCGATTCTGGCCACGTCACCGGCGCGCTCCGCCTCGGTGGAGACGACGCCGGCTCCCTGACGGCAGGCCGCCCTGTCCGGCCTCAGGCCCGGAAGTGCCCGGGCCGGGCGGGAGTGATACGGACCAGCTCCGGGTAGGTGGTGGGGAACACGGCGTTAGGTGTGCCGGCGGCGACCCAGATGACATCGAAGTCGGCCAGTCCATCATCGATGAGTACGGGAACATCGGGCGGAAGCCCGAGGGGACTGACCCCCCCGATGGGGTACCCCGTCGAGGAACGAACTTCCTGGGCGTCGGGCCGGCGCACGCTTCCGACACCGAGGAACCGGGCCAGGGCGGCAGTGTCCAGTCGATCGGCGCCACTCAGCACTATGACGACGGCCCGGTCATCACCCAGAAAGACGAGGGACTTGCCGATCTGGGCGACTTCCACGCCGAGCGCCAGGGCCGCGTCGGCCGAGGTGGCCGTGCTCTCGTCCAGCTGGCGGACGGCGCCGGCGGCGCCGGCCCGGGTCAGGGCGTCCTGGACCCGGGCGGCGTTGGGGTGCAGATCGGTGTCTGACATAAACGCAGGGTAGGAGCCCAGGACTCAGGCGGCGGCCAGCTCGGCCAGCCGGAGGGTGGCCCGAGCCACATCCGTGAAGGTGGTGGTCAGGGCGGCCATTCCCAGCCGGATCCGATCCGGGGTGCGGAAGTCGGTCAGGACGCCGGCCCGGGTCAGGAGGGCGCACAGATGCCGGGCGCTCCGATGCTCGAGGGTCAGATGGGATCCCCTCCGGTCGCTCCGGCGGGGGGATGCCACCCTGAAACCGACCGGGGCCAGCCACCGGTCGGCCAATTCGATGCCGAAGTCGGTGAGGGCTACCCCCTTGGGGTACAGGGCGGACGGCCCACCCGCCTCGGCCAGCACCCTGACCCCCTCCCTGACGCTAACGACGCCGAGGATGGGCGGCGTGCCGGCCTGGAAGCGCCCGATGTCGGGCCGGGGCGCATAAGCCCCGCCCATCTCGAACTGGTCGGCAGCGCCGAACCAGCCCCATATCGGCGAACGGAGCCGGGAGTGGTGTTCCCGGCGGACGTAGAGGAAGGCGGGGGCGCCCGGGCCGGCGTTGAGGTACTTGTAGGTACATCCCACGGCCAGGTCACACCCCGAGGCGGTGAGGTCGATCGGTACCGCCCCGACCGAGTGACAGAGATCCCAGAGGGCCAAGGCGCCGATGGAGTGGATGGCCTGGTTGATCGGGGCCATGTCAGCCATGGCCGCGGACCGATAGCCGACGTGGGACAGGCAAACGAGAGCGACCCGTTCGTCCAGCGAGGCTCTCACCGCCTCCAGGTCGAAGCCCTCGTCCAGGTGGCTGGGCACCTCCCGGACCTGTAGGCCATGGCGCTCGGCTATGCCATCCAGCACGTAGCGATCGGTGGGGAAACTGTCCGAGTCGATCAGCAGCACATCCCGACCGGGCCGGGCGGCAATAGCGGCCATGGCCAGCTTGTAGAGGTTCACGGTGGTGGAGTCGGACACGGTCACTTCGCCGGGCCGGGCTCCGAGTAGAGCGGCGCCGAGTTCGTCTCCCACCTGGCCGGCCAGCAGCTCCCAATGATCCCAGGAGCCGATCAGGCCACCACCCCACTCCTCCTCGATGACCCGAGCCAGTAGGGCGGGCAAATGCCGAAGCGGACGCCCCAGGGAGTTCCCGTCCAGATAGATGACGCCGTCGGGCAGGGGGACGAACCTGTCCCGGTAGCCGGACAGTGGGT
>Ga0307372_10014510_pt1 | contig 10070 bp, 8 predicted proteins | sample OX1MG_FD_202533 | JGI IMG/M metagenome (GOLD analysis project Ga0307372, IMG submission 202533) | Soil microbial communities from Risofladan, Vaasa, Finland - OX-1 | ecosystem: Environmental > Terrestrial > Soil > Coastal area > Acid sulfate soil | place: Finland: Risofladan, Vaasa | collected... | reverse complement strand
CTTCCGATTGGGTCGGATTCACCTTGCCCGGCATGATCGACGATCCCGGCTCGTTCTCCGGCAGGCTCAATTCGGCCAGTCCGCAGCGCGGGCCCGATCCCATCCAGCGGATGTCGTTGGCGATCTTCATCAGCGCACAGGCCAGCGTCTTGAGCGCCCCGCTCGCCATCACCAGCGCGTCATGGCCGGCCAGCGCCGCGAACTTGTTGGGCGCCGATTTGAACGGCAACCCGCTCAGCTCCGCGATCCGCGCCGCGCAGCGCTCGGCGAACTGCGGATGCGTATTGAGTCCCGTGCCGACCGCCGTGCCACCGATCGCCAGCTCGAGCACGTCGGGCAGCACCAGCTTGATCCGCGCCGCGCCCTGTTCGAGCTGCGCGATATAGCCCGAGAATTCCTGCCCCAGCGTCAGCGGCACCGCGTCCATCAGATGGGTGCGGCCAATCTTTACGATGTCGGCAATCTCGGCCTGCTTGCGCTTGAGCGCGTCGATCAGTTTGGCGATCGCCGGCTGCAGCCGCCGCGTCAGCTCCTCGGCCGCCGCGATATGCATCGCGGTCGGAAACGTGTCGTTCGAGGACTGCGACATGTTCACATGGTCGTTCGGATGGATCGGCTTTTTACTGCCCTGCACGCCACCCGCCAGCTCGATCGCGCGATTCGAGATGACCTCGTTGGCGTTCATGTTGGTCTGCGTGCCGCTGCCGGTCTGCCAGATGCGCAACGGGAACTCGGCGTCGAGCTTGCCCTCGATCACCTCGTCGGCCGCTCTTACGATCAGCGCCGTCTGCTCGGCGGTCAGTTGCCCCAGCCCGTGATTAACCTCGGCCGCCGCCCGCTTCAGCACCCCGAACGCGCGCACGATCGATCGCGGCATCTGGTCGTGTCCGATCGCGAAATGGAGCAGCGACCGTTCGGTCTGTGCGCCCCAGTAATGCTCCGTCGGCACCTCGATCGCGCCCATGCTGTCGGTTTCGACCCTGAACTGTTTGCCGTCCTTCATAATTCTCGACTCCGCCGCGCAAAACTCCCGAATGCGCCGCATCCTAATCGTAATCCCGCCCATGATCGAGCGCCACGCCGCGCGTGTTTCAGTTCTTCGGTCGGCCTGAGTGATCCGCTCCCGCTGGCCCCGCGCTCGCGCGCTTCGCGCCGCCCGCACAAAAGTCGCCGCCGCACTCTGGCACCACCCGCGGCAAATCGGCTTTAATATCCCGTTGACTCGGAGCCGGCGTCACGCTTTTCTGGACCGCCCGCCTCCGACCGTATAGGTTAGAGCGTCACTGTTCCGAGGAGAGGATAAGCACCCATGCCGTGGACGATAACCCGCCTTTGCATCGACTGTATTGATACCGGATGCGTCAGCGTATGCCCGGTCGATTGCATCTATGAATATGTGGGCGAGGACCGCACCACTTTCCCCAACATGCTCTACATCAACCCCGACGAATGCATCGATTGCGGAGCGTGCGAGCCTGAATGCCCCTGGCAGGCGATTTTTGAAGAACCCGCCGTGCCCGAGGTCTTCAACGCCGACATTGCGCTCAATCACAAGACGCTTGAGATCGCCGACCAGTTCAAGGTCAAGACTTTCGTCCAGACCGAGCATCCCACGCCCGAACAGGTCGCCGCCAACAAGCTCAAATGGGGCTGGACCGAAGGCTGACCCCATCGCCGGTGGTCGCCGCGCGCCGCGTTCATTTCAATTGTTTTTGATCGCGGCCGCGCGTGCGGCACCGCGGCTGATCGCTTGGCCCGCGCCCGCAAAGTATCCCGCAAATCGTTCGGACGTACGTTGCGCTCCAATGGAATTGTGCGCACGGGCCAAGCGCGATTAATCGAACCTGCGCAGGCCGCCGATCCGCTACACGATCCGCTTCTGCCCGTGCTTGAAGCCGCCCTGCTGGCCCAACGGCTCCGGCTCGCCTTCGCGCTCACGGCCGCGCCCCTTGTTGCGCCCGTCGCCGGCTCGCTCGCCCGCACGCCGCTCGTCCACCGGCACGATCTCCATCGCGCGCAAAAATCCGTCGCCCGCCGATCGCGTCGTGATCATCGGGTCGTCCTGTAGCGCCAGATGCACGATCCGCCGATCGCGCGGCGGCATCGGCTCGAGCGTCACCGCGACGTGCTCGCGCTTGGCCTGCTCGCCCTTGGCCAGCGCCATCCGCTGCAATTGCCCGCGCCGGCGCGCCCGGTATGATTCCGTGTCGATCGAGATCGGCACCGCATCCTTGATCGCATGGGCCAGCATCCGGTTGACCATGTACTCCAGCGCGTCGAGCGTCTGCCCGTGGCGCCCGATCAGGATGCCCGATCCGTCGCTCTTGATATTCAGCTCGAGCGTCTCCGGGTCGCCCGAGTCGGCCAACTCGATCTCGGCCCGCTCGCCCATCAACTCCAGGATGCGCGCGAGCAGCGTGCTCGCCTCGCGCGCCTGCTCGGCCGGATTCGCCAGCTTGCGCGCCGCGTCGCCCGCCTCGCTCTCGAGAGCCGCGGCCTCGCGCAGCCCGGCCAATTCCTGCTCGGCGTCGAGACTGCGCGGCGGCGGAATGCGGCCTTCTGACTGTCGCCCGCCGCGATTTTCCGCCGGCGGATTGCGCCGCGGCTCCGGCCGACGCATCTCCTGACCGCGTAAGTCCGGCCCGCGGGATTCTGGGCCGCTTGAAACTTGATCGCGAGTGTCGGGCTCGCGCGCCTCCGACCCGCGCGCATCTTGACCGCGGGTAGCTTGCTCCTGTGGTTCTTGCCCGCGAGCCTCTTGCGCGCCCGCATTCGGCCCGCGACCGCGACCGCGGCCACGTCCGCGACCCCGCCCACGGCCGCCGCGGGAATGCCGGCCGCGGCCTTCTAGATTGCCCGGCGGCGGACCCTGCGCGTCCGCATTGCGCGGCTCTTGATCGCCGGCGTCGGGACTCCGGGATGCTTGATTCCGCGACTCCTGACCGCCGGAGTCCTGATTCCCGGAAACCTGATTGCGCGGCTCCTCATTGCGAAAATCCTGGCGACGCGGTTCGCGCGAGCGGTCTTGTCCGCCTGGCGATGCTTGCCCGCCCAGCGTCGCCCGCGGCCCGCCATTGCGTCCGCCGCCCGGCGCGCGCGGCGCTTCACGCCGGCGGTCGGCCGGCCGCGCCTGGTTGCCGCGGTCATCATCGCCACTGCGTTCATCGGCACTGCGTTCCTGGCCGCGATGCGGCTCCGATCGCTGGTCGTCGCGCGCGCCGCGTGGCGGCTCCGCGGGCCGTAGCGGTTCGCTGCGCGCTATCGGCGGACGAGGTGCCGGCCGCGCCGCCGGATGGGGCGCGGTCGGTTTCAGCGGCGGCGCCGGTGGCGGGGACATCACGCCGCTGCGCGCACCCTCGGGCGCCCGCCGCGTCACGCGCACGCGCGCCTGCCGTGCGCCCAGGCCGAGCAGCCCCGTGCGCGGCGTGCTTAGCACCTCGATCGCGACGTCGTCCTGCTCGGCGCCGAGTTGCGCCAGGGCCTGGCTGATCGCCAGATCCACCGTCGATGCGGTGATTTCAATTGTATCGCTGGGGCTCATGTACTCGATGGCAATTGCTGAAATTCGCGGTTAAGTACGAACTGCTGGACGATTCCAAGCACGTTCGAAAAAAAGTAATAGAGCGTCAACCCGGCCGGCATATTCAGGAAGATCAGGCTGAAGAATACCGGCATATACATCATCATCTTTTGCTGACTCGGATCGGGCTGCCGCGGCATCATATATTGCTGCAAAAACGCCGTCCCGGTCATCAGGATCACCAGCACCGGCAACCCGTGGCAGTCCATGAGCGGCACCGCCGGCATCCAATGGATCGGCAGGCAGTCGGGCGCCGACAGGTCGCGGATCCAGCCGAAGAACGGCGCGTGCCTCAGCTCAATCGCATTGAGCAGCGCCTCATACAGCCCCAGGAACACCGGCAACTGCACCGCCATCGGCAGACATCCGCCGAGCGGATTCACGTGGTTACGCTTGTACAGGTCGACCATTTCGCGGTTGAGCCGCTCCTGGTCGTCCTTGTGCTTCTCCCGAATCCGCTCGACCTGCGGCTGCAGCCGCTGCATCCGCATCATCGATCGCTGCCCCTTGATCGACATCGGCAGCGTGGTCAACCGCACCACCACGGTCAATAGAATGATAGCAAGACCATAATTAGGTGCAATGCGATAAAATATCTTGAGTAGCTTAAGGAACGGCAGTGCGATTATGCCCGCCCAGCCGAAATTGATCGACTTGCTCAGCGCCGGATTCACCGCGTCGAGCGCGTCGAGCTCCTTGGGCCCCATATAGACCCCGCTCGTCACCTGGCGCGCGCCGTTGAAGATTACCTGCTCGTCGGCCTCGTCGTCCGCGTAGTCCATCGTGAGCGTGCCGTCGGTCGGCCTGATCGGCATCAGCACCGCGAGAAAATAGCGATCGCCGAAGCCCGCATAGGTGACCGGTCCGCTGCTCTCCGCGACGCCCTTTTCGATCGCCTTCTGCATCTCGTTGACGACCTTGCCCCCCACGTCGGCCTGTAGCTCCGGCACGTCGCGGAAACCCGCGTTCGCCGTCAGCGGCCGGCTCATGCGCAGGCCGATCCCGTCGATCTTTGCGCCCGCCGCCGCGCTCGCCGCGCCCGTCACCTCGAAGACGTAGCTGTCCAGATGAAACGTGAAGCTCTTGGTCAGCGCGACGCCATCGCCCGTGCTCCCCTTGAGCGTCACCGTGACGTCGCCGGTCGCCGTGATTTCGGCCGGCGCGGCGGTCGTATAGTTCACCTCGCCGTCATCGAGATTGGCGCCGCCGCGCGCGAACACCAGCCCGATTGGCAGCCGGTCGCCGCCCGCTATCATCTGATAGTCCAGGCTGTTGGCCGCGCTGGTCTGCTTGTAATCCTTGAGCCGGAAACTGCGCAGGCGACCGCCGTGGGTCGTCACAATTGCCGTGTAGAGCTTCGTATCGATCTGGACAGTCTGCTCGGGCGAGGCCGCAATTGCCGCCGCATTCCCGCCCGCACTCCCGGCGATCGCGCCGTGCGGCGCCGCGCCGCTCTCCGTCGCCTCGGGCGCGGGCGTCGGACTCGCCGCCACCTGGGCCTGCCGATGCGCCAGTTCGGGATGGCGCCAGGCGAGCAATTGGTTGTAGATGAAAATGATCCCCAGCGAGAGGAGCAATGCCATTAAGAGCCGATAATTTTCCAAAGGTTTCCCTGTGCAAATAACCCTGCGGAAGCTGCTCGAGCGAACCCGGCGGACCGCTTATACGCGCTCCGGCCGCGCGCCCGTCGCCGCGTCGTTCGCCAGGGCCGCGCCGGCGTCGCGATCGGTCTCGAGCGCGCGCCGCTTGGCGCCGTCCAGCTTCGTGGGCACCGGATCCACGCCCCATCCGCCACCCGGACGGCAACGCCCGAGGCGCTTGATCGCGAGCCAGCCGCCCGCTCCGACGCCATGTGCCGCGATCGCGTCATGCGCATACTCCGAGCACGACGGCTCGTAGCGGCACGCCGGTCCGTAGAGCGCCGTCAGAAGCGGTGAAATCGCCACCTGGTAAAGTTTGATTGAAAGGGTGATCGAAACGTGTACGGCGCGGCGCGCCATCGTCGCGATCGATTGCGCGCCCGGTTCCCCGGTCGCCGCGGGCCGGTCGAGGATGAGCCGTTCGCCTGCCGGCCGCCGCCGCGCCTGCTCAGCCATCATCTGGTCCGCGGCTCGAAGCGCGCCGCCAGCCGGCCCGCCGCATGGATCAGCTCCTCGCGCACCGCCGACGATTCGAGCTCGCCCGCGCCGCCGCGCGCGATCACCACCAGCGCGAGCCCCTCGGGCAGCATCCATTTGAATGTCCGCCGGTAGTATTCGCGCACCCGCCGCTTGGTCCGATTGCGCACCACCGCGCCCCCGATCCGCCGCGATACCGTGACGCCCAGCCGCGATCCCTCATGCTCGCCGAGCCGGCCCGCGTACATCACGAAATGGGCGGTCTGGTAACGCGCGCCGTTTTTTTGCAGAGTCAGAAATTCGCGCCGTTGATGCAACCGGTCGGCGCCACTGTACGATTCGCGCGCCCGGCTCAGCCCGGCTGCTTCGGCGGGATCGTCGCGGCCAACCGTGCGCGCCCCTTGGCGCGGCGGCGTTTGATCACTGCCCGGCCCCCCGGCGATGCCATCCGGGCCAGGAATCCGTGGGTGCGTTTGCGTCGGCGATTGTGCGGTTGATAGGTTCTTTTCATCGGTCGCGGCCAACTTAAGCCCGCTTGCGGCTCTGCGCGAGCCTGTCACGTGGTTAGAGTCCCCCAACGGGCGTACCGCGCGGTCCACCCCGGAATCGCTAATAAAACCATACCGTCCCCCCCTGCCGCAAGCACCTCCCGCGCGAAACTTCATACCCCGCCGCCGCTCGCCGGTCGTCCTTGAGGCGTTTTTTCCGCCGCTCGTGCCGCCCCCGTCACCGTTGCGCGCCAACCCCTACGGTTGCGATTGCCGCGCAGAAAAAGTATGATTTTTCTGGTTTACTCGCTGTTTGTCACCCGACGATTCTCGATCAGTTTCGATCAGGATCAGTCTCGATCAGTAAGGATGCGCCCCGTGTTCACCGGTATCATCGAAGACCTCGGCACCGTCGCCTCGATTAAACGCTCGACCGCCGGCGCCGTCCTCACGATTCGCACCGCGTTGCCGCTCGCCCGCATCTCGCTCGGCGATTCGATCGCGATCAACGGCGCTTGCATGACCGTCACCGCCAAGCGGCGCGGCGTCTTCGCGATGGACATCTCGGCCGAATCGCTGCGCCGCACCGTGCTCGGCGCGCTCGCTCCCGGCGACCGCGTCAATCTCGAGCGATGCCTCACGCTCGACAAGCTCATCGGCGGCCACCTGGTCTCCGGCCACGTCGACGGCGTCGGCCGCATCGTCGCGATCGAACCCGAAGGCGACTCGCGCCTCTATACCTTTGAAGTGCCCGCCGCGCAGACTCGCTACCTGGTCGAAAAGGGCTCCGTCACCCTCGACGGCATCAGCCTGACCGTCTTCAATATCCGCGGCCGGCGCTTTTCCGTCGCCCTGATTCCGCACACGCTGCGGATGACCACGCTGGGCTTCAAGCGCCCCGGCGACGCCGTCAACGTCGAGAGCGACATGCTCGTTAAATACGTCGAGCGGATCCTCGGCCCTTACGCGCCCGCCGCCGCCAACGGCCGCAAGCGTGCCGTCACCCGCGCGCTCGGCGCAATCGAGGGCGCACCATGAGCCTGATGCAGATTCCGCGCAAGATTGAATACGCCCTGCGCGCCATGATCCATCTCGCCGACCGTCCGGACGGCGTCGCCCGCGGCCTCGAGATCGCCGCGCAAGAGCAGATCCCGAAATACTATCTCGAAAAAGTTATCCGTGACCTGATGCGCCGCGGGCTGGTCCGCGCGCGCCGCGGTCCCGGCGGCGGCTATCAGCTCGCCCGTCCGGCCGAATTGATCTCCTTCCGCGACGTCATCGAGGCCGTCGAAGGCCCCATCACCCTCAACCTCTGCGTCGAGGGCGGCTCGCAATGCGACCTGCAGCCGACCTGCCGGATGTTCCGTGTATGGGAGGAGGGCCAGCGGATGCTGCTCGAGATCTTCTCGCAGACCACCATCAGCGAGATCGCTTCGTCCAAACCGTCGCCGGCCTTCTTTAATCGCGTCGCCGCCAGTGCCGCCGCCCAACTCGCCGCCGCCCCGGCGAAAAACTGATCCGCGCGCGTTCACGATCACTTGAATTGCCGCCGCGCCTTATTCAAGCGTGACCTATCTTCCCAGGGCCACAGGCCCCCGCATCCTGCCATTGCGGGAGGTGTGGAACCTCTCAGAGGTTCCACAAGAGCTACAATTCCCATGCCCGCTACTCAGATTCTCATTTGCGAGTCTGCGCAGCCGCGGTTATGGCAGATACATGCGCAGTAATAAGATTCTGGCATTATCGCTCGCTTCAGGCGAAGCGGGCATGGGGTGCGGGCGAGTCTGCGCAGCCGCGGTTATGGCAGATACGTGCGCAGTAATAAGATTCTGGCATCATCGCTCGCTTCAGGCGAAGCGGGCATGGGGTGCGGGCGAGTCTGCGCAGCCGCGGTTTTAAAAGTGAACGAACCCGTGCCGACCAAAACCGTGCGCCTGCGCCCCGGTGCTCCCAACTTTACCGAAAAGACCTTCTATCTCGAGGAGTTCTACGGCAAGAGCCTGCTCTTCGCGCTCATCCCGCCGATCGGCGATCGCCTCAGCGAACTCGATTCCCTGGTCATGACCCTGCGCGAATTGCGCCGCAATCAGACCCGCTGCATCGTCATCGCCTCGGTCTCCGCACTGCCGCGCCTGGTCAAGCGGCTGGGCCGGATGCTGGCCGATAAGCCCGCGCTCTTCAATCCCGCCACCGGCCTGCGCACCCGTCCCTATCCGCCCGATTCGGCGGTCGCCCAAATCTGGCACGGCCTGCGCTCCGGCTCGATCGTCGTCGCCGCCGCCGAGACCGGCGACCCCATCGACCTCGTCGTCTTCGCCCAGGAACTCGCCAGCCGCCTGCGCGTCTTCAAGCTCCTGATGCTCGATCGGGCGGGCGGCCTGCTCGACAAGTCGGGCGACACCGACTCCTTCCTCGAACTCCGCCACATCCGCCGCGCCCTTGCCCTCGAGCGCGCACCGGTGCGCCGCGCGATCATCCGCGCCGCCCGCCGCGCCCTGCTCGATGGTGTCGCCTCGGTCAATCTCACCGCGCCGCGCGGCGTCTACGAAGAGCTCTTCAGCTTTCTCGGCAGCGGCACCCTGCTCACCGAGCAGCGCTACGCCAACGTCAACCAGATTTCGATCGACGATTTCGAGGAGGTCGAGGCGCTCATCCTGCGCGGCCAGGGCGAGGGCTTTCTGCTCCCGCGCGACGGCGACGAGGTCGCCGGCCTGCTGCCCTCATGCTTCGGCTATCGCGTCGGCGACGAGCATCTCGCCGGCATCTGCGCCCTGCTGACGGAGCCCTATCGCCGCGAACGCGCCGGCGAACTCACCGCGCTCTACACCCTGACCCGCTTCCAGGGCGAGGGCGTCGCCGCCGAACTGGTCAAGGAGGTGCTGGCCGAGGCCCGCGCGCGCCGCCTCGCCTACGTCTTCGCCTGCACTTCGGAAGATCGCGCCGCGCGCTTTTTCTCGCGCATGAAGTTCCGCCGCGTCACGCCCCGCGCGATCGCGCCGGCCAAATGGCGCGGCTACGAAAAATCGCGCATCGCCCGCCTGAGCATCTTCCGCTGCGATTTAAAATAACGCCGCCCGCACCTGTACCCGCATGCCTGATGTCGTTCTGAGCGTCGGTGGCCGGCGCGAAGAATCCCGGATCCGGGACCCGTTCGCTGCGCTCAGGGTGACAAACAGTGACGCGAACCGGCATCGGGTGCGCGCCAGGCGAAGCGCAGCGGAGCCGAGCTAAGGAGTCTGCGGCGTGTGCACAGAATTAAGACTCTGAGACTCTGCGCAGCCGCGGTGGGCATGGGGTGCGGGCGAGTCTGCGCAGCCGCGGTTTTGATCAGTCATGGGGTGCGCCCGCTGGTGTCATTCTGAGCGCAGCGAAGAATCCCGATCCGTTTAATCCGTCTTGCGGCTCGCATCGCGCCTCGCCCGTTACAGCTTCCTCAAATCCTCCGGCGCTTCGATTCCCGCCTTCGCCGCCGATTCGACCGCCGCCGCCCGGAATATCCCGTGGCTCATGGTCGATTTCTCGCCCGCCGCACGCGCCGCATAGATCGCCATCCGCGCCGCATGCGCCGGCTGGTCCTCCGGCTCCGCCGCCACCGCCCAATCGATCAGATGCGCCGCCATTGCGAGATCGCCCGCCGCCGCGCACGCCTGCGCCCGCGCGACGATTCGCGCCGCGCCGCCCGCCAGCGTCGCGATCTCGCGCGCCTGCGCCGCCGCCGCCGCGGGCTTCAGATGCGCGGGGCTTCCGTCGTACCACCCCCCCTCCAGCCGCCAGATATTGCGCACGATAAATTGCGGCTCGTCATACACCGCCTGCAAGTACGGCCGCGCGGCCAGCTTCTCCGGCACGGCCACCGCCGCGACGATCTCCTCGAGCCCGACGCCC
>Ga0307372_10014507_pt1 | contig 10072 bp, 8 predicted proteins | sample OX1MG_FD_202533 | JGI IMG/M metagenome (GOLD analysis project Ga0307372, IMG submission 202533) | Soil microbial communities from Risofladan, Vaasa, Finland - OX-1 | ecosystem: Environmental > Terrestrial > Soil > Coastal area > Acid sulfate soil | place: Finland: Risofladan, Vaasa | collected... | reverse complement strand
GCGCAGGAATTTTGTTGGACCCGCTGGCATCGGCTTTCGCCCGCGCCGCTTCGATGCGGACTCCGGGACGTGATCAAGATTAGCTGGCAAATGGGACGAGCGTAAGCCGCCGCCGATGCGGCTGTGGTGGGTTCGTTTGGTAATTTTACGACCTGATGCCGATCAGGGACTGCGCTGATTCGCACGAGAATTTCGCGAGTTCGCTTCGTTTAAGCGCCAAATTTGGTACTCGATTTTTCGCCGGCCAGGGAGAGAATCGGGGCGTCTCAGGTGGCGGGTGCTAGATCGAAAACTGCCGGCGGTATTTGGCCGTTCACGATCGGGCGATCGTATTTGATCGTCAGATGGCTGTGTGCGGGCGGGAAATCGGCTTCGACTACGTAGGGAAACATCACGCCGCCGATATCGTGATAGTCGCGATAGCGAACTTCGTAGTCGATATGGCCGGCCGCGTCGCGGCGCCGGACCATCGCGAGGTTGCCGTCCGCAAATCCGAGCTCACGCGTCGCGCCGCTCCCGTCGCGCCACGCGCCGACGGTCATGGTGGCGGCGCTGTCCGCGTCGGGATTCTCGGTGGTGATCGCGAGCGGCGCACTTGCGGCGATGCGCGCGGTGCCGGGGGCGATCCCGAGCAGCAGCGTCACCGCGTCGGCGGGTTCCATCGGAATTTGCACGAACTGCTCGAGGGTCGCGGCGTTGGCGGCGGCGCGGATGAGCTTGTTCTTCGACGGCTCGAAGATTTCGAGCTGGCCGCCGTGGGTCGCCACGATCAGAGCGACCCCGAATGGCGACATCGCCTCGACCCGCAGGCTGTCGGGGCGGCTGACTGTTATATTCTCGCGCGCTTTGGCGTGGCGATCGGGCGCGCTGTACTCCATGATCGCCCCAGTCTGCATCGAGGTGAGCGCGAGGTCGCGCTCGGCCAGGCGCGCGGTCATCGCGCGAAGCTCCGCGGATTGACTCGTCGGCGCGGAGGCGGTGATTTGAGGCGCTTGCGGCGGCGCGACGGTTGCGCACGCGGAAAGGACTAATCCCGCAACCGCGGCGAAGCGGAGCAGCAGCGGCGCGAGGCTCGGGCGAGGCGCGCCATCCCTAATGCCCGGCGGCATTCTGTGAATTCTCGAGGACCTGGATCTTGTCTTTCAGGCGGGCGACCTGTTCAGGCTCCTGCGATTTCCTGAGCGCGTCCTGATACTCCCGCGACGCCGCCTGCTGCTTGCCGATTTTGCTGTAGGCGTCGCCGAGATGCTCGGTGATAGTGGGATCGCTGTTGGTCAGGTTGACGGCGCGTTCGAGCTGCTCGACCGCCTGCGGATAGTCGCCCTTCTGGTAGTAAACCCATCCGAGGCTGTCGATATAGAACCCGTCTTCGGGCTCGATATTGAGCGCGCGCTTGATCAGCTTCTCGGCCTCGTCCAGGTTCGTGCCCTCTTCGGCGTAGGTGTAGCCGAGGTAGTTGAGCGCCTGCGCATTGGCGGGATTGATGTCGATGGCCTTCTTCATTTCGACCATTCCGTCGGAGCGCTGTTTGTCCTGATCGAGCACGGCGCCGAGAGTGAAATGATACTTGTCGTTCTTGGGGTCGAGCGCGACCATCTGGCGAGCGATGTCGATCGCGTCGGGGTAGTCCTTTTTTTCCTGATACACGCCGATCAGGAAGCCCAGGATCTCCGGGTCGTCGGGTTTCTTGGCGAGCGCCTGTTTTAGCGCCGCGATCGCGGGGTCGTAGTTGTTCTGCTTGTCGTAAACATAGGCAAGCTGGAGGCGCGACTCGACGTAATGATCGTCGGAGTCGGGAATCTTGTTGAACTGATCGATCGCGCGATCGTTCTCATTAAGTTCAGTGTAGGCGGTGCCGAGGTAATAGCGCACCTCGGTATTGTTGGGCTCGGAGCCGAGCACCAGATTGAATTCCGTGGCGGCTTGATCGAAATCGCCGCGACGGAAATAGAGCAGCCCAATCTTGGTGCGGGTATCGACAGGATTGGTCTGGATTCCTTCGAGTTGCTTCAGCTCGCCGAGCGCCTGATCGTACTTTTTCTGGCCGACGTAAACCGCCGCCAGGCGATTGCGCACGAACTCGTTGTTCGGATTTATCTGGATGATCTTCTTGTAATACGCGGTCGCCTCGTCGGGCTTGTTCTGCAGAATTCGCAGAGTCGCCAGATCGAGCATCACCAGCTCGGAATCGGGATTAAGCTCGAGCGCCTTTTGATAATATCCGTCGGCCTGGTCGTACTTCTTTGCCGCCACCATCACGCGGCCGGCGTAGTAGTAGCCAAGAAACGAATTGGGGTCGAGCGCGATCAGACGCTGAAAGGTCTGATCGGCCTGATCGAAATTGCCCTGCTTGGCGTAGAGCGTGCCGAGATACAGATAGGCTTCCTGGTTCTGCGGACTTTCCTGCAGGACCTGTTTGTAGTCCGTCTCGGCGGTCGCGTCGTCGCCGAGCGCGCCGCTGATTCCGGCGGCCAGCAGGCGCGCGTCAACCGAATCGGGCTTATTCTTGAGCGCTTCATTGACCTGCGTAAGCGCTTCCTTCAGGCGGCCGTCACGCACGTAGAGCGTCGCCAGGCGCACGCGCAAAGTCGAGTTGGTCGGATCGGCGGCGACCGCGTCTTCATATCCTTTGAGCGCGGCTTCGTGGTCGCCTTCATCGGAGGCGTACTCCGCGACCAGGAACGCGCCCATCGCTTTCGCGTCGGACGGAATCTCGACGGTGGGCGCGCCACCGAACGGATTGGCGCCCGCGCTGCTGACGGTCTGCACCGGCATCCCGCGCAATTCCCGTATCTGATCGCATCCGGCGACCGTCGCAAGACAGACGATCAGCGCGGCGAGCGCGTAGTTGAAAGTTCTATTCATGTGGAGACGAGGGGTTCGGGAAATATTCACTTACAGCTAACACCACGGATTCCTGATGGTCAACGTATGGGCGCGCGCGGCGCCCTGAGCACGATCATATTATATGCTATGCGGGCAGGGATGCGACCGCATAAACGGTCGGCAGCACCGGTGTCGGCCGCTTGCCGATCGGACAGCGCTCCGGTACAGCCATTCCTCTGACTTGCCGTCGTAATCGCCTGCGAGAACCGCGTTGCCGATCCAGGAAGACCCACCACAAGCACTACGACCGGCCTCGAGCGAGGTTTCCACCGACCGCCGCTACCGTTCGCGGATGCCGCGGCGCGCGCTCGGACTGCCCGCGCTCGTCTGCCTGATGTACCTGGTGGTCTCGGGCGGCGCCTACGGCCTTGAAGATGCAGTCGGCGCCGGAGGGCCGAGGCTGGTGCTGCTGCTATGTCTGGTCGTGCCGCTCACACTCTCGCTTCCGACGGCGCTGATGGCGGGAGAACTAACCGCGCTGATGCCGCTGGAGGGCGGATTTTACTTCTGGGTCAAGCGAGCTCTGGGACCGTTCGCCGGCTTCGCGGAGGCGTACCTGACAATCCTCTACACTGCGGTGGACATGGCGATCTATCCAGTGCTCTTCGCGGCATACCTGTCGTTCCTCGTGCCGGTCGGACCGCTGGGTCAGGTCGCGATCGGAATCGGCGTGGTGTGGCTTTCGGGCTTACTGAATATCGCCGGAGTGCGTCCGGTCGGCGAGGCCTCGATCGTGCTGGCGATAATCCTGATCGCGCCGTTTGTCGCGATGGTGATCCTCGGGTTCGGGAAGATCGCGCACTTTGCGATGCCGACGGCGCCGCTGTTCGGCGCCGATCCGATGGGCGCGCTGGGCGCCGCGCTGATCGTGGTCATCTGGAATTTCGGCGGATGGGAGAACCTGAGCGTGGTCTCGGCCGAGATCGAAAACCCCCGGCGCAACTATATCCGCGCGATCGCCGTCGCCCTGCCGATTATCGTCGCCGGGTACCTGCTGCCGCTGGCGGTATGCCTGTCGGGCGCGACCGGCGCAGCGAACTGGCACGAAGGATCGTTCGCGCAGCAGGGCGCGCGCCTGGGCGGCCCGATTCTGGGCGGCGCACTCGCGATCGGCGGCAGCGTGATGGCGTTCGCGGTGTTCGAGGCCGCGATGCTGTGGGTCTCGCGGATGCCGTTTGTATTGGCGCGCGAGGGCTATCTGCCTGCGCCGCTGCGCGACATCTGGGCGACGACCGATACGCCGGTGAAAGCGATCCTCGCCGCGTGCGTGGTCTTCACGCTGCTGATTCCGCTCGGCTTCGTCGCACTGGTGGTGCTCGACGTATTTTTCTACATGGCTGCGCTCGCGCTCGAAATGGCGGCGCTGGTGCGGCTGCGCGCGCTCGCCCCGAATCGGGAAGGGATGTTCACGATTGGTGGCGGAAGAGTTGGCTTATGGCTCACCGCCGGACTGCCGCTGGCCACGTGGATTGCGACCTTCGCACTCGCGCTCGGGACCGGCGACGGACAGCGCGATTTCATAATCGCGTTCGTACTGTCGCTAACTGTATGGCCCGCCTACGCGCTAACCCGCCGCCGCTGGGGCGGACCCGTCGCACAGACAGAACCCGGTCCGACTTAGAACTTACGAGCTGGCCGCTTGATGCGCCTGGATTTCATCGCGGACTTCGCGCGTGGCGATCGCGACACGCCGCGCCGGGCGGGCGCGCATCCGTCGAGGAAGACATTCAGCGCGTTTATGAAACGTTCTTCGAGCGGCTCGGTCCGGTCTTTCCACCATCCGGATATCCAGTTTTCGGCGATTTTGATCACCATCCCTTCGAGCATCTCGGCCAGGTGCAAAGCTTGTTGATCGGATCGAATTTCTCCGCGCCGCTGTCCTTCGGAAAACAGTTCTTCGTACCAATCGTAAAGACGCAGCGATTTTTCGCGCAACGGACCCTGCGGGTCCGACATCATCCTGGAACGGGTTGCGACCAGCGTGTAGAACTCCGGGTCCGCATCCCATGAACGCGCCCATTCGAGCATGACGTTCCGGATACGGTCGGGCACGCTCGAATCGTGGCGTTCGAGCTCGGCCTTTACCGTGGCGATCGAGAAATCAAGCTGCTCGAGGGCGAACTCCTGCATCAGCGCTTCCTTGGTCGGGAAATAATTGAAGAAAGTCGCCTCGCTGATGCGCAGCCGCGCGACGATATCCTGGACGCGGGTCTGTTCGTAGCCGCGCTTGCGGAACAGCGCGATCGCGGTCGCGAGGATGGCCCGGCGCTGCTCCGTTTTCTTTTCTTCGCGTAAACCCATGAGCCTATGACTTACACAGCAATAGCGGCGAAGGGAATTCCTTCGCGCCGTCCGCGAATCAACTCCGCAGGCGCTTGACTGCATTGACATGGTTAACTCTATATCTATAGTTAACCATAATATTATGCTCAACCGCAATCAACAATTCAAAGAACCTTCAATAGTCGTTCCGGCCGGGAACCAGATGAATTCAGCTACGCTGACGCGGCGCGCGGCGGCCGCGATCGAGGCGCTCCTGAAGTACCGCGGGTTTCCGTTGATCATTGCGGTCCTGGCGGCTCTGGTGATGCTCCCCGCGCTCGGCGGAGGTTGGCAGTTCGACGATTATTTTCAGCGCGCCACCCTCCTTGGTTACGGCGATTCGAGGCCGATTAATGTCTTCGTGCAGTACATCGATCGCGCGCACAACCTGAAGCAGATGGATTTTGGCTCGATGCCGTGGTGGGGTTCGCTGGACCTGCATCAGGCGTTTTTGCGCTATGCGAGCACGCTTACCATGATGCTCGATTATCGCCTGTGGCCGAACCATCCTGCTTTGATGCATCTGCACAGTCTGCTCTGGCTCGCGGCGGCGGTCTTCGCTGCCGCCCTGCTCTACCGCGAATTGTTCGGTGCAACCTGGGTCGCAGGACTGGCGGCGCTGCTCTATGCGCTCGACAGCGCGCACGCGGTGCCGGCAGAGTACCTCGCAAATCGCAATGCGCTCATCGCCTGCTGCTTCGGGTTCTTCAGCCTTCTGACGTTCGTTCGATGGAGAGAACACAGACGGCAATGGGATCTGTGGCCGAGCCTCCTCCTGCTTGCGCTGGCTCTTTCGGCCGGCGAGGAGGGACTGGCGACGGCAGCTTACCTGTTCGCGTACGCGCTGATTCTCGAACGCGGAACGCTGTGGACGAAAATCCGTTCACTCTTGCCGCATACCGCAGTGTTCGGCGCCTGGGCGATTGTCTATCGGCTCGGCAACTTCGGCTCGAGGGGCTCCGGCTTCTACCTGGACCCTATGCACGACCCGCTCGGTTTCGCCGCGGCATCATGGCGGCACGCGACATTTCTGCTCATGGGACAATGGACGCCGATCCCCGCGGAACTGAGTCAGATTTCAGCACCGGGCACGCCGGCGGCGGTGCACATGCTGATCTTCGGCGTGGTGATCGTCGCGATCCTGGCGGCCCTTTTCGTCCCGCTGGCGATACGCGATCGGATGGCGCGGTTCTGGTGCGTGGGCGTGCTGTTGTCACTGGTGCCGATCGCGGCGGTCGGCCCCGAGAATCGCTTGTTGGGTTTCGTGGGCTTGGGTTCGATGGGTTTGCTCGCGCAGTTGACGCAAGCAGCCTTCGCGCGCGTTTGCGCCGTGCCCGGGTCCCGGATTTGGAAAAGATTCGCGCAAGCGGCGGTGATCATCCTGCTGCCGCTTCATCTACTCGCGGCACCGCCGCTCGGCATCCTGCGAATCGAGTACCAGGATGAGGTGAGCGCGCGGATGCTGCGTGCGATCGCGAGCGTGCCGAGCGTTCCAGGGATCGCGTCACAAACTCTGGTCCTGGTGAATCCGCCCGAACACATTTATCTCGTGACCGCGATACCGACCGTGAAGCAGCTCGAGAAATTGCCGGCGCCGCGGCGGATCAGGGCGCTCTCAGCGGGATCCGCACTGGAAATCACGCGAGTCGGTCCGCAATCGCTTCGGGTGCGCTTTCCGGCCGGGTTCTTCCCGACCTCGTTCAGCCGCTTTCTACGCAGTCCGAACGATCACTTTTCGGTTGGGCAGCAGGTGGAGCTGCCGGGCTTATCAGTCGTGGTTGAGGCGCTGGATGCGCAAGGTGACCCCGAGCAGGTGCTGTACGAGTTCTCGGTGCCGCTCGAGGATTCTTCGCTGCGCTGGATGCGCTGGCAGCGTGGCGTTTACGTCTCCTGGAGCCCGCCGGCGATCGGCCAGACGGAAACGCTGCCGCCAGAGCGTGGAATTTATTGAGCTTCGCGATGCGCACAGCCTCGATCGCGAATGCCGCCCCGGACGAGACCGGCGCAAAGCGCGGCGCCGCCTTCGCGCTGATCAAGCTCGCGCGGCCGTGGCAGTGGATCAAAAACGGCCTGGTGCTCGCAGCGCTGGTCTTCAGCCGTCGGCTGTTTGTCCTGCACGATACGGTTCTGGCTGGGGTCGCATTCGTGGCATTCTGCGCTCTGTCGAGCCTCGCCTATGTGCTGAACGATATTTCGGATCGAGAAGCTGATCGCCTCAATCCGGAAAAGCGCGATCGGCCGCTCGCACGCGGAGACCTCAGCGTCAACGAGGCGGCCGCTTTCGCCGTCGCGCTCGGCGCGGTTGCGCTGCTCCTGAGTCTCGCGCTCGGACCCGATTTCCTGTGGATTGCCGCACTCTACATCGCCCTTCAGTTCGGCTATTCGCTGTGGGCGAAGCCGTACGTCGTGCTCGACGTGATTGCGGTGGCGATTGGCTTCGTTCTGCGCGCGTTCGGAGGGGGAGTCGCGATCAACGCAGCAGTATCGCCGTGGCTCGCGTTCATCACCTTCGTGCTTGCGATGCTGCTGGTGCTGGGGCGTCGCCGGCATGAGCTCGTGGTCCTGGGCGACGGAGCCGCGGCGCATCGCGGCGCCCTGTCGCAATACAGCATCCGGCTGGTCGATCAGATGATCGCAATCGTCGCGGGCGCGACTCTGGTCAGCTACATGATTTACACCGCGTCGGCGGAAGTAGAAGCAAAGCTCGGAACGCATCGCCTTGCCCTGACGGTGCCGTTCGTCGCGTTCGGGATTCTCCGCTACCTGTATCTGATCGACGAACGCAATGAGGGCGGCGACCCGGCGCGGCTTTTGGTTCGCGATCGGCCACTGCTGCTGGCTGTGCTGCTCTGGATCGCGACCGATGTCGTCCTGCTCTATTTGTAGTCGCAAGAAAAGAAAGCGAGCGCCGCTTCGTGCGGCGCTCGCTCAATGGTGCTTGGCCAGTCCGAGTAATTATTCGGAAGCAATTCCGCGGCTATTTTCCTCCACAGCTATTGCCGGAGCTGTCAAACGCAAAGTCGAAGGTGCCGGACGAGGTGACACCGAGACAGCGGCGAAGGATATAAGTACCGGTCAAGTCAGGCCCTGAGGGCTGCCCAGTGAAGGCAACGGTTTTGCAATGCTTGCCATGGTCTGAAGCGACAAATGAGGTACTGGTCACTTTGCCTTTGAGCGGACCAGGGGAGGAGAGAATCGAAAGAACCGCGCCGGTTCCTTTGACGAGTTTGTTCTTGTGCTGAACGAAAAAAATGGCTCCGGTACCCGGACCGGAATCAGCATCCTGGATCGTGCCGCTCCAGCATCCCGCGATATCTGGCGGCGGCGCTGGCTTGTCGGGCTGTGCCAGCGCGGCGCCGGACGACGGGGCGTCCCAGGCGGACGCTTGCGAATCCTGGGCGCGTGACGGGTGCGCGGAACCCGCGATCATCGCCGCAATCAGCACTGCGGTCGCCGCGGCCGCAGTGATTCCCGTAATGGTTTTGCGCATACGAAACTCCCTCCTGAAAAATAAAATTAGAAGGAGAGATATTCCGAATTTGCACGCTTATGTCAAACCAACCCAATTTATGATGAAAGAAGCGGTCATGATGAATCTTGCGTTCGGCTGGTCGCAATGGATTCGGCCTGTCGCCTCACGCGTTGCGACGATAACGTTTGTGCGGCGAATTGCTTTCTCGTGCCGAAATAGAGAGCGCCGCATCATGCGGCGCTCTCTCGTATCCTTTTCTGGCCCGCATTGCGGCGGGCTGAGGTACAATCAGTTTCCTGGGCAACCGTTGGTGATGTGGCCGCAGGCGCCACTGCTGGTTAAGGTCATGGTAAATGTTCCGGAATGCGGGCCAAAACTCGTGGGACACCCGCGAAAATCGTACGCCCCGGTTATCTCGTCGCCGTTGTCGGTGGTATTTCCGGTCACCGTGACCTTGCATTTGCCCCCCGCATGCAACTTCTCGTGAAAGCCCGTCGAAGTCGCGACCCCTCCGCCGAAACCAAAGGCGCAGCTACCGTCGTTCCAGAGGATATCGATATTATGAGTCGATTTCATCGGCTTGAGCTTCTTCTGAAGTTGACCTTTCTTGTTCGTCACCTGGTCAAAGTTGAGATAACCATTACCCGGACCGGCGCTATTCACGTCCAACAGCGTTCCCGACCAGCATCCGTTGAGATTGATCGGTGGCGTCTTCGTGGTCTTGTCGGGTTGCGCCACAGTGCCGGGCGCTCCCATCGCGCCTTCGTACTGAGCGTCGTTCTGGTCGCTCTGCTGGGCGCGCGCGGAGCGTGCCGACGCGGCGACCATGCCGGAGACGAAGATCGCGGACGCGGCAGCGACCGTTATGCCCTTGATAAACCTGCGCATTCAGATGTCCCTCCATCGAATTAGGTACCCATCCAACATACGGCGGGAATTTCTCGGACCCGGACAGTTATGCCGAACAATCAACCAGAAATTGATTAAATTCACCGTAACACGCCAAATGTGAGTAACGTGGCGGAATATCAAGCATTTCGCGGAAGGGGCAGCGTCGCTAGGACGTGGGGATGAGGCGAAACAGTGCGAGCGAGCGGTCCTCGAGCAGCGGCGTCATCGTGAAGCCGGCGCCGAGCTTCCCCATTTCCTCCTTCAGCAGGGTGCCGTACTCGCTCGATTCGGGGGCGCATAGCAGCAGGTAGGCGCCGCCGCTGGTGCGCGCTTTCGCGGCGAGAATTGTTTCGGCTTGCGGCGATAGCGAATTTCCGGCGAACAGCGTAGGCGGAATCGGACCGGTCCATCCTTGGGTTCGTTTCACGAACAAGCGGTTCAGATGGTAATCGGTGAAACTTTCGCCGGGATCGACTGAGCTCAATCCGATAAATTGGCGCC
>Ga0307372_10014506_pt1 | contig 10072 bp, 8 predicted proteins | sample OX1MG_FD_202533 | JGI IMG/M metagenome (GOLD analysis project Ga0307372, IMG submission 202533) | Soil microbial communities from Risofladan, Vaasa, Finland - OX-1 | ecosystem: Environmental > Terrestrial > Soil > Coastal area > Acid sulfate soil | place: Finland: Risofladan, Vaasa | collected... | reverse complement strand
CGAACGCGGCGTGCGCTTTCGCGAAGCACCGCGCTACGAGTCCTATGGCACTGTCGCCGTGTTTGAGGACCGCTACGGCAACGCTTGGGACCTGATCCAGCCCGTCGCATGAAGATCGTGCTGGCCAGCGGGAACCACGGGAAAATCGCTGAATTCGGCAGTCGGTTCGCCGGCAGCGGTATCGAGCTGGTGGCGCAGTCGGCGTTCGGCGTGCGCGACGCCGAGGAGACCGGGCTCAGCTTCGTCGAGAACGCGATCCTCAAGGCGCGCCACGCCGCTCGCGCCACCGGCCTGCCGGCGCTGTCCGACGATTCCGGGCTGTGCGTGGACGCGCTCGACGGCGCACCGGGGCTGACCAGCGCGCGCTACGCCGGCCGCCACGGCGACAGCGCCGCCAATATCGACAAGCTGCTGGACGCGCTGCGCGCAGTGCCCGACGCCCAGCGCGACGCGCATTTCATCTGCGTGCTGGCGCTGCTGCACCACGCCGACGACCCGGCGCCGCTGCTCGCCGAGGGCCGCTGGCACGGGCGCATCCTGCACGCGCCGCGCGGCACGGGAGGCTTCGGCTACGACCCGGTATTTTTCGATCCGCGACGGGGCTGCAGCGCGGCCGAACTCGATCCCGCGCTGAAGAACCGCATCAGCCATCGCGGCCAGGCGCTGGCGGCGCTGCGCGAACAGCTTGGCGCGGGCGCCGGCGGCGGGCTGAGGCGGCCGTGAGCACGTCCGTGCCGGCTCCACTCGCGACGCGCGGCTCAGCGCACGCCGATCTCCACTCGCCGCTCGCGACTCCACCGCTGTCGCTCTACGTGCACCTGCCGTGGTGCGTGCGCAAGTGCCCGTACTGCGATTTCAATTCACATGCGCTGCGCGGCGTCGCGCCGTACGCCGAGTACGCGCAAACCCTGCTGGCCGATCTCGATGCCGACCTGCGCGCCCACACCGACGCAGTGCGCGGCCGCCCGCTGGTCAGCGTGTTCTTCGGCGGCGGCACGCCCAGCCTGTTCGCGCCCGACCGGATCGCGGCGATCCTGGACGGCGTCGCCGCGCGGCTGCCGCTGGCGGCAGACGCCGAGATCACGCTGGAGACCAATCCGGGCGCCGTCGAGCACGGCCGCTTCGACGGCTACCGCGCCGCCGGCGTCAACCGGCTGTCGTTCGGCGTGCAGAGCTTCGATGACGCCAAGCTGGCCGCGCTGGGCCGCATCCATTCCGCCGCCGAGGCCGAGCGCGCGATCAAGGAGGCGCAGGACGCCGGCTGCGCCAACCTCAACCTCGACCTGATGTATGCGCTTCCGGAACAGACGCTCGACGGCGCCCTGGCCGATCTCGAACACGCGCTGACGCTGGCACCCGCGCATGTCTCGCACTATCAGTTGACCCTGGAGCCCAACACCCTGTTCGCGGCGCACCCGCCGCCGCTGCCCGACGACGACACGGCGTACGCGATGCAGGAAGCCTGTCAGACACGCCTGGCCGCCGCGGGTTACGCGCAGTACGAGGTGTCGGCCTACGCCCGACCCGGCCGTGAGAGCACGCACAATCGCAACTACTGGGCCTTCGGCGACTATCTCGGCATCGGCGCCGGCGCACACGGCAAGATCACCGATGCGGGGACCGGCGTCATCCTGCGCAGCGCCAAGCTCAAGGTGCCGGAGCGCTATCTCGCGCGGGCCGCCAGTGGCGGCACATTCGGCAGCGTCCATGCCGTGGCTGCGGACGAGCGCGCATTCGAATTCATGCTCAACGCGCTGCGGCTGGTCGACGGCGTGCCACTGGCGCTGTTTGCGCAGCGCACCGGCCTTGATGCGGCCACCATCGCGGCGCCGCTGGCGGCGGCGCGGCGCCAGGGCTGGCTGAACGACGATCCGGCGACACTGCAACCGACGCCGCTGGGGCTGCGCTTTCACAACGATCTGCTGGCGCTGTTCCTGCATTGAGTGCCGCGATCCGCTGACGGCGCGTTCACAGCCCTGCGCGCATGCTGGGTCCGGTTGCTCCCCTGCAGGCCACCCATGCTCGAATCGCTGACCCTCGATTGCCCTTACTGCGGCGAGAACTTTGAGACCGCGGCCGATCTTTCGACCGGCGATCAGAGTTACGTCGAGGACTGCCCGGTCTGCTGCCGGCCGATCGTGATCGCATTCGGCGTTGATGCGTCCGGCGCACTGGGCTGGGTACGCACCGGACGCGAGGGCGACTGAGCGCCTTGTGAGCCGCAGCCGCGACTCGTACACTGCGCCGGCCTCAGGTGCCCCGGCCTGCAACTGCATGTCGGGGTGAAACGGGAAGCCGGTCCAATGCCGGCACTGCCCCCGCAACGGTAGGCAAGTAGAGCCGGTCCCGATGCCACTGCGCGCTGCGCGGGAAGGCGGCCCGGCGGACTCCTCGAGCGGCACGCGAGGCGTCACTTGCGAGTCCGGAGACCGGCCCGAGGACGCCGCGACGTGGCCTTCATCCACGCGTCGCGACGTGAACCAGGCGTCGCGGCGGGCGACGGTCGGGCTGACGCCGCGATCGTACGCGTCCGCTCCACCGCCACCCTGCGCCGTCTGGCCGCGGGTGAGCGACCGGAGCCTTGACCATGAACCTGAAACGCAACCTGCTCGCGACAGCCATCGTCGCCAGCGTCAGCGCCAGCGCGCACGCGCAGAGCTACCAGCAGCCCACCAAGCAGCCCGAAGTGATCGTCACCGCGGTGCGCTTTCCACAGACCAGCGCCGATACCCTCGCCGACGTCAGCGTGATCAGCCGCGCCGACATCGACCAGAGCGGCGCCAGCGACCTGCTGCAACTGCTGCGCCTGCAGCCCGGCATCGAGGTCGCCCGCGCCGGCGGGCCCGGTCAGCAGACCTCGGTATTCCTGCGCGGCACCAATTCCAACCAGGTCCTGGTGCTGGTGGACGGGGTGCGCGTGGCCTCGTCCAATACCGGCGCTTTCGCCTGGGAGGAATTGCCGCTGGACGCGATCGCGCGCATCGAGATCGTGCGCGGCCCGCGCGCCGCGCAATGGGGTTCGGACGCGATCGGCGGCGTGATCCAGATCTTCACCCGCAAGCTCGACGGCCCGCACCTGGCCAGCCGCATCGGCAGCCACGGCGACTATGCCGGCAGCGTCGGCATCGGCGACTGGGGCAAGGACGGCGGCTACAGCGTGATCGTCGGCGCACGCCACGTGCGCGGCGTGGCCGCGACCAATCCGCTGAACTACGCCTACAGCCCGCAGGCAGATGGTTTCAGCAACCAGAACCTGGCCGCGCGCGCGGCCTATCGCGTCGGCTCGCAGTGGCTGTCGGGCAGTGTGCTGCGCAGCGACAGCAACGTCGATTTCAACCAGGGCAGTTCACGCGTGATCGAGCAGGCCGCAGGCGTGGATCTGGCCGGACCGGTGCGCGGCGACTGGTCGCAGCGGTTCAGCCTCGGCAACGACCGCGAGGACCTGCTGACACCGGCCTACCAGAGCCTGTATCTGAGCCGCCGGCAGTCGGCCGGCTGGCAGAACGTGATCGGCCTCGGCGACGGCCAGCGCCTCGCGCTGGGCATCGACTGGCTGCACGAGCGCGGCGTCAACCGCGACACCGGCGCCAACAGCGACGTCTATGCAGGCAGCCGCGACAACACCGGCCTCTATGCCGGTTGGTACGGTGCGAGCGGTGCCTTCGACTGGTCGCTGGCCGGACGCCACGACCACAACAGCGTGTTCGGCAACGCCGACACCGCCTCGGCGGCGGCCGGCTGGCGCTTCAGCGACTGGGCGCGGCTGACCGCGAGCTGGGGCCAGGGCTTCCGCGCCCCGAGTCTCTCCGAGGAATTCTCGCCGGGTTACTTCGGCTACTACGCCGGCAACCCCGCACTGCGGCCGGAGCGCTCGACCAGCAGCGAGGCGGGCCTGGAGCTGACACCCGCGGCGGGGCTGCGGGTCAAGCTCGATGCCTATCACACCCGCATCAACGATCTGATCGACTTCAGCGGCGGCGCCACCTACCAGGCCGTCAACATCGCCCGTGCCACCATCGACGGCTTCGAATCGACGCTGGACTGGCGCGGCGCGGCCTGGGGCGTGCACGCCAACGCGACCTGGCTGAACGCGCGCGACGCCGACACTGGCCAGCGTCTGCTGCGCCGGCCGTCGCACGTCGGCAGCCTGGTGCTGACCCGCTACTTCAGCGCGCGCGTCAATGCCGGTCTCGAGCTGTACGGCTCCGGCCGCAGCCCCGACTACGGCGCCACCCTGGGTGGCTACGGGCTGCTCAACGCGCGCCTGAACTGGACCGTCAGCGAGGCCCTGGCGCTGCACCTGCGCCTGGACAACCTCGCCGATCACCGCTACAGCCTGGCCTACGGCTACACCACGCCGGGACGCTCGGCGTGGCTGACGCTGAGCTGGAGTCCGCGCTGATCCGGCGTCCCGCGCAGCCGACGCGAGTCGCGATCACCCGACGCGCCATGCAATCTTCGTTGCCGAGCAGATCCTGCGGCTTGCAGCCTCAGCAACGAAAGTAGCTCCTCTGGGCGCAAACGAAGGATCCGCGTCCGGCGCGCCATCCACGGGGCATCCGCCAGCAATGCTGGCCCCTCGCGCCCCAGCGTGCATAGAATGCGCGGAGACGCGAGGGGATCGCACGATGGTCGAGGGACGCGAAAGGTGGCAGGCGCCGCCGCTGGGTCTGCCGACACTGGCAGACCGCGGCGACCTGTCGCCACGCGTGCGTCAACTGCTCGAGGAGTTGATGGCGATGGCCAGTGCGCGGCTGGAACCGGCGCTGCGCGCGGTCCTGTCCGACCTCGAGCAGCAGCTGTTCAAGCTGGCCGAGCAGTCGCACAACAACACCGAACAGCAACGCTGCTTTGAAAGCCTGCGCGAGGTCAAGCGCGGCCGCGCCGATCTCACCCCGCGTTTCGTCGCCAGCCTCGAGGAACACCTGGCCAGATTCGATCGTGCACCGGTGCCGGCGGCGAAGGCCGCCCCCGACGCCGAACTTGAACTGCTGCCGGCGCAGCAGCTGGAGGATCATCTCGCCATCGCCGAGATGTCCAGCCGCGCCGAGGTGCGTGCCAGCGCCGCGCTGTTTGAACTCGGCCACCGCTTCGGCGTGCTCGCCGGCGCGCCAGTGTTCGAGGTCGAGCAGCTGCCGCTGGGCCCGCGCGCGCTCGGTGCCTCGCTCAGCCGCGCGCTGGACCAGCTCGATCTGCCGCCGGAGCATCGCCAGCTCGCCTACCGGCTGTTCGAGCGACGCGTGCTGACCACCATCGGCGGCTTCTACGACGCGGTGAACGAGCACCTGGTCACCCGCCGCATCCTGCCGCATCTGCGCGTATACGTCGCGCGCCGCAGCGCTGAGCCCGCGCCCGCGTCACGCCCCGCGACAACCGCGGGCGAGACCGGCGCGGCGACTGCCGCAGGCACACGCGGCGGCGGCACGGGCCGCGATAGCGGCTCCGCGGCGGCGACCGGCCGTGGCTACGCCAGTGACGACGAGGGCGATGAGGCCGGCGTCGGCAACGGCAATCTGTTCACCACCATGCGCGACCTGCTGGCGCAGCGGCGCAGCGTGCTCGGCCTGCCGGCCGAAGAGTCCGGCGAGGGCCGCGCGGCCGCCCCTGACGAGCTGCAGGCAGCGCTGTCCACGCTGCAGACGCGTCCGGTCGCGCCGGTGATGGTCGGCGGCAAACCGGCGCTGCGCAGCGTGCAGCATCTGCGTCAGGACATGCTGGCGCAGCTGCGGCAGATGAGCACCGACGGACGCGCACCGCGTCTGGCCGGCGAGCAGCGCGACACCGTCGAGCTGGTGTCGATGCTGTTCGACCACCTTGGCCAGGAGCTGCGCATGGGCGGCGCGGCGCAGCAGCTGCTGACCAAGCTGCAGGTACCGCTGCTGCGGGTGGCGCTGAGCGATACCGGCTTTTTCACCCGCCGCAGCCACCCGGCACGACGGCTGCTGAGCACGATCACCGAAACCGCCGCTTACTGGGTGGACAGCGCCGACGGCGAGGCCGATCCGGGCCTGGTCGAGAAGATGCAGCTGCTGGTGGATCGCGTCAGCGGCGAGTTCAACGGTGACGTCGGCCTGTTCGGCAGCCTGCTCGAGGATCTCGAACGCCACATGAGCACGCTGGCGCGCAAGGCCGACATGGTCGAGCGCCGCCACGTCGAGGCAGCGCAGGGCCGCGAACGCCTTGACGTCGCCCGCGAACGCGCCGGCAGCGTGATCGCCGAACGCATGCTCGGCACGCGCCCTACCAGCCTGGTGCGCACCCTGCTGGAGCAGGCGTGGACCGACGTACTGGCGCTGACCCTGCTGCGCCAGGGCGAGCACAGCGACGTGTTCCGGCGCCGCGTGGCGGTCGCCGACCAGCTGCTGCGGCGCGATCCCAAGGCCGACACCGAAGCGTTGCGCCAGGAGGTCGAACAGGGTCTGAGCCAGGTCGGCCTGCATCTGCCCGACGCCGGGCAGATCGCACGCAAGGTGCTCGATCAGCCGGTGGTGGATTTCCAGGGCGAGCCGGTTACCCAGACCGAGCTGGCGATGAAGCTCAAGCAGCGCCAGCGCCTCGGCAACGAGGAAACCGCGGCTGCCGCCAGCGCAGCCGCTGCCGCGCGGCGTGAGGCGGTGCCGCTGACCACCGAGGAGCAGCGCATGCTCGAGCGGCTGAAGACGGTGCCGTTCGGCACCTGGTTTGAATTCGTGCAAAACCAGCAGGGTGCCGTGGTGCGACGCAAGCTGGCATGGTTTTCGCCACTGACCGGCCGCTGCCTGTTCGTCAACCAGCGCGGCCAGCGCAGTGACGAGCGCAATCTCGAGCAGCTGGCTCGCGACGTCGTGCGCGGCCAGGTGCGGCTGGTGGTGACCCAGCAGGACTCGCTGATCGATCGCGCCTGGAGCGCGATCGTCGGCGCGCTCAAGCAGTTTTCCGGTCACGGGCCGTTGCCGCAACCCGTCGGAGCGCCCGCATGAGCCGCAGCGAGGCCAACAAGCGCCGCACCGATCGCAAGCGCGTCAGCGGCGTGGTTCAGGTGATCAACGCCATCACCGGCGAGCCCATGGGCCGCATCGGCAATCTCTCCAGCTCCGGCCTGATGCTGATCAGCCAGCAGACACTGCGCGAAGACGCGCTGTACCAGCTCAGCTTCCAGCTGCCGCACAGCAGCGGCCGCGCGCACGCCATGGAAATCGGCGTGCACGAGCAGTGGAGTGAACAGGCAGCGGTGCCGGGCCAGCACTGGGCCGGCTTCCGCATCATCGACCTCAGCCCGGACGACGCCACCGCCCTGCAGGCGTGGCTGGCGCGTCCGGAAAACGCACTGGTCTGAGCCGCGCGATCAGTCGCTGCACATGAGCCCTCTGCCCGACCGTACTGCCGTCGAAGCCGCCGCCGCGCGCATCGCCGGACACGTGCGCGTCACTCCGGTGCTGGCGCTGGAGCGCGGCGCGTTCGGTTCCGGCCCGGCTTGCCAACTCGCGCTCAAGCTGGAATCGCTGCAGCACGCCGGTTCGTTCAAGCCGCGCGGCGCGCTCAACTGCGTGCTCACGGCCGGCACGCAGGCCGATGCCGGTCTGATCGCGGCCTCCGGCGGCAATCACGGCGCGGCGGTCGCCTGGGTCGCACGCATGCTCGGGGTGCCTGCGGAGATCTTCGTGCCGGCGATCGCCAGCCCCGCCAAGATCCAGCGTTTGCGCGACTTCGGCGCCATGGTGCATGTCGGTGGCGCCGACTACACCGAGGCGCTGGTGGCGTGCGAAACGCGCCGCGCCGAGAGCGGTGCGCTGGCGATCCACGCCTACGACGACGCCGACGTGGTGGCCGGCGCCGGCACGCTGGCGCGCGAATTCGAGCAGCAGACCGCTGCGCTCGACAGCGTGCTGGTCGCGGTTGGCGGCGGTGGCCTTCTGGGCGGGCTGCTGGCCTGGTGGGGAAAGCGCGTGCGCGTGATCGCGGTCGAGTCCGCGGGTTGCCCGACCTTGCACAACGCACTGGCCGCGGGGCACCCGGTCGACGTCGCCGTGTCGGGGCTGGTCGCCGACAGCCTCGGCGCGCGGCGCATCGGCGCGATCGGCTGGCAGCTGGTGCGACAGTATCCGGTTACAAGTCTGCTGGTGGACGACAATGCCATCCGCGCCGCGCAGCGCGCGCTCTGGCGCGACGTGCGCGTGGTCGCCGAACCCGGCGGCGCCACGGCGCTGGCGGCCCTGCACAGCGGCGCCTGGCACCCGGCACCCGGTGAGCGCGTCGGTGTGATCGTCTGCGGTGGCAACGCCGATCTCGCGGCGCTCGTCTGAAAGGGCATCCCGCAGAGGAGGCACGCAAACCCCGGGCTTGTCAGCCCGGCCGACAGTTGGCAACGACGCGCGCAGCGGGGCATGCTTGCGGTCTGCCGATGGATGCCCCGCCATGACCGACACGCTCGCCGGACTCTACGCCGACCATCTCGCCACCCTGACCGCGCGTGCCGACCTCGCGCTGGCCGCCGCGGGACGCGAGCACCTGGTGATCGCCGCCGGCATGCCGGCGTATTACTTTCTCGACGACCGGCCGGCCAACTTCGTCGCCAGCCCGCATTTTCTGCACTGGCTGCCGCTGGCGCGCGCGCCGGGCAGCTGGCTGTGCTGCACGCCGGGACAGCGGCCCAAGCTGATCTTCCTGCAACCGCGCGACTACTGGCACGTGGTGCCGGAAGCGCCGTCGGGCACCTGGGTCGAGCACTTCGACATCGTCACCATCCGCACGCCCGAGGAGGCTCGCGCTGAACTGCCCGCCGACGCCGCGCGCTGCGCGGTGATCGGCCCCGCCGACACCACCGGCGGCCTGCCCTGCGACAACCCGCTGGCGGTACTCGATCACCTGCATTGGGCGCGCGCCATCAAGACGCCCTACGAAACCCTGTTGATGCGCGCCGCCAGCCGCATCGGCGCGCGTGCGCACCGTGCCGCCGAGGCCGCGTTCCGCGCCGGCGCCAGCGAGTTCGAGATCCACCTCGCCTACCTCGCCGCGTCCGGGTTGAGCGAGGCCGAACTGCCCTACAGCAACATCATCGCGCTGGGCCACCACGGCGCCGTCCTGCACTACACCGACTTCGTGCGCGCACGCCCCGTCGCGCCGAAAAGCTTCCTGATCGACGCCGGCGGCCAGTACGCCGGCTACGCCAGCGACATCACCCGCACCTACGCCGCCACCGGCCACGATGCCTTCGCCGCGCTGATCGCCAGCATGGAAATGGTGCAGCAGCGCCTCTGCGACGGCGTGCGCGCCGGGCAGAGCTATCCCGAGCTGCATCTCGAAGCGCATCGTCAGATCGCCGGTGTGCTGGCTGAGCACGGCCTGATCCGCTGCAGCGCCGAAGCCGCTTTCGACCACGGCATCACCCGCACCTTCTTCCCGCACGGACTAGGCCACCTGTTGGGCCTGCAGGTGCACGACATCGGCGGCCACCAGGCCGGCCCCGAGGGCGGCACGCTGAGCAAACCGGAAGGCCATCCCTACCTGCGCCTGACCCGCACCCTGCAACCGGGCATGGTGGTGACCATTGAGCCGGGGCTGTATTTCATAGGCATGCTGCTCGACGAGCTGCGCACCACGCCGGCGGCAGCCGATGTCGACTGGAAACGCGTCGAGGCGTTCGTGCTCTATGGCGGCATCCGCATCGAGGACGACGTGCAGTGCACCACCAGTGCGCCGCTCAATCTCACCCGCGAGGCGTTTGCGGCGCCGGGGTGAGCTCATAGTCGTCTTCCGAAGGGCGAAGCCCGATTGGTCCAATGCCCCGGAGAGCCGGCCTGCTGCCACGTCACGGCGACAGTGACAGGTGGCACCTCGCGCGACAGACCCTTCGCTGGATGGCGCCCTTTGCTGGGGGCACTTTTCGCTGGGTGGCACTCTTCGCTGCGGACGCCCTTCGCTGTCATCCTGAACACAGTGAAGGATCTTCCAGTCGAGGTGTTCCCGACACACCCCTGGCTTCACTCACCTGCCGGCAAGCGCGAGCGTTCGTTCACCAAACGAGATCGCCCTGCGCCTGCGCCCGCGCGCGCCGCCCTCGCCGAGCACGCTGTCGCAGCCCTGCATCAGGCAT
>Ga0307372_10014505_pt1 | contig 10072 bp, 9 predicted proteins | sample OX1MG_FD_202533 | JGI IMG/M metagenome (GOLD analysis project Ga0307372, IMG submission 202533) | Soil microbial communities from Risofladan, Vaasa, Finland - OX-1 | ecosystem: Environmental > Terrestrial > Soil > Coastal area > Acid sulfate soil | place: Finland: Risofladan, Vaasa | collected... | reverse complement strand
CGACGCCGACGAGCGCGGCGACCTGGCGCGCGTACATGCCGGCGGCGTTGACGACGACCTCGCACTCGATGCGGCCCTTGTCGGTCACGACCGCGCACACGCGACCGTCGCGCGTCTCGATGCCGGTAACGCGCGTGCGCACCTCGATCTGCGCGCCGAGGCGCCGCGCGCCGTCGGCGAGCGCAAAGGTGAGTTGCGACGGATCGAGGTAGCCGTCGTCGGGGATGAACGCGGCGGCGAGCACGCCGTCGGTCGACATCGGCGGGAACAGCGCCTGCCCCTCCTCCGCGGAGACGATCTCCATCGGCAGGCCGAACGTCTTCGCCCACGACGCCTGGCGGCGGATCTCCTCGAGCCGCGGCTGCGAGGACGCGAGCCGCAGGCCGCCGAGTTGGTGCCAGCCGGGGTCGTTGCCGGTCAGCTCCTTCAGCTCGGCGTACAGGCCGACCGAGTACTGCATCATCCGCGTCAGCGAGATCGACGAGCGCAGCTGGCCGACGAGCCCCGCCGAGTGCCACGTCGATCCATGCGTGAGCTGGAACTGCTCGAGGAGGACGGAATCCGTCCAACCCTCCTTCGCCAGGTGGTAGAGACACGAGCAGCCGATGACGCCGCCGCCGATGACGACGGCGCGGGCGCGTTCAGGGATCATGATGCGACCTTATGGCGTTGGACGACGTTCTGCAGGCGGTCCCGGAGCTACGCAATGCGCAGATCGTCGAGCCGCTGATTGGCGGGCTCACGAACACGAACTACAAGGTGACGAGCGCGTCCGGCTGCTACGTCGTCCGAATCTCGGGGAAGGACACGAGCCTCCTCGCGATCGACCGCGAGAACGAGTTGCACAACACGGTCGCTGCGGCGGAGACCGGCGTCGGCGCGCCCTTCGTCGCGTCGCTCCCGGAGCACGATGCGCTCGTCCTCGGCTTCCTCGAGGGCGAGGTCATGGACGCCGAGAAACTCCGCCGCGGAGATCGCCTCTCCGCCGTCGCCAACGCTTGCCGCCGACTGCATGCGGGCCGCCGTTTCCTGCAGGACTTCGACATGTTCTCGATCCAGCCCCGCTACCTCGAGATCGTCCGCGAGCGCGGCCTCCGCCTCCCCGACCGCTACGAGGAGTTCGAGCCGCAAGTCCGGGCCATCGAGACCGCGATGCGCGTGCGCCCCGAGCCAAGGGTCCCGTGCAACAACGATCTGCTCGCGGAGAACTTCATCGACGTCGGCGGCGAGATGCGGCTCATCGACTACGAGTACTCGGGCAACAACGAGCCCTCGTTCGAGCTCGGCAACGTGTGGAGCGAATCGAACCTGTCGCTCGACCAGCTCGAGGACCTCGTCGCGCACTATTACGGCGCGCCGCTGCGCAACAAGGTCGCGCGCGCGCGGCTGTGGGGCCTCATGTCGAAGTACGGCTGGACGTTGTGGGGCTCCATCCAGGTCGGCATCTCCGACCTCGACTTCGACTTCTGGGGCTGGGCGATGGAGAAATATGAGCGGGCCGTCGAGGAACTCGACGGCCCGCTGTTCGAGCAGTTGCTTTCAGACGTGCAGCGCGACGACTAGATCTGCACCGGAGCGGGCAGCTCCATCGACTCGTCTGCCGGCACCTCCGTGTGCGCCGGCTTGTGCCGCTGAACGAGCACGAAGTACAGCGCCCCGACGACGACGATCACGCCGAGCACGCTCCACAGCACCGGCTGGCTGTTGAGCCAGTGCCAGTGGAAGTTCAGCCCAGGCGCTTCCGTCGCCGGACGCGGGTTCGTCGCCGCACGCGGCCACAGCATGTTCACGAACATGGCGCCGCCATACGCAAGCGCGAGCACCGTGAGCGGCATGCCCCACTTCCCGAGGGAGAACGGCGCCTTCGTCTTCGGCCAGCCGCGCAGGCGGGCACGGAAGAGCGCGAGGTTCCCGATCAGGTAGCTGAGGTAGATCATCCCCGTCGCCGCGATCGCGATGATCGCGACGCCTGCGAACTGGATGAACGGGATCGCGGACAGGAGCCCGATGACGACACACGACCAGACCGGCGTGTGCAGCTCCTTCTTCACCTTGCTCAGATAGCGCGAGCCGGGAAGCGCGTCATCCCGGGCCATCCCGAAGCACAGCCGGATCGTCGCCGTCTCGATCGCGAGGCAGCAAACGAAGATCGCGGCGGACACGACGAGCAGGAACACCGTCGAGAACGCGTTGCCGAAGTTCGCGTCGATGATCTGCGCCGGGCCCCAACCCTGTGCGATCGCCGTGTGCATGTTCGGGATCCCGAGCAGCATCGCGTACAGGAAGATGCCGCCGATCACGAACGCGCCGATGACCGAGCCGATGACGGCTTTCGGCGCCTCGGTCCGCGGATTCTTCGTCTCCTCCGACAAAGTCGAGGCCGTGTCGAACCCGTAAATGACGTACAGCGCCATGAACATGGCGATGAGGAACGTCCCGCCCGTGAGCTTGGTTCCGCTCGTGTGGAAGATCACGCCGGCGCTCTGATGACGATGGAAGAGCGCGACGATGAACGCGAACACCACCATGCCGAGGACCTCGAACATCACGCCCGTGTTGTTGACGAGGGCGACGAGGCGAACGCCGAAGATGTTCATCACGGTGATCAAGACGAGTGTGATGACAGCGACCCATCGCTCGTTCGTCGAGTCGAGCCTGACATTCCAGCCCATGTTCTGGAACGCCGGAATGAGTGCGTACGGCACCGTGGCGCACACCGACGCGACCGTGAGGATGCCGGCGAAGAGGTAGATCCAGCCGGTGAACCACGAGTACGACTTGCCGGCCAGGTACTTCGTCCACTGGAAGACCGAGCCGGCGACCGGGTAGTGGCTCGACAACTCCGCAAAGCCCAGCGCGACGATCAACTGTCCGATCGCGACGATCGGCCAGCTCCAGATGAAGACGCCGCCGACGGTCGTCAGCCCCAGGAAGAACAGGGCGAAGATGCCGGTCGACGGCGAGATGTAGCTGAAGGCGACAGCGAACGAGCTGAAGACGCCAAGGCTGCGCTTGAGCTCCTGCTTGTAGCCGAACCGCGCGAGGTCTTGCTCGTCGCGGGACAGTTCGGTCATTGGGTTAGCCCTCCCATTAGTGGTGCCCCGATTGACACACGGCGCGAGGTTCGTGTCAACGGCCGTTCTTCCTACGCGATGGATAGGAGTGCGATACCAATCGCGACCGAAATCGCCCCCGCGATGCGAGGCAATCCGACCGGCTCGCGCAGCACCCGGCGTGCGAGCAGCGCCGCGATGACGACGCTCGTCTCCCGCACCGCCGCTACGGGAGCGGCCGCAGCCCGCTGCAGCGCGAGCAACACGAGCGCGTACGCGCCGAACGTCGCCACCCCCGCGACAACCGTCGCCGGCCCCCACGCATTGCGCAGCGCGCGGAAGCCCTTCGCCCGCGCCACCGCGCTCGTGTACACGAGGCACGGACCGAGCATGGTCAGCTCGAGGTATGGGACGGCGCCCGCGTGCTTCACCCCATCCTTGTCGACGAGCGTGTACGCCGCGATCACGCATGCGATGAGCAGGCCGAGCGGCACCCCGCGGCCGGGCGTCCCCCCGAGCCCCCGCACGAGCAGGATCCCGAGCCCGACGAGGCCGACGCCGACGACCTGCCCGGCCGAGGTCGAATGCCCGAGCGCAACCACGCCGACGACGAGGACGAGCACAGGCGCGGTCCCGCGCGCGATCGGGTACACGACGGACAGCTCCGCCAACCGATAGGCCATCGGCAGCAGCGTGAAGTAGACAAGCTGGAGCGCCGCGCTCGCGACGATGAACGGGATCACCGCCCTGTGCGCGTGCCAGAGCACGACGGCGACCGGCAGGAAAACCACCTCGGCCACGACGACGGCCACCGCGGTCGCCGCCTCGATGTCCTTCGCGCGCGCCAGCAGGATGTTCCAGAGCGCGTGGATGCACGCGGCACCAAGCGCGAGGAGGAGCGCCGAGGTCGGCATACAGTGCAACCATGCCGATCGGTGCGGTCGTCTTCGACTTCAACGGCACGCTCTCGGACGACGAGCCGGTTCTCTGCGAGATTTTTATTCGCCTGTTCGCGGAACAGGGAAAGCCGATGTCCGCGCAGGAGTACTTCGACCGGCTGGCCGGGCTTTCCGACCTGGAGATCGTCCGCACCTGGCTCGGCGACGATCACCCCGACGTGGTCGAGGAGCGGATCCGCCGCTACCGAGCCGCGGTCGCCGACGGCTCCACGGTCCACGAGCACACGCGCGAGGCCGTCCGGTACGCCGCCGGACTCGTACCGCTCGCGATCTGCTCCGGCGCGGCGCGCGCCGAGATCGAGCCCGTCGTCGAGGCTGCGGGGCTCGCTCCCCTGTTCCAGACCATCGTCACCTCCGACGACGTCGTGCACGGCAAGCCCGACCCGGAGGGCTACCTCAAGGCGCTCGCCCTCCTCGGCGTCGACCCCGCCGACGCGGTCGTGTTCGAGGACACGGAGGCAGGCATCGCGTCGGCGCGCGCAGCCGGCGTCGGGCACATCCTCGCCATGAAGACGACACTCGAGCCCCACCGGCTCGCGGAAGCCGACGAGCTGATCAACCGACTCGACCTCGACCTGATGCGCCGTTGCTTGTCATAGCGCACCGTGGGGCGTCGTTCGAGCGCCCCGAGAACACCTTCGCGGCCTTCGAGCGCGCGATCGAGCTCGGCGTCGAGTGGATCGAGCTCGACGTCCATGCCGACACCGGCGGGCGCCTCGTCGTCACGCACGACAAGCCGGTGTCGAACCGCGCCTATCCGACGCTGGAGGAGGCGCTCGAGCTCATGCGTGGCCGCGTCGGCGCGATGGTGGAGCTGAAGTCACCGGCGCACTACCGCCAGCACGCGGTCGTCGCGCGAACGGTGCGCCTGCTCGGGCCGGACGACGCGCTCGTGTCGTTCCAGCGGCCGGCGCTCGAGGAGGCTCGCTCGCTCCGGCCCGGGCTGCGGACGGTGCAGCACCTCGGCTTCGGCAACACCGTCCGGGTCGCGAAGGACGCGTGGGCGGCGGGCTTTCGTGAGGCCCGCGCCACCGGGCGCGGGATGGCCGCCGCGAAGCGGCTTGGCCTCGTCCCGCTCGTCTACACGGTGAACGAGCCGGCGCGCATGCGCGCGCTCGAGTCGCTCGGCGCGGAAGGGATTTTCACCGACCGGCCGGAGCTGGCTCTTCAGCTATTTCCAGTAGCGGTTCCTCGCTGAGATCGCGTGCGACGACCACGGAGTCGGCGAGGATCCGCATGGCGATTCGCTCACCAAGCTTCAACTCAGTGCCCAGGCTGGACGATTCGACAAGCACCTTCTGGCCGGTGTCGAGTGTTACCTCCAACCTCACGGCGGAGCCCAAGAAGGTGCGATCGGTGACGGTGCCAGGCCCGGCTGAATCGGGCGCTATTTCGAGCGCCTCAGGACGCAACAGGGCCTCGACCGCCTCGCCGGGCCGTTCGCCATTCGGGTTCAGCAACGTCAGGCGCTGACCGAATACCTGGACGTCGTTGTTGTCTCCGATACGACCCGGCAGCCTGTTCATCGCGCCGACGAATTCAGCCACGAACTGTGTGGTGGGACGCCGGTAGACGTTCTCCGGAGTGTCGAGCTGCTCCAGGCGGCCGGCACGCATCACGCCGACACGGTCCGCCATCGACAGGGCTTCGGACTGATCGTGGGTCACGAACAGGGTGGTTATCCCGAGCCGCTGCTGAATGTCGCGGATCTCCGCTCGCAGCTGGTTGCGGACTCGGGCGTCCAGCGCCGACAGCGGCTCATCGAGCAGCAACACCGTCGGCTCGATTGCAAGCGCCCGTGCGATCGCCACGCGCTGCTGCTGCCCGCCGGACAGCTGGTACGGATACCGGTCGGCAGTCTCTGAGAGCCCCACGAGCGCGAGCAGGTCTTCGGCACGCTTGAAACGCGCCCGCTTCTCCTCACGCCGCATCCGCAGACCGAAGGCGACGTTCGTGCGCACGTCCATGTTGGGGAACAGGCTGTATGCCTGGAACACCATCCCCATGTCGCGCTTGTTCGGCGGCACGTTTGTGATCTCGCGGTCGTTGACGAGCACTCGGCCGGCGTCCGGGCGATCGAATCCGCCGAGGATCCGCAATGCCGTCGTCTTGCCGCAGCCGGATGGGCCGAGCAGCGCGACCAGCTCGCCGTCCTCGATCTCGAGATCGAGGCCCGCAAGCGCTGTCACCCCCGGGAAGAAGCGTTGGACGTTCTCGAAGCGGATCATCAGACGACTCGAGCCGCGCCGCCCCCACGGCGACGCTGTGCGACGAACGACAGGCCGAACAGCACGAGGAACGTGAAAATGAGCGTGAACATGGAAAGCGCGACCGAGACGCCGACCTGGCTCTGGTGGTACAGGACGACCATCTCCACCGGGAATGTGTTGTACAGCAGCAGCGTCGCGATTACCACCTCACCAAGGCAAAGCGCGATCGTCAGGAACATCGCTCCGAGGGCCGCGGTTTGCACGTTCGGCAGCACGACCCGCACGAGCGTCGACGGCCATGAAGCGCCGAGGTTCCGCGAGGCGTCGACCAGCGTATGGAGGTCGATCGCCCGCACGCCGGTGTCGATCGCGCGGTACGTGAACGGCATCGCCAGCACGACGTAGAAGGGGATCAATCCGGTCAGCGGGTGATTGAACACGTACTTGATCACCCACGACGGCGCGTTGAGCTCGAACTCCTCCAGCCCGGCGGCCATCACCACCGGCGGGATCACGATCGGCAGCAGCGTGATGAGCTCCATGGCGACCGTCGCCTTCGGCTTCTTCAGTCTCACCCAGACGACCGTCGGGAGCATCAGCGTGATCACGACTGCGGCCGTGATCACGGCGATCTCCAGCGATGTCACGAGCGGAGACCGGACCGCCCTGTTGTTGATGATCTGGCCGTAGTTCCCGAATCCATAGCTGCCGTCGCTCTGCTGCAGGCTGTACTTGAACGCGGCCGCCAGCGGGCCGATGAAGAAGATCGCGGCTAGCACGAAGATGAGGACGCGCCAGACGCGCGGCCGTCCGCCTTGCCACCGAAAACGCGACGGCGGGGACCCGCCGATCATCTCGCGCATGAGCTCCGCCTCTGCGAGCGGCGCAGTCATCGCAACCACCTCCGGGCCCGGCGCTGGACGAGCAAGTAGCCGACCATGACGATCAGCACGACGATGATCATCTCCGTGCCGAGCGTGAGGCCCGCGCGGTCGGCACCGACGAGCACGTTGCCGTTGAGCGCGTTGTCGATTTGCGCGGGGACGATCGAAAGCGTGCTGCCGACGAGCGCGAGCGCGGTGGCGTAGGCGGAGAAGGCGTTGCCGAACAGAATCAGCGTGGCGCCGACGAAGGACGGGAGGAGCACAGGCACGGCCACGTGACGCAGATACCTGAGCTTGCTGGCCCCCAAGCTCAGTGCGGCTTCCTGCCACTCGGAGCGGAGACCCTCGAGCGCAGGCGTGATCAGGATGACCATCAGCGGGATCTGGAAATAGACGTAGCAGAGCCCGACGCCGGTCATCGAAGAGATGGTGAAGCCGTGCGCGTACAGGTCAATGCCGAAGTGCTTGAGCAGCACCGTGACGACGCCCTGCAGACCGAGCGCGGCGATGAAGGCGAAGGCCAGGGGTACGCCCGCGAAGTAGGCGAGCACCCCGGAGCTGCTCTGGACGAACCGGTGGAGCAGACTCCCGCGCTTCGCCGCGACGACCGCCGCCGCGAGCCACGTTCCGAACAGGGCGCCGACGATCGACGTCCAGACGGACAGGATCAGGCTGTTCTTGAACGCGATCCTGTACGCCGGAGACGACCACGTCTGCCTGAAGTTGTCGAACGTGAGCTGATTGCTCTCGGTCGTCAGCGACCCGTGCACGACGACGTACAACGGGATCCCGAGGAACACGACCACGTAGGCCGCGAAGGGCAGGATCCCGGCCCAGCCGCCGAGACCCGACATGACGCGAACGGCGGTCCCGCGGCGCCTAGGCGCCGCGGGACCCGTTACCACTGCGACAGCTGCGTCCTGCGCGGCTATCGCTTAGTGCCAGTTGTTCGTGACGTACGTGCTCGCCGTCGTGGCCTGCGCGGTGTTGGGAACGACCGCCTTGGAGAGGTTCGCGACCGCCGGCAGCGCCTTGTACGCGGCCTTGTTCTCCGTGCCGGCCTTCACCATCGCGCCGAGCTCGACCGGGCGTGCCCCACCCTCGAGCCAGATGTTTTGGCCCGTCGTCGAGTAGAGGAACTCCTCCCAGAGGCGAGCCGCCGCCGGGTGCGACGCGTACTTGCTCACGGCCTGGTTGTAGAAGCCGCCGAAAGGCGTGCCCGCCGGGTCGACGACCTTCCACTTCGTGCTCCCGGACAGACCCCAGGCCTTGGCCGAGTTGAGGTAGTCCCAGTTGATCGTGATCGGGCACGACGTGGCGATCACCGATGCCGCGTTGCAGTCGGTCGAGTTGAAGTTCCCGCTGCTCTCCAGTGCCTGGAAGAAGGCCACGCCAGGCTTGATGTTGCCGGCGGACCCGCCGTTGTTGACGGCCGCGGCCCAGACGCCGGACAGTGCGGCGTTCGCCGACAGCGGGCTGCCGTTGAGGGCAACGTCGTTCTTGTACGCGGAGGACTTCAGCGCCGCCCATGTGGTCGGGCACGGCGTGGATCCGAGCAGGTTCAGGTTGCAGCCGAACGAGATGAATCCGCCGTAGTCCTGGTAATAGCTGCCGTTCGCGACCTTCTGGTTGGCCGGGATGCTCGCCCAGGTTACGACCTTGTACGGCGCGAACAGATTTGCGCTGGCGCCCGCCGACGCGAACGGACCGCCGACGTCGACGACGTCCGGCGCGGACGACCGGCCGCGCGACGTCTTGATCGCTTGGATCTCCTGAGCGCTCGAGCCGCTCGGATTCTCACTGTGGATCTTGATGCCGTACTTCTTGGAGAACGTCGTCAGCTCGACGCCGTAGTTCGCCCAGTTGGTGGGCAGCGCGATCACGTTCAGCGTGCCTTCCTTCTTCGCCGCGGCGATCAACGCGCTCATGCCGCCGCCTGTAGCGGCCGATTGCGCGGTCGACCAGTTGCTCGACGTTGACGACGCGCGTGATGCGAGCGCCCCGGTTGCGAGCGCCCCGGCTACGACGAGGGCGCCGGCAACGAGGAGTACACGCCTGGGCTGGCGAGAAGCCGACTCGCGCGCAAGTTTGGACATACGAACCTTCAAAGTCATCCTCCTATTGTCGGTGCCGGCCACCACACGCGAGCGGTCATTCGACTCATGGCCTGGCGCAAGAGAGCTGGACGAATTGTGAATGACTTGTAGCTAACACATATGGACCTAACTATTCAATGGTTGAAGCCACTCCGTAACGGGATAGGCTCGGCTTCGTGACCGCGTTCGGCGAGGGCGGCGTCTGGCTGCGGTGCGCGCTGCACGCCCACACCACCAACTCGGACGGCGACTTGCCTCCGGACAAGCTCGTCCGGCACTACGAATGGGCTGGATATGACGTCCTTGCGATCACGGACCACTGGGTCCGGACGGTCGAACGCTCGACTCGGAGGCTGCTCGTCATCCCGTCCGTCGAGCTGAACGCGACCGCGGGTGGGCCGGAACACGATGCACATGTGCTCGCCCTCGGGGTCGAGGCGGATCCGGTCATCCCCGAGAACGAGTTCGCGCCGCTCGCGGCGGTCGTCTCCTGGATCGCGGCCAACGGCGGCGTCCCCTACCTCGCGCACACGTACTGGAGTGGTCTGCGCACCGACCAGTGGGAGACGTGCGCCGGGCTGCTCGGAATCGAGGTGTGGAACTCCGGCTGCGAGCTCGAGATCGGTCGCGGCGACTCGTCCATCCACTGGGACGAGGCGCTCGAGGGTGGCCGCGGCTTCTTCGCGCTCGCGACCGACGACTCGCACCATCCCGGCTACGACAGCGGCTTCGCGTGGACGATGGTGCGCGCGGCGGAGAAGACGCAGGAGGCCGTGCTCGAGGCGCTGCGGACCGGCAGCTTCTACGGGTCGACCGGGCCTTCGATCAACTCGGTGACCGTGGACGATGCAACGGTCACTGTCGAGTGCA
>Ga0307372_10014504_pt1 | contig 10072 bp, 7 predicted proteins | sample OX1MG_FD_202533 | JGI IMG/M metagenome (GOLD analysis project Ga0307372, IMG submission 202533) | Soil microbial communities from Risofladan, Vaasa, Finland - OX-1 | ecosystem: Environmental > Terrestrial > Soil > Coastal area > Acid sulfate soil | place: Finland: Risofladan, Vaasa | collected... | reverse complement strand
GCGATGGCCTCGCTCCGGCCATGGGTCACGTTGATCGTGACGGGCGCACCGTAGTGCCAGAAACCGTCCTCGGGGAAACCGGGGAGCTCATCGTCTCCTGCGCACCATGGAGGGCATGGCTGAACAGACGCGCCACCATTCATGGTCATCGATACCTCCCGGGTCCACGGTCAGTGGCAGACGCCAATGCGGCCAGAACCCCTGTCCATCAGCGATCATCGGTGGCTGCCGGGCGGCCGGCACGGCGGGTTGTATGGCTGTCCCGGAACATACCGTGCCCATTCTTGCCGGGTCATGGAATGGCCGGCGGTGGCGCAGATGGGGTTCGCGGCTGACCGCCGGTTCAGCATCCAACAATCGCGGCCACCAGATGGCGGCAGCCCCCGTCATGCCCCGGGCGGGCGGTATTCGTACCGGTAGGTGACCCGCGTGTCGGCCCGGGCGATCAGTTCGGCGTACTCGATCACGGTGTCGTCGGCGGCGAACCGGCGGCTGTGCACGACGGTGACCGGGGAACCTCGTTTGATGCCGAACTCGCGGGCTTCGGCGGAAGTCGGGGGGCGAGCCGACACCCAGTCCTCACCCCAGGCAGGCCGATACCCGTCGACTTCCTCGGTGATCCGGGTCCGGTTTAGCAGGCCCGGCACAATCTCGGCCAGCGCGGCGGGGAACCATGAGGTCAGCAAGGCCGCGGTCGCCCCGTCCCGGATCGTGGCCTGCCGCCGTCGCACCACGCGGGCCAGCGGTTCCGCGCCGAGCTGAGCTGCCACGGTCTGCGGTGCTTGCACCACCTCAGCGTCCAGCACGCGGGCCTGGTCGCCGGGCCGCATCGGGGTGCGCGACGCCAAGGTAATAAGGAGCGGGCCGCCACGGGCCCGGTCGGTGGGCGGACGGGACGCGGTTACCACCGTCCCCGCACCGGGACGGGGAGTGACAAGGCCCAAGGCCTGGAGGCCGCCGGCCACCTTGGCGGCGGTGGCCAGGGAGACGCCGAACTGCTTGGCGATCTCACGGCCTGCGGGGAGCATGTCGCCGTCTTTGAGCCGCCCGGAGCGGATCTCCTGCCGGTAGTGCTCGATGATCTGCACATACGGCGCGTCGCGTTCCAGCATCTCCCCTCCTGACGCCACAGCGTACTAGTTTCTCAGCCGGATGTGCAGACCTCCTAGCATTTGTCACAGCTACCTAGTAGCTTTGTCCATGTGACAACAAGGCGCGGTTCTGCCCGAGGAGGCGCATAGATGAGGAAGCAGTACACCGCCCGGCTGGCCACCAGGGTCACCACCAGCGTGGACACAAGACTCCGCCAGCTCGCGCTGCTGCACCGGCGGCGCATCAGCCACGTCCTGGACGACGTCCTCGACTCCGCCCTGCCCACCGCCCAGGACCTCGCCGCCCAGCTGGCCCGCCTCGCCAGCGACAGCCAGGACACCGCTCATGACACCCACTGACATCCACGCCACCGGCCGCCACCGGCACCCGGCCGCCCACCCGGGCGGCGGCGTCAACCCCCGCAAGGCGACGGTGATCACCATGAGGCCCACCGGGCGCGATACCCGTGACCGGGCACAGGCATGGCTGCGCAACGCCATGATCGCCCTGGCCGTCCTCGCGGCGGCCGCGGCGGCGGTGAGCTGGGACGCGCAGTACGTCCTGGTCAAGGCGGTCAAGCACGCCAAGGTCATCGCCGCGCTGGAAGCGGGCATCCCCGACGTCGGCGCGCTCATCTTCGCCGCGCTCGGGATCGCCCTGGCCCTGCACGGCAAACGCGCCATCCGCGCCCGCACCCTCAATGTCGCCTGCGTCGGCATCAGCCTGGCCATGAACGCCCTGGCCTCCGCCCCCGGCTGGCGTGACCTGGCCATCTGGATCATGCCCTCCGCCGTCTACGCCTTAGCGTCCGACACCCTCATCGGGGTCATCCACGCCTGGGCGATCGCCCGCGCCCACCATCACAACCAGGTTCTCGCCGACGACGAGGCCACCCCCATGGCCATCATCGGCGGGCTCCTGCTGTGGCTGCTCCGCCTGGCCCTGGCCCCGCCGTCCACCATCGCCGGGTTCCGCCGGTGGGCGGTCGAGGAGTGCCCTATCGCCCCTGGCCGCAAAGCCCCCCGCCCCGCCCCAGACCATGACACGCAACGCCAGCTCCGGGGTAACCGCCGCTCCCCCACCCGGCGCGCCGTCAGGCCGGGCAAGCAGGCCCGCATGCTGGCCATCGCCGGCCAGCGCCACGACCTGGCAACCCTGCCCCTCAAGCAGGTGTCTGGCATCGCCAACCAGATCGGCGCCGAAGTCAGCCTCTCCCCCGGCACCGCCCGCCGCGTCCTGCTCGCCCACGTCCGCGCACTCCAGAACGGCCACGCACAGGAGGACCCCCAGTGAAGACGATCATCATCCTCATCGCCTTAACCGGCGTGCTGCTCATCTGCGTCAAGTGGGCGTTCCTGCCGTCATTCCCCTACCGGCGGCTCCCCCGCAACCAGGTCCGCTACCTCCGCATCCGGCTGCGCCTGCGGCTGCACCCCGGCCCCGGGCACGCCACCGCAGCCGAGTTGTGGCTGCGGTGGGGCCGGCTCGCCGCGTTCCGCCGCAGCAGCCGGGCCCGCCCATCGCTGTCGTTCTGGCGGCGTGCTCTTGGCCCGGCCAGCGGCTACTCGATCATGGCCGGCCGCGCCCACTACCGGCACGGCCTGCACCTGCCCGTCGAAGAACACGCCGTGGTGCAGAGCCCGCCGCGGGGAGGCAAGACCGGCTGGCTCGCCTCGGTCATCCTGCGCTACCCCGGGCCGGTCATCTCGACCACGACCAAGCACGACATGTTCGAGCTGACCTCCGGCGTCCGCGCCCGCCGCGGCCCCATCCACGTGTTCAACCCGCAGCTGGTGGGGAACGTGCCGTCCACGTTCTGGTGGAACCCGCTCGACGGCTGCCAGGAACCAGCCACCGCGATCCGCCGCGCCGACGCGTTCGCCCAGTCCGTCAGCCAGGAAGGCGTCGAAGACGCCTCGTTCTGGGCCGCCAAAGCCAGCGACTACCTGCGCGCCTACTTCCACGCCGCCGCCCTCGCAGACCTGGACCTGCGGCACGTCGCCCGCTGGGTCACCGGCAGCGGCCACACCGAAGCCGAAGACATCCTCAACGCTCACATCGGCACCGGCGAGCAATGGGCAGCCCAGCTCGCCGAACTGCGCGGTGAAGCCAACAAGACCGCCCAGACCATCCGGATGACGATGAGCCGGGCCCTGGCGTTCCTCGCCGATCCCGCCCTGGCCATCTCGGTGCTGCCAGCTCCCGGGCTGTCCCTTGACCTGGAGGCCTTCCTGCACGAGAGCGGCACCTTGTACCTGATCGCCGAAACCCGCGGTGAGGACTCTCCGGTCGCCCCGCTGTTCGCCTGCCTGGCCAGCGAACTGCACTACCTCGCCGGCCTGACCGGCAGCCGGATGCCCGGCGGCCGCCTCGACCCGCCACTGCTGATGGCCCTCGATGAGGTGACACAGATTTGCCCGGTCCCGTTGCCAGTGTGGATGGCCGACAGCGCCGGCAAAGGGATCCTGGTCGTGGCCGTCTGTCACGGCCTGGCCCAGCTCCAGGCCCGCTGGGACAAGCCCGGCGCGCAGGCGATCTGGGACACCGCCGGGATCAAGGTCATCCTCGGCGGCGTCACCGACGCCGACACCCTCGACGTGCTGTCCCGCCTGTGCGGCGAGGTAGCACTGCGGACTCACTCCCGGACCCGGTTCGAGGACGGGCGCCGTGGCCGCACTGTTTCATATAGATACGTGCGGGTGCTGCCACCCGAACTGCTGCGCACCTTGCCCGAATGGCGCGCCCTGGTCCTGCGCACCAACCTGTCCCCCGCCATCGTCCGCCTCCGCATGGCATGGCGCCGCTGGGACTACCGGCGCGCCAGCCGGATGGCCATGTCGGCGCCGCGGCAGATACCGATCCCCGTGGCGGGCCAGCCAAGAAGCATCGGCCGCGGGCCGCACTCCGGCTCACAGGGCAGGAACGGGCAGGACCCGCCTCCCCTGCCGCCGCCGTTCGGCGACGACACCAGCCCCCGACCCCGCCGCCCCTGGGACCCGCCCGCCAATCCTGAGGACGGCCCGCCTGCCGCTTTCGGAGACGATCAGTGACCCAGCCACCGCAGGGCCGCGACGGACCGCCGCCTGTCGCGGCCCTCGCCGTCCAGGTCAACACACTGCGGTGCGACGTTGAATCACTGGCAGCCAAGGTGGGCACATTCGGCAGGATGCAGCGGGAACACGCGACCGCGCTGAACGACATCAGCGAACTCCGCCACCAGGTCGAGCAGATCCTCGCGATCCTCACCGACCAAGACGACGCCTCACCGGCGACCTGGTTCTGGCTCCGGATGAGCGAGCAGGAGCGCAACGAGAAGCTCAGTGAACTATCCGACTGGGTCGAAACCGTGTTCCGTGCCCAGTACCCCGACTACCTCGCTGACCAGATCAAGCCCTGCTGGCCCAACCACCCCGAGGCCAGATGGGAATTGGCCTGGCTCTACCACCTCTGGTCCGCCGCCTACCTGGCGGAGCACCCAGCCCCGAAAGACACCGCCGACTGGCACGACCGCTGGTCCCCCGGCGTCATCCGCCGCCTGAACTCAATCATGTGCCGCTGCAAAGGAACCTGCCAGCGCCTGCCTGGCAAAGAAATAGCCGGAGACACACGAAGCCGAGTATCACCGTAGTCCGATACGTCGCCGCACGCTGACGGACATGCAAATCCCAGCAATGACGTTGCTGCTTACGCGCTTCTTAATAATTCGTCGGCGCATAAGAGGCAAAAAAACAATCGCGTGGCTCTTAGATAGGACCCAGAATTCGCAATGTCAAAGGCAGCTTTGTGATTCCTGAAGAGTTCGATGCCACCACGGTAATACTCAAGGCACTATAAAGAGTACCGTATCCCACGTTGCCCACGTCCGCGGCGGTGCCCAGTAGCCCCACTATCGACGAGCCACCCGTGAGCACCGCAAAGACGATTGCGGCGCCAGCCTCCAGGGTCTTTAGCCACGAAAGGTGAATCTTGCCTGAGATAGTGGCGATACGGCCATATACCTTGAGAACCAGCCCGGCTGGCAGCTTACCGACAAGGGCAATCCGCGGGACAGGGTAGCCGAGCACCGTAATCCTGAACGTCATGTGGTCAAAGACGATGCCCCACTGCGAGGTCTTGCTAGCAATAAGCCGGGGGACCTCATCGACAACGATAGTGAGTGTCTGACTGACAGGCCGGCCCGCCGGGCTGGCCGCAGTAACGGACACCGAGTAGGCGCCGCCGCTCCCGGCGCTGGGGACGCCGGAAATAGCCGCTGCGCCCGAGGCGGCGCGTTGAAATACCAGGCCAGCGGGCAGAACGCCGCGCTCGGTGAGCCTGCCACTGAAGTTGGCTGTCGTTATAGCGAAGCGGCCATCTGAACCCGCCACGAAACCAGCCCGAGCAGGGCTAGTGAACCTCGGCTTCAGCGGAGGGCCAATCCATCCCACATTCCAAGCCGTCACCGTCACCGACGCCGCAGCCAGCACAGCTATGGCCGACAACAGGACGGCGTTGGGTACTGCGCGGATCAAGGGTCGTGAGGACCGCGTTCCAAGCCTGGCTTTGAGGGACGGACCGGACATCATTGCCATTGGCTCAGAAGCAGGCACCGCGGCCGACCCAGCCGGAACGTGACTGGCTCCGGCTGATTCCCAGCGGCGCGACAGGTCCTTCACGTCTCGTACGCCTACGACGAGGAAGCGCCCCAACGCGAATGCGGCGAGGAAGAGACACGCGACGCCGAGCCCGTCAAAGAACCCGATCTGCTCCAGCACGCGGACCTGTGGTGCGCCGGCCGGGAGCCCGGCGGCGGACGCCCCGTGGACATTCCACAGCTCGCTCACGGCCCGGCCGACAATGAACCAGGTGGCACCGACGGCGCCGAGGACCCCGCCAGCCAGAGCGATCAGGCGGCTCCTGGTCGCCAGCACCATGACGCCACTAACCACGACACCCGCAGCCGGCAACACCTCCAACCACAAGCGGCCAGGTGTATAGGTCCAGGCGCGAGCCGGGGTGTAGGCGTAGCCGAAGTAGGGCCCGGCGAAGGGGACCAGGCCACCCCACAATCCGAGCAGCACCAGCGCCATTCCGCTGACAGCACCGCGGCTCCGCGGGATTTTCGGTGTCCAGTGCATTGAGTCAGCCACCAGGGCTCAGTGAGCGCTCAGCTGCGGTCATTAACCGGTGGCGACACACCGGTCGGGTATCCGTTTTCATCGTGCACGATCTTCCTGTACGACCTGAAAGTCATCATAAGATCCAATCTGCTACCAGGACAGAGACGCCTGGCCCGGCGTCCCGGTTGACACATGGCGGGACCTGTCGCCGTGACTCTGTGCTGGCCGTGTCGTTCAGAGACGCAGCTATCTGACCTGGGCGTCGCGGATCATGGCAGGCAAGTGGCTTCCCTGGGCGTAGGGGCCATCGCCCGTTGGATCGACAGGCGGCGTGGTCCAGTCGCCTAGCAACCAGGTGATGGTGAACTTGACGCCTTCACCGTGCGGGGGTGGCGGCGGCAGTGGGCCGACCATTCCGGGGCTCCTGGCCTGGTTGATGACGTCCTCGGCGTGGAGGCGTTCGGCCTTGAGGTCTGTGGTGGTCAGCTCACGAGACTGGCGGCGGGTGATCGGCGCCTCGGGTCGCTGTCCCAGCACCCACGCGAGGGTCGTCACGACGCCGTCGAGGTAGTCGGCATCTTGCCGGGCGAACTGGCGATCGTCTGGATCTACATCGATGTTGCGGGTCATGGCTGCAGCTCGACGCTGACCCTGGAGGGCAGCCGCAAGAGTCTTGGATATCTGCTGCCGTGGGCGGACGACGTCGCCGAAACCGCCGACCAGTTCGCCCGGGTTGTCGCACCGGACTGGGACACGGTCATCGTTGCCGATAAGCCAGCGCAGGATTGTTGCGGCGGCGTCGGCTCGGTTCTCGCGGTCGCCGCGCAGGCGGCGCTCCTCGGCGGTGGCGATCTCGGCTTCGATGTCGGCTCGGCTGGGCGGAACTGCGGTCTCGCGGTCGGTGACTGGAGCGGTGGTGCACTCTCCCAGTGCCCAGGCCCACGCGCGGGCCGAGCGTGATACGGCGGCCTCGGACGGGTCGGCGTACCGCTGGGCGTGGCGCTCCCGGACTGCCCGGACGTGGCGTAATGGGCGCACGATCGCGTGGCCGGGTGGCGGTGCCATGTCGTCTGGTTGAGCGGCGTCCACGTAGTTGACGGTAACCGGGGTCATTGGCCGGCCTCCAGTTCTGGTTCGTCCCGCTCCAGCTGCATCATGTGGCGGCTGGGCGCTGGGTCCTGCCAGACGGCGGTACGCCGGGCGGAGGCCTCCTGCATCGCCTCCGCTTCCCTGCGGTGCACGACATCGTCACCGACGAGCTGGGCCTCGCGATCGGCCTGGCGTTCCCGCTCGGCGATGATCCGCTCGGCTTCACGCGCTGCCGCCAGGGCGGCCGAGAGGTGGGCGCGGGCCCGGGTTGGCTGATCGGTATCGGGCTCGGCGTCTGTCTGCGGCTCTGCATCCGGATCAGCCCGGCCTGGTTCTGCCTCGGCCTCCGGGTGCAGGGGCGGCAGCTCGATTCCCGGGTACCGGCGGCGGAGTTCGGTGTCGGCCATGAGCGCTTGCTGACGGGACAGTTCGGTGACGGTGTGCCAGCGGCGCCGGGCTTCGTCGATCTCGGTCAAGGCCTCGCGGTAGGCGCCGACCTCCTGGGCCAGCGCACTGTGCTGCTCGGCTTCCTGCTGGGCCCGTGCCCGGTCGGTCTTGTCCATGGTGGCGTCCGTTCGGTGCCATGCGTGCACCGCGTCGGCCCGGTACCGGTCCTCGGCGATGTGCGCTTCCCGCAGTTCGTGGGCAACGTAGGCCGGCGCCCACCTGGTCTCACGCTCGTAGACGGCCCGCCGTGCCCACAGTTCGCCGTCGCTGGCGGCCGCGACTTCGCGGGCAGCGTCTGGCATGCGCAACGCGACATAGGCGGCGTGCCAGCTTGCCCGCTGCTCCGGCGATCCGCGTTCCGGCGCAGGCCCGATGGCTTCGGTCTGGTGGGTGAACCTCCGCTCTTCCCGGTAGGCAGCCGCCGCCCCGGCTCGCTGTACCCACTCGGCGCGTTCGACCGGGTCGGCGGGCACCTCACCGAGGTACCTGAGCGCCCACACCGGCCGGTCCGCCGCGGCCCGGTTCCCCAGCAACGCCACCCGCTCGTCCATCGCCGCGGCGAGGTCACGGGCGAACCGGTCCGCCACCGGATCGTCGATCGTGGGGGTGCGCTCCGCGTAGCTGGCGGTCGCCAGGGGTTCGGGTGTGCCGACGATCCACCGGACCCGCCCATGCAGCACAGCCGCGATGCTCCGGGCACCGCCGAAGTCGCGGCCTGCGATCGCGCGGCGCAGCACGTCGTCCACGTCGTACCCGGCAAGCTCGGCGGCGCGCAGGAGCCGCGCCACGGTGCCTCGTTCGGCGTCTCGTTCGTAACGCTGCCACTCAGGCAGAGCCAGCAGCGAGCGGACCGTGTGCTCGTACCGCCGGGTGGCGTGCACGCGGGTCACGTCTGCCCACATCGGCGCGAGCGTGGCCAGGCTTCCAGCCCGGTCCAGTTCCTGCCGCATCGTTTCGGTAGCGGTGTGGTCGTGCTGCTTCCGTTCCAGCACGTCGGCCAGGACGCCGAACCGGTTCCGGTGCCGCTCAGCGTCCTCATGAGATGCCTGGTCTTCAATCTCGGGCGCGGGCCGCAGGTTCGGTGAGAGGTCGGCGGCGTGCGCGCGTTCGGTCACGACGTAGGCGGTGTTGCGGTCGCGGCCCCGGGTCATGCCGACGTAGAGCGCTTCCCGCCCGGCGGTCTCGTCGATGAGCAGGTGGGCGGTGTCGACGGTCCGGCCCTGCGCGACGTGCACGTTCCCCGCGTAGGCGAGGTCCACGTGCCGTTCGAGGTAGTCCTCGGGCAGCTCGAACGGCGTGGACCACGCCGCCTCACCGGTGACCGGGTCGCGGCCTGTCATGCGGCGGACCAGCGCGACCCGCGCCTCCCCCACCTCGTCCCACGCCTCGATGCGCAGCACGTCCCGGTTCGCGAGCCGCCGTTCGGGTTCCCCGGCCTGGAGACGGGCGTTCTGCCGGGCCACGATCAGGTCACCGACGCCAGCGACGTTCCCATCCGCCAGTTCAATCAGGTCGTCCACACCGACCAGGCCGAGTGCCGCGAGCTCGTCCCTGGCGCGGCGGGCGAGTTCGGCGGCTTGCGCGTTGGTCGTGGTCAGCAGCACGGTGTCCTTGCCGCTGAGGTAGTCGGCGAGCCACCGCTGGTAAGCGGCGTCGGCCATCTGCTCCCGGGTGCCTTCGAGGACGCGGCCGCGCTGGTCGTACTCGGCGATCGCGTCGGTCTCGCCGCCGCGCAACCGCTGCGACGCCTCGGCCTCCCACTGGTGCTCGAACCGCTGGATCGTGTGGAGCTGGTAGTAGCCGTGCTCGTCGGCGAGTAGCCGCATCACCCCGCCCGCCTCTGGGGCGGACAGCTGCTCGGTGTCGCCGGTCAGCAGGATCTTCGCGCCGCAGCGGGTGGCGATGTCCTCGACCGCGGCTAGGTCGGCGGTGGACACCATCGACGCCTCGTCGACCACGAGCAGGTCACCGGGGCGCACCGGTACATGGCCGCGGGTCTGGTCGCTGTCCTTGATCCGGCCGAGGAACGCGGCGAAGTTGTAGCTCTCGGCGAGCCCTTCGGCGGCGAGCGTGTGCGCGGCGTTGGTGGATGTGGTCAGCCCGATCACCCGGCCGACACCGGCGTCCGTCCACACTTCAGCGATCTTGACGACCGTCCGGGTCTTGCCGGTGCCGGCGGCGCCGACCAGGATGTCGATGGCCCGGCCGGAGGTGAGCACACCGTAGGCCGCCTGCGCCTGGTCGTCGGTCAGGCCCGCGCTGCTGAGCGGAGGCTCCGCGCTGCCGGATGCGGTGGCGCCATTGGCCGCGCCGGGGTGGCCGTACTCGCGCCACAGCCGCGCCTC
>Ga0307372_10014503_pt1 | contig 10072 bp, 7 predicted proteins | sample OX1MG_FD_202533 | JGI IMG/M metagenome (GOLD analysis project Ga0307372, IMG submission 202533) | Soil microbial communities from Risofladan, Vaasa, Finland - OX-1 | ecosystem: Environmental > Terrestrial > Soil > Coastal area > Acid sulfate soil | place: Finland: Risofladan, Vaasa | collected... | reverse complement strand
GCTCTATCGGCACTTCGTTGGAACGCTCGAACGGTTCGCAGTAATTGCGCCAGTCGGCGCGCCAGGCGTCGATCTCCTTGTGCCACGTACTGCTGTAGCCGAAGCGGAGATTCTTTGAGCGCGCGATACGGTGCGCCTGTGCGAGGAACGCTTTAGCGTCGCCGACCATGCCGATCTCGACCGGATAGTTGCGGCCGATCTCTTCCGGGTCGATATCGACCTGGATCAATCGCGTCGGCGGGATGTTGTAGACGTAGCCGGGCAGCCACGAGCCGGTATGCAGGTCGTTGAAGCGGGCGCCGATGGCGAGGATGACGTCGGCATTGCGGGCCGCTTCGGTGGCGGGATATTCGCCCCAGACGCCGGCGACACCGACATTGAGCCGATGATCGGACGGCAGCACGCTTTTACCCATAAAGGACGTATAGACCGGGATGTCGACCAGCTCGGCGAACGCCTTCAACTCGTCGTAGGCGCGTCCGATGCGCACGCCGCCGCCGGCGAGGATCAACGGCCGCTGCGCGCCGACCAGAAGACTGAGCGCCTTCTCGACGGTCTCGTCGGCAACCGTGGTGCGCCAGTTGAGCGGCTGTCCGTGCACCGCCGGATCCGGCGTCGAGACCGGCGCCGTCCGTATGTAAAGGTCGTAGGGCATGTCGAAGTGCACGGGCCCCGGCCTGCCGGTGCGCATCATACTGAAAGCGTCGGGCAGAGCCTTGACCAGATCCTCGACCTTGCGAATGCGCCAGGATTTTTTGACGATTGGCGTGAACATCGACGACATGTCGCCGTGATAGCGGTAGTCGTCTTGCAGAGCGCCGGTATCGAATTGGGTTGTCGGTACGTTGCCGGTAACGAGAAAGAACGCCGAGGCGTCATAGAAGGCGTTGGCCACCGAAATCATCATATTCATGGGGCCGGGGCCGGTGGAGGCATAGACGGCGAGCGGATCGCCGGTCAGGCGGTAATAGACGTCCGCCATGAATCCCGCTGCCTGTTCGATGCGCGGCTGGATATGGCGGATGCGGTCTGTCTGTTTGTAGATGCCGTCGAGCAGGCCGATCGCGCCGTGGCCGGCATAGCCGAGAATGTAGGGCACCTTCTCCTTGACCAGATACTCGGCGATCATGTCGGCGCCGCGGATTTCGTTGGCGCCGCTGACATAGCTTGAGCTTTGCGGCTGCGGCGCCGGCGACGTGTAACTCGGCGAGGTGGTACTGCGCGCCTCGCTGGACGTATCGGAGTAGGACCTGCCGGAATAGGACGTGCCGGAGTAGTTCGAGGTCCGCGCCTGCGATACCTGGGACGAATAGCGCGGCGAGGTATTTGTAGACCGATTGGAGTCGTAGGTTCCTGATCGGTCCGCCATCGCTCGTCCTCCCTGTCGCTTCTCTAGGTTTACGGAGATTGGGTTCCTTTAGGCGGTTGTTGTCAAGAATCAAGGATGTCGTCGGCCGATCGCAATGCGCGGGGCAGGTTGCCGACTTCAAATGTGGCCCGATAAATTCTTGACGGTCGGATGCTCGCCGGAGAGTGGGTTTTTCGGGTCCCACGCGTAGCTTAATGACTCAAAGCGCATGGCCTGCGCATCGAGCATGACGAGCCGGCCGACCAGACCTTCGCCGAAGCCGACAATCTCGCGAATGACTTCGAGCGCCGCCATGGCGCCGATGACGCCGGCAAGCGCGCCAAGGATGCCGGCCTCGGCGCAGGCCGGCACCGTGCCGGGCGGCGGCGGTTCCGGAAACAGGCACCGGTAGGTCGGATTTGGCTTGCCGTCGGCGCCGCGCTGATGCGCGCGGATGGTGGTCAGTGTGCCGTCGAATCGGCCGAGCGCGCCGGTGACCAGGACTTTGTTCGCCAAATAACAGGCATCGGACACCAGGTAGCGGGTGGCGAAATTGTCCGAGCCGTCGGCGACGATGTCGTAGGCGCCAATCAGATCGAGGGCGTTTTGCGCGGAGAGCCGTGCGTGATGCGGCTTGACTGTCACATGCGGATTGAGTCGGCCGATGGCGGCGGCGGCGCTGGCAACCTTCGGTTTGCCGACATCGGGCGTAGCGTGGATCACCTGGCGCTGGAGGTTCGACAGCGACACGGCGTCATCGTCGACGACGCCGAGCGTGCCGATTCCGGCGGCGGCGAGATAGAGAAGGAGCGGGGCGCCGAGCCCGCCGGCGCCGATCACCAGCACCCGCGCATTCCGCAATGCCGCCTGGCCGGGGCCGCCAACCTCCGGCAAAACGATGTGGCGTGCGTAACGTTCAAGCTCGTCGGCGCTAAGCATGCTGCAAACATAAGCTTGAACGGGGCGTGGAACCACTAATACCGTTGTGGCAGCCACAATTGGCGTTTCCGCCCAATTCGGATAGTTTTGGGGGGAGAGGGATCATGGGCTTTAAGTCCGCGGCCATTATTGTCGGCGTGGTGGCGGCGTGCGCGCCAGCGCTCGCACCGCAGACGCATGCGCGCGAACCGAACGCCGACGTGGTGGCGCTGCAAAATGCGACCGGCCCGCCCGCCGAGCCGACCAACAACGCGCGCCGGCACCGGTCGGTCAAGGCCGCCCGCAAGCATGCCACCGGCGAAGCAAGCGTCGCCCGGCAAGAAGACAATTCCACCGAAGCACTGCCGCATTTTTCCGAGAGCATCGGTTGGCGGCTGACCGAGGATCGGATGACCGGTGCGCGTCTCGGCCTGCCGGAAAAGCTGGTGCCGCGCGCGAGCACCACGCGCAGCGGCAGCCGCTGGACATCGGCGCAGGGACAAATTCAGATCGAAACGTTCCGGCTCGCCGAAGCTTCGCTGCCGGCGTTGTTCGAGGAAGAAAAGAAAGCGAACCGGCGGCAGATCGAGTCAAGCGATTTGAAGTCCGATTCCTTCATCGTAACCGGCACGCAGGGATTAAAGAATTTCCTGGTGCGCGCCGCTGCCCGCAACAGCGAGGTGCGCGGCATGACCATTCTTTACGACCAGGCCACGCAAGGCACGATGGAACCGGTGGCGCACGCGATGGCGGCTGCCTTCACCGCCTTCCCCGATCCGAACGCGCCGGCCCCGCCGGGAACACGGCGCGCGGTCGAATACGGCAGCGCGATCGTGGTCGATGCCGGCGGCGATTTGGTTGCACCGGCACACCTCACCGCGGACTGCCGGACCATTATCGTGCCGCCGTTCGGGCATGCTGTCCGTCTTGCCGCAGACCAGACCAACGATCTTGCGCTCATCCGCCTCTACGGCGTGCGAAACCTGGTGCCGGTGCAGTTTGGCGACGGCAACGCAAGCGGCGAGCTTACCGTGATCGGTGTCGCCGACCCGCTTGCGCAGGCCGGTTCGGTTATCGCGACCGGCAGCACCGCGCACCTGACGGCGCGCGGCGTCGATCCGGCGCCGAAGCCGGGATTCTCCGGCGCTGCAGCAGTCGATTCGTATGGAGCATTGGCTGGAATGGTGGATGTGAAGTCGGCGGTTCTCGCCGCCAACGCCGCCGCTGCGCCTGCCGCGGCGCTGGTGCCGGCCGCCACCATTGGCGCTTTCCTGCGGGCCCAAGGCATCGCGCCGGGCGCGGCCGAAACCGAACATGCCGCTGCCGCGCAATCGGTGCTGCGGATCATTTGTGTGCGCCAATGACCACGGTCGTTTTTCGCGGCACCCAAAAGCGCGCCCAAGCCCTCGACGGCTGGGGCCCGCTCAATGCCTTCCAGCGCAGCAGCATTATCGTTGCCGGCGCGGTCGTGGTGGCTATCGGTTTTGCAGCCGCGCGTCAGGCGGTCATCGAGACGACGCCGCTCGCCATGGCGCCGAATATCGCGCCGATGACGGCGAGCGCGGAGGTTGCCACCCTGTTGCCGTCGTCTTTTGTGCCGGCGGCGGGCGACGTGCACGGATCGGCCGCTCTGCTGCCGCCTGCTGTTGATCGAACTGAAACGCCGTCGGCGCCGGCCGCACTGGCGGCCATCGATCACAGCAAAGATCAAGCTCGATTGGAGGACGATCGCGTGGCGCGGCGGGTCACCGCTGCGCCCGAGTCGTCGAAGCTCTCCTACATCAAATACTATCCGTATGCTGAAATTCCGCTGGCCGACAATCCGGCTGATCTTGTGCTGGCGTCACTGAAGGACGTCCCGGCCGGCACGCCGGTCGAGGAGATCAAGCGCGTCGCCGCAGCCTTCGGTTTGGATTTCAACTTCATGAAAGCCGTCGCCAAGATCGAATCCGGCTTCGATCCGACCCAGCACACCGGATCGTATATCGGCCTGTTCCAGCTCAGCCATTACGAATTCAAGAAATACGGCTCAGGCCAGATCCTCGACGCCCGCGACAACGCGATTGCCGCGGCCTACAAATTTCTCACCGAGGCTGATTTATTTGAGTGGGACACCCACAAAAGGCCGACGTTCAGTGACCTTTATTTGATTCATCAGCAGGGCTGGCAAGGCGCCGCCGAGCACGTCGCGCATCCGGAACGCATCGCCTGGAAGTCGATGTGCGCGACCGACGAGGGCAAGGAAAAAGGCGAGAAATGGTGCAAGCGCGCGGTTTGGGGCAATACCCTTCCGAGCGTCAAGGAGACCTGGAAGTCGGTCGAGCGCATGACCTCGGCTGCATTTGTGGCGATGTGGCAGCAGCGGCTCAATCTGTTCCTTGCCCGCTATTCCGCGGCAAGCGCCGAAGCGGATGCCGCAGCCGGAACTGGAGCGGCGGCGGATCACTGACGTCGTCTCGCATGCTCCGTGTGCGGAGTCGCGGTGTTTCGGTTATTTGTTTTCGGTTATTTGTTCGCGAACTTCGGCGGCCGCTTGGCGATGAACGCGGCCATGCCTTCCTTCTGGTCGGCGGTGGCGAACAGCGAGTGAAACACGCGCCGCTCGAAACGGACGCCCTCGGCTAGGGTCGTTTCGAACGCGGTATTGACCGCCTCCTTTGCCGCCAGCACCGACGGCAGCGACATCGACGCGATCGTCTCGGCTGTCTTCATCGCTTCGTCGAGCAAGCTGGCCAGTGGCACGATGCGGGCGACTAGGCCCGCACGCTCGGCCTCCTGTACGTCCATCATTCGGCCGGTGAGCACGACGTCCATCGCCTTGGCCTTGCCGACCGCGCGGGTAAAACGCTGAGTGCCGCCGATGCCGGGAATGATGCCGAGCTTGATTTCCGGCTGGCCGAACTTAGCATTGTCGGCGGCGATGATGAGATCGCATTGCATCGCCAATTCGCAGCCGCCGCCGAGAGCGAAGCCGGCCACCGCCGCAATCACCGGCTTGCGCACTGTCGCGGCGCGGTGCCAGTCGGCGGCAAAGTCGCCAAGGAAGGCGTCGTCGAAATTCTTGTCGACCATCTCTTTGATGTCGGCGCCGGCGGCAAACGCCTTGTCCGAGCCGGTGATCACCATGCAGCCGACGGCGGGGTCGGTCTCGAACTGATCGAGCGCTTGTGTCACTTCGCGCATCAGCATGCGATTGAGCGCGTTGAGCGCGGCCGGCCGATTGAGCTTGATCAATCCGACCTTGCCGCGCGTTTCGACGATGATGGTCTCGTACGCCATGTTCTGCTCTCGGCTAGGGGCTCAAACGCGGGAGTAAGGGAAGGCATTTCGTATATACGCGTTGTGGAACTGTCCCTTAGATGTTGCGTCCATTAGCTGCTGATAAATGGTTTGCGGGACGTTGTAATATTGATAGATGCCGCCATTTTTGAACTCGATTTCAAGGGTTTCCGAACTTGCCTCGTAACCGATTGATAAAATCGTCGACGAGGCGACCAGATCACGTTCCATCAGCGCAATCTCCTCAGTAGGGAGCTTACTCCGAGCAACAAAAGCTTTGACCCAGCGTGGATTTTGCGACCGCCACGAAGCGACTAATCGCTCGTAACTTTCTGGAGTTTTTGTCATTCCCCAATTCTTGGCAACATCAGGGTCCTCGCTGTTTGGTCGATGGTCCTCGGCCGGTAATGCGATGCGGCATCGTATCGGGAGGCGCGCGGCCTCACCCGCGACAATAGCTTCGCCGGTCCGCAGAACCGACAACGTGTCAACTACACCAGTAAGACTATCAGGCAACGCCGCTTTGACTCTATTTCTATCGGTGTCATTCGAGAGTCGTAGTGCAATAAAGGTCCCACATTGAGATAAAATTGTATCGTCAACTTCTGAGGGTCGTTGACTAACGATCATTGCGCCAATGCCGAATTTGCGTCCTTCTTTCACCACTCGTTGCACCATCCTACGAGCCGGTCCATCAGTTTCTTTTGACAAGTATCGGTGAGCTTCTTCCATAACGATGAGGATCGGACGACGGATGGCGCCTTCGCTTTTTTCGCGCCCCCAAAACAGGCCCTCATAAATGATCCGTAGAATTGCTCCAATGAGACGCATTAAAACAACGCTTGGTATGCCAGAAAGATCGAGGATGGTGATTGGCTTGTCGTGTCCGAGCCAAGTGGCGAGAAGGTCGGGGAGGTCTTTATTGGTTTGGCCCTCCAAATTCGGTTCCCAGGGACCTGGGTGCAGCAAGAAATCGTATTGCCGGTCGAGGAGCCGTGAACGCATTTGATCGAGGGGCCGACGGATACCAAGCACACCGATGCTATTCATAAATGGAGCAGTGTTCGCAGTGCTATGGAGCTTGTAGCGAGGCGGCTTAAGAGTTTCCGCGTCTCCAGGCTCAATAATTGCCGGGATTATCCTGTCCTTATCATCCCAGGTTTTGACCTCGGGATCTAAAAGTTCGTGCCACAGTGTCTTCAAGCTAAACGGAACCGGGCTGTCCACCGTCATCGAGGTCGGGTCAATACCGAGAATTGGGGACGCTTCAGCGCGCTTGGCCTTGTAGTCGAATATTCGATCCAAAATTTGAGTAAGCGGCTTGTCTTCAAGTTTCCCCATAAGAAAAGATAGCAACTCGGAAGGGTCGAGTGCCCAAAACGGTACGTGAAGTGCTTGCTCGCCGAAGCTAGGTGTGACGCGGAATACTGCCGAGACCGAACGCAGAGCACGACCATACTCACCGTGAATATCGAGCAGAAGCACGCGAGCGCTGGGAAAGGACGGTGTAGTTCCAGAATCAGCAGCAGATATTGATCGCAGTAAGCTAGCAACCGCAGTCGACTTTCCTGCGCCAGTTGACCCTAGTACTGCGCTGTGTCGGGTAAGGAGCTTGTCGAGATCGATTTTGACTGGAATACCTTCAGCGTTTGCGAGCCGCCCGATAGAAATTTGACCCTCGTCGTTCGAGCCGTAGATACGCGCAAGATCTTCCTCTGTGACGAGATGGACTTCATCATTCACGTTGGGGTGCTGGCTAATTCCGCGTTCGAAAGATGACCCAACGATCTCCCCTACGAGCTGAATTGTCATCCAACGTTCACTAGAAACATTCGATTCTTGAAGAGCGGCTGGCGCAGCGCTGGCGCCTACCTCAGCGATGATGCCATATAGATTTTGATAGCCTTGTGGAATTCGAACAAAGCTTCCGACTTGTCCTACTCGATACGTTTTCCCGCCAATTATCGAGATGCCTGATGCTAATCCGGCAGACAGTTGGACGCTGACCGCCGCGCCCGTCACCGCCCCTACATGGCCCATAAGGGTTGGTGCATCAGTCATGGGCTAATGGCCGTTCCCGCCGCGACCGGGGGGCCTACTAGAAAGATTTGAGAGCGCGAAGATGCAAAGAAGCGCGTGAATCGTTTAAAATCTCCAAGCACAAAGGTGGGTGCGGTCGCGCCAGGCGAGGTGTCCCAAAAGACGGAGCGAATCGGCTCCCAATCTCGGGTCGGAGGGTCGCCCGGCGCCCATGGCGCGACGATGCCGTTGATCATTGCTCGGTCGGGCGAATAAACGCTCATATTCGCGCGGCGGCTCGCGATGTCACAGGCCCAGTTTTCTTGCTCGAGAATCTTATACTGAAATGCGAACACGCTGGCGGAGGGGTTCGCGGATAAACATTCGTCGATGCGCGCAGAAATATGCGCATCGGCGAATGAGAAACCTATCGCGACTAGGATAGTATCGGACAACATGAGAAATGCTCGTAACCGGTCGAAAAGGGCGGCGTACGGAGCCTTCTGAGTCTGCTCGTATTTTAGGTGCTCGGGAAATACCAGATGTGTCGCGCTTGGCTCTCCGGTACGGATTACTTCCTCTCGCGAATTGCTTTTCCAGCCGAGCGAACCGTGTAATTTCCAAAGGCGCGTCCATCGAGGAGGCAGGTCATCGTTCGCAACTGATGAAGGATCGAAAAACGGTTCGCGGGCGCCTGTAAATCCATCAAAGTAAGGAGCCTTAGCCTGCTCCAGTGCTTGCTCAAATAACAGATCATAGTTGGTCGTAAATATCTCTACCGCGTGTGACCGATCAGTTCCACTGATCCACGACACGATCTCGGAGAATGGCGAAACGCTACCAGGTAGAGACTTATTTGCTATTTTGCCGATTTCGTCACAGATGGCTTCGCCAAGCGCCTCATGTCCGCCCGCGTCTAGTCCGTGCACTTCGGTCGTGCCAATTACACCGGCGAGAGTACGCACACGCGAAAGGATATTTTCGATATTTGGAATTTTGATACTGGTTTTGATTTCATCGAGCGTCGTTTCATATTTGGCGCCAAGTGCTGCGAGTACAATTCGTGTTAGGTCGTCGGTTGTCGGGATTAGGGGTTTCCCACTTACCGAAATACTGGCCGGTGCACCCGCACCAACAAGTAGTCCAATGCGCTTTCGGCCTTGTGCGATGACTTGACGCAAACTCCCCATGTATTGGTCGGGATTGTGTACCGTTACCGACATCGCAGTGTGTCCCGTGCTGGCCCTTCACTTCGATGCAGCCAGATGACCCAAGCTTCCTGACCGTCATAGCATGCACAACGCCTGATTGTGTAGTGAGCGCTCAAAAATGACTTCGTCAAGGGAGATAAAAAAACGAATCTTGGCCGCCTGCCACGGCAAACCAAATTTTTGCGAGCTGAAAAAACATTATTTTTGACATACCGGACAATAGAAGGTCGAGCGGCCGCTTTGCACGATTCGCTTGATGGTGCCGCCGCAGCTGGGGGTGCGGCATGCGTCGCCGTCGCGGTCGTAGACCTGGAACCGATGCTGAAACATGCCGAGTTCGCCGTCGGTCAGCCGATGGTCGCGCAGCGATGAGCCGCCGGCCTTGATGGCGTCGTTGAGCACGGTCCTGATGGCGTCAACCAGCCGCTTGGCCCGGTCATTCGGGGCGCCGCGGCGGCCGGCGATCGTCGATGCGATCCGCTTGGGCGAGAGATGCGCGCGATGCAGCGCCTCGCAGACATAAATGTTGCCCAGGCCGGCGACGATTTGCTGGTCCAGCAACGCCGCCTTGAGGCTGGTCTTCTTGCTCCGGCAGGCTTGCGCCAGCATGGCGGCGTCGAAGGCGTTGCCGAGCGGCTCCGGCCCAAGCCGATTCAGCAGCGGCTCGGCGTCGAGCTTTGCGCGCGGCACGATCTTCATCGAGCCGAAACGGCGCGGATCGTTGAAGGTGACGATCGCGCCTGACGACATGTGAAACACGACGTGGTCATGCGCCGCATGCTGCGTACGCTCGTGATAATAGCGCGCAAGTTTGTTGTCGCCGGCCTTCTGAAAAACATGAAACGAGCCGGACATGCCGAGATGCATCACCAGCACGTCGCCGGAGGAAAGGTCGGCGAGCAGGTATTTCGCGCGCCGGCCCAGGCCGGTAATGGTCTTGCCGGTCAGGCGCTGGACGAAATCCTTGGGTAGCGGCCAGCGAAGATCGGCACGGCGCGCCTCCACCTTGGTGAAGCGCGCCCCTTGCATCGCCGGCTCAAGTCCGCGGCGTACGGTTTCGACTTCGGGTAGCTCGGGCATTGGCCAACTAAATGGTTAATGCGACAAGACATAGCGCCGCTCGCGCCGGCGCGCTATGGTTTGGGCCGATAGGGCGGCGTAGTTAGAGTACGATGACGGAAACAGCCCAATTCGGCGCGCGGCAAGTGCCGCTTGCGGACAAGCAGGCGCTGGTCGACGGCGTGTTCCACAGCGTGGCGCAACGCTACGACCTGATGAACGACTTGATGTCGTTCGG
>Ga0307372_10014502_pt1 | contig 10072 bp, 13 predicted proteins | sample OX1MG_FD_202533 | JGI IMG/M metagenome (GOLD analysis project Ga0307372, IMG submission 202533) | Soil microbial communities from Risofladan, Vaasa, Finland - OX-1 | ecosystem: Environmental > Terrestrial > Soil > Coastal area > Acid sulfate soil | place: Finland: Risofladan, Vaasa | collected... | reverse complement strand
TCGAGCGCGCCGCCGCCACCGCCAGCGCGCGCGTCTGGCCCATCGGCGCAGCATCCATCGGTAGCAAGGGCGAAGCGCTCGCGGAAATCGCTGGCATGAAAGATGCCGGCATCGTCGCCGTCAGCGACGACGGCAAGCCCATCGCCTCCGCGCGCCTCATGCGCCAGGTGATGGAATATTGCAATGGCCTCGGCCTGCCGGTGATCGATCATTGCGAGGACGCGTCTTTGTTCGCCGGAGGCGCCATGCGCGAAGGCGCGCAATCGGTCCGGCTCGGCATTCCCGGCATTCCCGGGCAGACGGAATCAATTTGCGTGGGCCGCGATGTGGAAGTCGCCTCCATCACCGGCGCGCGCCTGCACATCGCTCATATGTCCACACGCGCATCTCTCGCCTACGTTCGCTCCGCCCGGAAACTCGGCATGAAAGTCACTTGTGAGGTCACTCCGCATCATTTCACGCTCACCGACGAGGACGTGATCTACGACACGCACTTCAAAATGAATCCGCCGCTGGCTTCGCGCTCCGATCGTGACGCGCTGATCGAAGGCCTCGCCGATGGCAGTGTGGACGCCATCGCCACCGACCACGCTCCGCATCATCCCGCGAGCAAAGATGTGGAATTCGACCGCGCCCCATTCGGCATCGTCGGCTTCGAAACAGCCCTGGCGCTCGGCCTCGACCAACTCGTGCACACCGGCGCGCTTCCGCTGATGCGCCTCGTCGAGCTTTTCACCACCGGTCCGGCCCGCGTTCTCGGCATCGAACGCAAAATCGCCGCGGGCCAGCCCGCCGATCTCACCATGTTCTCAACCGATCATTCGTGGGTTTTCCGCGCCGCCGATTCGCCCAGCAAATCGCGCAATTCGCCCTTCGACGGCCGCACCTTCCGCGGCGCGCCCATGGCCACAATCGTCGCCGGTAAAATCGCTTTCCGCCGCTAGCGGTCAAGGGTTCGAAAGGAAACTGCCGCATGATGGATTCCGCTTCGGTCGAGACGTTTCATCTCGGCGATCACTTGGCCGCCGAGCGCACGTTCCTCGCCTGGATTCGCACCGGCCTGGCGCTGATGGGCTTCGGCTTCGTGGTGGCGCGCTTCGGACTTTTCTTGCAGGAGCTGCAATCGATCCGTCCCGGCGGCACAAGCCACTCCTACGGTCCGTCGCTATGGTTCGGAACCGCGCTGATCTGCGCCGGCGTGGTGGTGGATGTCTATTCGTCTCTGCGCTATTCCCGCCTGATCGGGCACATGAACGCGTCCGGCTCGATCACCCAAAAGCGCTCCGTCACTGCGGTCGGGATCGCGCTGTTTCTCGCCGTCGTGGGAATCGCAATGGCTATTTACTTGATTTTGGTATGATCGCCGCCGCCGCGGTTTGCCGAGGAGTTGGCCATGCCTCCACTTTCCAGCAAGGGCATCATCCGCAAGCAAAGCAATCACTCCGTAGATGATTCGGTCGCGAAAATTCAGCAAATTCTTCAGTCGAAGGGCATCGCGCTTTTTGCCCTAGTGGATCACAGCGGGGAAGCGGCAAAAGCCGGCCTGCAAATGCCGCCGACCAAGCTGCTAATCTTCGGCAATCCCAAAGCCGGCACGCCGCTGATGCTCGCATCGCCGGGAGTCGCTATCGATCTGCCGCTGAAAATTCTAGTCGCGCAGGACGCCGAAGGAAAAGTCTGGCTCTCCTACAACGATCCGGCCTATTTGTTGAATCGCCACAGCCTGCCCGCGGAATTCCTGCCCGTGTTTGGCGGAGTGGAAATGCTCGCCACCAAATCCGCCGAGTAGCACGTGAGAGTTCGCGGGCAAAGCCGCGTTTTAAGCCGCCGCGTTGCGCGCTACTTCGTTCGCGAGAAGAGCCGGTCGAGCGAAAACGCGTTGTACCTATGAAACGCGATCAACAGCGCGTATGCCACCGCGTAAATCAACTGCAAGCCGGCAACATTCCAATCCTGGTGCAAGTTCGTCCCGAACGTCAGCACCAGGATGAGCAGCGCTCCCAAAATCAGCGCAACGCGTGTCGCCACGCCAAACAGAATCAACAAGCCGATGGCCGCTTCGGCCCAAGGCAACGCGTGTGCGAAAGCGGCCACGGCGATATGCGGCAAAGGCGTGGCTGCGAACTGCTTCTCAAGTCCCGCGGCAAATCCTCCAACGCCCGCAAATATCCGGCTGAATCCGTGCATCGCGATGTTCATTCCCAGCGTGGCCCGAAGCAGCGCGTACGCCACCGAATAATCGCGACCGGCCGAACTTGCCGCCGGCGGCCAGTTTTCTTTCGTTGCAAGCGTCTGCGCCGCAGCTTGCTCTGTCTCGTTCATACTTTTTCCCCCGCGATTCTTTTCAATGCGCTTATACTCTCGCATGGCTCAGGACGAATCGTATAATCCGCTTTCACGTCCGCTGCGCGAATGATTCCTTCCTGATCGATCACGTATCGCGCCGGCATCGGCAACCGGTATTCCGCCTCGTCGTTGAATCGGTCAAGCGTGCTCCCAAACGATTTGTAAAGCTCGCGCAAGTAATCCGGCAGCGTGAATACCAGCCCAAACTGTTCCGCCACCTTCAGATGAAGATCCGTAAGGACGTCGAACGTCAAATTCAGCTTTTTATGCATCGCGCGCGTGTACCGTTCGATTTCAGGCGTGAGCACCACGATGCGTGCTCCCTGTCTTTTAACCTCAGGGTCGATTTCTTGTAGAGCTTCCAGCTCCATGTTGCAGTAGGGTCACGAGTGCCCGCGGAAAAAGCTAAGCACCAGCGGGCCTTGCTGAAGCAGTTCCGCCGAGCTAACTTCCACGTGGTCCTGATTGAAAAGTGTAAAGCTGGGAGCGTGGTCGCCGACCTTCAGTGCGCGCTCTTCCGCGCCCGACGCCTTCAGTTCCGCGGTGGCGCGATGCAGCAATTCGATTTTCTCGCGCGGCGCGTTATACGGCGGCCCGCCCGACTCAAAATTCCGTTTGAACTCGTCGAGACGATCTTGAAGAGTCGGCATTGTCTGACCCGCCTCTAATTCGTTCCTGTGGCTGAAGCACAATTAGATTCCAAGGATGAGGTCCGGGACGCAAGTCACCGAAGAAAAGCGAAGTGGGATCCCTGCAAATCCTCGACTTAGCGGGCTGGCTGCGATTGGTCCGCGTTTAGTGCGCGGCGGGCTCGGCGGCGGGATGCATGCCGTGTTGCGGCACTTCGTGGACGCCGCGGGGCGGCGGCTCTTGATGGAAGCGGAAAAGCTGATTCAGCGGCCCGGCGCCCTTGCCGGTCGCGTAGGATTTTTCGATTGCTTTGGTCACATATGCTTTCGCCAGGATCAGCGCGTCGCGCAGTTGCTGCCCGCCGGCCAGCTGCGCTGCGATCGCCGACGAGAACGTGCATCCCGAGCCATGCGTATTCGGATTGCGCACGTGATCGCTTCCGAACGTCTCGACCTGATCGCCCTGGCAAAGCACGTCGGTCGGCTTTTCCAAATGCCCACCGGTAACGATCACCGCCCGCGCTCCCATTTCCAGAAGCTTTTGGCCCGCGGCTTTCATGCCGTGCACGTCTTTCACTTCCAGGCCCGTCAGCTGTTCCGCTTCGGCTATGTTGGGCGTGATCACGCTCGCGCGCTTCAGCAATTCCTCCCGCAGGAATTTTACCCCGGCGGACTCGAGCAACTCCGTCTCTCCAGTTGTCGGATGCGTGATCGGATCGAGCACCACGTGCGCGAAATTGTTTTTATCTAGAAACTCCGCCACTGCCGCTGCATTCGCGCGGCTCGCCAGCATGCCGATCTTCACCGCGGCAATCGCGGAATCTTCCGCCAGCGCGTCGAGCTGCGCGCGCAGCGTTGGCGAAGGAGTGGCATGCACGGTGCGCACGCCCAGCGTGGACTGAACCGTGAGCGCCGTCACCGCAGCGATGCCGTAGCAATTGTGCGCCGCGAATGTCTTCAGATCGGCGGCCACACCCGCTCCGCAAGAAGGATCGAATCCCGCAATGGTCAACAGAATGAGGGGAGCCACATTTACGTGGCCGGTGTGGTTAGCGTGACTGCTCAATGCCGCGTGCCCTCCGCGCTAGGCACGAATCTCTTCGGCGCGGTGTTTCGAAAGCGCGCCATCTGAGCACAATGTACGCGCGATGCCGCGCGCGGCGCAATACTATTTTTCCCTGATTTGCCGATTTTAACTGTCGGTCGCGGAAAAACTGTCGGCGCTGGCGAAATCGTCCGCTTGCTAGCGCAAAGTTACGGGAAAAGCCCGCGCACCAGCGCCGCATCGGCTACGCGACCGACGGCCAGCACGTAAGCGCCGGTGCGCATCTGCGTGCGGTGCTTGCGCATCGATTCGAACACTTCCAGAAACGCGCGCCGCATCACCGACTCAAGCTTGGCATTCACTTCCGCCACCGGCCAGAAGAAGCTCTGCAAATCCTGCACCCACTCGAAATAGCTGACCGTCACGCCGCCGGCATTCGCCAGAATATCGGGGATCAGCAGGATGCCGCGCCGCGCCAGCACTTCGTCCGCGTGCGGAGTAGTCGGACCGTTCGCGGCTTCGGCCACAATCTTCGCTTTGATCTGCTCCACGTTATTCAGCGTGATCACGCTTTCGAGCGCCGCCGGCACCAGAATGTCGCATTTCAGCATCAACAAATCGTCGTTCGAAATTCGCGACGTGCCCGGCATGCCGACCACGGTCCCCGCGCGCTCCTTGTAACGCATGGCCTTCAGCGGATCGATGCCGCGCGAATTGAACACGCCTCCGCGCGAATCGCTGATCGCCACCACGCGCGCCTTTTTCTCCACGAAGAGCTTCGCCACCAGCGATCCCACGTTGCCGAATCCCTGAATCGCCACGCTCGCGCCGCGGAAAGGCATCTTTTTCACCTTGCACGCTTCTTCCACCGTCACCAGCACTCCGCGCGCAGTCGCTTCTTTGCGTCCTTCCGATCCGCCGATCGAGAGTGGCTTGCCCGTCACCACTCCAAGCGCGGAATAGCCTTTGGTCATCGAGTACGTGTCCATGATCCACGCCATCGTCTGCGCATCCGTGTAAACATCCGGCGCGGGAATATCCTGTTCCGGCCCGATCATCGGCAGAATTTCGGACGCATACCGCCGCGTCATGCGCTCCAGCTCCGGCTTGCTCATGCGCTTCGGGTCGCAAATCACGCCGCCCTTGGCGCCGCCGTAGGGAATATTCACCGTGGCGGTTTTCCACGTCATCCACATCGCTAGCGCTTTCAATTCGTCCAGCGTGACGTTGGGGTGATACCGGATTCCCCCCTTCGACGGCCCGCGCACCACGTTGTGCTGCACCCGGTAGCCGGAAAAAACCTTCACCTGCCCGTTGTCCATCTTTGTGGGGATAGACACTTCCAGCACGCGCTTGGGCGCGCGCAAAATCTGCCGTAGGCCCTGGTCGAGCTTCAGGTATTCCGCCGCCATGTCGAACTGGATTTGCGCGATGCGCAGAGGATTCAAATCCTCGCGCGGCGCAATGCGGGGGATCGGTTGCGGGGCCGGTTTAGCGCTTGCCATCGTGCTCCCTCCTCGGGGTGGGAGAACTCGCGAGTCCTACCAGCGGCTAAATCAACGGCCGCTCCGCTTAGCTTGTTTGTAGCGAATTTCAGCTGCGCAAGTCTTAAGAGAACCGAAGTTTAGCCAAGCTGCCGGGGATGTCAATCAAAACCAATGGAGTTGACCTAAATTGTCACGTTCCTTAAATTAGCTCTTTCGCGCAAACCGCTCGTTGCCTGACACCCCGCAACTTCCTGCAAATTAGCAAGTTGTGGCTTCCGGCGTGAACCCTCTACCTTCAGCCCACGGCCCCTGCGATTGCCCGTATAGTTAACGCCGTTCTCATGCGGCACCCATCAATTAGACCGGACAACCAGCCGGCAGCTTGCCCGCAATGCTCAGCATCACTTGTGACGCTTGTCACCAGCGCCCGATTGGGATATAAGTGGGGGCGTACAGATCCAGGACGCAAGGATCCGCGGCACAAAGGGTCAGGCACAAGACCAAAGAAGCAGCCCGGCACCGCAACCATCCACGCTTTCAACTTTCCCGCGCAGAGCGGGTGAATCCCACGAGCTGTCGACGCCAAGGCGTCGGGCGGCCCGCTAATCGAATCAGGAGGAAGTTATGAAGAGAGCTATCAGCACGTTGGGCCTGCTCGCTATGCTCGCCCTCGCGTTTGGCATGGCCTCGAACGCCGCGGCCAAGACCATGACGCTGACCGGCTGGATCAGCGACAGCCACTGCGGCGCGAAGGGCATGAGCGCCGATCACAAAGCCTGCGCCGAAACCTGCGTCAAGACCAAGGGCGCGAGTTGGGTATTCGTGAACGAGAAGACCAAGCACGTATTCATGATCGCCAATCAGGACTCCATTCATCCTGATGACGCGCTCGGCCACGAAGTGAAGGTCACCGGCTCGTTTTCCAAGGGCGTGCTCACCGTCGACAAACTAGAACCTGTCAGCTGAACTTCCATCCGCGCGTTCCGGGCGCCGGCTTCCTGCTGGCGCCTTTTTTTTTCTGCGCAAACTTCTCACTTCGTCGGGATGCGGTCGATGCCCATGTACGGACGCAGCACTTCCGGAATCACGATCGATCCATCCGCCTGCTGGTAGTTTTCCACGATAGCGATCCATGTCCGCCCCACCGCCAGCCCCGATCCATTCAGCGTATGGACAAACTCCGATTTCCCGCCGCCCTTCTGCTTGAAGCGGATCCCCGAGCGCCGCGCCTGAAACGCCTCGGTATTCGAGCAGGACGAAATCTCCATGAACTCGCCGCTCGATGGCAGCCACACTTCTATGTCGTAAGTCTTCGACGACGCGAAGCCCATATCTCCCGTGCACAGCAGCACGGTGCGATGGTGCAGCCCCAGCTTTTGCAGCACGGCTTCGGCGTTGCCCACCAGCGACTCCAGTTCGCTGTAGCTCTGCTCCGGCCGCGTGAATTTGAACATCTCCACTTTCTGAAACTGGTGCTGGCGCTTGATGCCACGCGTGTCCTTGCCCGCCGCGCCGGCTTCCGAGCGGAAGCAGGCCGTCCACGCGCAAACTTTCTCGGGCAGCGTGTCGGCGTCCAGCGTTTCGTCGCGATGGAGGCTGGTCAGCTCCACTTCCGCCGTGGGCGTGAGCCACAAGTCGGTGCCCTCCAGATGGAACATATCCGCCGCGAATTTCGGCAATTGGCCCACGCCGGTCAGCGAAGCGGTGTTGACGATGAACGGCGGCAGAATTTCCGTGTAGCCGTGCCCTGCGGGTTCGGGAGCCGTGTGCACGTCCAGGAAAAAATTGGCGATAGCGCGTTCCAGCCGCGCGCCCCAGCTTTTGTACACCGCGAAGCGCGACGCGGCGATCTTCACCGCCACCTGCAAATCGAGAATCCCGCAGGCTTCTCCGATTTCCCAGTGCGGCTTGGGCGTAAAATCGAATTTTGGAGGCGCGCCCCAGCGGCGCACTTCGCGATTGCCCTCCGGGCCATGCCCCACCGGGACGCTCGCGTGCGGCATGTTGGGAATCACCAGCAGGAATTGCTTCAGCCGCTCGTCCAGCTCAGCGATACGCTCGTCGTTGCGCTTAATTTCTTCGGAGACTTCCTTCATGCGCGCCAGAATCGCGGAGGCGTCCTGCTTCGCTTTCTTCAGCGACACAATTTCGTCGCTGGCCTTGTTGCGCTCGGCCTTCCTCTGTTCAGTGGAGTAGATCAGCTTGCGGCGCTCTTCGTCGATTTCGCGAAAGGGCCCCAGATCGAGCGCGTTGCCGCGGTTCTGCAACATCTTCTCGATGTCGTCCAGGTGCTGCCTTACATATCCAAGGTCTAACATAGGCGCACTAGAATAACGGAAACCGAAGGCGAGTGCACGATGGAGAGTAGTCTCTCACGACCGCGCCGGGATCAGAATTGCTCCGGCGCCCTAGCGACCCTCAGCTAACGCTCGATTTGGGCCGGTCGGGAGCGGCGGGCGGGTTGATGAGCTTGAATAACTCATCTCTGATGTTGCGGTATTTTTCATAGCAGGCGACTTCGGCAGTTCGTCGTCTAAGCAGATCGTGATAAGAGGTCCAGCTAAACGGGTCTCGGTGCGCCGCCAACAGCTCGCTCAGTTTTTCAGCTTCACGGCAGTAGATGCTGAAAGCATCGTCCATCCGCGTGAGTAACGTCCTGCGATCGCTTGGCATCTGATCTTTTTCCAAAGGCATCATTGGCGCAAGCTCGCTATGGCACGCGATTGTTCCGGTCGCTTTCGCGAAAGTGCCATATCCTCGCCCGCAATTCCGACACGTCGGCGGATGGATACGCTATTCGTCTGCGGCTCCTGACGAACTTTGCCTTGGCCAAGAAACATGCTTTCCTGGATTTGCCGCCACTGAGCGGACACCGTTACGTAGCGAACCAGCGGGAAGCGTTCCGAGCCCACCGAGGCTACGTGCGTGATCTCCAGGGAATTAAAACCATCGGATTTCCCCTTGGCCAGAAGTCGCTCGACCGCTCTGCGCAGCATTCCTTCTTTGTCGATGCCGAAGACAGTCGTTTTTACTTCCCCGGCCAGGCAGAAGAAAGTCCATCCCGTCTTCTGCAGGGCGTGATCCAATCCGAATCCATCGAGATCCGTGATCATTCTCCAGCCAGCCGCGTAAGGCTCGCTTTCAAGCCGCAAATCGTCGGGGAGCACTGCGTCGTTCTTGACGAGAACCGTTCCTGTTCCGATCTTACCTGCCATTGCGACTCCTTAATCTCCGTCCTTGGGTCCTAAACCTGCAGCTGCTCATGGCTTGAAAGCAGGGCGCCTGACACACACGACATCCAGCCATCGAATCATCCTGTGAGTTTGCGCCACCGGCGCGATCGGGTCGTACGACCATGAGCAACGACGCAGTGGAAATCCACTTGTGATTTTCGTAGCCATTGAAGAGCCCACTTCCGGAGGAAATCTCAAAAAGAAACTCCATCCGACTCGCTGCCAAAACTTTGCAGCTGACCTAATCCGTTGCGCCGTATTCGCGTCTTTCGCCCATGTATCGCGCCAGCATGGTCAGCACTACAGCGCCCATAATCGCTGCCAGCATCGTGTAAACCATCTTGCCTTCCACGAGTAAGCGCATGGTGCTAAAGAGAAAACTTCCCCCAATCGCTCCTGCGACACCCATCACGAGGTCCATTACGTGGTCGCGCCCCTCACCTGACATCAGCTTCCCCATTAGCCAACCTGCAGCCGCACCGCCAACGACCCAGTAAAGTAGCGACAACATGCTCGTCTCCTTTTCGCTGAATACCCCGGCGGAAGGGCCGGTATTTGAGTGGCAGAGAGTCCTGCCCGCGCTGTTGATCTCGCGGCCAGTTGGGAGGCGGCGCTTTCCCGCCCCCCAGCGTGCGCCCGCTTGTCTAGACGGCTACAGCGGCGGCAATTTTGTGGAAGGTGGAGTTGGCAACGTTGTAGTTTTCCACCTGGGGTGGTCCTTCGATCACGTTCCCGAGAAGCTTGGCCACTTCGGCGTAACTTCCGCGGCCGTAGGCCTCCGCGCTTTCGGAGCGGTCCCACAAACTGATGGCGAAGGCTTCCGATCCGGATGTGGATACGAAAGTGATCTCGTCCTGGAATCCCTTCTGCTTTCGAAGCGTGGGGATTACGTCCTTTTCCAGCTTGTGCGTGAATTCGTTGATGCTATTCGGTTTTAGATGCATATACACTCTGCGTGCAAACATGTTGGTCTCCTTGGTTTCAAAGGCCAAGGGTCAGGTAACTTCTAGTGGTTACAACAGCTGAATAATCCCTCAGTCCGTTAACCATAATGAGTTAATTAACTTCACAAGTCAATCGAATTCTGAGAATATATTAATTGATTCACTTACAATAGTTAAGTGCGGGGAGGCTCTCTGTGGACGTTTGCATCCTGGTCAAGCAGCGCTTGGAAGAATTGGGGCTGGAGCAGAAGAAGTTGGCGGCCGCAGCAGGCGTCACCGACTCCTATATTTCCCAGCTGCTCACCCGCAAGAAATTGCCCCCGGCGCCCGATCGCACGGACATCTATCTCAAGATGGGGAAATTCTTGAAGCTCCCGGCGGGCAAGCT
>Ga0307372_10014501_pt1 | contig 10073 bp, 8 predicted proteins | sample OX1MG_FD_202533 | JGI IMG/M metagenome (GOLD analysis project Ga0307372, IMG submission 202533) | Soil microbial communities from Risofladan, Vaasa, Finland - OX-1 | ecosystem: Environmental > Terrestrial > Soil > Coastal area > Acid sulfate soil | place: Finland: Risofladan, Vaasa | collected... | reverse complement strand
TGCCGTTCGAGCCGACGGCCGCGTGGGTGTCGCCGGACGCACCACCGGACGCGTCCCAGCGGCAGGCCACCGAGTTCTGGTCACCGCCGCCCGGGCAGCAGTCCGCCGAGGAATCGCCCGCTGGGCTGGGGACGGCCTTCCCGCCCGGCGGGCTGCCGAGCGGACCGGGATCGAGCAGCGCCGAAGACCTGGAACGCGAGGTCACGGCCCCGCCCGAGCCGTTCGAGCCAGCACAGCCGTTCGAGCCAGCACAGCCGTTCGAGCCAGCACAGCCGTTCGAGCCAGCACAGCCGTTCGAGGCTGTCCTGCTGCTGGAGGCCGGCTCGGGCAGCGGCATCGACGTGCCAATCCGCCAGCCGCTCTCGAAGGTCAGGGACATGCCGCCCGGGACGAGCAGCTACGTCTCGGCGGGACCCATCATCCAGGGCGTGTACTGCAAGAACGGTCATTTCGATGACCCGGAGGCGCTGTTCTGCGCGATCTGCGGTATCTCGATGAACCAGCAGACGCTGGTGCCCAGGCCGGGGGAGCGGCCGCCGCTCGGCGTCCTGCTGCTCGACGACGGCTCGGTCTTCCAGCTGGACAGCGACTACGTCGTCGGCAGGGAGCCCAGCCTGGACGGCTTGGTCGCGGTCGGCAAGGCCAGGCCGCTGCGGGTCTCCGATGACACCGGAATCGTCTCCAGGGTCCATGCCAGGGTGCAGCTCGACGGCTGGCGGGTGCTCGTCACCGACCTCGGATCGGCGAACGGTACCCGGGTGCTGCTGCCGGGCCATCCGGCCGACCAGCAGCTGGTACCGCAGGTTCCCGTCGTGCTGGCCACCGGCAGCCAGGTCGACCTGGGCGGGCGCGGGTTCCGCTACGAGTCCCATCGGGGCCGGTGAGCGCGACCGCGCCGGACCTGAGCAGGACGGGAGCAGGATCCGGCGATGACTGACACCGATGTCCAGCTGCTGCTGGTCGACCTCGCGCTGATCATCGTCCTGGCGCGGCTGCTCGGAGCGGCGGCCAGGCGGATCGGGCAGCCGCCGGTACTGGGCGAGATCGTCGCCGGAATCCTGCTGGGGCCGACGATCTGGGGCACGAAGATCACCGCGACCCTGTTCCCGGCCACGCTGATCCCGCCGCTCACCGCGCTCGCCGACCTGGGCCTGGTGCTCTTCATGTTCGTCGTGGGCTACGAGGTCGACCTCGGGCTCGTCCGGGGCCGCGGCCGGGTAGCGGCGAGCGTAGCCATCGGCTCGATCGTCGTCCCGCTGGCGCTCGGAACCGGTCTCGGGGCCTGGTTCGCGCACCGCTACCACGTGCATAACCCGACGACGTTCATCTTGTTCTTCGGCGTCGCGATGTCGATCACGGCGTTCCCCGTCCTCGCGCGCATCCTGACCGACCGCGGGCTGCACCGGACCAGAATCGGCGGGCTGGCGCTCGCGGCCGCGTCCGTCGACGACGTGCTCGCCTGGGCGCTGCTCGCGGTGGTGATCGCGGTCGCCGGCGCGGGCGCCGGCCACAACCAGCTCAGGCTGGTCCTCGCCCCCGTCTACGCCGCCGTGATGATCTGGCTGGTGCGCCCGGCGCTGCGCAGGCTGGCCGACACCTACCAGCGCCAGGGCCGCCTCACCCCGAACGTCCTGGCCGCGGTGCTGGCCATGCTGCTGCTCTCCAGCTACGTGACCGACTGGATGGGCGTGAAGTTCATCTTCGGGGCGTTCATCTTCGGCATCGTGATGCCGAGGGACGTCCCGGCGCTCCGCGAGGCCATCCTCGATCGGCTGGAACAGATCAGCGTGCTCGTCCTGCTCCCCGTGTTCTTCGTGATCGCGGGGCTGAATGTCAACCTGCGCGGCATCGGCCTGTCGGGTCTGGTCGATCTCGCGCTGATCATGCTTGTGGCAGTCGCGGGCAAGTTCGGCGGCGCCTACTACGGCGCCCGGCTCACCGGGGTCAGACGGCGGCAGTCCGGCGCGCTGGCGTCGCTGATGAACACCCGGGGCCTCACCGAGATCGTCATCCTGACCGTCGGCCTCCAGCTCGGCATCCTGAACAAGTCGCTGTTCACGCTGATGGTCGTGATGGCCATCGTCACCACGGGAATGGCCGGCCCGCTGCTCAAGGTCATCTACCCGACCCGGATCATGGAGCGCGATATCGCCGAGGCCGACCGGGCCGCGCTCGGCAAGACGGCTGCGCACCGGATTCTCGTGCTGATCGACGATCCGCAGACCGCCGGCCCGCTGATCGACGTCGGGGCGAGGCTCGCCGCCAGCAGGCCGAACAGCGAGCTCGTCCTGTCGCATCTGGTGCCGCATCAGCCCGCCGGCCGGCTCGAGGTCGGCTCGGGTCTGGGCGGCGAGCTGCTCCAGATGACCCAGACAATGGCCAGGCTCAAGGAGCTGGCTGTGCAGGCCGGGCCGCCGGGGATCTCCGCGACGGTGCAGTCCAGGTTCAGCGACGACGTCAGCGCCGAGCTGCCCGCTTTCGTCGCCGCTGCCGAGCCCGACACGATCGTGCTCCGCCATGGCAGCGGTGACCAGCGAACGCTGAGCGCGGACGGCGCGACCCAGCTGGTCTATGTCCTGCGCTCGATGCCGGCGTCGCCCGCGGCGGCGGTCGCCCGCTGGGCCCGTACCGCGGACGGCGAAGCGGCGGTGCAGGTAGCCGCCCAGATGTCGGTGGCGAGCGGGGTTGACCTGATACTGACGCCATCCGGCCGTCCGTGCGCGTCGCTGGCGGCCAGCCTGGCCAAGCGCGGCCTGGCGGCCAGAGCGGGAACGCAGCCAGCGGGCGCGATTGTCGTCGCGCCGGCCGATGGCGTGACCGGGATCGCCGGCAGCGCCGCGGGGAGCGACAGCGCCGCGGGGAGCGACAGTGCCGCGGGGAGCGACAGTGCCGCGGGGAGCGACAGCGACGTGCACCTGGCCGTCGTCGCGGGCACCAATGAGGCCAGCGACGACATGGACCAGTGGGTTCAGGCGCTGGACGCGCGCGGTGACGCCGGCAGCAGCCAAACTGACAGCAGCCAAACCGACAGCAGCCAAACCGACAGCAGCCAGCGGGAGAGCAGACAGCCGTGAACAGTACTGATGCACGCCTTGCGGCCGACCGGGCCGGCATCGCCGACTACCGCTTCGTCAGGCGCCTCGGCGCGGGTAACCATGGTGTCTTCTATCTCGCCGAGCGCCCGCAGCGGCTGCACATCGACGCCGAGTTCGTGGCGGTGAAGGTACTGTCCGGCTCCAACAGCCAGGACACCTTCCGCCGGGCGACCCGCGAGCTTGCCGCGTTCGCCGCGGTCAGGTCGCCTTATCTGGTCACGCTCTACGACGCCGGGCAGCAGGGTGACGATCTGTACTACTCCATGGAGTACCTGCCGGCCGGCTCGCTCGACGACGCGATGGGCGCGCTGCCGCCCGGCCAGGTACTTGCCGCGGTCGCCGACGCCGCCCGCGCGGCTGACGCGCTGCACGAGGCCGGGATCGCGCACAACGACATCAAGCCGGGCAACATCATGCTCCATGACGGCCACGCGAAGCTCAGCGACCTTGGCCTCAGCCAGCTGCTGACCCCCGGCCTGACCATCACCGGGCTGGGATCCACCGGCTCGGTCGAGTACCTCGACCCCGCGATTATCCGGGGCGAGATGCCCGGACGGGCGACCGACATCTTCGCGCTCGGCGCTACGCTGCACCGCGCGCTCAGCGGGACCGGATTGTACGGCGACCTGCCGGCCGACAACACCATGCTGGCGATGCGCCGCGTGCTGTCCCACCCGCCCGAGATCTCGCCGAACCTGCCGCCGGGCGCGGCTGAGGTCATCGCCGCGGCGATCGACCCGAACCCCGCCGCGCGGCCGGCCACCGCCGCCGAGCTCGCCGGGCGGATCGACGCGCTCAGCGAGGATGTCCTCTGACGGGCGCGTTCTGGCGAGGACTAGCTGCGGGACGCCGGCACCTGTTTCGCCTCACTCGCCCGCCAGCGTGCGCGCGGGGAACTGCGGCCGGAGCCCGGGCCGATGCGACCGCGTTCGGCTTGAATAGCAGAAAGACGGCCGGGATCCAGAGCCCCGCAAAGATGAGGCTGCCGAGGATGTCGGCCGGGTGGTGCTCGCCCCGGTACATCCGGGAGAGCGCGACTAGGGCGGGCATCGCGATCGCGGGGATCAGGAACAGCCACCTCCACCAGCCGCGATTGTGGCCGATGACCAGGACGGCGAGCCCGGAAGCTGCCAGGCCAGAGCCCGCGCAGGCGGCCTGCTGGCAGTGCCCGCGGCGGCCGGAAACGCTAGCAGCGGCCGGAAACACGGAGGCCAGAGGTATGTCGACGGTCGCGGTTGTGGCGCATCAGGCGTGTCCGGGCGGCTGGCCGGCCTAAGCTCGCCTGCCGTTCGGCGCGAAGGTGATAGCGACGAGGTAGACGGTGGTGGCGACGGCGAGGATGCCGAAGCTCGGCGGTATCCGGGGCGCCGCGTAGGCGATCAGCAGTCCGGCCCACACCGAGCCGATCGCGATCGCGGCGGAGAGCCAGAGCCCGCGGAACGGCCGGGCCGTCAGCCGCTGGGCCGCGCCTGCCGGGGCAGCGAGCAGGCCGAGCAGCAGCAGCGCGCCGACCGCCTGGGTGGCCGCGGCCGCGGTCACGCCGACGAGGCCGAGGAATACGGCCCCCAGCACCCGGACCGGAACCCGGCGCGCGCTGGCGACCGCCTCGTCGATGCTGGCGAACAGCAACGGCCTGGCGATCACGATCATCACCACGCAGACGCCGACGGCGACGGCGGAGTCGATGACGGCCTGCGTGGCCGACAGCCCGAAGATCGTGCCGAACAGCACGTTCACGCCCGACGTGCCGTTGGCACCGGTCGGGGACGTCGTATAGATAGAAAGGAACAGCGCGCCAAGGCCGAGTATCCAGGCGAACACGCTCCCGATGACGGTGTCGTCCGCCAGGCCCCGGCGGCCGAGGAACGCCATCGCGAGCGCGACGATGACGCAGGCACCGTAGAGGCCGATCAGCAGGTCCGCCCCGGCCGCGAGGGCAGCGAGTGCTCCCGTGAAAGCCACATGGCTGAGCGCGTCGCCGGTGAAGACCTGCGAGCGCAGCACCACGAAGTAGCCGGTCAGCCCGGAGGCGGCGGCGATGGCGGCGCCAGCCAGGAACGCATAGCGCAGGAACGGCTGGCCGATGATGGCGGCCAGGCCGCTCACGCGGGTACCGCCAGGGCCTGCCCGCGCCTGCTCCGGGACACCGCGGTCCGGCCGGCCGCGGCCAGGACGTACCCGGCGAACCCGAACGTCGTGATGAAGAAGCCGACCGGGTAGACGGAGAAATAGGCGACAGCCAGGCCGAGCCAGACGATCACCACTCCCAGCAGGATCGTGAGGCCGAAGCTCGCCATCGGCCTGGCGGTGATCTGCTGTGCGGTCGCGGCCGGCATCACGAGCAGCGCGAAGACCAGCAGAGCGCCGGTGATCTGGCTGACCTCGGCGGCGGCGCAGCCGAGCAGGACCAGGAAGACCGTGCTGAGCAGCCGCACGGGAACGCCGCGTGCCGCGGCCACGTCAGGGTCGACGGTGGCGAAGAACAGGGGCCGCGCGATCAGCGCGAGCACCCCGATCGCGGCGGCTGCCACGGCCAGCAGGACGAGAACCTGGCTGGCGGAGATGCCGAGAAAGGAGCCGAACAGCAGGCCGGTGAGCCCGTTGAGAAAGCCGCCGTACAGGCTGACGAACAGGGCCCCGCAGGCGAGCGCGAACGCCTGGACCGTCCCGATGATGGCCGACTCGCTGCTCCCGGCGCGGCCGCCCAGCGACCTGGGCACCGCGGCGATCACCAGCGCGGCCGCGATCGCCGCCGTGAAGTAGCCGATCGTGGCGCTGATTCCGACCAGGATGGCCCCGGCGGCGCCGGGGAACGACACGATGGCGAGCGTGTGGCCGGCGAACGCCTGGCGGCGCAGCACCATGAACCAGCCAAGGGCTCCGGCCGTGATCGCCACGATCGTTCCCGCCCGGAAGGCGTTCACCATGAACGGGAACATGAGCAGCTGCCGGACGTCGGCGACGACGTTCCAGCTCAGGCCGGAGAAGGTCATGGCCGCACGGCCGTGTCGGCATGCCGGTCCGCGTGCCGGGCCGGCGGCTCGGGCTCGCCGACCACCACGAGCCTGCCGTCCGAGGCATGCAGTACCTCGACCGGGGTCCGGTACATGGCGGTCAGTGTCTCGGAGGTAATCACCTCCTGCGGCGTGCCGCAGACCGCGCCGCCGCGGGCGAGGTAGGCCACGCAGTCGAGGTAGGACAGGATCGGGTTGACGTCGTGGGCGACCAGCATCACGGTCACCATGTGCTCACGGCAGATCCTGGAGATCAGCGCGGCGATGGACGACTGGCTCGGCAGGTCGAGGCTGTCCAGCGGCTCGTCGAGCACGAGCAGCCGGGGGCGCCTGACCAGCGCCTGGGCGATCAGCAGGCGCTGCTGCTCGCCGCCGGAGACCTGGCCGACCGGCCGGCTGGCGAACGCGGTCGCGCCGACCAGCTCGATGACCTCGCGTACCCGGTCCCTGGCCGCCCGGCGCGCGGGAAAGAGCCTGTCTCCCCAGGGCAGCGGCACGCCCCAGCGTTCCCCGTCGCTGCCGAGGCTGACGATATCGATGCCGCGCACCCGCAGCCCGGCGTCGAAGCTGCGCCGCTGCGGCAGGTAGCCGATCTCCCGGCCGGACTGCCCGGCCGGCCGGCCGAGCACGGTCACCGATCCGGCCGACAGGCCGACCAGCCCGAGCACGGCCTTGATCAAAGTCGACTTGCCGACACCGTTGGGCCCGAGCACGGCCATGAACTCACCGGGCTCGAGGATGAGGTTGACGTCAGACCAGATCGTCCGGCCGGCTACCTGAACCGCGGCATGGTCGAACCGGACGGCCGGATCGTTCTGCCCCGCCCCGCCAGTCGGCCCCGCCCCGCCAGTCGGCCCCGTCGGCCGCATCTCGCCCGCCCTTCTGTAGCCCAGCATCGGCGCTCAGCGCCCGCTCGCCCTGGCGAGCGCGGCCTCGATGCCGTCAAGCTGCCTGACCTGCCAGGCCTGGTAGGTCTCGGCCGGCGGCGTCAGCGTCTCGGTGATCGTCGCGACCGGTATGTGCGCGGCCTTGGCGGCCGCCAGCTGAGCCTGCACGTCAGGCGTGAGGTTCTGGCTGTTGTACACGTAGATCTTGATCAGGTGGTGGCTGATCTGGTTATCGATTGTCTGCTTGTCGGCGGCCGACACCTCGGTGCCCTCGCTGATCGCCTTGAGGAAAGAGTAGGGAGTGAGGAGCTTCAGGCCGAGCGCGGGAGCCAGCATCGCGACGATCGATTCCGACGCGCCGACCGAAGTGCCGCCATACCTGGCCTTGATGGCGGCGATCAGCGAGAAGTACTTCCGCAGGCCTACGGAGGTGAAGAAGGCGCGGCGCCGGGCGAAGTAGGCCCTGTCGGCCGGGTCGAGCTTGCTGTAGTCGGCGGCCAGCAGGCCGATGACAGCCCGCACGTCAGCCGGGTTGTACCACCGATGCGGGTTCCCGTCGGCCGGAACTCCGAGCGCGTCGCCGACATTGAGCACCCTCTGCTGTCCCTGGTCGGCTGCCAGCAGCTGAGCGGCCCACGGGTCATATCCGATCCCGTTCTCGATCACCAGCCGCGCTCCGGCGATGATCCTGGCGTCGACGGCCGTGGGCTCGTAGCTGTGCGGGTCGGTGTTCGGGTTCGTGATGATGCTGACCACGTGCACGTGGCTGCCGCCAACCTGGGCGGCGATGCTGCCCCAGAAGTTCTCGGCCGCGGCCACCTGAATCACCCGGCGGCTGCCCGCTGGCCCGTTGCTCCCGGCGGTGCTGCACGCCCCCAGCAGGCAGCCCGCCGTGAGCAGCGCGGCAATTCGCAGTTCCATCCGTGCCATGGATGCAGACTCCCTGAGCGCCAGTCCCGCAACGCGAGCCCCGATCGGCTACCGGCGAACGTATATGAAAACCGTTTTCATTACAACCTAGCGCGGCGGGTGGGCAGCGCGGGGGACCGGGTCCTGTTACAACGCCAGGCGCCGTAACGCCCTCCTTAGATGCCGGCGCCTGCCCGGTGCGGTGCAGACCTGATAGCGGCGAGGAGCAACACGGTGAATGGATCGACGACCCTCAAACGTCAAGCTGGCCGAGCCGCGAAGGCTCGGCATCGTGAGCCAGGTGCTCGACGTGCGAACCAGGGCCGACTTCGCGCTGGTCGCGGGTCGGCACGGGTCCTTCCGTCTCCGCCGGACGCACCTGAGCGACGGCAAGGTTCGCCTCGGCCCGTCCTTCCCGGTGAGCTCGATCGGGTTTGGCAGCCTCGGTCTGGATCTTCGGCGAAAGGCCGCTCGGTCATGTCGGCGGGCGGCACGTCGCGCCGAGCCCGTCCGGCCGCCATCTCTACGTGGCCACTAGCGACCGGTACGGTCGGTCGCCGGTCCTCGAGTACACCACCGCCCGCGGCCGCATGATCGCGATGAACACAAAGACCGTGATTGCGGTCGCGGAGGGCGGCGGGACGCTGACTGCCGCTCCCTGCGGCGTGTGGGTCTCGTTCCGGACCGGGATGGAAGGGCTGACGGTGCTGCTGCGGCAGGGGACTCTGCGCATGGTGCGGCTTCCTGGTTCCGGCCAGCCGGACAGCCTGTTCGCCTGGGCGATGTGGGCCGGCACCGAGTACACGGGCACGTCGCTGTACCTGGCTCGCGCGGACGGGACGGCCGCGTGCCTCAGCCCGCGCACCGGGCAGCCGCGCACCCGCGGCACCGCCGCCGGCCGGGTCGAGATCGACCGGCTGCTCGGGGCCAGGCGGGCGGGAGGGTGCTGTATGCCCTGTCACCCGCCGGGGTCATCGCCGTCACCCCGCCTGTGCGCTGCCGCGGGCGAGGGTTCGAGCGCTGATCAATAACGAGAGCGCCGCTCTTGACATGAGGGTGAGAATCGTGCACACTGCTCTATATAGAGAGCGGTGCTCATGATAGCGAAGGAGACTCTGATGTCCGCCAGTCCCAGCCCGAACCCCAGCCCGAGCCCAGCCTCCCGGTACGTCATGCCGACGACCACAGCAGGGCGCTGGACCGGGAACCTGTTCAACTCAACGGTGGCCTGGCTGACCAGACGCGGATTCAGTGTCTGGGGCAGCCGGGTGCTGTACGTGCGCGGCCGGACCAGCGGTCAGTGGCGGTCCACTCCGGTGAACGTCCTGACCCACGACGGGCACCGCTACCTGGTCGCCCCGCGTGGCCACACGCAGTGGGTGCGCAACCTGCGCGCCGCGGGCGGCGGTGAGCTGCGGGTGGGCAGGAAGACCGAGCAGTTCACCGCCACCGAACTGGCTGATGACCAGAAGCCGGAGATCCTGCGCGCCTACCTGAAGCGCTGGAAGCTCGAGGTGGGCGTGTTCTTCGATGGCGTCGGAGCCGATGCTCCCGACTCGAAGCTGCTCGAGCTGGCCCCCGGCTACCCGGTCTTCCTGATCCGCTGATCTTCCTGAGGCTGATCCCCGGGACGCTGACCATCGGGACACTGAGCCCGCCGCCCGGGCAGCCGGGCATGATGAGGACATGAGCTACCTTCTGGCCCAGGTCAACATCGGCCGGCTGCGGGCACCGATCGACAGCCCGGCTCTGGCCGGCTTCGTGGCCGGACTCGATCCGGTGAACGCGGCGGCCGACGCGGCGCCAGGGTTCGTCTGGCGGCTGCAGACCGAGGAAGGAAACGCCACGGCGGTGCGTGCCTTCGAGTGGGACGCCGGGGACAGCGCGGGCGTGATCATGAACATGTCGGTCTGGGAGTCGGTCGGGGCGCTGGCCGGGTTCGTCTACTCCGCCGAGCACAGGGCGGTGCTGCGCCGCCGCCGGGAGTGGTTCGAGCAGATGACGCAGGCCTACACCGCCCTGTGGTGGATCCGCTCCGGCACCGTGCCCACGGTCTCCGATGCCGAGGAGAAGGTACGGTACCTGCGGGCCCACGGTCCGACGCCGCTCGCCTTCACGCTCCGGGTGCACTTCCCGCCGCCTGGCGATGCGGACGCGGGTCCGCTGCC
>Ga0307372_10014500_pt1 | contig 10073 bp, 6 predicted proteins | sample OX1MG_FD_202533 | JGI IMG/M metagenome (GOLD analysis project Ga0307372, IMG submission 202533) | Soil microbial communities from Risofladan, Vaasa, Finland - OX-1 | ecosystem: Environmental > Terrestrial > Soil > Coastal area > Acid sulfate soil | place: Finland: Risofladan, Vaasa | collected... | reverse complement strand
GCCATACGGGAGGAGTTCATGCAGAAATGGGTGACCGGAAGGCTCTCCCAATCGGAAATCGACGACCAGCTCGACTTCCTGGGCATCGATTTCGGTCAATCACCCGGGATGGTCGTGGTCCGCATCATGGAGCGGGGAGTGGGGACGGCGGTCGCCCGGCAGCACGACCGGCACCTTGCCTCGCTGGTCATCCGCAATATCCTCACCGACACCCTCCAGGAGTTCCATCCGACCTACGTGTTTCAGGACGACTACGACGATTTAGTTGCGCTCACCTCCTCGTCGGGCGGAGAGGCGTGGGTCGATGCGCTGCCGCGCATCCGCTCCAAGGCAGCAGATTCGAAGATTGCCGAGATCATCCTTGCGCAGGCCGCGGTCAGTGGGGGAATGTCTGCGCTTCCGGAGACCTACGACCTGCTCGTCGCAGAGCTCTCCGATCAGGGCGCCACCTCCTCCACCGTGCTGAAAATCAATTCCTTTCTTGAGGAGAACTACGGCCGCCACAGCCTGACGCTTGAAGAGACCGCCGGAGCGATGAAGCTCTCCCCCGGCTATCTCAGCCGAGTGCTCAAGCAGCAGACCGGGCTTTCATTCGTCGACTATCTGACGAGACTCCGCGCGACGAAAGCCGCGCAGCTCATGCTCGATCCCTCGGTGAAGATCTACGAGGTTGCCGAGTCGGTGGGCTTTGCGAGCCAGCACTACTTTTCGCGCGCTTTCAAGCGCGTCCTCGGCCTGGCGCCGGTTGACTATCGAAAAGGGGTAGGCGATAGATGAAGCGGAAAATTCGGGCCGGCATCATGCTTGCAGCCCTATGCTCGACCCTGGTTCTCCTCGTCGCATCGTGCTCCCACGTGTCGGAGTCGGACCGAGACATCGAGTACCTCATCGGAATGTCGCAGGCGAATCTCACCGAGCCGTGGCGCATAATCATGAACCAGGAGATCCAGCAGGCCGCCTCGCACTACAAGAACGTCCGGGTGGTTTTCACCGATGCGGCCGACAGCAGCCAGAAGCAGATCAACGACGTGCACAAGCTTCTCGACTACGGAGTCGACCTTCTTATCATCTCGCCGACCGATGCAGCGGCGCTCACCTCCACCGTGGCGGAGGCCTACCAGAAGATTCCGGTCATCCTGCTCGACCGAGCCGTGGAGGGCTGGGACTACACGCTCTTCATCGGTCCCGACAACTGGCTCCTGGGCAACCAGGCGGGGAAATACGTAGCGGACCTCCTCGGGGCCAAGGGCGGCAACGTGGTGGAGATCCAGGGCCGGCCCAACTCCCCCCTCGTGCTCGACCGCAGCCTCGGCTTCCGCGACGCCCTGAAGAAGGCGAAGAACGTGAAGATCGTCGGCACCATCGTCGCGGATTGGCTGCGCGACAAGGCCGAGGACGCCTTCCTCGCTCAGATTCGCCGGTATCCCAAGGTGGACGTCGTCTTTGCCCAGAACGACACGATGGCCTACGGTGCGTATCTTGCCGCCGAAAAGGCGGGGCTCAAGGGCGTGCGCTTTATCGGAATCGACGGTCTCCCGGGGCCCCTCGGGGGCATCGATCTGGTAAAGCGAGGCGTCCTGTCGGCGACCTTTAACTGTCCGACCGGAGGCAAGGAGGCCGTCCGCTACGCGCTCGACATTCTCACCCATCAGGAGGGGATCCCGAAGAAGATCTTCCTGCGCACTCAGAAAATAACCTTCGGCGGAATCCGCGACGGCTCGGTCGCCGAGGCTGCCATGACCACGGTTGCCGATCCCAAGCGCAAGATCGTCCTCGGCTTTGCGCAGGTCGGAAAGGAGAGCGAGTGGCGAGTCGCCAACACCAAGTCGATAAAGGAGGCGGCCAAGAAGTTCGGGATCGACCTGCTCTTCGTCGACGCGAAGCAGCGGCAGGAGAATCAGATCAAGGCGATCCGGTCCTTCATAGCGCGAAAGGTGGATGTCATCGCCTTTTCGCCGATCGTCGAGTCCGGGTGGGACGAGGTCCTCAACGAAGCAAAGGCGGCGGGCATTCCGGTCATCCTCACCGATCGGGCGGTCGACATCCGGGACGATTCGCTGTGGGTGACCTTCATGGGCTCCGATTTCGTCGAGGAGGGAAGGCGCGCGGCTCGCTGGCTCGTGCAGAACATGCATACCGACAAACCGGTAAACATCGCCGAGCTTCAGGGGACGATCGGATCCGCGCCGGCGATCGACCGTAAGAACGGCTTCGAAGAGATCCTCCGCGGTCATCCGAACTACAAGATCATTCTCTCCGAGGGCGGAGACTTCACGGTGGAGGGTGGCCGCGACGTGATGCGGAAGTTCCTGCGGGCGAAGGGTCGGCAGATCAACGCACTCTTCGCTCACAACGACGATATGGCGCTGGGAGCGATTCAGGCGATCAAGGAATATGGACTCGTGCCGGGAAAGGACATCGTCATAGTCTCCGTCGATGCCGCCCGCGGCGCCTTCCAGGCGATGATCGACGGCACGCTCAACTGCACGGTGGAGTGCAACCCCCTCTTGGGCGATCAGCTCATGAAGGCGGTAAAGGACTATATGTCCGGTAAGGAGCTGCCGACTCGCATCATCACCGACGAGCGGGTCTTTCCCGCCGACGTTGCGCGCCGTATCCTTCCGACCCGAAAGTACTAAAGCGTCCGAAGGTATCTCTCTGCGCCCGGAATGGAGGCGCTCTTGTGTCACTAAGTCCAAAAAATGACCGAATCGGCCAAAGACGGCACGGAGATCCATTCACTAAAATAGGGAATGTCATACCGTGGGCCGGAGCGCTGCGGCATGGACCCCGCGTCCCAGAGTCGGAGGAGGCGTCGAATTGACTATCAGGTCGAAGCTGCTCCTCGTTATCATGGTTCTTGTCGCTGCGTTTGTCGTGTCGGTGGCGACCTATTTCACCATACTCGCGCCGGTCGTCGAGATACGATCGGAGGGGCAGACGCTCAACGAGCTGCGGACTTCCCTCCTCAATGAGGCGATAGAGGCGAATCGCTTTTTCACGGCACGCTACTCGACTCAAATCGAGGGCTACAAAAAGGCGAGTGAAGCGACGTCGCTCGCCTTCGCCCGCGTCAAGTCCCTCAAGCTCCTGCCGACCGTCAGCGCATCGATCAAGAACTCGCTCGATGTCATCCAGAACTTGAGGACGCTCATCGACGACAACAACACCGTGTTCGTCCGGAACCTGGCGACTCTCGAGGCGGACGCCACGAAGGCCTTCGGATTCACCGACACCTTTGCGATTCTCGACCTTGCTACCGACCGGCAGGTTCGGCTTGGTCCGTACGGCGATACCGCCGCCCGCCATACCAAGGATCTCGCGACCCAGCTGACTGCGGTCACGTCGGGGCTCCAGACTGCGGTCCAAGTCATCGATGACCAATCCGTAGTCATCTCCAGAGAGATCGGCAGCATCGAGCGCAGGAGCAATCTGGTCTCGATTCTCATCATCGCTTCGTTGTCCGTGGCGATGATCGCTCTTGCGTTGTTTCTCACGAGTCGGATCGTGGGATCGATCAGATCGATCGAAGGCAGTATTTCGGTGATGATCGAAGGCGATCTCACCGGGCGCTTCTCGGTCATGACGCGCGACGAGATCGGGAAGCTCTCCGCGAACCTCGACCGTTTCGTATCGAGCCTGAACGAGTCCATCAAGGACGTGCAGGCGGCGTCGGCTGAAAATCTTCGGATGAAGGAGCATCTCATCGTCACGACTGAACAGACATCCTCTTCCGCGCGCCAGATCCAGGCGAACACCGCTTCGATAGACGGTCAGATCTCGACGCTTGACGAAAACCTGCTCTCGGCGGGTTCCGCGATCCAGAGCATCGGCGAGAGCATCAGAACGCTCAACGGTGAAATCCACGAACAGCTGACGATGGTCGAAGAGTCCACGGCCTCGGTGACGGAAATGATAGCCTCGATCGACAACGTGGCAAAGATCGCCGACAGGCGGCAGGAAGCCGCCGACAAGCTCGTGCGAACCGTGAGCGACGGAGGCATCAAGATCGCCGAGACTTTCGAGACGATAAACCGGATCAACGAAAGCGTCGACAGCATCAAGGCTATCACGGGCATCATCGAGAACATATCGTCGGAAACGAACCTGCTCGCAATGAACGCCGCCATAGAGGCGGCCCACGCCGGGGACGCCGGGAAGGGATTCTCCGTAGTTGCCGGCGAGATTCGGAAGCTTGCCACCGCGACTTCCGACAACTCGCGGGAAATCGGCGAAATCCTGAAGGTTATCGTGGATGGGGTAAGCGCGGCGAGCATCTCGGGTCGGGCAATGAATGCCGGATTTCGTGAGATCGATCGGGAGGTGAAAGACCTGCAGCGCTCGCTCGAGGAGATCTTCGCGAGCATGAAGGAGGTGCGCTCGGGCGGAGGCCAGATTCTGCAGGCGATGTCCGCGCTCCAGGAGGTGTCTGCGAACGTGAGGTCGGGATCGAGCTCGATCGACGAGAACTCGAACCAGATCGGCAAGACCATGTCCGTCGTCCAGCGAGTCTCATCGGAGGTTCGAAGCGGGATGGCGGAGATCTCGGCGGGGATCGGGGAGATCACCGCTTCGGTGGAGAGTGTCCTTGCAACCGCGCAGCGCCTCGGGGAGCTCAGCGAATCCCTCGATCGGGGAATAGTGAGGTTCAAGACCTGCTAGCAAAAAAAGGTATCGTCCGCTTTCGCGGCGCGATACCCTTTCATCGAGCCTTTCCGGCCGGCAGCTACAGAACTACTTCGACCGTGGCGGGCTTGTTCGTCCCCGGGAAGGAGCTCAGGTCTTGAGCCCCGTTGGGCCCGTGAAGAAAGATGAACTCGTAAGTCTGCCCGGAGTTGAGGGGATCGTGATAATCCCCGATCGCGTGCATCTGCAGCGTGAACTGCAGCTTCGTGGTCCCATTTTCGACGCTACCGCTCTTGTTCGAGATGATGTCGTCGTTGCCGAGATCGGTGACGAGCTTCGCATGGCTCGGCGCGTCGCCGAAGGTGTCTACGATGGTGGCCTGGCCATCCTTCACATAGCCTACGATGATCTCGGACCCCTTGACGACTGCGTCGTGGCCCCAGCCCACGGCCACCCATCCCGTGGTGGGAGCGCTTAAGGTGCAATCCATCGTCCCGCCGCGATTGACCCTCCACTGGAACGTGACGTTGTCGTGGGTCTCCGATCGAAACGGCGCAGGGGCTGCCTGCGCCGACGCAGCGCCGCCGGCCGCTGCCTGCGAGGCAGGCGCTGAACTCTTAGCGGTGCAGGATGCGACGAGAAGCGTAATCGTCGCTATCAAGCCCGCGGCAACAAGACAGCTCTTGAGCTTCATGATTTCCTCCAAAGATAACCAGGACCGACGTGATCAGTCTGGATCGAGTCTACCACGAGCGGGCGCGCTGTCAAGAGATTGCGGCAAGAAAACAGCTCGGGTTGAAGCGGCAACGAGGAACGATCCCGGGCTCGGTGCGCTGCTTTTTTCTCAATGCCGTAAACGTGCAAAAAAAAGCTGTTCCGTCCAAAGACAGGAATGGAAAGTGGCCCCAATAATCAAAGTGTAGTCGCATGACTATGAATTGTGTCGCAAGGAGGTCCAACTCTATGAATCGATCTTTCAAGATGTTGGTCTTTTTGGGTGCGATGCTTGCTCTTGTGAGCGCCGGACTGTTCGCCAACGGACAGAAAGAGACGGGCGCAAGCAGCAGCGCCGCGGCGCCTTCGGGCAAGACCATCGTCATGGGTTTCTCGCAAGTCGGCGCCGAGAGCGAATGGCGAACCGCCAATACTCGCTCGGTCCAGCAGGCGGCGAAGGACGCCGGAATCGATCTGAAGTTCAGCGATGCACAGCAGCAGCAGCAGAATCAGATCGCAGCAATCCGTTCGTTCATCGCCCAGAAAGTCGACATCATCTCGTTCTCCCCGGTCGTCGTTTCCGGATGGGACACGGTGCTTCAGGAAGCCAAGAGCGCCGGGATTCCCGTAATTCTCACCGACCGTGCCGTCGACGTGAAGGATCCCTCGCTGTACGTATCGCTCATCGGCTCCGACTTCGAGCTGGAAGGTGAGCGGGCCGCCAACTGGATGCTCAAGTTCATGGACGACAACGGCTATAAGGACAAAGAGGTCGACGTCGCGGAGATCGAAGGCACCGTCGGCTCGGCACCCGCGATTGATCGCAAGAAGGGCTGGGACAAGGTGATGGCGGATCATCCAAACTGGAAGGTTGTCCTCGATCAGTCGGGCGACTTCACCCGTGCGGGCGGCAAGCAGGTCATGGAGGCCTTCTTGAAAACCGGCAAGCACATCGACGTGGTTTTTGCGCACAATGACGATTCGGGGATCGGCGCCATCGAGGCCATGAAGGAAGCCGGCGTGAAACCCGGGAAAGACATAAAGATCATCTCGATCGACGCAACGAAGGGCGGTTTCCAGGCTATGATGGCCGGCGAGCTGAACTGTGTGGTGGAGTGCAATCCGCTGCTCGGGCCGCAGCTCATGCAGGCTGCAAAGGACCTTTTGGCGGGCAAGACGCTTCCGCGGTGGATCAAGACCAACGAAGGCATTTTCCCTGCGGATGTCGCGGCGAAGGTATTCCCCACTCGCCAGTACTAGTCTCTCGGTTTACGGAAATCGTGGAGCGAGTGTTCCCATGCGTGACACCGGGGACACTCGCCGTTTCATGCGTATCGATGGATGGAGGGGAAATGGCAACGGAGGGATCTACTTCGCTTCTCGAGATGCGGGAAATCAGCAAGTCCTTTCCGGGTGTACGCGCGCTCTCATCGGTAGGCTTCAGGCTTCGCTCGGGAGAGGTGATGGCCCTCATGGGCGAAAACGGCGCCGGTAAGTCGACCCTTATCAAGGTCCTCACGGGGGTCTACGAGCCGGACGCGGGAGAGATCATCCTCGCGGGACAACCGATCCATCCGGAATCGCCCCTTCACGCCCAGAGCCTCGGGATAAGTACCGTCTATCAAGAGGTAAACCTCTGCCCCAATCTCACCGTCGCGGAGAACATCTTCATCGGCAGGGAGCCCAAGAAGCGTGGTCTCATCGATTGGAAGGCGATGAAGGCCGGGGCGGAAGCGCTTTTGCTCGAGAAGCTGAACGTCAAGCTTGACGCCTCGCAGTTCCTGTCGTCCTACTCGATTGCGATCCAGCAGATGGTCGCGATCGGGCGCGCGCTTTTCGGCTCCTCGAAGATCCTCATTCTGGACGAGCCGACCTCGAGTCTCGACGAGGCCGAGGTTGCCCAGCTCTTTAAGGTCATGCGAAAGCTCAAGGACGAGGGGCTTGCAATCCTTTTCGTCACGCACTTCATCGACCAAACCTACGAAGTTTCCGATCGCATAACCGTGCTTCGCAACGGAGAGCTCGTCGGTGAGTTTGCGACCTCCTCGCTTCCCAGAACCGAGCTGATCGCAAAGATGATAGGAAAGGAATACTTGGAGCTCGAGAGGACGGTCCGAGGCGCCGAAGCCGGCGAGCACCGAACGGACGCCGCCTACCTGCGCATCAGCAGTTTCGGCAAGACGAACTACCTCTCGCCCCTCGATCAGTCCTTCTTCGATCACGAGGTCGTCGGGGTGGCGGGCCTTCTCGGGTCCGGGCGGACGGAGCTTGCGCGCCTCCTGTTCGGAGTCGAGCGGGCTGATCAAGGCGAGTACCTTCTGAAGGGCAAAAAGAAAGCTATCGGTTCTCCCGCCGAAGCGATCGCGGCCGACATCGGGTTCTGCCCGGAGGACCGCAAGGCGGAGGGGCTGCTCGACGAGCTCACGGTTCGCGAGAACATCATCCTCGCCCTCCAGGCGCGTAACGGTATATTCAACTACCTCTCCCGCAAGAAACAGGAGGCGATAGCGCTCGAGTACATCTCACTTCTCAGCATCAGCACCCCCGACGTAGATCGACCTGTGAAGACCTTGAGCGGCGGCAACCAGCAGAAGGTCATCCTTGCGCGCTGGCTGGTCATGGCGCCGCACTTCCTTATTCTCGACGAGCCCACTCGCGGCATCGACGTGGGTGCCAAGGCGGAGATCCAAAAGCTGATACTTCAGCTGCGCGACGAGGGGATGTCGATCCTTTTCATCTCTTCGGAGATCGAAGAGATCGCGCGGTGCAGCGACCGCGTTATGGTACTGCGGGATCGAGCCAAGATCGGCGAGCTTCGGGACGCGGAGGTGAACGAGCAGGGGATCCTGCACCTCATTGCGAAAGGAGACGAGAATGTCAAGCAACCCTAAGGCGCTCCTCACGCGATTTGCTTCGTCGAAGCTCTTCTGGCCCCTCGTCATCTGGGCGCTTCTTCTCCTCTACAACCTCGCGTTCACCAAGGGGTTCATGAGCATCGAGATCAGGGAAGGGAACCTCTTTGGAAGTCTCATCGACATTCTGAAAAACTCCACCCAGATCGGAATCATCGCCATCGGGCTTACCCTCGTCATCGCCACGAAGGGTATCGATGTCTCGGTAGGCACCGTCGTGGCCATCGGAGGCGCAATGGCCGCCTACCTGATCGGCGGCCGTCTCGTTATAGTGAACGGCGTCCAGCACTATGTGTCCAACGTTCCGATGGTCCTTGCGATTGCCGGCGCGCTCGGGATCACCGCGGTGTGCGGGATGTGGAACGGGATGCTCGTTACCCGAATCAAGATGCAGCCTATTGTGGCAACCCTCATCCTGATGGTCGCCGGGCGCGGCGTGGCGCAGCTCATTACGTCAGGGCAGATAATCACCATCTACTACGCGCCCTATTTCTTCATCGGAAATGGGCATCTCTTCGGGTTGCCCTTTCCCGTGTACATCATGGTATTCATGCTCATTCTCACCGTGATCGTGACGCGAAGGACGGCCCTGGGGCTGTACATCGAGTCCATCGGGATCAACCCGACCGCAAGCCGATACGCGGGGATAAAGCCGGAAACCTATGTCTTCTGGACGTACGCTTTCGTTTCCATCTGCGCCGGGATCTCGGGTCTCATAGTGAGCTCGAACGTCCACAGCGCGGACGGCAATAATGCCGGACGCCTGTTCGAGCTCGATGCGATTCTCGCGGTCGTCATCGGCGGCACTTCCCTGAACGGGGGGAAGTTCTACCTAGGGGGGAGCGTGGTCGGTGCCCTTATCATCCAGACCCTGACGACCACGATCTATACGACCGGCGTCGCCCCCCAAGCCGCCGAGGTGGTCAAGGCGGTGGTCGTGTTTCTCGTAAGCATCCTGCAGTCCAAGTCGTTCAGAGATCTGGTCTTTCGCACGGTTACCGGAAGAAGGAGGGTGGCTGTCCAATGATACCCGGGATGACTCTCAACCGAAAATACCTTCCGATTCTGGTCACGGTTTCCCTCTTCGTGCTCTTGTACGGGGCGGCATCCGTGGCCTATCCGTACTTTTTCTCGTTTCGGGTCTTCTACAACTTGCTCATCGATAATTCCTACCTGGGGATCATCGCGATAGGCGAGACCTTCGTCATCCTGAGCGGAGGCATCGACCTTTCGGTAGCCTCCGTGATCGCGATGACGTCGATGATCTCGGCGGTCCTCTTGGAACACGCTCACTGGAGCCCCGCTGTCGTGATCCCGCTCGCCCTTGCTGCCGGCTCGACGCTGGGTCTCATCATGGGATCCTTGATTCACTTCTTCAAGACTCCCCCCTTCATAACGACTCTCGGAGGCCTCTACCTGTCGCGGGGAGTGTGCTTCTTGATGAGCATCGACAGCATAACAATCAACAACAAGTTCTATCGCGGTGTGGCCGAGGCTCGCATCCACCTCATCGGAGGCTTTGTCTCGGTCAACGTGCTCATCTTCGTGGCGGTGATCATTCTGGCGATCATCCTTGCCCACTACACCAAGTTTGGACGTGTGGTATATGCGATAGGGGGAAACGAGCAGTCGGCGGTCCTTATGGGTCTGCCGGTCGGTAGGACGAAGGTGCTCGTCTACACCCTGAGCGGCTTCACCTCCGCCCTTGCGGGAGTCGTCTTCACCTTCTACATCCTTTCCGGCTACGGGCTGCACGTCGATGGGATGGAGCTTTCGGCAATCGCGGCCACCGTCATGGGGGGCACGCTGCTAACGGGAGGC
>Ga0307372_10014499_pt1 | contig 10073 bp, 4 predicted proteins | sample OX1MG_FD_202533 | JGI IMG/M metagenome (GOLD analysis project Ga0307372, IMG submission 202533) | Soil microbial communities from Risofladan, Vaasa, Finland - OX-1 | ecosystem: Environmental > Terrestrial > Soil > Coastal area > Acid sulfate soil | place: Finland: Risofladan, Vaasa | collected... | reverse complement strand
CGCCGAGCGATTTGTTGAGCAGCTTCGGCTTCCCGGTGACGCGGGTGCTTGGTCAGGCCGGTACAACCAAGCTGGCGGCGCTGGTGCACGCGGGCAGCCTGGCCTACCGAGCCTCCCTCACCTTGCACAACTCCGGCTATGGGCTCCACATGAACCTTCTCAATCCGGTCGAGCCCCGCGCCGCGAATACGGTCGCGGTTACCGCCGAGGCCAGCGCGACCACTTTTCTGGCCACTCATCAACTGGCGGCCGGCGCCCAACTGACCGGCATGCAAGCGGCGGGAAACGGCAACCAATACGTCAACTTTACCGAAAATATTCCCTATCTAGTGTCGGGAGCCCAGGCGCGCGTAACCGTGGCCTCGACTGGCCAGGTGCTCGCGCTTGATCTATCCTGGGTCGATACGTCGAGGGCAGCCCTGGCGCCGAGCGTCTCCGCAAGCGATGCCCTGGCGCGCATTGCCTCGGGACAGGCCGCCATTCACAGCACCGGGGCGCTCCCCACGACCAATGACGACGTGAGTGCCCCCTCGATCCTCTACGTGCCGGTCACCACCGCGGGCGGCGTCTACTACGAACCGCTCTACCAATTCAGCGGCCATACCTTTGGCGGGGCGCGGTTCCAGATTTACGTGCCGGCGCTCGATCCGTCCTACCTCACGCCCTGATGAGCTACGCCGTCACTTCCCGCGCCGCGTCTAGCAGTCCAAGCTCGACCGTCGCGATCTCACGCATGCGGAACTTCTGAACCTTTCCCGTCACCGTCATGGGGAAACCGTCCACGAACTTGATGTGCGCGGGAATCTTGAAGTGGGCGATCTTGCCGCGACAGAAGGCGCGAATGTCCTCCGCATCGCCCGCTACCCCTTCCTTGAGGCAAATCCAGGCCATCACCTCCTCCCCATATTTCCGGCTCGGAATCCCGATTACCTGCACGTCCCGCACGGAAGGATGGGAATAGAGAAATTCCTCTACCTCACGGGGATAAATGTTCTCGCCGCCCCGGATGATCATATCCTTGATCCGGCCCACGATATTGCCGTAGCCTGCTTCATCGATGGTCGCGAGGTCGCCGGTGTGCATCCAGCGCGCTGGATCGATCGCCGCCGCCGTCCCCTCGGGATTGTTCCAGTAGCCCAGCATTACCAGATACCCCCGGCTGCACAGCTCGCCCGGTACACCCGGTGGGACAATCTGGCCGCTAGCCGGGTCGATCACCTTTGCCTCGACATGCGGATGCACCCGGCCCACGCTGCCCACTCTTTGCTCCAGCGGATCGTCAACCCTGGTCTGGAAGGACACGGGCGAGGTTTCGGTCATCCCATAGGCGATCGTCACCTCCGGCATGTGCATCAGAGTATTGACCTTCTTCATTACCTCCACCGGACACGGGGAGCCGGCCATGATTCCGGTGCGGAGACTGGAGAGATCGAACTCGGAGAACCGTGGATGCTCCAGTTCGGCGATGAACATGGTGGGGACGCCATGCAGCGCGGTGCAGCGCTCGGCTTGCACGGTCTCCAGCACCTCAAGGGGGTCGAATCCCTCCCCTGGGAGAATCATGGCGCTGCCGTGAGTGACGCAGGCGAGGTTCCCCAGGACCATGCCGAAGCAGTGATAGAAGGGAACCGGGATACACAGCCGATCGGCGGCCGTAAAGCCCATGGTCTCGCCGATGAAGAAGCCGTTGTTGACGATATTGTGATGGCTGAGCGTGGCTCCCTTGGGAAAGCCGGTGGTCCCGGAGGTGTATTGAATATTGATCGGATCATCGAATTGCTGTGCCGCTTGCACGGTCGCGAGATCCTCGCCGCTCACCTGGCTCGCCAGGCTCAGGAGGTCATCCCATGAGCGCGTACCGGGCGGGCCGGACTCGCCCAGTACCACCACCTCCCGCAGTTCGGGCAAGCGAGCGGAGCGCCAGGCGCCGGGAGCGCCGGCAATTTCGGGGCAGATCCCGGCCAGGATCGCCAGGTAGTCGCTGCTCTTGAAACCAGGGGCGAGGACAAGGGTGGAGATGCCGGATTGGCGTAGGGCGTATTCCAGTTCCGAGCCCTGATAGGCGGGGTTGATGTTGACCATGATCACCCCGAGTTTCGGGGTGGCGAATTGAGTCAGTACCCACTCCGCCCGGTTGGGGGCCCAGATTCCCAGCCGATCTCCTTTCCGGAGCCCCAGGGCATGAAAGGCGCGAGCGGCCCGGTTTACCGCCGCCCGCAACTCGGTGTAGGTGTAGCGCAGGTTCTGATGGCGTGACACCAGGCCGTCGCGATCTCCGTGGAGCGCCGCCGTTTGGTCAAACAGATCGCCGATCGTCATCCCGATCAGCGGCGTGTCGGACGCCCCATGGACGTAGCTCTGAGTCAATGGCTGAGGTTGCACGGACTACTCCTTTCACCCGGACCAGCGAAAGGGAAGAGCACGCCAATGCCTCCCCGGCCGGTCGCCGTACAAGTATAGCCTGGCAGCTATTTCCGCGATCGTGTAGGGGCACCCCTTGTGGGTGCCCTTGGCCAGCCGCGCGAGGGCACCCACGAGGGGTGCCCCTACAAGCACAGGGAAATGTAGTTGGGACGGGTGCTCCTGCACGCCAACGCGCCGGTGCCCCTACAAGCACAGGGAAATGTACAGCGATCAGCCGTGAAAAACGCCGGCGGCCCCAGTCGCAACAACTGGGGCCGCCGTGCGTACTATTGAGTGCCGAAGGAGGGACTCGAACCCACACGAGCATAGCTCACGGCGTCCTGAACACCGCGTGTCTGCCAATTTCACCACTTCGGCCAGAGAAGGAAAGCGAGATCGCCTCGGGATCTATAGGATCTTGGACACCACCAACATGGAAACAATCAAGAAAGCTGCCGCCACGCCAATGGTGAACTTGAAGAGAGTCAACTCAATCCCGCGCCGGGTCTGGAACACGTTGCCGTCGCCACCGAACACACTGCCAAGGCCCTGGCCCCGCGACTGCATCAAAATGAGGATCGAAAGGAACACCGCCAGAATAACCTGGACGATGCGAAAGGCGGTCAACACGGCGGCACAACCTCACCTGAACAAGACACCATACGACGGGTTTCGTTGCTTGGGTACTGTAGCATGAGTTCCTCAAACTGACAAGGGTCGTACCAAACGAAAAGCCCGGGAGCAATGCTCCCGGGCCTGCCAGAAAACCGGCAACCGCGACGCTGATAATTGGGTGAAGAATCGTCGAAATAAGGTGTTGCCGCGATGCCCCAGATCGTTCCGATGCTGGTGTCACCGCACTTCCCGCACCAGCATCGCTAGTATAGGAAAGGCTGGATGAACGCAACATGACAAATTGGTGATTGACAATCCCCTCTCCTGGAGAGATAAACAGCCAGGCATGCTATGCCACGGACCACCGTAATTGTGGTAAAGAGGAGGCAGTCTGCTCATGGAGTTTATCCACCGCGCCCTCCGCCGGTCCGGCCCTCGGGTCGCTTTCGCCGCCGCGGTGTCCACAGCGCTGCTGGGAGTGTCCCTGCCGCTCCATGGGCCTGGCACGCCCGCCTCGACCGCGCACGCGGCCGCGCGTACCGCCGGCGCCGTGACATCCGCGCAGACCAGGGCTCGTGCCTCGTTGACCACACGCCCTGCCCTACGAGCCAGAATGACAGCCTCATCCCGGGTGAGTCCAGCCGCCACGACGGCTCAAAAATCAGACGCCGCTCGCGCACTCCTGAGCGCTTTGCCGCTTACCTTTGAGCCGAATCGCGGCCAGGCCGCGGCCAACGTGCGCTTCCTCTCACACGGCAACTCTTATACTCTCGACCTTACGAACACTGACGCCATCGTGAGGAGCACGGTATCACACAAGGCAGCCACGACGGTGCGCTTCCACCTGGTAGGTGCCAATCCTCGCCCGTCTATCATCGGACAGGATCGGCAGGCTGGAACGACGAACTATTTGCTAGGAAATGATCCACAACGGTGGCACACCGGTGTGTCCCTGTATAGCAAGGTGGCCTATCGAGGCGTCTATCCGGGCGTGAATCTCACGTACTACGGCACACAGGGCCACATCGAGTACGACTTCCGCTTGGCACCTGGAGCAAATACGCGGCTAATCCGCCTGGCAATCACTGGTGACGCGGTCCCACATCTGACTGCGGCGGGTGATCTGGTTGCCGGGCCACTGCGTGAGCTTCGGCCAATCGCCTATCAGGTGGTAGCTGGTTATCGCCACTCAGTGAACAGTCGTTATGTGCTCAATAGCCACGGCCAGGTCGGGTTCGGGCTGGGCGTCTACAACCATCACTTGCCATTGGTAATCGACCCTATCCTCAACTTCTCGACTCTCGACGGATCCAGTGACTCGATTACCGCTATTGCGATCGATCCCGCCGGATATATCTATATCACGGGCTCCATCTATCCCTGTCCTCCCCAACCATACTCCTACCCCTGCGGACAAACTCTCACCGCAACGCAAGGATATACAGGCACGGAGAGCGCAGCCGGGGCTGCGGTATTCGTAGCGAAGTTGGACCCACATGGTCCCCATGTGGTATACACCGCGTACCTCGGTGGCTCCGCGTCGAACCTCGGTATGACGCTAGCACTCGATGATCGGGGTGACGTCTTTGTTGGCGGGCAAACCAGTTCCGGCAACTTCCCGTTCACGACGAATGCCTACCAGCCATGCCTCAAAGGTGATACCAGTGGTTTCATTACGAAACTTAGCCCTGATGGCCGCAGAATAATCTACAGTACGTTCCTGGGAGGCAGCACCAGCAACAGCAATGCGGGTGGCGCCAATGCAGTCACCGGCATTGCCGTGGACCCATCGGGCCACGCCTTCGTTACGGGCTACACCTTTGCCTATAACTTTCCTCTGGCCACTGGCGGCGTTGCCACGGATGGGGCGGCCGGATGCCCGGGCTGGATCTATAAAAATGGTACGAATCGCACCTTGCACGGACACCCTTTCCAGGGCAGCCTCGGCTACGGCAAAGGAACTCTTGGTACCCAGGAAGATGCATTCGTAGCCAAACTTACGCCCAGTGGGAGCGGTCTGGTTTACAGCACGTATCTGGGCGGCAGTGGCACTGATACCGCAAGTGGAATCGCCATCGACGGATCCGGCAATGCGTATATTACCGGGCAAACAAACTCACTCGACTTTCCATCGCCACGTCACGCTTTCCAGGCGCAGCTTGTCGGGTCCGGTACTAACTCGTTCATCACCAAGCTGAATGCAACCGGCACGGATGTCATCTACAGTACCTATCTCGGGCAGAGCGCGAGCGACCAGACGCACGCGATTACCGTCGATCGGGTCGGCAACGCATATATTACTGGCCAGACTACCGGCGGCATACCCCGGACGGTGGGCGTGGCCCAGCCCGCTTCCGGAGGTGGCATTGACGCTTTCGTCTCGAAGCTGAACGCACGGGGCGTGCTCACTTACTCCACGTATCTAGGCGGCGCGGGCGATGAAATTGGCTATGGCATCGCGGTGGACGGAGCGGGCGATGCTTACGTCACGGGCTCAACCAGTTCAGCTACCTTTACTACGCCCGCCTTCCCTCTCAGTCGCGCGGTGCAGGGAGCGCTAGGTGGTAATCGTGGCGGCTTTGGCATGCTCGATACCTTCGTGGCCAAGCTCGATCCATGTGGTAGCAGCCTACTTTACTCCAGCTACTTCGGCGGGACTTTCGTGGACACCGGTTACACAATCGCCGTGGATCGCCACGGCAATGCCTTCGTCGGCGGCTCGACGCTTTCACCCAATTTCCCTCTCCTGGATGCATTCCCTCAGGAACATTACTATAGAGGACCATACCCTGACGCCTTCGTGGCGGAAATTGGTGGCTCGCCGATCACGCGCGGCGGAGCTTGCGCCTTGCCGCTGATCATCAATAATGCGTCAACCGTAGTGCCGCTCCAGGTGGCGGGCACGAGCGCCATAACCATTACCGGCACGCTCACCGTTACCATTCACACGGCCTCGCATGCAACCGTGGCCGTTACCCTTCTGGCCAGGAACACGACGCCTCAATCGGCGCCTTTGCCGGGGACGAAGAAGTTACAAGGACCGAAAATCGGTGCTATCCTGTTCCGAGCTACGGTACGCGGTAAGGCAGACGCCTTCGGCCTGTACATCGGGGCTATCCGATTGAAAGTTCCGACCGTCGGACCATATGTCGCGCAATTGTCGGTTACTACGACCAGCGGCCGCCATAGTACAACCAGCACAACACCGGTAACCTTGGGTTCATAAGTAAGCCGGCTTGGCGCAACCGGTGGAGACGAGGGAGGGGCTCCCTCGTCCCCACCGGTGGCCGACCTCTTACCCCGCCGTCACCAGCGCCCTCCCCTCGGTCACCGCGTCGATCACCGGCACCCCCGCCGCCTGGCAGTGATGGAGAAAGCCAGCCAGGGTGGGGAGGGTTTCCGCCCGCGTCAGGTCGCCCACCACGATCAGCTTGGCGCGGGCGCGGGTCATCGCCACGTTCAGGCGACGCGGATCGTCCACGAAGTCGTGGCCGCGCCGCGCCATCCCATCCAGGCCCAGGCACACGACCATCGCCTCCCGTTCTCCCCCCTGGAAGCGATCCACGGTGTCCACCGTGCAGGCCGCCATCGCTGGGTCCGCCGCCAGGGCGCGGCGCACCGCCGCCGCCGTTCGCCGAAAGGGCGCCACTACCCCGACCTCCGCCGCCGGAATCCCCGATTGGACCAGCGCGATCACCGCTCGCGCCGCGCCTTCGACCTCCCGTGCCGCTACCGCTCCGGAATCCACCAGGACCACTGGAGCGTCCGGGTCAACCATCGGGCCGCCGGACCCGACCACCGCGCGGGGCACCCGACCGGTTACCGAGGCATGGGCGACCAACATCCCATCATAAAAGGCATCACTGGGCCAGCGGGCGATCGCGGGATGCATGCGGTAGTGTTCGCGCAGACGCACCATGACCCCCGCCGCCTCGGCCTGGGGCCGAAGAAGCACAAAGGGGGAGAGCGAAAGTCCTTCCGCCGCCGCCTCGGAACTTTGCACCACCGGGGGTAACTGCTGATCATCGCCCACCAGGATGAATCGTGGGGCCAACCGAAGCACCCCTACGGCTGCCGCCACACTGAGTTGGGCAGCCTCATCCAGGATCAGGATATCGCGGGCGACCGCGTTGGCTCCCAAACGGGGATCAGTCAAGGTGCTCACCGTCCCCGCTAGCACGGGAATACCACGCAATCTCAGGGTAATATCCTCTGGTCCCTCCGTCCCCGTAGGGGCCAGTGCATAGGGTAGGAGGTCGGGACCCATGGAACCGGGGGACCCCAGGCGGACGAATGAGGTGTAGCCCTGGCGGACCAGGGCGCGCAGCATCGTATCAACCGCCTGGTTGGTCCACGCGGCCAACAAGACGCGGTCGCCCCGAGCGGCCAGGGCGCGGGCTATGCGGGCGATCAAGAAGGTCTTCCCCGTCCCCGGTGGTCCCTGAATCAGTAGCAGGTCGCGGGCCCGCAAGGCAAGATCCAGCGCCTCGGATTGTCGTGGGTTAAGATCCCCCGGCGGGGACGACGCGGGGCCGGGTGGGTCAAGGGCGGGAAGCCGCAGATCGTAAATCAGATCGCGCACCGCTCGGGGAGCGGTCAGCCAGCCATGCAGGCCCCTCAAGGTCCGATCGTGAGGCGTGCTGGTCTGATGGCGGTCGACCAAACGCGGCTGGGCGATCGGTTCCATGGCACTCAGCAGGAGTTCGGTCGCCCCGACCTCCAGGAGGGTGGCGACCGTTACCGCTCCCCGTACGGGATCGCCATCACTCAACAGCACCAGCTCACCGGGCTTGAGTTCTGAGTCGTTCCGGCACTCCAGCCGATAACGCATGGTCCCGTCCGCGTCCCTGGACCGCTCTCGTACCGCCAGTATCTCGATTGCCGTCCCCGCTGCCACCCGATCAGCAAGGCCGGCCCGCCACAGGCTGGCGAGGTCGCGACTGCCGGCCCGCTCTTCCAGGCGGAGCAGCCGATAATGGCGGGCATAAAAGGCGGCGTCCAGGGGGTCGCCGTCACCCGCCGCCGCGTCGACAAGGTCGCGGCCCCGACAGTGGTCCAGCCCCAACAACCGACTCAGACGGCCGCATTCGATCCGGTTGCTGCTTTTCTTGCACTTCTGGTGATGGGGAGCCGGTGGGGCGTGACCCAGGAGCAAGGCCAGAACCACCTGGTTCCGGCGCGTCACCACCGCAAGAAGATGATTGGGGGTACACGGCACGTTCTGGTAGGCCATCCGCTCCCCCCCAGTGTAGATAACCTGCGCCAGGAAGTCGGGACCGAGCCGGCGGTGAGCCGCCAGCATGGCGTAGTAGCCGCGCACCTGAAACTCCGGGTCGGGGAAAGTTGGGTTGTATTTGCCGGTCTTGAGCTCCACAATCCGGTTCACCAGAGGCGCCCCCCGGCCGGGGGTCTGAAAGGCCAGATCCACGCGACCCCGAAGCCCCAACTCGGGGCACAGGAGCGTACTCTCGAAGCAAGGTGAGCCCAGCGTTCCCCCGAAGAGGTCATCCGTCTCCCGTTCGCGCCAGAGGCGCAGGCGCTCCAGGTGCGGGGCCGCCTCCGCCAGCACCTGGGATGCTGTCACGCCCAGGAGGGCCAGCCCGAGGGGATCGCGTGACGCCTGGGCCTGAATCATCTCGGCCGAGAGCGCCCCGTCCCGGCATAACATCTCGAAGCAGGCGTGTACGACCGTACCGCGGAGTTGGGGGAGCGAAGCCGGCTGGGCGGCCAGGCGATTGGCCAGCCATTGGCGAAGGCAGTAGTCGGTGTCGTGCAAGGCCGTGACGTCGATCAACCAGTCCGGCTCCAGCACCACCAGGCTTTCGGGAGCACTGAGATAGCGAGGCATCCCGCCTCCGGTCGTGCCGCCCGCGCTCGCCCGTCCCCGCCGAAGATGGTAGGCGCGGAGCGCGACCTCGCCACCGGCTTCCCCCAGGCCCTCGGCTATATAGGCGAAGCGGTCGCTCAACCCCAGCGTGACCTCGCCCGTATTCGTACGCAAAGTAACCTCAACCGTGGCGACGGTGCCCTGGCCCGTGGCCAGCGCCCGCCGGGTCGCCCGAACCACCGTTCCCTCGATCCAGGGTTGATCGCACTGATGTCCTGGGCCGCAAATGAGGCAACCGGGAGAAAACTGGTCGGGCACGCCATCCATACGCTAACCGCTCCTATCCGGGGCAATCCGTCTCCATTACCTGGTACGGGACAGTGTAGCGGTGGCGGGCGGGAAGCTCGGTGGATAAAGGAAGGGGGAATGGTATATGGAGACGGAAGGGCTATTGTGCCTTCACGCGCCGTGAGGCACCGTGGAAAGAGCCTGATTGGGTTCACCGGGGGTTCACCCGCCAAGCAGTAGTGTGTATACAGGGATACATTTTTAAGGGTGGACCGAGACGAACCAACAGGCGATGGATTTATAGGCATCATGCTGGACCAGAGGGATAGATGACACGACCAGAACGGCGGACAATGGTGCGATGGGGCATGGTGGGAGCGGCCGGGGTGGTCGCCGCCCTGCTCGCTTTGCACTGGTCCGTGGTGGCGCTCGCCCTGTCGGCATCGATGGGTGGGATCGTGGCCGTGGCCGGGATGCGACCCGAGGCAATCGTCGAGGCGCTGGGCCTTACCGTGCTGGCGATCCTCATCAATGGGATGGTCTGGTCACGGCTCCTGAAGCGAGTGGGCTACCCCTTGGGAGAGATGGTAGGATTACGGACCTTTCTCAGTTCCGATCTGGCCGGTTTTGTCGCCAACGTGCCTGGGTCCGCCATCGGCTGCGCGGTCAGCCTACGGCGCCATGGCGTGTGCCCTGGACGAGCAGCCTTGCTGTCGCTGATCGCCAATGTGCTTGGCCTGTGCTCCATTTTGGTCTGGATTCCGGTGGGACTCCTCCTGCTGTCGCGGGACGGCATGGCCCAGGCCCTTCCACTTCTGGGCCACCACACCATGCTCGCGGCGGTTGGCTTGTTGATTGGGACCGCGATTGGCTCGGTGGTGGCGCTGCAAGCGCTGGCCACCGCCGGCAGCCTGGGAAACCGCCTGGCCCGACGCTTACT
>Ga0307372_10014498_pt1 | contig 10073 bp, 8 predicted proteins | sample OX1MG_FD_202533 | JGI IMG/M metagenome (GOLD analysis project Ga0307372, IMG submission 202533) | Soil microbial communities from Risofladan, Vaasa, Finland - OX-1 | ecosystem: Environmental > Terrestrial > Soil > Coastal area > Acid sulfate soil | place: Finland: Risofladan, Vaasa | collected... | reverse complement strand
GCGCGTGTGGTCGAGGCGTGGGGATGTGGTCGCCAGCTCCAGACGGCTCGCATGCAGTACACAGCTACGTCATTCGCCGAGCCGGTGCAGCGGGTCTTCGACGACGTGCTTCGTCCCGTCCAGGACCTCGACGTCAGCCACGTCGCCGAATCGCGATACGTCATCGAGGCGGTCACGTTCCACAACGCGGTGGACGACGCCATCGAGCGCGGGCTCTACCGACCCGTCATCCGGGCCGTCCGGCGGTGGGGGCAGGCGGCGCGTGCGTTGCAACCGGGAAGTGTCCACCGCTATCTGGCCTACGGGTTCGGTGCCCTCGTGCTCACACTGGCCGCGCTGGCGATGATCGGATGAGCACCCTCTTGCCTACGATCGATGCCGGAATCGCCTCGGGCGTGCAGGTCGTCGCCGTTGCCGTCGGCGGACCGGTGCTCGTAGGGGTCATGCGCAAGGTGCGGTGCCGGCTCGAGGGACGCGTCGGCCCCCCGATCCTCCAGCCCCTCATCGACATCCGCAAGCTCTTCCGCAAGCAACGCCTCCGTCCCGACCAGGCGACGTGGGTCTTCCCGCTGGCACCGGTGGTGCTCGTGGCCACGGTGGCGGTGGCTGCCGCGATCGCGCCCTTGGTGACGACACACCCTGCGTTCGACACCGGTTCTGACCTGTTCGTCCTCGTCTACCTCTTGCTTGTGGGATCGACCCTGCTGGCGTTGGCCGGCCTGGACGCGGGCACCGCTTTCGGAGGTATGGGATCGAGTCGGGCGGTCACCATCGGCGCATTGGCAGAGCCGGCGCTGCTCGTCACTATCCTTGCGCTGTCGGCCATCGCCCACTCGTCGAATCTCCCGGCCATCGTCCGCGCCACCCTCGCCGACCCCGGGTCGGTAGCTACACCGCAGCGACTGTTTGCCCTGGGGTCACTCCTGATCGTCATCGTCGCCGAGAGCGGTCGGCTGCCCGTGGACAACCCGGCTACCCACCTTGAGCTCACCATGGTGCATGAGGCCATGATCCTCGAATACGCCGGTCCCGACCTGGCGCTGGTCACCGTGGGGGAGGCCATGCGATTGACCCTCCTCCTCGCCGTTTTCGTGAATCTGCTCGGCCCTTGGGGCGTGGCGACGACGACGCATCTGTCGGCCATCTGCATCGGACTGGTTTCGCTCGCCGCCAAAGTGGGCTTCGCCGGTGTGGTCCTGGCTGTCTTCGAGGTGTCCATGGCCAAAGTGCGCCTGTTCAGGGTTCCGGAGTTGCTCGCCGGCGCCTTCGTCCTGGCGCTGCTCGGAGTCGTGAGCGGGCTGGTCGTCAAGTGAGCACGTCGACCTATGCGAGTGCCCTCGGGCTCGAAGCCGCGACGGTGTTGTTGTGCGCGGTGGTGACGCTGTGGCGCCGGTCCCTGGGCGCGATCGTACGGGCCCTCGCCATCCAGGGCTTGGCCCTGGCCTGTGTCGCCATGGTCATCGGTATCCATCAGCACGACGCCGGGCTCATCGTCGTGGGCCTGCTCGTCTTGGCCGCCAAGGCGGTGGTGGTCCCGATCCTCATCACCCGCGTGGTGCGTAGCGACCCAAGAATGCGCGAGACCGATCCTTTGGTCAATGTGCCCGCGTCGCTCGTGGCTGCCGGTGCGCTCACGTTCCTCGCCTTCGCCGCCAGCCGTTCGGTGACGTCGCTCGTACCCACCACCACCGGACGACTCATCCCCATTGGGCTGGCCGCCATGCTGGTGGGATTCTTCGCGCTCGTGACCCGCCGCAAGGCTGTCTCTCAGATCGTGGGCATCTTGCTCGTGGACAACGGCATTGCGCTGGTGGCATTCCTGGCGACCGCCGGGGTGCCGCTTCTCGTGGAGCTCGGAGCATCACTCGACGTCTTGTTGGCAGTGGTCGTGTTGCGGGTGCTGGCCGCCCAGCTCCGCTCCCGCCTCGGGCCGTTCGACCTGGACCAACTCACCGAGCTGCACGACTGATGGTGGTCATCGTTCTTGCGCTTCCTCTGGCTTGCGGGCTCGTGTGTGGTGTGGCGCCATGGCGGCGCGACCTTGGCTGGCTCGGCACGGCTACTGCTTCAGGGGTGTTTGTGGCCGGAGTCGTGCTGGCCATTGATGTCGTGCACGGCCGCCCGGTGACAGCTCTGGGCGGGATCTTGCGGGTTGATGCGCTGAGCGCCTTCATGGTGATAGTCATCGGGGTCATTGCCGTGCTCGCCACATGGCAGGGTGTGCGCTACCTCGAAGCCGAGATCGCTGCGGGCCGCTGCACGCGCCGCCACGCCTCGCTCTACAGCGTCTTGGTCCAGGCGTTCTTGGCCACGATGCTCTTGGCCGTATTGGCTGCCAACCTGGGCGTGCTGTGGGTGGCCGTGGAGGCCACCACCGTGGTGACAACGTTCCTGGTCGGACATCGCCGAACCCGGTCGTCGCTCGAGGCCTCGTGGAAATACATCGTGATCTGCTCGGTCGGGATCGCCATGGCGTTCCTGGGCACGGTGCTCATCTATTTGGCCGCACTGCATGCCAGTGGGCACGGACCACAATCGCTCGATTGGACGTCGCTCGTGGCGCAGTCGCACCGGCTCGACCCCGGGGTGATGCGTCTGGGCTTTGCGCTTGTCGTGCTCGGCTATGGCACGAAGGTGGGTCTCGTGCCGATGCACAGCTGGCTGCCCGACGCCCACAGCCAGGCACCCGCCCCCGTCTCTGCCCTCATGTCCGGGGTGCTGCTGACGGTCGCCTTTTACGCAATTCTCCGCTTCAAGGTGATCGCCGATGGCGCCCTCGGCTCGGCGTTCCCTCGCACGTTGCTCGTCATCGTCGGCCTGTTATCGCTGCTGGTGGCGGCGTCGCTGTTGCTCACGCAGCGAGACTACAAACGGATGCTCGCTTACCACAGCGTCGAGCACATGGGTCTCATCGCCTTGGGGGCGGCGGCAGGCTCGCCCCTGGCTATTGCCGCGGTGCTCCTCCACGTGCTGGGCCACGGCTTGGCCAAGGGGGTGCTGTTCCTGGCTTCAGGTGAGATCCTTCTGACCGAAGGGACGAGCGAGATCGAGCGCGTACCAGCTCTGCTGAGCCGTCGACCCGTACTCGGTGGAATATTTGCGTTCGGGCTCGTTGCACTCCTCGGCTTTCCGCCCTTCAGCCTCTTCGTGAGCGAGCTCAACATGCTGCGGGCCGAGTTCCAGGTTGGCCTCGGATGGGCTGCGGCCGCCTCCATGGTGTGCATGGTGGTGATCTTTGCGGCCGTCATGTCCCATGGACGTCATCTCCTCCTGGGCCCCAAGGGTGCGACGACTCCGGCGACGACCCCGGCGCTCGTCGCCGTGCCCCTCGTTGGCGGCCTGGTGGGCTGCGCATTCATCGGGGTCTCGGCCTGGCCGCTGCAACCTCTGCTCCATGCCGCCGCCCGGATTGTGGCGCCATGACGAGCGCCACGGACCTGTCGTCGAGCCTCGACCGGCTCGGGAGCTTCCGGGAGTCCGTCGAGATCCCGGTCGACGCGCTGCACGTCAAAGCCGCGGTGCTCCTTCAGCGGGGATTTCGCCTAGCCCTGGTGACAGCGCTCGATGGGCATCGATCGATGTGGGTTACGTACCTCTTCACCTCCGGGCCGCCCGATCGCCGCATCGAGCTGGTAGTGGAAATCGATCGCCGACGACCCGAGATCCCCTCGCTGGCGGCCCTCTCGTTTCCGGCTAGCCGATTTGAGCGAGAGATGCACGACCTCTTCGGCATCGTCCCCGTTGGCCATCCGTTCCTACGTCGGCTGGTGTTGCATCAGCACTGGCCCGAGGGGTGGTATCCAATGCGCCGCGATGCGGGTCCCGTGCCCGCTTTGGTGGACGACGCTCGCTCGTACCCGTTCGTCGAGGTCCAGGGTTCGGGGGTCTACGAGATCCCCGTCGGACCGGTGCATGCGGGACTCATCGAGCCCGGCCACTTCCGGTTCTCGGTGGTCGGCGAGACTATCTTGAAAATGAAGGCGCGTCTGTGGTTCGTCCACAAGGGAATCGAGCGACTCTTCGAGGGCCAGAACACCGACGAAGGTGTGGTCCTGGCCGAGCGTATTTCCGGTGACAGCGCGGTCGGCCATGGACTGGCGTACTGCATGGCCGTAGAGGAAGCCCGTGGGATCGAGGTGAGCTCACGGACGCACGAGCTGCGGTGTCTCGTGCTTGAATTGGAGCGGCTCTACAACCACGTGGCGGACATTGGCGCGCTGTGCAACGACGTCGGCTTCGGTCTCGCGCAGGCTCGGGCGCTGACGTTGCGCGAGCGCCTACTCCGGCTCAACGGATCGGTCACCGGGCACCGCCTCCTTCGTGGCGCCATCACGCCGGGCGAGGTCCACCTCCGAGCATTGCCGAAGGCCACTGACCTGGAGGAGATCGGGGAGCGGTTTCGCGACCTGGTCGAACTGGCGCGGGGCCAGAGCACCGTGGTCGATCGCTTCACTGGGACCGCAGTGCTCAGGGCCGGGGATGCTGACGCGCTGGGCGTACTGGGGGTCGTTGCCCGTGCCTCGGGATCCACTCTCGATGCTCGGGTCGCCCACCCCGTCGGTGAGGTGCCCCTTGCACGGCTTGCTCCGGTGCGGGCTCAGAACGGTGACGTATTGGCACGGTTCGACGTACGCGTGGAAGAAGCAGAGGCGTCTCTGACCATGGTGGCGAACTACTGCATGCGTCCGGGGGAACTTATGTCGACCCATCGCGCATTTGGCGATCGAGGCCTGCCTGCCGGTTCGGGGAACAGGGCAGGGACCGGGATTGTTGAAGGGTGGCGCGGAAGCGTTGTTCACCGTATCGAGGTGGACGAGTCCGGACGGCTAGCGCGAGTCAAGGTCGTCGACCCATCGTTCTTCAATTGGCCGGCGCTCTCGGTGGCGCTGACCGACACGATCGTGCCGGACTTTCCTCTCGCCAACAAGAGCTTCAATCTTTCCTATGCGGGCAACGATCTGTAAGAACAAGGAGCGATAATGGATCTTGAAGATGTCGTCATTCCATTAGTATTCGGGCCGACATTCCAGTGCCTGGACGAGCCAACGACCGAGCGCAACCGGCTCGGAATCGAGAAGACACCGTGACCACCCCGATCTATCAAGTGAAGGCCGAGTTCTTCAAGACGCTCGGTCATCCCGCGAGAATCCGCGTGCTCGAAGTGCTCCGTGAAGGCGAACGGACGGTGGGCGACCTTGCTCCAGCCGTTGGCATCGAGGCCTCACACCTATCCCAACAGCTCGGCGTTCTGCGTCGAGCCAGCCTCGTCCAAACGCGCAAGGAGGGAAACACCGTCTTGTACTCAGTCGGTAACCCGATGATCTTCGAGCTACTCGATGTGGCCCGTCGAATCCTCACCTCCTCGCTTGATGAGACCCGTGCCCTTCTGGCTGAGCTTGAGTCGCCCGAACCGAGCGCTTCACCGAGGACTTCCCGTGGAGCCTGAGTAGGCCGTTCCGGTAAGGGCAAAGGCCCACGATCGGACTGCCCGGGAGACGATGGCACAGACCAAGAGGGCCGCTAGCCATCTGGGTCTTGGAGGGCAAACCAAGTCCGGTACGCAATCATCCCTGCCGGGTGCCGCACCCCCGATGCACCGGAAGGGGTGCCAACGGTGCACCCGATATCGCGCAGTGCCACCCGCCTCCGGCGGGCCTGGGTAGTGTGCCCCTACGGCCAACATGTTGACGTATGGGGTGATGTAGATCCCAACCATGTGGTGCACGTGGTACGGGATTCCGCGGTTCGCGCTCCACAAAAAACGCACGCGCCATTGACAGTCATGGTCAACAGTGGTGTGTTGTCATCAGTCGAAAACGCCGATCATGCTGCATCAATTTGCAAAGGTGCAGGTAGGGGAGTTGGACCGCTTTTGTTTTTTGGTCCTTCCGGGTTCTCCGTGGGTGACTTCGTCGAACTGATGTTCGAAACGATGTCGACCGGCTGAACACTCCACAATGAGCGACGCCGACGCGCATTGAGTGTGGAGCGCGTTTGCCCCCGCCCCGCGATGGCCACAACCTCGCGCCGACGTCAAGGGTCGCTGTGAGCCTCCGCTGACGCTGCGGTTCTCCCTCGGGCTTCGCCCGTCCCCTGACATCGGGCTCGGCCCGTGGCGCAGAGGCTGAGAAGGAAGCGACACTGGGGGTGTCGCTTCGGGGGATAGACCCCCCCGAGCCTGGTTCCAAGGAGGACAGCCGTGCGCGACATCGAGTTCTACGCCCAGGTCCTCGGGCTCGCCGACCCCTGGTTCGTCGAGGACGTCGACCTCTCGGTCGAGAACAAACGGGTCGACATCACCGTCTCGCACCATGAGGGCAGGCTGTGGGCCTGCCCGACGTGCGAGGCCGAGTTGCCCATCTTCGACCATTCCGAGAAACGAGCCTGGCGTCACCTCGACACCGGAGGATTTCCCACCTGGCTCCACGCCCGACCGCCTCGGGTCAAGTGCCCGACCGACGGGGTCCGCCAGGTCCGGCTCCCGTGGGCCGAGCCCCGGAGCCGCTTCACCACGGCCTTCGAGCGCTTCGCCATCGACGTGCTGAAGGAGACCGACATCTCCGGCGCCGCCAACATCTTGAAGATGACCTGGGACGAGTGCTGGGGGATCATGGAGCGGGCCGTGGCCCGGGGAAAGGCGGTCAAGGAGCCCCAGATCCCGGCCCTGATCGGGGTGGACGAGAAAGCGGTCCGCAAGGGTCATTCCTACATGACGCTGGTCTATGACATCGCTGGCGGCACCGTCGAGTACATCGCCGACGATCGCAAACAATCGAGCCTCGACGGCTACTTCAGTGCCTTCAGCCCCGCCCAGCGCGACAGCGTCACGGCCGTGGCCATGGACATGTGGGAGCCGTACATCAACTCGGTCAAAGAGCACCTGACCGACCCCGAGAAGAAGATCGTCTTTGATCGATTTCACGTCATGAAGCACATGGGCGAGGCCGTCGACACCGTGCGCAAGGGCGAGCACCGGGAGCTGCGGGCCGAGGGGATCGACACCTTGAAGGGTTCCAAGTACCTCTGGCTCTACGCCGAGAAGAACCTACCCGACAAGCACAAGAGCAGGTTCCGAGACCTGAAGACGCTCAACCTGCGGACCGGTCGCGCCTGGGCCATCAAGGAGTCGCTGGCTGCTCTGTGGGATTATCACCGACCTGGCTGGGCGATGCTGTTCTACAAGCAGTGGTTCTTCTGGGCGACGCACTCGCGCTTGAAAGCGGTCATCGCCGTCGCCTACATGATCAAGCGGCATCTCTACGGCGTGCTCAACTACTTCTCCGCCGCCCGAATCACCAACGCCGCCGCAGAAGGTCTCAACTCCAAGATCCAGACGATCAAGAAGATGGCCTACGGCTTCCGCAACAAGGAGCACTTCAAGACGGCCATCTTCTTCCACTGCGGCGGGCTACAGCTTTACCCTGGGACCCACGGAATTGCCGGATGACCCTGTTTTTTTTTTTGCCAAGGTGAGGGTCGCGGGTTCGAATCCCGTCGTCCGCTCCAGAGAACGTCCAGGTAGATGGTGATATTGGGGTCGGCGTAGGCCGGAACGTCGCCCATCACTGCTCGCGACTTGCCCATCGCCGGCACTCAAGGTCGAGTGGCGGCAGCCCGATGCGAGGGGCGTGACAGGATCGATCCGTCAACGTGGCGTGAATTCTTGGGAGCTTCGTGTTTATCGGGGTACTGATCCCACCACGGGACGCCGCCGGTGGGCGACGCGCACGGTGCGGGGAGCAGGACCGAGGCTCAGCGGGAGCTTGTCGACTTAGCCCGGGTGGCGAACGTGGCTCCGGTGGTTGGAGCTCGCACCACGATGACCGAGCTGATGGAACGCTGGTATGGCGTCAGCTACGTCAATTGGGCCCCCACGACTGCCCGAAGCGTACGCTCGATTATTGACCGGCAGTTGGCGCCCGGGATCGGGCGGGTGCTGGTACGAGAGCTCACCGCGGTGACGATTGATGAGTTGTACTCTCGGCTCCGCGTCAGTGGTCGGTCCGACGGGAAGGCGCTCTCGGCGGGTGCGGTCCGCCGAGTCCATGCTGTATTGCATCGAGCCCTGGCTCAGGCCGTGCGCTGGGAGTGGATCTGGGCTAACCCGGCTGCCTTGGTCTCCCCACCTCGGAGCGAACCGGTGGAGATGCGGCCGCCTACGCCTGCTGATGTGGCTGTTCTCCTTGTCAACACGGCCGAAACGGATCCTCTATTGCATCTGTTCGTGGTCCTGGCGGCGACCACAGGTGCCCGAAGGGGTCAGCTCCTGGCATTGCGGTGGACGGACATCGACTTCGAAACGGCGAGCATCTCGTTCCAGCGGGCCCTGGTCGAAGGGCCGAGCGGGCCAGTGCTGGTTCCGACCAAGACCCGGCGGTCGCATCGCGTGGCGCTCGACCCTGGCACCGCAGTCCTGCTTTCGGCCTGGTTCGACGGCATCCCTCACGCTCAGGCTGAAGTTCGTGACTGGTTCATCTTCTGCTACGACGAGATGGGAACGCGGCCCTGGAAGCCGAACTATGTGACCAAGCGTTTCATCCGGTCCAGGAAGGCCGCAGGCCTGGGTCACTTCCGACTTCACGACCTGCGGCACTTCATGGCCACTCAGATGCTCGACGTCGGGGTAGCTGTGCCGATTGTGGCCGCCCGCCTCGCCCATGCTCGTGCGTCGACAACTCTCAACGTGTACGCCCACGCGGTACCTGGTGGCGACAGACATGCGGCGCAGCAGTTGTCCCAACGACTCACCGAGGCCATGTCAGCCTCGTCCGTGAAGCTCAAAGCATATTCGGGTTAGTCGGGAAATGGGAGCGGCTCGACGAACCTCGTCGCGCGTTCAACCCCCGGCGAGATGCGGTACGGATTCCGTGCTGGAGCATCATCGTGCGCACTGAACTGGAGCAGAGGCAGGTCATCTCCCCGTACTTCCCGAGGCCGCTGTTGCACCGACGAATCCGAAGCGACTCGAATGTGTGGTGGACCACGGGTTGAGGAGCGGGGAGACCCACGTCCCAACAGCTCGCGGAAGTATTCTGGCTGGTCAGGCGGCCACCGGGACGTGCTATCCCCACAGGTGGAGACACCAGGATCCCACCTGTCTTCATAGGATTTCGACTCCGCCACTCGCGTATGCTCAGGCCACGTGAGCACGACAGACCTACCCGCAGAAGGCGTCACCTCCGGAGCGACGCCGGTGCCGTCCGAGTACTCGGCTCTCGTCCAACAGCTGGTTGCGCTTCCGGCCATGTCCGAGCAGCGCTGGCACATGGTGGAGGCAGCCATCGGAGTGTGGCGGCGCCCGGGATTCGACACATTTGCCAGTGTGTCGAATCTGCCCTTCGAACCATTCGAGCATCAGCTCCACGCGGCAGCGGCAGTTCTGCAGAGAATGTCCGGCAGGGCGATCCTTGCCGATGAAGTCGGACTCGGAAAGACGATTGAAGCCGGCATCGTCCTTTCGGAGTTGCGACTGCGAGGTCTCGCCCGACGCGTGCTCGTTCTTGCCCCGACCGGTCTAGTGGCCCAGTGGGGGGAGGAGTTCGAACGGAAGTTCGCCATCCCGACCGTGGTGGCCACCAGCGAGAAGTGGACGCCCGCCGAAATGGCCTCGACGAGCATCGAGGACCCTGTGGTCCTGGCATCACTGGCCACCGCCAGGCGCCTACCCTTGCGCGATCTATTGACCGAAGTGGAATGGGACCTCGTGGTCGTCGACGAGGCTCATCGGGTCCGAAACCCGCGGACGGCGTCGTCCAAGTTGGTGCGAGCCCTGCGGGTCCGATTCATGCTCCTATTGACGGCCACCCCCGTCGAGAATCGCATCGACGATCTTTATCACTTGGTGTCGCTGGTCCGACCGGGACATCTGGGCACCATCAGCGACTTTCGCCGCCGCCACGGCGCTCCATCCGATCGTCGGGGAGAGGTGGAACACCCGGCGGCAGAAGGTGCACCCAGCGTTGCTGCCTTGGGCGAGCTCCGTCGCAGCATGCGCGATGTGATGGTACGGCATCGCCGGAGCGAGGTCACCTTGATGTTGCCAAGAAGGTTGGCTGAGACCCTCTCGGTCCAGC
>Ga0307372_10014497_pt1 | contig 10074 bp, 8 predicted proteins | sample OX1MG_FD_202533 | JGI IMG/M metagenome (GOLD analysis project Ga0307372, IMG submission 202533) | Soil microbial communities from Risofladan, Vaasa, Finland - OX-1 | ecosystem: Environmental > Terrestrial > Soil > Coastal area > Acid sulfate soil | place: Finland: Risofladan, Vaasa | collected... | reverse complement strand
CACGCTGCTCCGCGCCGAGTGTGAGTGGAACTAAGGGACGACCCGTTGCCATCGGACTTACTCCTCACTTTATCCGATGACACTACCCGTCTTAGTTATTCAGTTTACTTTAGACTCGGGACACTAGCGTCTGCGGCCGGAAACACAGGCGTGCCCGGCAAGAAAAAATCGTAGCGGCCAATCCGCCGCCTTGCTGATTCCAATGCGCGGCGTCGCGCGGATTTCTCCACATTGAAAATCATCTTCCATCAAACCCAACCGGCCATCGGCGTTGGTTAAGTCCAGCCCGTTATCTGCCGCGCGGGTAATGCCCAAGGCCTGGCACAGCTTACCCGGCCCCGATGTCAGCTGATCTATAGCCGCCGACACGCTCAGTCCGCGATTGCGCCGCATCTGCGGTAAGCCCTGCAGTGGCTCCAGCGCGCGCAACAACACGCAGCCCGGAACACCCTCCCGCAGACAACTCACGTTGATGCAAGCGTGCAGCCCATAAATGTTGTAGACGTAGGCATGACCCGGAGGGCCGTAGAGCACCGCATTGCGCACGGTGCGTCCGCTGGCTGCATGCGCGGCCGCGTCATGTTCCCCGAGATACGCTTCGGTCTCGACGATGCGCCCCGCGAGTAGGCCGCCTCTGCCGCGGCGGACAAGAATCTTCCCTAACAGCAAGCGAGCAACCTGCTCCGGCGGCGCGTCGAAAAAACTTCGCGGCAGCTGTCGCCACGTCGCCGGATCTAAAGCCGGCCCAGCGTGTTCAACTTCAGGCGCCGGCTTTGGCATATTCGCGGAGTGCTTCCAGGACCTCTTCTGCATGGCCCTCGGGCTTGACCTTGGGAAAAATCTTCAGCAGGCGCTGATCCGGGCCAATCAGAAACGTGGTGCGCTCGATGCCGAAGACTTTCTTGCCATACATATTCTTCTCGCGCATTACATCGAACTGATTGCATACCTTCTCATCGACATCGGCGAGAAGCGTGTACGGAAGGTTGTATTTTTCCTGGAATTTCTTCTGCGCCTTCGGCGTGTCGCGAGAGATGCCGAGCACCACCGCGCCCGCTTTCTGCAGCTTGCTGAATGCGTCGCGAAAGCCACAAGCCTCAATCGTGCAGCCTGGAGTATCCGCGCGCGGATAGAAAAACAACACTACCGGCTTGCCTGCGAAATCGGTCAGCTGCACCGTTTCCTCATCCTGGTTTTGCAAGCGGAAATTCGCGACCTTGTCATTCACCTTCATCGCACACCCCTCAACTTCAAGTTTGCAGCCCTAACTTTTCAGCGGCGATAATTTTTGCAGCCATGCGCGAAATTCGTCGCCCAGGTCTTCCCTCTTGAGCGCAAATTCCACGGTGGCTTTCAAGAATCCCAGCTTGTCGCCGGCATCGTAGCGTGTGCCTTCAAAGCTGTAGCCATAGACCTTTTCATGCTCCAGCAATCCGCGAATGCCGTCGGTTAGCTGCAGTTCTCCGCCCGCACCCAGCGGCGTCGTTTCCAGCAAGTCAAAAATTCGCGGCGTCAAAATGTAGCGCCCAATGATGGCGTTTTTTGAAGGCGCATCTTTCAACTTCGGCTTCTCCACCAGCGCCTTCACTTCCATCACCCGCGAATTCTTCGATGTCGGCGTGGCGTCGATCACGCCGTAGGAAGAGATGGCCGGCCCCTCGACAACCTGGGTGGCGAGAATACTGGACTGCACCTCGTCAAATACAGAAACCATTTGCTGCAGGCAGGGCGGCGTGGCATCAATCACGTCGTCAGGCAGAATCACGGCAAAGGGTTCGTCGCCGACCAGATCTCGCGCCATCAACACGGCGTGGCCCAGGCCCATCGCCTCCTTTTGGCGAATGTAGGCGACTCGTCCAAGATTTGAGATCTGGCGCACCAGCGCCAGCAGATCTTGCTTGCCGCGCGACTCCAGCTGATGCTCCAGCTCGACGCTGATATCGAAATGATCTTCAATGACGGTCTTGCCGCGCCCCGTAACAATGATGATCTGGTCGCATCCGGCGGCAATCGCTTCCTCCACACCATATTGAATGATGGGCTTATCGACGACCGGCAACATCTCTTTGGGAATGGCTTTGGTAGCGGGCAAAAAACGTGTGCCCAATCCCGCTGCGGGAAAAACTGCTTTGCGGATTCTGACTTTTGACATGTTGACTTGCTTTCTCCAGGTATCTGCGATGGCGCGGGAGCATCATTTGCAAACCTGCAATCGTATCCAGTATCGCAGTATATGCATTACGGCTGCCCTTGGCGTTTTATTTGTTTCGACTATGAGATGAGCGTCTTCAGTCCCTTGTTGTCTGCACAGAAAACGCTACAGAACCGGCGATGAGTTTCCCAGCATGGCGCGCCGGACAATGGGCAGAGGCACGCCTCCCTGGCGCAGAAACTCATTGTGAAACTTCTCCAGTGAAAACGCCGCACCCTCTTTCCGCTGCACATCGGCTCGCAGTTTCAGGATCATCAGTTTGCCCAGGGTGTAATACAAGTAGGTGGGATCACCCGCGCCGCGTTTGGCTTCCACCAGGCCCGTCGCACGCGTCTGGTAGCCTTCTTTCTGGAAAAAATCCACGGCCTGATCGATCGTCATCCCCTGGGTGTGCATTTTGATGCCGACGATAAATCTGGCATCGCGCAGCAGCGCATCGCTCAACTGACCCAGCCGAATCAACTTCGCTTCGCGCGCATCTTGTGCGCCCCAACCCGGCTGGCCGTATCCTTCGTCCAGCATCATCTGTTCGCAATAGTGCGCCCAGCCTTCCACGTTGCTGTTGGAGTAAAGCATTTTCCGCACCCGCGAATGGATCTGAGGCATAAACAAAAATTGCACGTAATGGCCGGGGTACGCCTCATGCACGGAGGTGCTGACAATCGTCCCAATGTTGAAGGCAGCCATGCTTTCGGCGCGCTCCTGCGGGCTTTCATCCGCTCCCGGTACGGTGACGTTGAAATAGGCTTTGTGGGAGCCAGTCTCATACGCACCCGGGGAATCCATCGACGCGAACGTGGTTGCGCGCATGAATGGCGGTGTATCCTCCAGTGTCGGCTGCACGTCGGAAGGAATGCTGACGATTTGCTTCTCGCGGATGAACTGGATCAGATTGTTGAACGTGTTCTGAAATTTGCCGAGCAGCTGATCGGGAGATGGGTGGTCCGCCTGCAACTCAGCCAGCACCTGCATGGGAGTTTTACTGGGATCGAGCTCGTGCGCAACCTGGCGAAACTGCTCCTGATTCTTGTGCAGATCGGCGTAAGCAATCGTCAGCAGTCGATCCAGCGGGATATCGACCATTTCGTCGTCGCGCAATTTGGCGCTGAAGGTCGCGGCACCAATACGAAAATCTCCGTTAGACTTCGGCAGCACGTCCGTCTTGACCCACTGTTGGTAGCTGGTCAGCGCCTGGATGACAGCCGCGTTCGACGCGTGAAACTCATCCAGCAGCCTGGGATCTTTCACGCTGGCAAATGCGGCGGGAATATCGTGTTGAAAAAAGCCGATGATTCCAGGTAGCTGCTCCAACGAGATCTCGGTGAAGATTTTCGGCGGATTGTCCAGGTTGGCACGCGCAGCTTCGAGCGCCGCCGGCATCTGTTTCTCGCGCGAAATTAAGGCCGCCAGCCGCACATCCGCGGGTGCATAATTCCGCTCGATAATGGTGAAAGCGCTGTTGGTGATGCCGCTGGAATAAAAATCGGGGTCCTTCTGCCACGGTCGTATCGTTTCCAGTGTCAGCAATTGGCTGCGAATTGTACCCAGCAGAAATTCTCGGTCGCCCTCGTCAGACTGGTCCAGCTTGGCCGACGGAAACTCCGCCACTTTCTTCTCATACGTCCGCAGCGCCGTTGCTTCCTCGTCCAAACTGGCGCGCGAGTAATTTTCCAACTTGCCATCGTATTGGTGCAGGCCCGCGCTGGTACCGTCGGTTGGATTGAAGGGCAGGTATACGGTGTCAAAGTACGCATCGACGAGTTGCGTCCATTCAGAGTTTTCTTGCTGGCTTGTGGGAGTCATGGTGGAGTTGGCGCCTAGAAAAGTTGTGCTGATCAGAACGACACTGGCAACCGAAAGCCAGCGGGAAGTACAGAATTTCATGATGATTTCCTTTACAGACTGGACGAAAACGGAAGTATATCGGATGTCCGACCGATCGACGATTCAAGGCCCGCTTTGACAGAAGCGTTTTGCGGTCAGAGACTGATCATGCAACTGGCGTATTGCCACGTAGCTACGTTCAGGAGGAACTCCCAATGAAAATTCTCGCAAGTGTGTTGACCATCGCTGCCAGCGTGGCCCTGTTGCCCGCCGGTCTGGCACAAATGTCCTCTGGCACTGCAAAGAAACCCATGCTCAGTCCGCCCGCCAAGGCCAGCGTGGAGTTGGCCGGCAAACAAGTCATGATCGATTACAACACCCCGTCCATGCGTGGACGCAAAATCTTCGGCGGCTTGGTGCCTTACGACCAGGTGTGGCGCACCGGCGCGAATCCAGCGACAACCTTGAAGACCGCGACCAACCTGAAAATCGGAACGGCCACAGTCCCGGCGGGCACCTACACTTTGTATACCTTGCCGTCCGAGACCACCTGGAAGTTGATCATCAACAAGCAGACCGGACAATGGGGTACCGTTTACAACCAGTCGCAAGACCTGGCGCGGGTCGATATGCAAAAGAACACACTTCCCCAGCCACAGGAGAAGATGAGCATCAGCTTCGAGAACACGCAAGGCAACCAAACGCAGCTGCATGTTCGATGGGACACGACCGATGTCTGGGTGCCTGTCGTCGCGCAGTAACTAGCGGACAGGCTGGCTGCCGAGTTCTTTTGCCGAAGAGTTCACAATCTGCGGAGTTGCGAGGGCTTCAATCAGCCTTCGCAATTCCGCCAGCACCTCGGCCGGCACGGTCGCTTTGACAGGAAAGCGCAACACCCCCTGCGGAGTGAATTGAGCGCCGCGCTTGGCATTGCGAGCCACCAGCTGCATCAATTTTTCCGGATCGATGTTGGCGGTTTCAGTAAATCGAACACTCACCATCTGACCCTTGCGGTCCATCTGCGCCACACCTGTTTGCTCGCAAAGCAATCTCAGGCGACCGGCGGTCATCAGTAGTTGCACCGGTTCCGGCATGGCGCCGTAGCGGTCCTGCATCTCTGCCAAAATGTCTTCAATGGCGCTTTCATCGTCCGCGCTGGCAATGCGCTTATACATCCGAAGCCGCTGATTTTCCTCTTCAATGTAGTTCGCGTCGATGCGCAGCGAGATGCCGAGATTCAGCTGCACGGATGGCCGCTCGACCTGGTCCTCGCCCTTCAACTCGCGTACCGCCTGCTCCAGCATCGTCGTGTACAACTCAAAGCCGACGGCTTCGATATGTCCGCTCTGCTCGCCGCCCAGCATATTTCCGGCGCCGCGCAATTCCAGATCCAGTGCCGCGATTTTGAAGCCCGCGCCAAGATCGGAAAACTCCTTCAACGCCGCCAGCCTCCGCCGCGCAATGTCGGTCAGTTCCCGGTCCGGAGGAATCATCAGATACGAATAAGCCCGGCGATTGGAGCGACCCACACGGCCGCGCAATTGATAGAGTTCTGAAAGTCCATGACGGTCGGCCCGGTTGATCAGGATGGTATTTGCCAGTGGAATATCGAGACCATTTTCGATAATCGTGGTCGCCACCAGCACATCGTATTCGTGATGCATAAACGCCAGCATCACCCGCTCCAGGTCCGCTTCTCCCATCTGTCCGTGGCCCACACCCACGCGTGCTTGCGGCACCAGTTCCTGCAACCGCGCGGCAATCTCGTAGATATTCTCCACGCGGTTATGGACAAAATAAATTTGCCCTCCGCGCTCCAATTCCACTTCAATCGCAGAACGAATCAGCTTCTCGTCGTACTTCGCCACCACGGTCTGGATGGCCATGCGATCCTTTGGCGGCGTCTCAATCACACTCATGTCGCGCAATCCGACCAGGGACATGTGCAGCGTGCGCGGAATCGGCGTGGCGGACATGGCCAGCACATCGATCTCGCGCCGCATCTGCTTCAGCCGCTCCTTATGGCGAACGCCAAAGCGCTGCTCTTCATCCACGACCAGCAGTCCCAGGTCCTGAAACTTCAAGTCCTTTGACAGAAGCCGATGCGTGCCGATCAGGATGTCGACCTTGCCCTGCTCCACCTTCTCCAGAATTGCCTTCTGCTCCTTCGGTGAGCGAAAGCGCGAGATCATTTCGATGTGTACCGGGAACGCCGCGAAGCGCCGCTTAAACGTCTCGAAATGCTGAAAGCAAAGCACCGTCGTCGGCGTCAGCACCGCGACTTGTTTGCTGTCCTGCACCGCCTTGAAGGCCGCGCGCATCGCCACTTCCGTCTTTCCATAGCCGACATCGCCGACCAGCAGACGATCCATCGGCATCGTCGATTCCATGTCGCGCTTGATGTCGGCGATCGACGTAATCTGATCGTCGGTCTCGTTGAAGTCGAAGGCATCTTCAAACTCGCGTTGAAATTGATTGTCGGCAGAGAAGGCGTTCCCCTGCGCAGCCTTGCGCACGGCGTACAGCTTCAGCAGTTCGTCCGCCATGTCCGCCATGGCTTTTTTCACGCGCGCTTTCGTGCGTGTCCACTGCGCGCTACCCAGGCGATGCAGCACGGGAGCAGGCCCGGTATCCGTCGAGCGATATTTCTGGATCAGATCGAGACGCGTCAGCGGAACATACAATCGCGCGGCTTCGGCAAATTCCAGGATCATGAACTCGACATGCATGCCATCCTGCGAAATTTCCTTCAAGCCAAGATAACGAGCGATGCCATGATCGACGTGAACTACATAATCGCCAATCGTCAGATCACGAAAATCAGAGATAAATGCAGCCGTATTCGATTTCGATTTGCGTACCACCGGTCGTGCCGTGACATCCGCTTCGTCGGACAGATCGTTCGCCCCAAAGACTACGAGCCGCGCTTCTTCCAGCACCACCCCGTTTGAAATCTCCGTCCGAACAATGACAGGAGCGCGCATATCGCCGCGCAGGTAGCTGGTCTCGTCGTACATGGTCTCGCTGCCGGTGTGTGTGCTGCGACTGCCGATGCGATAGGAAATTCCATACTCCTGCAGAATGCTGGCCAGCCGCTCCACTTCGCCCTGGTTCGCCGCAGCCAGCACGGTGCGTGTCTCCTGCGCCGCCAAAGCCTGCAACTGCTCCACCAGCGCAGGGATTGCCCCGTGAAGTCGCAGCGTGGGCCGCGTCGGAATTTCAATCTCACCCAGCGAAGTGGTGTCGGTATCGAGTACGTCGACCGTTCCCAACTGATCCAGGTCGAGCCCCGGCGCATCCGCCACGCGCGTCTGCCACTCCCATGGAGTCAGGTACAAATCTGCGGGAGGAAACAGAGTGTCGATGCCACTGCGCTCGTGGCGCTGCTCCACCTTGTTCCACCACCGCTCCAACTGGTTTTGCACCATGCCGGGCTCTTCCACAAAAATGCGGGACTTTGGAATCAGATCGAACACCGTCTGGTGCTGCCCCGAGGCTGCGACGGCAAAAAATTCCCATCCCGGAAAAACATTTGTCCCTTCCGCCTCGATGGCTTCATGCAGCGCATCATTCTCGCCTTCCAGACGCCGTCCGCTCAGCCGCGTATGCACTCGCGACAGCAACGCATTCGTCATCGGCGTTTCAGTCAATGGCAGCAGGATCGCTTCGTCCACCGGAGCGGACGAGCGCTGAGTTTCAGGGTCGAATTTTCGCATCGACTCAATTTCATCGCCCAGAAATTCGATGCGCAGCGGTGCGTCCATCTCCGGCGGATAAATATCCAGGATGCCTCCGCGCAGCGCGTATTGCCCGCGCATTTCCACCATGTCGACAGGCTGAAACCCAACGCTGGCCAGGTGTGCCACCAGGGTTTCCGGATCAGATTCCTCCCCACGCCGCAGCGTGCAGGCCAGGTTGGCGTAGTGCTCGGCTGCAAAGACGCGATAACAGGCCGACTCGACCGGCAGAATGATGATTCGCGCTGCGCCCTGTGCAATCTTCCACAGCGTCACCGCTCGCTGTTCCTGTATATCCGGATGCGGAGAAAGATTTTCAAACGGCAACACGTCATGCGCCGGCAAACGCACCACAGCGCTTCGATCCAGTTCCCCCGTCAAATCGCAGGCCGCCTGCACCGTCAGTTGCAAGGCCTCCGCAGCCCGATTGTCGGCGACCACGACGAAAACCGGCACCTTCGAGATGCGAGCCAGCAGCGGCAGATACAGCGCGCGCGCAGTCGCCGTCAGTCCGGAGACGCGACGTCGCCCCACGCCGCTGACCAGCGATGGCCGCACGCGATCGATGCCAGGAGACTTGTCGAGGTCCGCGAAAAATTCCCGGACAAAAGGAAGGATCATGAGCTACGCCTGAAACGCGATTCGGTTATTGCAACTTCCGCTAGCGAATTTCCAGAATGTTGGTTTCTTTCGACGCATGCTCCTGCGCCCGTTCAGCAAGCTGGCGCGCGATCTTGTAAAACGGAGCCGCCTGTTCTGAAAGATCTCCGGCTAGCGAAATCGGCAATCCGCGATCGCCGCCATGTCGAATCTCCGGATCGAGCGCAACCGAGCCGAGAAACGGAATCTGGTATTCCCGTGCGGTTCTCTCGACGCCACCCTTGGAAAAAATATCGATTTCATGATGGCAATGCGGACACGTGAAGAAGCTCATATTTTCCACGATGCCGAGCACGTCGACATTCACCTGGCGAAACATTTCGATCGCCTTGCGGCCATCCTGCAGGGCCACGTCCGAGGGAGTGGAAATAATCACAGCGCCTGTCAGCGGAACTGTCTGCACCAGCGAAATCACCACATCTCCCGTGCCCGGCGGCAGATCGACGATCAGGTAATCCAGCTCGCCCCATTGCACCTGCTGCAGAAACTGGCGGATGATCTGGTGCAGCATCGGCCCCCGCATCACCATCGGCTTGTCGCCCGGGGAGATGGAGCCGACGGAGATCAGCTTCACTCCATGGGCCTGCAGCGGTTCAATGCGATTGCCTTCGAGCACCCGCGGCTGCTCCCGGCTTCCCATCATCAGCGGCACGTTTGGTCCGTACACATCCGCGTCCAGCAGGCCGACGCGATTTCCCAGCTTGGCCAGCGAAATTGCAAGATTGACCGCTACTGTGGTTTTGCCTACCCCACCTTTTCCCGACCCGACCGCTACGATATGCCGAATCCCCGGCAGCGGTTGCGGTCCTTGTGAACCTTGTCCCATGTGTCCCATTTTTCCGACTCCTTACTCAACTTGTATGGCGGTGCTGGTGCAGGTGCAAGTTATCGCCAGAATATTTTTGCGTACAGAATGCCGCGCAATGTTGCGTCTCGCAAAGCTCTGACTAGGCAGACGTATCCGCAGTCTCCCGCGCCACCCTGTTCTGCCGCTTCCGTTCTTTCTCCTGCTCGCGCCGTTCGCGTCGACGCCCCGCATCGTCAAACCGTCTCGCTTCCTCCGCTCCTTCCGTGGTCAACGGCGGAACGGCAACTCGTCGCCCATTCGCATCGATCGCCACAAAGGTCAGATACGCGGAGGCAATATGGTGACGCGAACCTGCAATCGCATTTTCCACCCATGCCTTTACTCCCACTTCCATTGAGGTTTTGAACGCGCGATTCACCGATGCCTTCAGAATCACCAGGTCACCCACATGCACGGGCGCGATAAAATCGATGTGCTCCATCGAGGCGGTAACGACATGGGCGCGCGCATGACGAAATGCCGCCATGGCTGCCACCAGGTCGATGAAATGCATCAGCCGCCCTCCCAGCAAATGACTCAAGGGATTGGTATCATTCGGCAATACCAGTTCTGTCATTTCCGATTGCGACTCGGACACGGAACGTGGCTGAAGCGAAGATGTTGCGAACTCTTGCATGGGCAATACTCCTGGTTTCGCCGTGGTGTGGGCCTCGGGTGTAGATTGCGTAGGACTGCTGTGTGCAGGACGCCAACGCAAAGGGAACTTTTATTTTACGCTGCGAAAGTTCCTGTCGCTGGGTGGCTTGAGATGTGTCCCATGACGCCGTAAGGTG
>Ga0307372_10014495_pt1 | contig 10074 bp, 6 predicted proteins | sample OX1MG_FD_202533 | JGI IMG/M metagenome (GOLD analysis project Ga0307372, IMG submission 202533) | Soil microbial communities from Risofladan, Vaasa, Finland - OX-1 | ecosystem: Environmental > Terrestrial > Soil > Coastal area > Acid sulfate soil | place: Finland: Risofladan, Vaasa | collected... | reverse complement strand
TGGCGGCCCTCGCCGCTTTTGAACTCCAGCGGCAGGATACCCATCCCGACCAGGTTGGAGCGGTGGATCCGCTCGAAGCTCTCGGCGATCACCGCCCGGATCCCGAGCAGCAGGGGGCCCTTGGCGGCCCAGTCGCGGGAGGAGCCGGAGCCGTACTCCTTGCCGGCCAGCACGATCAGGGGGGTCCCGTCCGCCTGGTAGCGCTTGGAGGCGTCGAAGATCGTCATCTCCTCGCCGTCCGGCTGGTGGGTGGTCCAGTACCCCTCCTTGCCGCCCGCCAGCTCGTTGCGGAGCCGGATGTTGGCGAAGGTGCCGCGGACCATCACCTGGTGGTTGCCACGGCGCGCTCCGTAGCTGTTGAAGTCCAGTTTTTCGACGCCGTGCTCGACCAGGTACTGGCCGGCCGGCGAGCTGGCCGGGATCGAGCCGGCGGGAGAGATGTGGTCGGTCGTGACCGAGTCGGCCACCATCACCAGGCAGCGCGCGCCGACCACGTCGGCGAGAGCGGCGGGCTCGGCGCCGAAGTCCTGGAAGTAGGGGGGCTCTTGGACGTAGGTCGAATCAAAGTCCCAGTCGAAGCTGGCACCCGTCGGCGCGTCCATCTTCTTCCAGTTCTCGTCGCCGTCGAAGATGCGCGCGTATTCGCGCGTGTACATGTCCTGCTGGACCGCCTCGCCGACCGTGCTGGCGACCAGTTCGGGTGAGGGCCAGATCTCGCTCAGCATCACCGGTTTGCCCTCGCGGTCGGTGCCCAGCGCCTCTTTGGTGAGGTCTTTGCGGAGCGTCCCGGCCAGCGCGTAGGCGACCACCAGCGGCGGCGAGCCGAGGTAGCTGGCCTTCACCAGCGGGTGGATCCGGGCCTCGAAGTTGCGGTTGCCCGAGAGGACCGCGGCCACGCTCAGGTTGCCGTCGGCGACCGCCTTCTCGATCTCGGGAGTCGCCAGCGGGCCGGAGTTGCCGATGCAGGTGGTGCAGCCGTAGCCGACCAGGTAGAAGCCGAGCTTTTCCAGCGGCTCCATCAGGCCGGCGTGTTTCAGGTAGTCGGTCACCACCCGAGACCCGGGCGCCAGGGAGGTCTTGACGTGGGGTTGAACCTCGAGCCCGCGCTCCACTGCGGCCTTGGCCAGGAGCCCGGCGGCGATCATGACCGAGGGGTTGGAGGTGTTGGTGCAGGAGGTGATGGCGGCGATCACGACCGAGCCGTCGGCGACCTCGGCGGCCGGGCGGGCGGCGACGGCGACCGCGGCGCCGCTCTCCTGGTGGCTCTCCTCGCTGCCGGAGCCCTCGTCGTCCATCCGCCGGGCGCCATCGCCCGGGTCGCCGGGAGGCGTTCCGAAGACGTCGCAGAAGGACTGCCAGACCCGCGGCAGCGGCTGGCGATCCTGCGGCCGGCGCGGCCCCGCCAGGGACGGCTCGACCGTCGCCAGGTCGAGCTCCAAGACCTCGCTGAAGGTCGGCGTCGGGGAGTCGTCGGTGCGGAAGAGGCCCTGCTCGCGGCAGTAGGCCTCGACCAGGGCCAGGTGCTCGGGCTCGCGGCCGGTGAGCTCCAGGTAGCGGAGCGTCTGAGCGTCGACCGGGAAGAGCGCCGAGGTGGCGCCGTACTCGGGGCACATGTTGCTGAGGGTCGCCCGGTCGGGGACCGAGAGGCTCGAGAGCCCGCTGCCACAGAACTCCACGAACTTGTTGACGACGCCGTGCCCGCGGAGCATCTCGGTGACCGTGAGCACGAGGTCGGTCGCCGTCGCGCCCGGCCGCAAGGAGCCGTGGAACTTGACGCCCACCACGACCGGCGTCGAAAGGAACATCGGCTGGCCGAGCAGGGCGGCCTCCGCCTCGATTCCGCCGACGCCCCAGCCCAGCACGCCGAGCCCGTTGACCATCGTCGTGTGGGAGTCGGTGCCGACCAGGGTGTCGGGGATCAGGAGCCGCTTGCCGTCCTCCTCCCGCACCTGGACGACGCGGGCCAGGTACTCGAGGTTCACCTGGTGGCAGATGCCCATGCCCGGCGGCACCACGCTGAAGCTGTTGAAGGCCTGCTGGGCCCAGCGGAGCAGGGCGTAGCGCTCGTGGTTGCGCTCGTACTCGCGGACGATGTTGCTGTCGTAGGCGCGCAGCGACCCGAAGGCGTCGACCTGGACCGAATGATCGATGACGAGGTCGGCGGGGACCAGCGGGTCGACCCTGCCGGCGTCCTTGCCCGCGCGCTCCATCGCCGAGCGCATGGCGGCGAGGTCGACCACCGCGGGAACCCCGGTGAAGTCCTGGAGCAGCACCCGGGCCGGCGTGAAGGGAAGCTCGGTTTCGGCCGCCGACCTGGCCGGCCAGCGGGCGAGCGCGGCGACGTCGGCTTCGCTGACGCGGCCCTGGGCGGCGGCCCGCAGCATGCCCTCGAGCAGCACCTTGACGGTCATCGGAAGCTTTTCGAGGTCGGCGTCGGAACGGCTGTCGAGGCGGTAGACGAGGCTGTCGTCGAAACCGGGAAGGGCCGCCCTGCCGTATTCCTCGCTCATGCCCAAAGAATAGAGCGGTAGCATCTCGGGGATGCCCGGGGCCCCTCCCCTCGAAGGAATCCGCGTGCTCGAGGTGGCGAACTTCATGGCCGGCCCCTACTGCGCCATGCAGCTCGCAGACCTCGGCGCCGACGTGGTCAAGATCGAGAACCCGGCCGGCGGCGACAACGTCCGGCTGACGGCTCCCTTCCTGGAGGGCGAGTCGTCCAACTTCATCCGGCTCAACCGCAACAAGCGCTCGCTGGCACTCGACTTAAAGCTCCCCGAGGGCGCGGCCATCTTCCGGCGCCTGGCCGTGCGGGCCGACGTGGTGGTCGAAAACCTCCGGCCGGGCGCGATGGCCAAGCTCGGGCTCGACTACCCGCGACTTCGCGAGTCGAATCCGGGCCTGGTCTACGTGGCGGCCTCCGGCTGGGGCCAGAGCGGGCCCTATTCGCACCTGGCGGGCCTCGACATCATGGCCCAGGGCATGAGCGGCCTGATGTCGATCACCGGCGAGCCCGGAGGCGACCCGGTCAAGGTGGGGGTTCCGGTCTGTGACCTGGTCTGCGGGCTCTACGGCGCGCTGGCGGCGGTCTCGGCGCTGCGCGCTCGGGAGCGGGACGGCCAGGGCCAGTTCATCGACGTCAACCTCTTCGAGTCGGGCGTCTCGCTGGCGGTGTGGGAGGCAGGTCGCTACTTCGGCAGCGGCGAGGTCCCGGGGCCATTGGGCTCGGCTCACCAGTCGACGGCCCCCTACCAGGCGTTCCGGGCCAGCGACGGCTACTTCACCGCCGGGGTGCCGTCGCCGGTCCTCTGGACTGCATTCCTGCGCGTCATCGGGCTGCCCGACCTGGAGTCCGATCCGCGCTTTGCGACCAACGCCGACCGGCACCTCAACCGGGCCGAGCTCGCCGCCCTGATCGAGGCCGTCACGGCCGGCCACGACCGCGCCCACTGGATCGCCGCCTTCCAGGCCGCCGGCGTGCCCTGCGGCGCCATCCAGACCTACGACCAGGTGTTCAGCGATCCCCAGCTGACGGCGCGCGGATTCTTTTGGGACGCGCCGCACCAGACCCTGGGCCTTATGCGCCAGCTCGGCTCGGCGATGGGGCTGACCAGTACCCCGACCCGCCGCGAGAGAGCCGGGCCGCGGCTCGGCCAGCACTCGGCCGAGGTGCTCGCCGAGTTCGACTACACGCCGGCCCAGATCGAGGAGCTGAGAGATCGCGCGGTCACGGCCTGAGTGGCTGCTGATCGACGGGTCGTCGCTGATCTTCCGCTCGTTCTTCGGCAACAAGGCCGACCAGCGGACGCCCGACGGGCGCTCTGTCAACGCCGTCCGGGGCACCCTCGACTCCCTCGCCCGGCTGGTGGAGAACCGGCGGCCGCGCTCGCTGGCGATCGCCACCGACGAGGACTGGCGGCCGGCCTTCCGGGTTGACGCGCTGCCGTCCTACAAGTCGCACCGCGTCGCCGAGCCGGTGCCGCCGGGCCTCATCGGGCAGCTGCCGATGATCGAGGCGGTCCTTCGAGCGATCGGGCTCAACGTCGTCGGCAAGCCCGGCTACGAGGCGGAGGACGTCATCGCCTCCCTCGCCCGCCGGGTGGCGGCGCCGATCGAGGTCTACAGCGGTGACCGTGACCTCTTCGCGATCGTGCGCGATCCCGATCTGGTCGTCCTCTATCCGGAGAAGACGGGCCTGGCCGTGGTCGACGAGGCCGAAATCGCCAAGCGCTACGGCATCCCCGGTCGCAGCTATGCCGAGTTCGCCATCCTCCGCGGCGACCCCTCCGACGGCCTGCCCGGGGTCGCCGGCGTGGGAGCCAAGACGGCGGCCTCCTACGTCCGCCGCTACCGGACGCTGGACGCGCTGCTGGAGGGTCTCGACTGGAGCCAGGCGACCCGCGATTACATCGCCCGGGCGCGCCGGGTGGTGATGCCGGTCGAAGACCTCGAGCTGGCGCAGCCGGAGCCGGGGCTGCCGGGGGAGCCGGCCGACCCCGAGGGCCTCGAAAAAATGAACCGGGAGCTGGGGATCGAGACCTCCAGCTCCCGGTTGCTCAACGCGCTGAGATCAGCGGCGTCGCGCTAAGGACTAGCCCGCCGGATAGCCGTGGGCGACATTCCACTTCTTGGTGCCGTTGTAGGCATCGATCAGCGACCAGATCCAGATGCCGAGGGCGATCAACAGGGTGACGATGAGGAAGAAGAGCACCCAGCAGACGATGTACCCGACCAGCATCGCGATGCCCTTGTTGCGCTCCTCGTTGAAGATGATCTGGGCGAGACCCGGGACGAAGAGGTTCACGACCAGTGACACCACCGGGTTCTTGGCGCCAGTAGCGGTGGCCGGGTAGCCGCCGGGAGGCGCCTCCATCCCGGCCGGCGCCGTGAAGCTGGGAGGGGGAGGCGGGGGCGACGCGGGCATCGGCGGTGGTGGAGGAGCGGCGGCGCTTGGTGGCGGCGGCGGATCGCCCGCCGGTGGCGCGGGGTTCTGGTCCATGAAACAGCTTCCCTCCTGGATGCGAATCGGGATGTATGAAGGCCGGCGCGGTAATTATGGGGTTCGCTGCGCGCCGTTCAACCGCGGATTGCCGCGGGCTCGCTTGCCTCAGCCCAGTTCGTAGAAGCGGCGGACCGCGTCACGCAGGCTCGGCAAAGGATCGGTCTTCAGAAAGTAGCCGTCACACCCCGCGTCCTTGGACTCCTCGCGGCTGGCCATGCCCGCCGTGTAGACGATCACGGCGATCGAGCTTAAGGGGCTGTCCTTCACCTTCCGGCAGAGCTGGAGCCCGGTCATGCCAGGCATCTGGATGTCGGCGACCACGACCGCCGGGCTGTGGCTCTGGATCATCTCCCAGGCGCTGGTGCCGTCCTTGGCCTCCAGCACGCGGTGGCCGTCCAGCTCCAGCAGCATCCGGACCATGGTGCGGATGTCAGGGTCGTCGTCTGCAATGAGGACGGGTGCGCGCGAATCCACGATCGGCTCGTTTGCGCTCAGAGCACTCAAGGAGTCCCACCCATCGCTGCAGTGGGCATTGTAGGGTGGCGCCCCGCCGGCCTGACCTGAAAGGCCGACAGCCCGCGCTGGTCGCGCGGTCGTTTCAGGCCAGCGACTCCAGCCACGCCGCGTGGAGATCGTGGTAGCGGCCGGCGGACCTCACCAGCAGCTCGGGGGTCCCGTCCTCGACGATGCGGCCCCGGTCGAGCACCAGCACCCGGTCGGCGATCTCGACGGTCGATAGGCGGTGGGCGATGATGATGGCCGTCCGGCCCTTGAGCAGCGTGCGCAGGGCGTGCTGGACGAGACGCTCGGTGGGCAGGTCCAACGATGAGGTCGCCTCGTCGAGGATCAGCACCGCCGGGTCGGCGAGGAAGGCGCGCGCGAAGGCGACCAGCTGCCGCTGACCGGACGAGAGGCGGACGCCGCGGCGGCGGACGTCGGTCTCGTAGCCCTCCGGCAAGGCGGCGATGAACCCGTGCGCACCCACCGCCCGCGCCGCCGCCACGACCTCGTCGCGCCGCGCCTCGGGGCGCCCGAGGGCGATGTTGTCGGCGACCGTGCCCGAGAAGAGGAAGGACTCCTGGGTCACCATCACGACCGCCCGCCGGAGGTCTCGCGAGGTGAGCCGGCGCAGGTCGACGCCGTCCAGCAGGACCCGTCCCTCGACGGGGTCGTAGAAGCGGGCGAGCAGGCGCGCGAGGGTCGACTTGCCGGCCCCGGTCTGGCCCACCAGCGCCAGCACCTGCCCGGCCGGCAGGTGGAGGTCGAGGTCCTCCAGGACCGGCGCCTCGCGGTAGCCGAAGGACACCGCCTCCAGGTCCAGGGCACCTTTGGCCCGTCCGAGGGCGATCGGCTCACGCGGCTCCGGCACGCCCGGTTCCTCGTCGAGCACGCCGGAGACCTTCTCAAGCGCCGCCGAGGCGGACTGGAACACGGTGTAGAACTGGCTCAGGTCCTGCATCGGCTCGAAGAACTGCCGCAGGTAGAGGATGAAGGCCGTCAGGACGCCCAGGCTCAGGTTGCCCTGGAGGACCAGCAGGCCGCCGTAGGCGAGCACGCCGGCGGTGGTGATCCGGCCCAGGGCGTAGATGCCCGGACCGTAGGTCGCGCCCAGCGTGTTGGACCAGATGTTGGCGTCGCGGTAGCGGCGAACGACGTCGTCGAAGATCTCCTGGTTGCGCGGCTCGCGGCGGAACGCCTGCACCGCCCGGATGCCGGCCAGCGACTCGGTGTAGTGGACGATGACCAGGGAGATGGCCGTCCGCACCGCTCGGTAGGAGAGCGCGGACTGACCGCGGAACCACTGCGTCAGGAGCACCAGGAGCGGGAAGGCGACCAGCGTGGCGAGGCCGAGGCGGTGGTCCAAGCGAAGCAGGATGACGGCGATCGCTACGACCGACAAAAGCGCGGTGACGACCGAGCTGAGGCCGGTCGAGAGCAGCTCTTGGAGAGCGTCGATGTCGGAGGTCAGGCGGGCGATGATGCGGCCCGAGGTGTAGCGCTCGTAGAACGCGACGCTGAGGGACTGGACGTGGCCGAAAAGTCTCATCCGGAGGTCGTAGAGGACGTCCTGCCCGATGCGCCCGGAGACCAGCAGGAAGGCCCGGTTGGCGATCGCCGCGATCGACATCGCGCAGACCAGCACCACCACCAGGGCCTCCAGCGTGCGCAGGCGGCCGCTGCCGCCGGGCTGGATGCCGAGGTCGATCGCGAGGCCGACCAGGTAGGGGATGGAGAGCGTGGCCGCGGTCTTCAGCAGGATCAGGCCGCCGGCCTCGGCCAGCGGCCGCCGGTAGGGTCGGAAGAGCAGACCGAGGAGCCGCCGCACGCGGTCTCGGAAGATCCCGGCGAGGCTGGCGCTGACCTCCTCGACGTCCTCGCCGGAGACGCCGCGCCAGGAGTCGACCGCCACCTGGCTCATAACGCGACCTCCTCCGCCTGCTGGGAGAGGAGCAGGCGGTAGAGGGGGTTGTCGTCCAGCAGCCGGCGGTGGGTGCCGATCGCCGCCACCCGGCCCTCGTCGATCAGCGCCACCCGGTCGGCGAGCGCCAGGGTCGAGGGACGGTGGACGACCAGCAGTGCGGTGACGCCCCGCAGCACCGAGGCCAGCGCCTTTTCGATCAGCGCCTCGGTGTGGACGTCGACCGAGGAGAGGGGATCGTCCAAAACCAGGACTTGCGGGCGACCGAGGACTGCGCGCGCCAGCGCCAGCCGCTGCCGCTGGCCGCCGGAGAGGCTGTAGCCCTGCTCCCCGACCCGCGTCTCCAGGCCCCAGGGCAGGTCGCGGACAAAGCCCGCCTGGGCCACCTCCAGGGCGGCATCGATTTGCTCCTGGCTGGCGTTCGGGCGCCCCATCAGGAGGTTCTCGCGAACGCTCGCCGAGAACAGGATCGGGTCCTCGAAGGCAACCCCGAGGTGGCGCCGGAGCGACGCCAGCTGCAGCTCGCGGACGTCGACGCCATCCAGGGTCACCCGCCCCTCGCTGACGTCGTAGAGCCGCGGGATGAGCCCGGCCAGGGTGGTCTTTCCGCTTCCGGTCCGCCCCACCAGAGCGAGCGTCTCGCCCGGCTCCAGCTCGAGGTCGACTCCGCGGAGTATCCATTCGGCGGAGCCCGGGTAGCGGAAGCCGACTCCCTCCAGCCGGACCCTGCCGCTGGTCTGCGGCATGGCGCGCGCTCCCGGCAGGTCGCGGATGTCGGGAGCGACCCTCAAGACCTCGTCGAGGCGATCGGCGGCGGTCCGCGCCTCCTCGCTCATGCTGAGGATCCAGCCGAGCGCGTCCATCGGGCCGTTGAGCATGAAGAGGTAGGAGATGAAGGCGACCAGCCCGCCGATCGAGAGCGTGTGGTCGATGACCGCCAGGCCCCCGAGCAGCAGGACGGCGGCGAGGTTCAAGTTGGGGACATAGACCAGGAGAGTCCAAAGGCCGGCCCGGACCCGGACCGCGTCCAGCTGGAGCTTGCGCAGACCTCCCGCCTCCTCGTCGAACCGGCGCCGCATCTGGTCGGCGCGGCCGAAGGCCTTTATGACGCGCACGCCGGTCGCCATCTCCTCGATCACCGTGGTCACGTCGCCCTGCTGGTCCTGGACCATCCGGGCGATGCTCCGGTAGTCGCGGTAGAAGCGGTTGGTGAGGAAGACGACCGGGATGGCGGCCAGCGCCGTCACCAGCGCCAGCGGCCAGTCGAGCCGCAGCAGCATCGCCAGCACCACCGCGAAGGTGGCGACCATCACGATCATGAAGACCAGCCCGAAGCCGATGAAGCGGCGGATGGTGTTGATGTCGGCGACGCAGCGGGAGAGCAGCTGGCCCGACTGCCAGTCGTCGTGGAAGCTCACCTGGAGCGCCTGGAGGTGGGCGTAGAAGTCGCTCCGCATGTCGGCCTCCATGGCGTAGCTGGCCAGCCCGGAGGTGTGGCGGCGAGAGAAGGTGAGCGCGAACTCGGCTGCCGCGAGGGCCAGCAGCAGGGCCAGGTAGGGCAGCAGCCCGCGCGCGTCGCGGTGCGCGACAGGCCCGTCGATGACGGCCTTGATCACCAGCGGGATGGCGGTGGCCGCGACCAGGCTGGCCAAACCGGAGGCGCCTGAGATCAGCACCAGCCGCCAGTAGGGCCGGAGGTAGGGCAGGTAGCGACGGACGACCGAGATTCCCAAGTTTCGAGGGCTCTTCCTTGACTGGCCGGCCGCCGCGATGGGCGCGCGAAAGCTCCGGCGGAGGTGAGGCCCTGTAAGTCTACTCGGGGCCCGGCTCTTGGCCGGGCGGCGTCGCGCGCACCAGCAGGCGGACCGGCCGGTCGTAGAAGAGGTAGTTCCAGGCCCAGTTGACGAGCACCACCAGCTTGCTCCGGAAGGTGACGATCTGGAGGAGATGGAAGCCGAGCCAGACCGCCCAGCCGGCGAATCCGGACACCCTGACCGGGCCGATCTCGGCGACGCCGGCGTTGCGGCCGATGGTGGCCATCATGCCGGGGTCGGCGTAGCGAAAGGGCTCGGGGCGCTCCCCGGCCAGCATCCGCATGATGCTGCCCGCGACGTGCCTGGCCTCCTGCATGGCGGGCGGGATCAGCTGCGGCAGCTGCTGCCCGTTCTGTTCGACCGCGGCGAGGTCGCCGATCACGAACACCTCGGGGTGAGCGGGCAGCTGGAGCGTCTGCTCGACCTTGACGGTGCCGCCCCGGCCCCGGCCTGCGCCCAGGCCGTCGGCCAACTTTCCGGCGCGGACGCCGGCCGTCCAGACGACGGTTCCGACCGCCAGCCTCTCCCCGCCGGCGAACTCGATGAAGTCGGGGCCGGCCGAGCGCACCTGGCGGTTGAGGAGGACCTCGACGCCGCGCCGAGCCAGGGTTCTTCGGGCGGATTCCCGCAAGGGCGCGACGAAGGGGCTCAACAGGTGGTCGGCGCCCTCCACCAGGAGGATCCGGGTGTCGCGGATGTAGACCGACGGGAAGTCTTTGGTAAGCACGCCCCGGATCAGTTCGGAGAGCGCCCCCGCGAACTCGACCCCCGTCGGTCCGCCGCCGACGATGGCGAAGGTCAGCAGCATCCGGCGGCGCTCGGGATCGGCCGTCCAGGCCGCC
>Ga0307372_10014492_pt1 | contig 10076 bp, 9 predicted proteins | sample OX1MG_FD_202533 | JGI IMG/M metagenome (GOLD analysis project Ga0307372, IMG submission 202533) | Soil microbial communities from Risofladan, Vaasa, Finland - OX-1 | ecosystem: Environmental > Terrestrial > Soil > Coastal area > Acid sulfate soil | place: Finland: Risofladan, Vaasa | collected... | reverse complement strand
GCCACCCCAAAGTGGCTGGTCAGGACTCCGCCTGCAAATGTGGAGCGGGCGCCTTCGACGCTACGCCGCCCGGAAACTTGACTCAAGTGTTCAGAAGTTGGCGACCAAGGATCGCTAGGCGCTACCGGGGCGCTGCGGCGGTCGGCTGTGGGCCGGGGCCAGCGCGTGTTCGCGGGTGTCGGCGTGAGTCCGCCGACCTTGTTCATGCCGCGGGCGGCTGGCCGGGCACTGCCGATCCGTTGCCGCACTGTGTAGCTGCGGTCGAGGTTCCCGGATCGGGGCGAGGCACAAGCGGGGGCGGGATCGGTCCCACGTACCTGAGAGCTGGCACCGTGTACTTGTATTTGACTGGGACCAGTCCCGGCTCCCACGAGACCCTCTCAGTGATTTCCCACGGCCACACCCATTCCAGCGTGCCTCCTGAGCACTCGAAATCTTCGCCGATCGGGTTGGCCGTGATCCCGGAGACCACGCACAGTACGTCCTCTCGCGCGGAACAAGAGTTCTGGTTATGCCGCCACTCGCCTTCGGTGATCTCGACCGTGCCGCAAGCACCCTGGGTTCCCTTAGCCTCAATGTGCCACTCCTGACTGTCGGGGTAGGAGATAACTCTGAGGTCGTAGCCGAGATACAAGTTGCCGACGTTCTCGACTTGGTAGCCCGGGGGCGTGAAGCACTCCGTGATCCGTTCCACGGCGTAAGCTTCGATCGCCTCTTTCCTCTTCTGGTTGGTCTCGTATCCGGCACCGGAGCCTGCGTAGGCTGTGTCAGGCTCTGCCTCGTCCTGGTATGCGCTCTTGAGCCACGCCGCGCCGTCATGGTGGTGGTGCCCCTGACGAACCCATCGGTGGGAGCCCTCCATGGTGGTGAAAAGCCAGAACTTGGCGCTCCGCCAGTTCTCCTGGTGTTCGCTCGTGCCGACGATCGCGCCGTTGAGCCGCAGGTCATAGCTCTGGTTGGGCGTCGGGGTGCGCTGGTCCAGCGTCATCCCCTCCGGGAGTCGGCTGCGCTCCTTGGTTTCGTTCACGTTTCCCTCCCCCTGCAGCCCGCTGTTCTCAAAGTATCGCCACCACGACGAAAAGCAAATTGTTATAACGATCTGCCGTGATCGTGGGTACGATCGGGACTGAAGGAGATGATCTTCATGGACGCGAACACGAAGGACAGGCTGCTTGCGGCGTCGCTCCGCCAGGCCGCGAAGGCCCTCAGCGACGCTGCTGCGATCATCGACGGGAACCTGCCGGGCGTAGACCGCACGAGGAACATCACCGGGCTGTTGCGGGCGCTGGACGTCGGTGAGAAGAAAGGGTTCAGCCGCGCAGACGCCAGCCGTCTGTGCCGGGAGAACGGACTCGATCCTCGCGCCTTCGGAGGTCTGGTGTCGCGCGGGCTGATTACACGAAAGGGCGACAGGCGGTTCACGTCGGCGGCAGGCAGGACATGGCTTCGCGAGCAGGAGAAGCTCGCGAGCTGAAACCCAGGCTTACCAGAAGAGGAGAGACACAAGTCGGTCGATGCGGCGGCACGGCATGCTTGCGCTGGTGCCCATGGAAGCGACGCGCTGCTTAAGGCGCTGGCTCGCCAGCATCGTCTATCAGCAGATAGTCCTCGACGACCGGTCACACCGGACATGGCGAACCGGCCAAGGAGCTAGTCCGGCCCGCGTGCTTGCCTCCCACAACGAGGATCTTCATCATCGTCACTTCGGATGGCTCGGTATCTGTCCCTGCTCCAGTTTCTCGGCGAGATCTGGATAATCGGTAATGACTACATTGCCGCTTTGCTGCCAGAGATGGAGCGGCTGGTCAAGGATGAGGACCGCATGGGATCGGCGGTCTCAAGCTGTCGAAGCAATTCAGGCCGGTGGCGTCACGGCTTCCTGAAGCATTAGCTCCGCGAACACTTCGCTTGGTTTCCTGAAGCCGAGTCCTTGCCCATCTTTATGAAGGCAGAAGACAGCGTCCGCTAATGGTACCGGAACCTGAAGGTTCAGCAGAAGATAGTCAGCTATTTCCTCAGCCTGCCGGTACAAACGAGAGTCAGTAAAGAAGGCTTTGTCCCGGTCCAGTCTCATGATCAGCCCTCCAAAGCGGCCGGGTAGCGTCCATGCTTGTACTCATCGCTATGCGTGCCTGTGCTCGCATCCTCGCAATCTTCTTTGCTGGTCAGCGTGAGGTAGCGCAGACGAACGCGGCCCATCGTTCCGGCTGGTCTGGCTGCGCGTTGCGTAGGGCGCAGGCGGTTTCCCGCAGGGCACGGGCACTGTTCTCTGGATGGAGAACCGGTATCCCTTCCCCGGCGGTAACGAGGTGCTCGTACATCCGGCGTGCGAAGTCTGCTGTGTGATCGTCGGCGACCGGCCAGAGAGCAGCGATGACGTTCTGGCAACCGGCGATGCACAGAGCCGTACCGACGGTGACGGCCTCATCGGGAATGGCCGGGGAGCCCTGATAGGTCGCGCAGGCCGACAGATAGGTGAACCGGGCATCGGGCAGGCGCCGCTCAGCAAGTTCACGGATGGTCAGGCGGCCGTCGCTGAGCTGCAGCCCTCCGTCGACCGGAGTGCGGTCGTTGGTCACGCCGTGGACGGCGAAGTGGAACCAGCAATGGGAGCCCATGCCAGCCAGAACGGCGTCACGTGTGGCAGCGCCGTCTGAGAGATGCGCCGCCCCAGGGAAAATGCTCAGCAGGTGATCGGCTTCGGCCTCGGCATTGCCCAGCGGGGGCCACCCCGGCGTCGTGGGCATCGACACAATCAGGGGCGGCTGGCTCGTCTCCTGGCTAACGGCTTGGTCAGGCCAGTGAGGCGCCAGGGCACGGAGCTTAGCGATGTACACCGACTCGGTGCGGTCTATAACCGTCCGGGGCGCAGGTTGGCTGCGTTCGCTGTGATAGCCGGCCGCGTGGAGGGGCAGGAAGACGGCAGGGCCGGTCGGGCACCAGTACAAGCGCGGCACCTGAGCCTCGCCTGAAACCGCGTCGGTCATGCCGATATCCCGCAATATCGGCTCTGCCATGGTGTCCCACAGCCAGGTGAGCCGATCCGCGAGTTCCTCACGCGCTACCTGGCCGGCCCGGTCTTGCCGCGGTGCTTCCTTTGCCCGGGTGCGGAAGAACTGGGCGACGTGTTCGGCGTCCTGCTTCGTCAGGCCCGGCAGCGGTGTGATCGCTACCCCATCGGGGTTCACGATGAGCGCATCGCACCGGTAGGCGCTGACGTTTATGATCGCGACCGATCGCGTGCCGATCGCCGCATGCATGTCCGGGAAGCTGGGTGACCGGAACAGGTCACGGCATCCTGCCAGGGCGCGGATCTCGCTGACCAGGTCGTCGAGTTGGCGTGCGAGCGCGCTGCGCTGGTCAGCTTCGCTCTCTTGCTCAGGCGGGCGGAGGGGCAGATCGAACTCGTCGGCCTCAAGATCGGGCATGACAATGCCGTCGAGGTCGCGCCGGAGGTTCTCGAACTGGCGTGCGCGCCCTGAGTCAATCTGGTTCAGCCGGGCGAGGTCTGCGCTGTCGTCCAGAAGCCGGTCCAGCAGGACACCGCGCCCGCGTTCGAGGAACTCCACAGCGGTTTCCGGCTGGCTGGCGGTGACCGCCATCGCGGCAGCGTCTGACGGCAGTCCTGCGTACTGCGCGAGCAGCCGTTCCTGGTCCCGGCGTTCGATGCCGCGCCATGCCGCGGAGTCCAGCAGGTCGATCGCGAGCGCGTACAGCTCCAGTCCGCGGCCGGTCTCGCCACAGCGGGCAGCGAGGTTTGCACCGGCTTGGGCAGCATCCAGGCGGCGGAAGACGGCCAGCCGGGTGTCGGCTGCGGCGCGCTGGTACGCCTCGATGGCGGCTGCCGCCGGACCGGCTTCTCCGGTGAGCTCATGCTGGCAGGCCAGGGCATAGGCACGGCCCGGCTCAAGCAGCGTGTACGGCAAACCCGTTTCCGCCGCGTCCTGAACGGCCTCACACCTTCGGAGCGGGTCTTCGAGGACGGCCGGATCACGATTGAGCCGTGCCAGGGTGGCCGAGGCGACCACGAAGTTGAGCAGGCGCCCCAGGTACTCGCTGTGCCGGGGCCGGGTCGCGTCGGCGGCCTCGCGGGTCAGGCGGACAGCCTCCGCTGCACGGCGCCGCGGCTCCGGGCCGGCGTCCCCGAGGAAGCCGGCGAGCGCTTCCAGGAGCGCACCGTGGTTCGACTCGATCAGGGCCCAGTCCGGATCGTCGTGACGCAGATGGCTTGCCGCCCGGGCCAGGTCCTCGTCAGCCTTTTCGAGTTTCGCGACGGAAGGCAGGCAGCACAACGTCTGGGCGTAAAAGGCGAGGCGCGTCGCCAGATACGTGTGGCCCTCCGGGGTAGCCTTTACCGCTTCGTCGGCCAGCACCGCAGCCTCATCGAAGTCAAGCAACGTGCGGCGCAGTTCCCCCCGCCGGAACAACCCGTACGCGAGCCCGTACAGGCAGCTCGCCCTGTGGATATGACCAGGGTCCGCGGTGGCGACAGCGGCACGGGATGTGCTGATGGCCTCATCGAGCGTGCCGGGATCTCCGGCGCTTTCATGCAGCGTGAGGAGCGCGAAGGCGAGGGTGTTCAGCCGTTCGGCTTTCCTAACGTGCCCCGGCGGGGTTTGTTCGGCGGCGCGGCGCTGGGCTTCGACCGACGCGTCAAGCGATCGGCGATCGCCGGTCTGCTCGTAGACACGCATGAGGGCTGGGCCAAAATCCGACAAGTAGATCAGCGCGTTCGGTTCTGTCGGCTTCAGCGCCTCCATCGCCTCCCGGTGTTCCTGCAGGGCAGTGTCCAGCTCGGCTTGGTCACGTTTCTTGTCGCGCAGGAAGCGTTCGAGGCGCGCGTTGCCCAGGGCGGACAGGATCGCAGCACGGTCGGACGAGGGGTCCAGCTGTTTCCTTGCCGACTCCAGCACAGCGACCGCCTGGCCCAGATCAGCAAGATTGCGGAACATGGTGCCGCTGTGGAGAAGAGTGACGCCCAGGTCGAACATGCTGGCACCATGCTCTGGATGCCCCCTAGGCGCCTTCTTCGTCCGTTCCTTCTGCACCCGCACAGCCTTGCGCATCACGGACTCCTCCCCCGTGCGCTGCGCCTTCATCAGCAACGCCTTGCCCTGTCTCGCCAGGTAGGCCAGGCGCAACGGGGGATCACGGAAAAGCTGCTCATGGCGATCGAGCAGGTTCAGCGCCCGGTCAAGGGCATCATCCAAACCGCCCGCCTCTGCCTGCACGATGAGCGCATTGGCCAGGTTGATCAAAGACTTCCAGTATTCCGGATGGCGCCTTCGGCGAGCGATGTCCTCGACCTGCTCGAACATAGCCACGGCATGAACGATTCCTCCCAGATCGCCAGCCGCTGAGGCACGCTCCAGGGTGCTGCTGGCGCGCTCAGTCATGGCAGCCAGGCGCGCTGACTCGTCCGCCGCCCCACGCTGATCCACGTCCGCAACCCTACGGGAACCGTACCCACGAGAGGCTCCGCCTTGTCGTCGGCAACGCCTACCCACCTGGTCGCATCGTAATCCTGGACGTGTGGCGCTACTGGCCTGCTAGTTCGGCATTAACCTTGCGCGCCAGGGCGTTCAGGGTTCGGCAGGTGGTAGGCGAATCACAGTTTCTGAAGCTCAGAATCCTCGGGTCCTTCACTGGCAATACGCCTGAATAGGATTTCAGGCATAGAGTGGCTTAATTGAGACGTGGCGGCCCCACCTGAAGCAACTCGGGCTGAAGTTCTTCAGAGGCAATCGCGGTCCGTACCCTCGTTGGGAAGTGATCACCTGATCACACGGGTGGACTGCCCGGTTCGGCCATAGCGGCCTGGGAGCCAACCCCGGCTACTGCATCAGGGTTCTCGTTCTGCCTCTGATTCTGCTTGCTGGGGCCGCTGCGGTCCTCGGAGCATTGCGGCGGCTCGGGAATCGCCGGATGCGAGCGCGTTGTTGACGAGCGCGGCGGTGGCTGTCGTCTTGCTGAGCATGACGGCGCTGGGCCGCTTGTGCTGTCTATTGATGCCGACGGTGGCATCAATGAGGAAGCGCTGGCCGGCCCGGTCGAGTTCGGCTCCGCGGGTGAGCAGATCGGGGCGGCTGACGCCGAGGCCGCGCAGGGTATGTTCGATAGGTCCAGGCGTGTCGTCAGGCTCGCGCACTGCGGCGGATTCGCGAGCAGCACCGGGATCGCGCAGGGCGGCAAGCGCGTCAGCGTGGTCTGCGGTCTTGCTGGCCCTGGTCGGCTGGCTCGCCCGAGCCGCTTGCCGTGCGGTGACAAGGACCCGGCTGGATGCCTGGATCGCGACCGCGACTTCCCCGACTGCGGTCGCGGCCTGCCGGCTTGCCTGCGCCACCCCCCTGTACTCAGCGAGTAACTGTTCGACTCGGTCGTGAGGCGCTCGCGCGAAGGGGCGGGGAACGTCGTAGTCGCTTGAGAGCGTCGACGTGGGCACAAGGATCCGCCCTACCTGCGCTGCCGCGCTGATCTGCTCCCATTCTGTCTGCGGGAGCTGGGCCAAGGTCTCGCACGCCTGGTGGACAGCCGCGACGGCCATGGGCACGTCCTCCGGCCTGGAAACCAGGCTTTCCGGGGGCCGTCCCGGGTGGGCGGGTCCGCTCACCAGTGTCCACTGCGGGTCGGCGTAGGCCAGCCGGCCCGTCCACAGGGCCAGGTCCCCCGCCTCGATGGCCGCCGGTGACAGGTGACCCTCAGTTTCCGTGGTGATCTGGCCGATCGCGCATGCGGCGCGCAGCCACCTGTCGCGGGCCCGCCCGGCAGCATCGGCCGCAGCGGACAGGCCCTCGCTGATCTGTGCTTGCCCGGCCCGGGCGGTGCAGGCCGCCAGAGTGCCCAGCAGGATGTGGCAGTTATGGCTGGTCACAGTGCTCGTGCGGGCGACCTGGCGCAGCGACCCCGTACTCATGCCCGGCGACCAAGGTGCGTCCTGCGCGGCTACCCACGCCAGATGACGGACCCGCTCGGCGCTGGTGATCGCACCCTCGCACAACACGGCGACCGGTTCGCCGCCGCCAGGCACCCGGCGCGGCGGAAGGTCGTTCACCGGGATCGCCGCCATCAGGTCACGGTCTGCGGCAGCGACCGGTTCCTGCTGCTGGGCGGCCCGGACCGAGGTGTCCAGCACCCACAACCACTGGCAGGCCGCGTTCAGCCTGCGCCGCTCCGGCGCGCTGCCCGGAACGCCCGCCGGAGGCGACAGGGCCAGGCCAGCGCCCTGGTGGGCGATCCGCCGCGACAGCAAGGCGATCTCGGCCAGCAGCGCCCGGGTGACCGGCGGGGACGTAACAACAACCGCCCATTCAGAACGATGCTCCCAGCTGCTGCCCGCACCAGGAGCGAAGTGAGTTTGCAGCAGGTCCCGGCCAGTGGTCAGGGAAACGGTGACCGCGTCCAGCCGCCGGGCCAGGGGGCTGGCCGCCGGGCTAGGCGGCCACCTGCGGTTCGGGCCACCGTCGGTCAGGAACCAGGCCGCGTTGGACAGGGCCTCACGCACCTGAAGGCAGGCACGGGCCCAGGGATGAAGCGGAGGCCTGGCACGCCGGCCTATCCCGTCCAGCCCGGCGGTCATGTCCTGGACGTAGCGGCCCATGACCGTGACCACGCGCAGCAGGCTGCGGGAGACTTCCTCCACGCTGCCACGCGGAGCGTAACTGCCCGCACCCGACGGCGGGCCCAAGCCGTCATGGGCTGCCTGCAGGAAATCGCCGAACGTGGCCCTGCTCATAACGGGCTGGCCCCGGCCAGTGCCTCGTGGATCTGGCTGGCGTACCGCGCAGCGGCGTGGCACGCGGCACGGTCACCGTGATCGGCTGCGCTGGGGGCGGCCTCCGCCAGCCGGGCGGCCAGCAGCATGCACAGGCCGGCGACGGCACCAGCCACGACATCCACGCTGCCCTGCCCAGACCCGGCCTGCGGCGCTGCCGGGCGCCGGTGCGGCGGCAAGGACGGGGCGAACAAGACCGCGTCACGGCCATCCGCGGCGCATGTCGCCGCCGTCAGCATGGCGATGAACAAGGGCTCGCCGGGATCGATGCGGTCCCACAGGACCGGCAGCATGTCCTCGAACGCGCCGCAGGCGGCATCAAGAATGGCAGCCAAACCACTGGCCTGCTGCAGGCGGCCCGCAGCAGCGGCGATCTCGTTCATCTGCATCCTCCTGATCCATTCGGATACGGGGAGAATGGCAGCACGGCCGGCCGCTGGCCCCGGCCGTGCCCGTAGCTGTGGGCAACTCCGCAGGGCTGGCCCTTTTGTGGACAATGTCCCCGGTCATCGCAGCGGTCGCTGAACATGGTGTGGTCCTTCCGGCGCCTATCCGGCTTCAGCTTCGGGTTCGGCCTCGCGGCCCGGGTGGATGCCGGCACGGGAGCAGGCATGGGCCAGTAGCCCACGGGTAACCCCCAGCCGGTCCGCGACTTGCCCGGTGGTCGCGTGAGGGTAGCCGCCGTGCTCACGGACGAACCGGGCGTCTTCAAGGATGTCGGTGATTCGCCAGTTGGTGCGCTCGCTGGGTTTCCAGCCTGGTGCTGGCTGCCCGTTCGGCAGGTCGATCTGGTCGTCATCCCAGGCCATCGGTGGCGCCCAGCCACGCCGTTCGGCGTGCGCGCGGGCGGCGTCGGCGGCCTCGCGTTCGTGCTGGGTGGCGCAAGGTGGCTGGCAGTCCCACAGACGGGTGGCGCGTTCGATGCTTTCCGGTGTCCAGGACCGGGAATTGAGCGCGCGTAGCCGGCGCTGTGTCCCTTCCACGCTGGGCGTGCGAGATCCGCGCCGCGGACCGGTCCCCCACCACTGCACCGCTATATCCCCTCGAACGGCCGGCACGTGCGCATGGTCATGACACCGCCCGCAAATCCCGCTCCCGGCCCGGGCTACGCCGCCCGGCGCTGCGGAGAACTCCTGCTGCCCCGGCTGGCGTGACGGCTGGCGTGACGGCTCCCGTGCCGGTAGCGGGGTGCCATTGGGCGCGGGACTGGTAGGCGGGGTCGTCGATCAGGCCGTCGTCCACGCCCATCGGGGTCGGCCACCCGTTGCGGGCCGCGCGGCTCCGCGCCGCGGTCGCTGCCCGCCGCTGAGCGCCGGTGCGTTCTGGCGGGCACAGGTCCCACATCTGCTCATACAGAACGCAGACCGCGGCGTGCAGGTCCTGGGTGACGGTGATGGTCCTGCCCCGGGCCAGGTCCCAGACGGTACGCGGGGGTGTGCCAAGGTAGCGGGCCAGGCTTGCCGCCGGGTGACCCATCGCGATCAAGGCGCGCAGCCGCCGCCGGGCTCCAGCAGCGTCGCGCCGGCCTGCAGCGTCCGCTATCGCAGCGGCAGTGACGGCAAGCAATCGCTCGGCATGCTGGGTGCGGATACGGGCAGGGGCGGGACGGTTTCTGGCGGGTTCACCGTGCTGCAGCCGGTAGACAGTCATCGTCGCGACCCCGGCCGCCCGGGCGATCGCCTGATGGCTGGCCCCAGCCAGGTGCAGTTGCCGGACGTGCTCGCGGACCGGGGCGGCGTCCGCCCACGGCTGCCACCGCCCGTAAGCGATCTGGCGGGCACGCCAGCAGGCGTAGACCCGGTGGCACCCGGCGCGGTCCGCAGCGACTCCCGCGAGGGCACTGATCTGGGATGGACCCGCAGTCAGCGCTCCCGCCAACATGCCGATGCTTGACACACCTAAAAGGTTACTAGGTCTTTGTCGCATTCACAATGAGGCCGACATCCGGCTGCGGGACCGGCCCATGCCAAGCGGGGCAGGCCGTACGCGGCCCGCGGTTGCTAGGCCTGCCCGATCTGGTCGCTGAGCCGCAGGAGGATTCCCGCCAGCTGGCGGGCCTCGGCGGGCGTGAGGCTGGGGCCTTCCTCGCGGCTCAGCGAGAGCCCGATCAGGGCAGGCTCTGGTCTGGCTCCCTGGTGGGGGACCCATGCCTTGACGGTGATCTCCAGCGGCTCGGGAGCGATGGCCTCGCTCCGGCCATGGGTCACGTTGATCGTGACGGGCGCACCGTAGTGCCAGAAACCGTCCTCGGGGAAACCGGGGAGCTCATCGTCTCCTGCGCACCATGGAGGGCATGGCTGAACAG
>Ga0307372_10014488_pt1 | contig 10080 bp, 8 predicted proteins | sample OX1MG_FD_202533 | JGI IMG/M metagenome (GOLD analysis project Ga0307372, IMG submission 202533) | Soil microbial communities from Risofladan, Vaasa, Finland - OX-1 | ecosystem: Environmental > Terrestrial > Soil > Coastal area > Acid sulfate soil | place: Finland: Risofladan, Vaasa | collected... | reverse complement strand
GATGAGGAGCCGCCGGGCGTTCAGCACGCCGGCGCGGGCCTGGAACTCGGCCACGGCGCAGCGCACCGGCGTCGGCTTCTCGTCCTTGGAAAGGTAGAGGAAAAGGCTCTTGGCGACGTCGATGCCCATGAGTTCGGCCAGCAACTGGCGCATCTGGCCGTGCGGGATGGCGAGCGCGACCACGCCGCGGGCGTTGGCGGCCGCGGCTCTGACCGAATCGCCGACGCTCGATAGCCGCGCCCCCGCCTCGAGTTCGCCCCGCAGCGGCGCCGCGCCCTTGGGCTTGGGCAGCAGATCCTCGATCCGCGCGTGCGCGAGCGAGAGGTCGAGAGCCTCGGCCGGCCGCGCGCCGCGGGCGTCGATGCGGACCCAGCCGGAGAGCGCGCCCTGCGGCAGGACCATGGCGAGCGGGTCCACGGCGAGCAGGCTGTGGTCCAGCCTCACGTGCAGGATCACCTGCCGGATCGGCAGCGGTCCGGCCGCGACGCTTGCGGCGCGATAGGACACGTCCGCGTCCATGCCCCTGAGCCGCGAGACCTCGAGCCGCGAGGTCGGGAATACCTCGTGCCTGGCCGAGAGCATCGCCGCTTGCGCCTTCTGCCCGGGCGACGCGATGGTTCCCCTGATGACGCCCTTGGGAGCGCCGCCGATGACGGCGGTGAGGTCGGCGAGGTTCAGCCGGCGCGAGGCGAGCGCGCCGGTGAGATCGCGCCGGCCGCCCACGTCGCGCAGCGTCAGGTGGCCGGAAAGATCGCTCGTGCCGGTGCGGCCGCGGATGCGGGTCAGGTCGTAGCGCGTGCCGTTGCGGGCCACGTGCAAGGCGACGTCGTAGGGCGGGGTGTCGGGAAGCGCCAATCCGGTCAGTCCATAGAGGTCGGACATGTCCGGCCCGCCGACGCGCAGGCTTGCCTGAACCCGGCTCAGGTCGAAGGGGCGCGCTAGGGCGCCGGCGGCGAAGAGGTGGGTCGCGCCCGCGGTGATGGCGGCCGTGAAGGGGTAGGGGCGGTTCGGGTCGATGTCGACCAGCGGCCCCCCCACGATGCGCGCCGAAAAGGGGGCGCGGTTCAGGACGCCTCGGCCGACCAGGGTGAATCGACCGCGGCCCCAGCCGATCAGCCGCTCGTTGGACGAGACCACGCCGGAAAAACTCAGGCGCCGGCGGGCGTCGTCGAAGCGGATGCGGCCCGCGTCGATGGTGAAATGGCGGATCGGCGGCAGTTTCAGCGGCTGCGGCGTCGCCCGACCGAAGCTCCAGTTGGTGCGCCCGGCGCGATCGCGCAGCAGGATGACGTCCGGGTGCTCGGCGTCCACCACGGGAAGCACGAGCTTGCCCCGCAACAGCAGGCTCTTCAGGTCGATGCCGATGGTGAGGCTCGGCAGTCGCGCCATCGACCCCTTTCCGGCCCAGGCGGGCTCGGCCACGGTGATGTCCGTGGCCGTCGCCGTCGGCGTCCAGGACCAGGGATGCACGCTGAGGTCGCCCGCGATCCGCACCTGGCGGTGCAGCCGGCCCGAGGCCCACGACGAGATCGGCCCGCGCAGCCAGTTCCACTGGAACACCAGCGCCAGGATCACGATCGCCAGCACGACGAGACCGAGGATCGCGCCCGTCAAGTTCAGGGGCGACAGGGGGCCGCGCCAGCGCCGCCCCGAAGCCGGCTCGGCCCGGGGCGCACGGCCGGGCGCTGGCGTGGCGCTGGGCTGCGGCATCCAGCCACAACGCGCCGGGACGCAAGTTGGCTTCAGCCGCCGCAGCGGCGCTCCCGGCGCGGCCTGCGCCTTCTAGCCGCCGAGGCCGATCAGCCAGGCGGCGAGGGCGGGCAGCAGCGCCGTATCCGCCGCCTCGAGCACCACGATCAGGATCACCGGCGTGATGTCGATGCCGCCCAGCGGCGGGATGATCCGGCGCAGCGGGCGCAGCAGCGGTCGCGTCACCGCATCGAGGAAATGCACCACCTGACTGGCCAGCCTGTTGCGCAGGTTGATTACGTCGAAGGCGACCAGCCAGCTCATGATGGCGTTGGCGATGACGATCCAGATCACCGCCTGGAGCAGCAGGTGGATGACGATGAAGAGAAACGTGATCAGCGCCGCCATCGTCGTCCGACCCCCGTCTTCGCCGCCCCGCTAGCTATAGCGCGCCGCTCCCAGCGGCAAGGCGAACCGGACGCGCGGCATCCCGGCCGCCGTCCTTGACAGCGAAACGCGCCCATCCTCTAAGTGCGCCGCCCTGCGCCCCGCGGCGGAATGGGGCCGTAGCTCAGTTGGTAGAGCGCCTCGTTCGCAATGAGGAGGTCTGGGGTTCGACTCCCCACGGCTCCACCAGTGTTGGAATCCGGCGGGTTGCGCGTGGCTCCTTCGATTTGAACGGCGCCCGGGACCTTGTCGCCGCCAACGCGCTGGCGTGAAAGCCGGCCTCGCCTTCCGCCGCCTCGCTGATCATCGCCCGCAGCCCCCTCCGCCGTCGGCGCTGCCGCGCCGAGGGGCGCCTCCCCCGTTGCACGGGTGAGGAGGAAGCCTGCTTCACTCCTTCCCCGCGAGCGGGGACCGCCGCGCCGCCAGGCGCGGGGGTGGAAGGGGCGCGACGCGGCGAGCCATGGCGCTTCGCCCCGGGCGGCTAGCGCCGCCTTAACGCGGGGCGCCGCTGGGTTACCCTGGGCGCGACCGAGCAAGCCGCATCCCGCGCGCCCGCCGTTCAGACGAGGATGATCTCCATGAGCGAACATGCCGCCCTCGCTCGCCGAACTGGAGGGGCCGCTCTTTGCGGCGCGGTCGCGGCCACCGTAAACTACGATGCGAATACGGCCGCAGGCGCGGTGAGCGCCGCCATCGCCTCCGGGCCGGCGAGGACCGCCGGCCCGGCCGCCGTAGACTACGGTGCGAATACGGGCGGCCGCGGGACCGCGACCGCACTCTGCGCGCGCGAGCCTGCGAGACGGCCCGTTGATCGAACCGCCTCTTGCCAGGGGGTCGCTTCGGGCGCCGCCGACCGTAGACTACGGTGCGAATACGGTGGCCGCGGCGGCCCAGGCGGCGGCGATCGACAACCAGAGCGGCAGGCGCAGCGCGCCACGAATGCGAGGGCCATGGCGGCTCATCGTCTACCGTGCGCCGCGCCGCCGCCAGCCGCGCGGCGGGACGAGCCAGAACAGCGCCACGACATAGGCGAAGATGGCGACGTAGACGGCCTCGAACACCCAGAGCGGCAGCGGCCAGAAGACTGCCGAATCGACCCAGCGCATGATCAGTGGCTGGCTCTGGCGCGCGCCGGCAAGCTGGTCCTGCCAGATGGTGAGGAAACAGGCGCGGCCGGCGATCGCCTGGGCCGCGACGATCGCCAGGCTGGCGAGGTGCGCGAGGCGCCAGCCGGGCCGGCGCACGAAGCTCCATTTCAGCCGCGCCCCGAGCGGGATGGCGACGAGGCCGAAGAGGTTGAAGGCGATGACGGCCAGATGCGCCGCCAGCACCAGGTCAGCGGCGAGCCATGCCTGGGAGAGCGCCGGCGCCATGCGCCGGTTCTAGCATGGCGCCGTCGGCCGGGTCGGGCGAATACTCGATGCCGGAGAGCTTCTGGTGGCGAATCTGCGCCTCGAAGGCGCGCAGGCGCCGGTAGATCGATTGCAGCTCGACGATCGTGGTCCAGGAGCTGACCAGATACTGGAAGGCCGACAGCACCTGGCCGAAGGCGGCGGTGATCTGAGTAAAGACGCCCAGGGTGATGGCGCCGGCGACGATGCTGGGGCCGAGCGCGATGAAGGGCACGATGACGCTGGTCTGCAGATAGAGGATGCGCGCCACGTTGAAATAGACGAAATTGAAGTAGAGCGAGAAGTAGTTCTTGCGCACCGCCGAGAACAGTTCCCGCAGCGTCGGCGGCCGGGCCCGGTCGGGATCGTCCTCGCCATAGACCAGCTCCTTGCGATAGGCCGCCTCAACCCTCTGGTTGCGGAACTCGATCCCCGGCAGCCTGACGCCGACCAGGGCCAGCAGGCCGGTGCCGAAGATCGACCAGACCACCGCGACCCAGACGAGCGCGCCCGGTACGTCGCCCAGCAGCGGCAGCTGGGTGATGTGGGCCGAAAGGCCGATCAGCACCGGGATGAAGGCGATCAGCGTCATCAGCGAGGAGATGAAGCTGAGGCCCAGGCTCTCGGTGGTGGAGGAGAACCGCATGGTGTCCTCCTGGATGCGCTGCGAGGCGCCCTCGATGCCCCGCAGCTGCGGCCAGCGGGCGACGTAGTGGTCGTTCATCGCCGTGCGCCAGCGGAAGATGTAGTGGCTGATGAAGAAATAGGTCAGAACGCCCACGAACACCGCCGCGAGCGCCAGCCACAGGAAGACGAGCAGCAGGCCGTAGTACTCGGACGCCGCTATGTGGCGGGTGTGGCCGAGCGCCGCCTGGATCAGGTCGTAGAACGGCCCATACCAGTTGTTGACGCCGACGCTGACCTCGACCTGCAGGTAGGTGACGAAGAGGATCAGCGCCGAACCGAGCACCGACCAGCGCCACCATGGGTGCGGGGCGAACAGCCGCCAGAAGCCGGCGAAGAGGGCGACGGCCAGCCCATAGTAGAGATCGAACCAGAGGAACGGGCCGGTCCAGAACATGGCGATGCCGATCACCGGCGGACCGTGCTGGGCGAAGCCCAGCCGGGCGCCCAAGGCCCGCGCCCAGCCGTACCAGAGCCCGACCGCGAGCGCGGCCCAGAGCGCCGCCGAGGGGAAGAACAGCCGCGGCCGCGGAAAGAAGGAGACGAACATCGGGCGCCTTTTGCTAGCGGCCCCGTCGCGGCGAGGCGCGGGGCCGGTGACGACCTCGCGCGACCCCCGCTCCCAGCCTCATGCGTCCGCCGGTAGCGCTAAACGAGGTCCTTGGCCAGCTCTGCGCGCGTCGCAGCGGCGAGCCCGGCCATGTGCGGGTAGAGCGGATGGTCGCAGCCCACCACCCACTCGGCGTCCGGCCGGCGCAAGGCTGCGATCTGGGCCTGGCTCAGCGGAAAGTGCAGGAAATGCACCGACGAGGTCTTGCCGTCCTCGCGGGTGCGCTCCACGTCGGCCTCGTGCACTGCGCCGATGCGCTCGCCGCCGATCTGCAGGAAAAAGCAGTCCTCGACGCCGCCGAGCTGGGCGAGCAGCCGGGCGCGGCGCACCGCATCGTCGATCTCGAACATCGCCGTCGCCACCAGTTCTGCGCCTTGGGGGACGAGGGGATTATAGGCGGCGAGTTCGTCCGCGAGCTGGGCCGCGCCGCCCTTTTCCACCAGCAGCATCTCCTGCACCTGGAAGAGCATGGTCTCGAAGCTCTCGAAGTAGAGCGTGCACCAGGGGCCAAGCGCCACCCGGCGCAGCCGCTTGGCGGGCGCGAGCGCGGCGCGGCGCGTCCGGCGCTGCGCGGCGAACTCGGCGTCCGGGACGATGTCGGCGGCGGTGATGCGGCGTTCGGCGGCGGACATGTTGGGCTCAGGCGAGGCCGTAGGCTCTGGCGAGGATCTCGATCGGGTGGGCCTGCAGCGGCGCCGCGGCGCCGGGCCCGAGCTCGGCGCCGACGAGCTGGCCCAGGTGTTCGCAGGCGAGCGGGCAGTCGGAGCAGAGCGCCGCATTGGCCTTCTGCCGCACGAGCCGGGCCGCCGGGCGCCCGACCTTCACGGCGATGGCGTGCGTCGGCTTCATCACCCCGAACGTGCCGCCGTGGCCCGAGCAGCGCTCGACCAGATCGACCTTCGTGCCCGGGATCAGCCGCAGCATCTCGGCGGACTTGGCGCCCATGTTCTGGGCGCGGGCGTGGCAGGCGTGGTGCAAAGTGACGCCGCCATCGATGGGCGCGAGGCCCGGCGCCAGGCCGTCGGCCTTGGCGAGCGCCACCACGTACTGGCAGATGTCCCGCGTCGAAGCGGCGAGGCGGCGCACCGCCTCGTCTTCCGGCAGGATCAGCGGCCACTCGAACTTCATCATCAGGCCGCAGCTCGCCGTGAGGGTCACCACCTCGTAGCCGTCGTCCAGCCAGGTCGCGAGGGCGGCGGCGACCTCGCGCGCCCGCTTGGCCACCTCGGCGATGTCGCCGGCCTCGAGCTGGGGCATGCCGCAGCAGACCGGATAGACGAGCCGGGCCTCGACGCCCTGCCGCGCCAGCACCGCCATGGCCGCGGCGGCGGTGGAGGGCTGGTTGTATTCGGCAAAGCAGGTTGCATAGATCACCGCCTTGCGCTTGCCGGCGGAGGGACCGGCGGGATCGGGCGCGGGCGCGTTCCTCGCCAGGTCCGTCGCGGTCTTGGCGTGGTAGAGCGGCAGCTCGGCGTCCGGATCGATGCCCAGCACCGCAGCCATGGCCGGGCGGGTGAGGCGGTTGCCCTTGCGGCTGGCCCAGTTGGCGAGGCCGGAGACCGCGCCGGCGAGCTTGCCGTTGCGATCGGTCTGGCCGAGTTGCTCGCGCAGGATCTCCGCCCCCTCGTGCCTGCGCTTGGCGGCGCGGTGGCGCAGCATCAGGTGCGCGAAGTCCACGTCCCACTCATGCGGCGGCACATAGGGGCACTTGGTCATGAAGCACATGTCGCAGAGCGTGCAGGCCTCGGTGACCTTGCCGTAGTCGGCCTTGGCCACGCCGTCGATTTCGCCCGTCGGTCCTGAATCGATCATGTCGAAAAGGCGCGGAAAGCTGTCGCACAGGTTGAAGCAGCGGCGGCAGCCGTGGCAGATCCCGAACACCCGCTCCATCTCGGTTTCGACCTGGGCGAGGTCGTAGTAGTCCGGGTCGCGCCAGGCGATCGGGTGGCGCAGCGGCGCCCCGAGAGAGCCTTCGCGCGGCGCAGCAACGGGCGGGATGTCGGTCATGGGATGTCCTGCCTCCCCTCACTGGGGAGGGGAGATCGCGGAACGGTCGGGTGGGAAGGTCGCGGGGCCATCTCGGATGCGCCGGGCGCCCAGCCACCTCTCCCTTCGAGGAGGTGGCGGATGCTAGTCCAGCGTGTCGAGGGCGCGGGTGAAGCGGCCGGCGTGCGACTTCTCGGCCTTGGCGAGGGTCTCGAACCAGTCGCCGATCTCCTCGAAGCCCTCGTCCCGGGCGGTGCGCGCCATGCCGGGATACATGTCGGTGTACTCATGGGTCTCGCCGGCGATGGCCGCCTTGAGATTCTTGGAGGTTTCGCCGATGGGCAGGCCGGTGGCCGGATCGCCGACCGCCTCGAGGAACTCGAGGTGCCCGTGGGCGTGGCCGGTCTCGCCTTCCGCCGTGGAGCGGAACACCGCGGCGACATCGTTGTAGCCTTCGACGTCGGCCTTCTGGGCGAAATAGAGGTAGCGCCGGTTGGCCTGGCTTTCGCCGGCGAAGGCGTCCTTCAGGTTCTGCAAGGTCTTGCTGGATGCGAGCGTCATGGCGGTCCTCTTGGAAGCCTGGGGCGCGACCGGTCGGGGCCGCGCGAACGGGCACGTCCTAGGCGCAACCGACCCTTCCGTCCAATCGATTGACGAGATGGCTTGGATAGAGCGGCTCGATGGTCCGTCAGACGCGGGCCATGCGCGCCACCAGGCCCTGGAAGGCGCCGAACAGCCGAGCCATCGCCGGCGCCTTGTAGGGATAGAGGCCGGGCGGGTCCATGTCGTGGACGATCATCGCCGTGTCGGCCTCGAAGATCAGCAGCCGCCCATCGGCGGCCTCGGCGCAGTCGATGGCGAAATAGTCCAGGCCGACCGCTCGCGCGAGGGCTGCGAAGGCGCCCCGATGGCGCCGGGCGAACGCCTCGAAGCCGGCCATCATCGCCGCCTCCTCGGCCCGCTTGCCGGGGTCGTCGGCCATGCCGGCGTTGAGATAATGCACCATCCAGTGCTCGGAGACGGCCATGTGGGCGACGAAGGGCCGCCCGTCCACCAGCGCGACGCGCAGCTTGCGGTAAAGCCCGTCGGCGCTGCGGTAGTCGATGAACGCCGAAAGATAGAAGCGCCCGGCGGGTTGGGCCGCCAGATAAGGGCCGATCGCTCCGGCTGCGCCCAGCTTCTCGAGGCCTCTGCCAGCGTGGGAGCCCACCGGGCGCACGATCAGCGGGAAGGCGGCGCCGGGCAACAGGCCGTCCAGGTCCATCCGGCCTTCGCCGAGCGCCTGGAGGTCGGCGCGGGCGAGGCGCGCCACCGGGGGCGCCTGCAGGCCGGTCATCCCGCGCAGGATCCTGGGCGCGCGATCGCGACCCAGCGCCAGCACGCGCTGTGGCGCGCCGTTCAGCACCGGTCGGGGCCAGCGCGCCAGAACCGGCGCGAGGGCCAGCAGCGCCGCCTCGCTGGCGTCGGATTCGCCGATGGCGAGAATGGCGAGGTCGTGTTCGGGCAGATCGGCGGGCGCCGGCGCGGCGGCGTCGACGAAGAAGAGATCGAGGCGACCGCTCCAGCCTCCCAGCAGAAACTCCAGCGGTGTATTGGCCATCAGGTCGCCGGGCGCCATCAAGGCGAGCAGCCGCGGTCCCTCGCCACTGCCGAGCACCCGGCGGTAGAGGCGCCGGCGGCGCAGCGCGTCGGCCTGCAGCGCCAGGCCCTCCTCGCCTCGGCCGACGAGTTGCAGGATGGTGGAGAGATCGAGCATGGCGCCGGCGTCGTCCGGCGTTGCGGCGCAGCGCGCCAACAGGGCGTCCCAGGCCTGCGTCAGGTCGGCGCCGGCGAAGACGCTGCGGGCGAACCCCGCGAGACCCAGGGTGGGCGCCGGCTCGGACGCGTTCAGGGACGGTGGATGCGGCGCGGCGGCCAATGCGGGCTTGCCTCGACTGGACGCGAAAGGGAGATTCCTGCCCGGGCAAGTGTGAACAAAGCCACTCCGCCTGTCTGTCACGGCGCGGCGGAGCGGCAGGCCGGGGCCGACGCGCGTGGCAGCGCCCTGAACGCCGCGATCAGGGGCTTCTCCACGGCGAAGTGGAAGGCCAGCCCGGCCGCGAGCGATGCGGCGAGCGCGGCGGGGACGAAGGCGATCGCCGGCCGCAGGCCCAGCGCGTGAGCGACGAAGGCGGTCGCCGGCAGATGGCACAGATAGATGGCGTAGGAGGCGTCGCCCAGGCGCACCAGCGGGCGCGGAACCTGGAGACGCCAGCCATCCTCGACGGCGACCGCGCCGGCCACCAGCATCGCCGCCGGGACGCCCCACAGGAACGGCCGCAGGAGCTCGCGCCAGAAGCCGCCATGAAAGCCGGTGACGAACAGAACCGCGAAAAAGCCGAGCCCCAGCGCGGCGAACACCAGGCCCGCACCCGGCTCGATGCGCCGTTTCAGCAGCCGCCGGCGCCCGAGCCAGGCGCCGGCGGCGAACTGAAGCAGCATCAGATTGGCGCCCAGGCCATAGAGGGGCGGATCGATGAAGCCTGCCGCGCAGATCGCGCCCAGCGCGGCGACGACGATCGCGAACCGCGCCGGTCCGGGGGCGACGAGGGCCGCGGCGACGATCACGTAGAAGAGCGCCTCGTAGTTCAGGGTCCAACCTGGCGGCAGCAGCGGGAAGGCGCGTCCGTAGGGGTCGAGATGCTGGATGAAGGCGAGCGACAGCGCCAGATGGCTGGGCGTGACCGCGACCTGCGGCAGGAACGCAGGATCGGCCAGCGCGATGGCGGCGACGAGGCCGGTCATCAGCCAGTAGGCCGGCGCGACGCGGGTCAGGCGACGCCAGGCGAAGGCGGCGGGACTGGATTCGCGCCCGGCGCTCACCTGCCAGATGATGAAGCCGCTGATGACGAAGAAGACGTCGACGCCGGCCGCGCCGATCCAGAACTGATCGTTCAACCATTGGAAGGCGTGGAAGACGACGACAGAAACCGCCGCCAGGCCGCGCAGCGCCTGGATGGACCGGAGCGGCGGCGCAGGGTCGGGCGCGCTCAGGGGCGGATCACCGCCTTGCCGATGACGCTGCGCCCGGCCAGGGACTCGAACGCCGCCCGCCAGTCGTCGAGGGCGTATTCCCGGTGCACCCGCGGTTTCAGGACGCCCTCGGCGGCCATCGTCCAGATCGCGGCGGCGTTTTCGCGCCCCTTCTCGGGAAACTGGCGGCCATATTCGCCGGCGCGCACCCCCATGACCGAGAAGCCCTTGATGAGCGGCATGTTGACCGAGACGCTGGGG
>Ga0307372_10014486_pt1 | contig 10081 bp, 10 predicted proteins | sample OX1MG_FD_202533 | JGI IMG/M metagenome (GOLD analysis project Ga0307372, IMG submission 202533) | Soil microbial communities from Risofladan, Vaasa, Finland - OX-1 | ecosystem: Environmental > Terrestrial > Soil > Coastal area > Acid sulfate soil | place: Finland: Risofladan, Vaasa | collected... | reverse complement strand
AGGTGCGGGCAGACGAATACCGCGTCGAAGTCGACGCCCTGGGACGCGAACAGCTGCAGCAGGAAGGTCTGCACCTGCTCGAAGCGTTCGCGCGGGTAGCCATCGGTGCCGAGCCCATCCTGGTTGCTGACCATCACCAGCCGGTAGCCTGCGCGCCGCAGTTCGGCCAGGGCTGCGATGACGCCGGGCAACAGCCGGACCTGCTCGAGCCGGTCGACCTGTTGGTCCGGCGGCTCCTCGATCAGCGTGCCGTCACGATCAACGAACAGGATCGGCGCCGCGGCTGTCGCCGGTGTGCTCATTGCAGACACGCCAGCAGCCGCTCGTTTTGCTCCGGGGTACCCAGGCTGATCCGAACCGCCTGGCCGAGCGCGCCGACCCCTCGCAGGTCCCGCAGCAACATGCCGGCGCCGTGTGCACGCGCTATGGCCGCTGCGGCGTCGGCGAACTGCACCAGCAGGAAATTGGCATCGCTGTCCCACACGCGCGTCACATTCGGCAGCTGCCGCAGTGCCGCGCTCATGTGCTCGCGCTCGGCTGCCAGCGCGCCGATACGCTCGCGTGTTCGTGCCAGCGCCTGCGGCTGCAGCGCCCGGAACACCGCCTCGATACTCGGCTGAGCAATGGCATACGGCTGGATGATCCGGCGCAGCAGGGCGATCACCTCGGCATGCGCAATCGCGACGCCGCAGCGTGCGCCGGCCATACCGTGGGCCTTGGACAGCGTACGCAGCAGCACCAGGCCGGGGTTGGCGGGCAGCTGTGCCAGCAGCGACGGTGCACGCGCGAATTCGACATAGGCCTCGTCGACCACCACCAGCGCGCGCCCTTCGAGCTCGCGCGAGAGCGTGATGATTGCCTCGCTGTCGAGCCGGTTGCCGGTGGGGTTGTTGGGCGAACACAGGAATATGAGCTTGACCGCGCGTGCGGCCGGGCCGCGCAGCGCCTCGTCGAGCGCGCCGGCATCCAGCGCCCAGCCGCGCTGCGGCTGCAGCGGTACTTCCAGCACGCGGGCGCCCTGGATACGCGCGGTGACCGCGTACATGCCGAAGGTCGGTGGGCAGATCAGCACGGCATCCTGCCCGGCACGGCAGTAGGCGCGCACCAGCAGGTCGATGACCTCATCGCTGCCACGGCCCGCCAGCACAGCGTCCGGCGCGACGCCGTAAAAATTTGCCAGCGCCTCGATCAGCGCATACGGGTGCGGTTCGGGATAGCAGTTCAGCCCGGCCGAGGACGCATCGCCGTGGGCACGCCACGGCAGCTCATTGGCATGCAGACGTACCAGCCCCGGTTCCCAGGTGGCGTGCTCGTAAGGGCGCAGCGCGCGTATTTCCGGCCGCGCCAGCTCCGCCAGCCAGCTCATGGGGCCGCCTGGGTGGCTGCCCCGCCCGCCGGCTCGTCGCGTAGGGCGGCCAGCCGCACGTCGACCGCGGCGGCGTGGGCATCCAGACCCTCCAGGCGCGCCAGCCGGCTGGCAATCGGGCCCAGATCGGCAAGCCCGGCGGTGGAGATCTCCTGCACGGTCATGCGGCGTGTGAAGTCATGCACCGACAGGCCGCTATAGGCACGTGCGTAGCCATAGGTCGGCAGGACATGGTTGGTCCCGGAGCAATAATCACCCAGCGGCTCGGGCGACCAGCTGCCGAGAAACACCGAGCCGGCATTGTGTACCTGCTCGAGCAGCTCGCGGGGTGCGCGGGTGTGGATGATCAGATGCTCGGGTGCATAGCGTTCGCTGATCGCCACCGCGGTCGTCAGATCGTGGGCCATGATGATGCGCAGGTGTTCGACCGATTGGCGCAGGATGGTCTGGCGCGAGAGCCGCTGCATCTGCGACTGCACCGCGAGCTGCACCTGGCGCGCCAGCTCGGCACTGGTGCTCACCAGCAGCGCCTGGGCCTGTGGATCGTGCTCGGCCTGGGCCAGCAGGTCCGCGGCCACGAACGGCGCGCGCGCACTCTCATCGGCGATCACCAGCACCTCGGAGGGGCCGGCGGGCATGTCGAGCGCCGCGCCGTCCGGATCGGCGGCCACCAACTGCTTGGCGGCGGTGACCCAGGCGTTGCCGGGACCGAAGATCTTGGCCACTTTCGGCACCGTAGCGGTACCGTACGCCAGCGCCGCGATCGCCTGCGCGCCGCCGATCTTGAACACCCGGTCGATGCCGCACAGCGTGGCCGCCACCAGCACCGCGGCACTGGCGCTTCCGGTACGCTGCGGCGGCGTGCACAGCACGCGCTCGGGGCAACCGGCAATGCGCGCCGGCAGCGCCAGCATGATCACGGTGGAGGGCAGCGGCGCGGAGCCAGCCGGCACATATAGTCCGACCGAGCGGATCGGGCGGATCACCCGTTCGCAGTACACCCCCGGCTGCACCTCCAGCGCCACCGGATGCGGCATCGATGCGCGGTGGAAAGCCTCCACGTTGACGATGGCATGCTCGATCAGGCCGACGTCGGCGGCCGACAGCTGCGCGCGTGCAGCGGCGAATTCTGCTGCCGTCACTGCGGTGTCGGCCAGCGTCAGACCGTCGAACTCCAGTGCGCAGCGCGCCACCGCGACGTCGCCGTCGCTGCGCACCGCGTCGATGATGGCCTGCGTCTGCATCAGCGTGCGCGCCTGCATCGCCGTGGCAGGGCGCGCCAGCGCGGCGCGGCGGGCGGGCTCATCCAGGTTATGCCAATCGAAGCTGCGCATGCGCTCAGGCCAGCATCTTCTCGACCGGCAGTACCAGCACGGCGCTGGCGCCGGCCTTCTTGAGCGCCTCGAGCGTCTCCCAGAAGACGTTCTCCCGGCACACCGCGTGCACGGCCACCCGATCGGGCGAGCCCTCCAGCGGGATGATGGTGGGAGACTCGGTGCCGGGCAACAGCTGCCTGATCGCCGCCAGCGCCGAGCGCGGCGCGTGCAGCATGATGTACTTGCTCTCCTTGACCTGCTCGACCCCCTCGATCCGCAGCAGCAGTCGCTCGACCCATTCATTCTTCTCCGGCGGCAGCGGCACCGGGGTGCGGATCAGCACCGCGTGGCTCTCGAGCACCGTTTCGACCTCGCGCAGGTGATTGGCCTGCAGCGTCGAGCCGGTGGACACCAGGTCGCACACCAGGTCGGCGCGCCCGAGCCGTGGTGCAATCTCCACCGCGCCCGACAGCGTGACGATTTGCGCGCTCACGCCGTGCTGCTCGAGAAAACGGCCGAGCATGTATGGATAGGTGGTCGCGATACGCCGGCCCTGCAGGCAGGCCGGCCCGTCATAGCCGTGCTCGGCCGGTACCGCGAGCGCCAGGCGGCAGCGGCCGAAATCCAGCGCGCGCAGCGCGGTGAAGCGCGCCTGCGCCCCGCGCGCGGCCAGCTCCAGACGCTTCTCCTCGATGACGTTCAGGCCGACCAGCCCCAGATCGCACACGTCCTCCTGCACCAGATCGGGAATGTCATCATCGCGCACGAACAGCACATCGAGCGGCATGTTCTCCCCGAAGCCCATCAACTGGTCCTTGCCGCGCGAGAGCTTCAGGCCGCAGCGCGCGAGCAGGTCGAGCGACGGATCGGTCAGTCGCCCGGACTTCTGCACCGCCAGTTTGATGCGGGTGTTCTTGTCCATGTCGGTGCCGCTCATCCGTGCTGCCCGTGCTGGGCGCCATCGATGCGCTGTGCGGCCAGAGCATAGCCGCCGTTGCCCTGCGCCAGGTAGCGCGCCACGCGGCCGATGGTGGTGACGCTGACCGCGGTGTGTTCGTGGATCTGCCGGTAGGGCAGGCCGCGACGCAGGCAATCGACCACGGCCCAGCGATCCGCCATCGCCTGCAGCTCGGCCGGGGTGCACAGATCGCGCAGGAACGCGCGGCACTCCTCGACGCTGCGCAGCGTAAGGATGGCAGCGACCAGGTTGCGCTCGCTCTGCGCCTCCTGGCGCGAGCTCAGCTGTCGATGGGATTTCACGGTCTTGTTCCAGTGTGCTAATATGCTAGTACGTTAGCATAATGAGACAGCGCCGGCAAGGCTTGACCGCCTTGGCAGGCGCCTCTAGACTGCCGGCCCACTCATCGAGACCGGCTGAGGGAAGGGCCCTTAGACGCCGGGGCAACCACCGGATGGACGGAATGGTGCCAACTCCTGCGACCAGGCGCGCACCTGATCGGTAGATGAGGGCCGACACGGCAGCTGCCGTGCAGGCGTCCGGTCCGCAGGAGTGTTCGAGACAATCGGCACTGCGGAGCGGCTTTTGGATCGGGTCTCACAGTCAACGGCTTCCCCTGGCACCCATAGCTGCGGCAACGAGGTCGCCGCCGGCGTATTGCGTCTCTCGCAACCCCTGCCACTGCATCACGGCGGCGAGCTGGCGCAGGCCGACCTGGCCTGGCGGCTGGCCGGCAGAAGCGCCGCACCGGTGATCTGCGCGCTGGGCGGAATCTCCGCCCACCGGCGCGTGTTCGACGCCGAGGAGCCGCGCGCGGGGTGGTGGTGGGAGGTCGCTGGCCCCGGCCGGGTGCTCGACAGCGCCCGTGTGCGCATCCTGGGCATCGACTATCTGGGCGGCAGCGCGGACTCGACCGGCCCATCGGCCGGGGAGTCGTTTCCGAGCCTCTCCAGCTACGATCAGGCCGAGGCGCTGCGGCGCCTGCTCGATCACCTCGGTATCGAGCGGCTGCATGCGATCGCCGGCGCCTCCTATGGCGGCATGGTCGCGCTGGCGTTTGCGCAGCGCTACCCGGCGCGGGTCCAGCGGCTGCTGGTGATCAGCGCTGCGGACCGAGCCCATCCGATGGCCACGGCGTGGCGCACCGTGCAACGACGCATGGTGCGCTTCGCGCTGTCGGCGCAGCGGCCGGTCGAAGGGCTGCAGCTGGCGCGGGCGCTGGCGATGGCCACCTATCGCACCCCGGAGGAATTTTCCGCCCGCTTCGCTCACCCCCCGCGCCGCGTCGAGGGCGATTGGGTGTTCCCGATCGAGGAATACCTGTTTGCCCGCGGGCGTGATTACGCCGGGCGCTATCGCCCCGAGTCGTTCCTGTGCCTGTCCGAGTCGATCGACCTGCACGCGGTCGACGCATCGCGCATCCTCACGCCGACCGCGGTGGTTGCGGTGCGCGAGGATCAGTTGGTGCCGGTTGGGGACATGCGTGCGTTGGCTGCGCGCCTGCCGCGCGCCCGCCTGCACGAATTGTCGTCCCCGCACGGCCACGACGCCTTCCTGAAGGAGGCCGGCGCATTGGGGCCGGTGTTCGAGTCCCTGTACGGAGTAGCTTTCAGTGACTGACAAAGCCGACATCATGACCCGCGCCGTGCGAGCCGGCCTGGAGAGCGACGAGGTGACCGGCGCGGTCGTGCCGCCGATCCACCTGAGCGCGACCTATGCCTTTCGCGGTTACGGCGAGAAGCGCGCCTACGATTACTCGCGCTCGGGCAATCCGACCCGCGACCTGCTGGCGGCAGCGCTGGCCGAGCTGGAAGGCGGCGCCGGGGCGGTGATTACCGGCTCGGGTATGGCGGCGGTGTCGCTGTGCACTCAGATCCTGCCGGCGCACGCGCGCGTGGTTGCCCCTCATGATTGTTACGGTGGCAGCTACCGGCTGTTCGAGGCGCTGCACCGCCGCGGCGACCTGCAGGTGGATTTTGTCAATTTCGGCGACGACGCGGCGCTGCGCGCCGCGCTGTCACGGCCGGCCGGGCTGTTGTGGGTGGAAACGCCGAGCAATCCGCTGCTGCGGCTCACCGACATCGCCGCCGTGTCGATGCTGGGAAAGGCCGCCGGTGCACTGGTGGCGGTCGACAATACCTTTCTGTCGCCGGCCTGGCAGCAACCGCTGAGCTTCGGTGCGGACCTGGTGGTGCATTCGACCACCAAGTACATCAACGGCCACAGCGACGTGGTCGGCGGCGCGGTGATCGCCGCCCAGCCGCAGCTGCATGAGCAGCTATCCTGGTGGGCCAATTGCTTAGGGATCACCGGCGCAGCCTTCGACAGCTACCTGACGCTGCGCGGGCTGCGCACGCTGCACGCGCGGCTGGCGGTGCACGGCCGCAACGCGCTCGAGCTGGCGAGCTGGCTGGTGCAACAGCCGCAGGTGGCACGGGTGCATTTCCCGGGGCTGCCGACCCATCCGGGCTACGAGATAGCGCTGCGTCAGCAATCCGGTTTCGGCGCGATCGTGACCTTTGAACTCGCCGGCGGCATCCCGGCGGTGAAGGCATTCTTGACGGGGCTGAAGTATTTCTCGCTGGCGGAATCGCTCGGCGGGGTGGAGAGCCTGATCGCCCACCCGGCTTCGATGACGCACGCGGCCATGCACGAGACCGCGCGCTGCGCCGCCGGGCTCACCGATGGGCTGCTGCGCCTGTCCGTGGGCATCGAGGCGCTCGAGGACCTGCGCGCCGACCTGGCCGCGGGCCTCGCGCGCTGTCCACGCTGATAGCAGGGCTGTTGCACTCCCGTAGGAGCAGATCACCGTAGCGGCGGCGCGATTCGGTCCTGTCAACGGCCCGCGTGGCGCATGCGTTTGGGATTATGCTGGCTGCCACGGCAGCCGATGGGCCGCACAACAGCAAGGTGCTTTATGAACAGTCGCTACCAACGCTCCCGAATGCGCGCTTCCTGCATGGCTTTTGCTGGCGCGGCCGCCTTGGCCCTCGCCGGTGCGGCGCTGGGTGCCGATCCCGGTACCTGGCAATCACATCAGACCACATTCCACTACCTGGGCATCAGCCCGACGTACTCCTGCGTGGGTTTGCAGGACGGTCTGAGCTACCTGCTGAAGAAGTCGGGCGCCCGCCTGGATGGTCCGGTCATCGCCCGGCCCTGCAGCGGCGGCAGGCCAAGCACGCTGCTTTCCGCCAAGCTCAAGTTCTCGACCCTCAAACCGGCCGCCACCGGCGGTGCGAGCGTTGGACAATCGACGGTACCCGGCGCCTGGCGGCAGGTGACGATCTCGCCGCAGACTTCCGGCTTCGCTCTGCATGGCGGGGACTGCGAGCTGGTGCAGGAATTCAAGGACAAGATCCTGCCGATGCTGCCGGTGCGCAACGTCAAGAGCAACCTGCACTGCATTCCGCACCAGAGCACGGGTTTTCAATTCGGCCTGAGCTTCGAGGTGTTTGCCCCCGGCGCATGAGGCTGATCGCGCGCGCTGCTCGATGAGCTCTCGGCCGGCGCGCGCGAGCGAGTCTGGCATAGCCGCCCCTACAACAGCTGCTCCCAGATGCGCCAGAAATAGCCGCGCAGCTTGTCTGAGAATGGCCGGTGCCGCCAGATAGCCGGATTGATGCGGCTCGCATGCTTCAGGTCCTGTAGAAAGTAGCGCTCCAGCTGCTCGCCGGTCTTTGCCCCGATGATCACCGCGTCGACTTCGTCGTTGAACAGCACACTGCGGTGATCGAAATTGGAGGAGCCGACCACCGACCAGACGCCGTCCATGACGGCCGTCTTCGAATGCAGCATGCCGTCATCGCGCTCGTAGATCTTCACTCCGGCGCGCAGCAGTCCGGCGTAGTAGGAGCGCTGCACGTCCAGCGCCGCCTGCGAATCGCTGCGTGCCGGCAGTAGCAGGCGCACGTCCACGCCGCGCCGCGCCGCGCGCGCCAGCGCGGCGCGCTCCTGGCGGGTGGGCACGAAGTACGCCGCGGTGATCCACACCCGCGAGGTGGCACTGCGGATCGCCGCCAGCAGCGTGGCGTAGTAGCGCGGCCGTAGCGCACCGCCGCCCTGGCTGCCGATGATGCGCACCACCTGATCGCCCTGCGCTGCCACCGGCGCTGCGTCGGCGACGAGTGCATCGGCGGGGCCGCCTACTTCGCGCCAGTGCTGCTCGAACAGGTGCTTGAGCGCCACCACCGCGGGGCCGTCGATCTGCGCGTCGGTGTCGTGCCACAGCGGCACCGGCTTGGCGGCCCGCGGGCTGTGTGCGCCGCTGCCGCTGCTGGCGCTGCTGCCGCCGCCGGCGTGAGCGCTGCCGCCGGGCCGACGCAACGTGACGCTGCCCGGCACGAAGCTCTGATAGGTGGTGCTGAAATTGACGCCGCCGACGATGCCCGTGCTGCCGTCGGCGACCAGGATCTTGCGATGATCCCGATCATTGAGGGTGAAGGCCGTCAGCGGGTCGATCGGGTGGAACTTGCGCACGCGAATGCCGGCGGCGCTCAGGCGCCGGAAGAACTCATCGGGCGTGGAGAAGGAGCCGATTGCATCGTAGATGATGTCGATCCGCACACCCTGGTGGGCGCGCGCAATGAGCAGATCACTCAGCCGCTCACCGCCATAGTGCACGTCCTGAAGAATGAAGTACTCGAGATATAGGTAACGGCGCGCGTGGCGGATGGCGCCGAACATCGCCGCGAAGCTCTGCGGGCCATCGCGCAGAATGCTCACGCGGTTGCCGGTGTACAGCGGCGTGCCGGCCACGGCCTGCTCGATGGCCAGGTGCCGGTCGAAGGCGCCGGCGTTGGGCGCCTGCGCGGCAAAGCGCGCCAGAATCCGCCGGGTCTCGCGCGCGGACAGCCGGCCATGCACGCCGCGCAGGCGGATCGGCTGGATGGCGGCGCCGCTGCGCAGCTCGGGCGCCACAGGGATGGTCGGAATCGCCGCGCAGGCGGCCAGCGCCAGCATGGCTACCGACAGGGTGGCAAGCACTAGGGGCTTGCGCTGCAGTGCGCGCGATCGCATCAACGTTACGGTTTCGCCCTAGCGGACGGTGAGGTCAAGTTGCAATAGGAGACACCCGGAAGTAGGAGTCGACCGATACTGTCGCATGCGAAGCCGTTTACATGAAGCGTATCCCACGTCATCATCCGCCATTCTCTCCGACGGTGCGTAGGCAGGGAGGCGAGCGTGGAACCACTGGCTGCATTCGAGGCTCGGGACGAGGGGCGGTCCGATCCTGCACTGCAGATCGTGATCGGCGAGAACAATGCCGATCTGGCCATGACGCTGCGCCTGCTGCTCGAAGCCGAGCCGGATATGCGCTGCATCGCCACGGCAGCTTCCGCCAGCGAGGTGTTGCGCTCGGTCGACGAGCATTCGCCCAATGCCTTTATCCTGGATCTGTCGCTGGACGACGGCTCGAGCATGCCGCTGATCGCGACGCTGCGCGAGCGCCTGCCGCAGGCGACCATCATCGTCTATACCGGGCACCGCAATTCGATGCTCAGCGAGCAGTGCGTACGTGCCGGGGCCAATGCGGTCGTGGTCAAGAGCGGGGAGATCGAGGAGCTCACCGGCGCACTGCGACGCGCGGCCGGCGATGGTGGCACGGCGGCGCCGCGTCAGCCGCCTTCGTAGAGGGTTTCTAGAGGGCTTCCACAGGGCTTCGGCGCAGGTGGTTGAAGTTTAAGGATCTAAAGCACTAGAATCGCCTCGCCGGTGGAGGGGTTGGTCTCGGCCAGCTCCTGTAAAGCCGCAGGTAGTGCGGCCAAGTGCTTGATAGATAAGCCCCACATGGGGCTTTTCTTTTTATTGCTCGCTGGATTTCTCTCATTTGACGATGGCGATGCCGTTACGCGAGCAGCTGATTGCGCTGACCGAGCCGTTACTCGGACAGCTGGGTTACGAGCTTGTCGACCTGGAATATGCGCCCGGCCGCACGCATGCAGTGCTGCGGGTTTTTATCGACAAGCCCGAGGGGGTGGGTTTGGACGATTGTGAGCGCGTGAGTAACGAGGTGTCGGCCCTGTTCGACGTCGAGGATCCGGTACCTACGGCGTACACCCTGGAGGTGTCCTCGCCGGGGTTGGACCGGGTGCTGCGCACGCGGGCGCATTTCCAGCGCTTCGTCGGTGCAAGAGTGTGGGTTGAGCTGCGGGCGGCTCGTGATGGACGGCGGCGCTATACCGGCACGCTCGAGGCGCTCGATGCCGAAGGCATTGAATTGATTGTGGATGGCGCCATGGTAAGGGTGCCGTTTGATGAGATCGGCCGCGCGCGCTTGGCGCCGCAATGATCGGGCGAGCTTGCAGGAGCTGTAGTGATGAATAAAGAGATTTTGATGGTCGTCGATGCCGTCTCGAATGAGAAGGGCGTCGATAAGGAGATCATCTTCGAGGCGCTCGAGGCGGCGCTGGCTTCGGCTACCCGCAAGAAGCACGGGGA
>Ga0307372_10014485_pt1 | contig 10081 bp, 15 predicted proteins | sample OX1MG_FD_202533 | JGI IMG/M metagenome (GOLD analysis project Ga0307372, IMG submission 202533) | Soil microbial communities from Risofladan, Vaasa, Finland - OX-1 | ecosystem: Environmental > Terrestrial > Soil > Coastal area > Acid sulfate soil | place: Finland: Risofladan, Vaasa | collected... | reverse complement strand
CTGGACCCGACCTCTATTCAAGCGCCATGCAAACTCGTTGACGTACCGAGCGAGATGCTCCGCGCCACAAGCACTGCTTGGGCCGCTGGCCTCCGCAGTAAAACACATCGCCGATAAACCGCGAACGTCTCACCTTTTTCGCACACGAGCGGCCCGCAGTGAAAATCGCAACCCAATAGTCTCACCCACAACTTTCCGAAACTCAAGCCTGCCCAATACGAGCTGGGAAAGAATTCGAATCACTAAAAGGATAGCATCACCATGAAAGACTTAATTCAAGAGGCAGCAGAAATCCAGACACTCCTAAACAAAAAGAGCTGTGGATTTCTACACAAAAAAGTAACGCTCGACAACGGGAAACGCGCATTCCAACGCTGGTATTTTCCGTTTAGCGAAATGTTGGATAAACCCTCTGACCTTCGAGTCGGAACGCAAGTAACTTTCACCGTTGATCCCAACGTGGAAGTTCCGGCGGGGCGATACCCAATCGCACGAAATATCGAGATCGTTTCGCAGCCGGCGAAAGAACCCGCTGTTTCGACTCCGCAAGCGGAGGTGCGATAGCCATGATTCACCAAATACTGCAACAGAAGGCGTCGCAGAGCGCGGCAACACATCCCGCAATCAATTACCTGCCCAAGTTGTTCTTGCCCGATGACTCTGTTTTGTTTGCTCTGCAAACTCCCGGGAAAGAAGGCTTGGAACAATATTTGACCACTAAGGACGATTCCTTCTCGGAAGAAACGCTCCGATGGTTGAACGAAGAAAACGCCGAGGGAAAGAACATCTATGTCTGCATGTCCGCGATTAAGCGGAGAGAAGACGGATCCATTCACAGAACCAAGAACGACCTCGCCGCAATTCGCGCCGTCTACATCGACATCGACGAGAGCGGAGTCGCGAACCTCGACGCCCTGCTAGAAGACGCTTTTCAGGAGAACATTCCTGAACCGCACTTCGTAATCACTTCGTCCCCGAATAAGTTTCAAATCATCTGGTTGGTCGAGGATTTAGATCCAACGACACAAGAAGCCCTGAACAAAGCTCTGCAACAGAAGTATCACGCAGATCCCGCGTCAACCGATTGCGTCCGAATTCTGCGCATGCCCGGATTCAAGAACTGCAAACCCGAATATGACCCGAAACCACTGGTAACGATTCAAGAAAACTATTCAGGACCACGATACAAACTGGAAGACTTCAAAATCGATCTGACGGCGGCAAAAGCGAACATTGTCAAAGCACCCCCGACAGTGACTGGCGAAATAATCCCGTACGGTCAACACGATAACGAACTCCACAGAATCGCGGGACGGCTACGCCACGACGGACTAGAAGAGGAAGCCATATACAACGCTTTAATCGAGGTGGTCGAGAAAAGATGCGAGAACCCCGGTTCGGACTTTCGCGATATGTGCCGAAAGCACGCCCACAACATTTGCATGAAGCCAATCGGGAAAATTGCCGAAGTCTACAACAGCGGTTATGCCAAATCTGCGGTACAGACCGCCGTGCCTGCGAGGTGGCCTGAGCCGCGCCGATTTGAATCTTCGACGGTCGAGGCTCTACCGTTCAAACTGGAATATTTGCCAGTTGCTATACGCGACTGGGCCGAAGACCTGGCCGAGCGAATGTCTGTGCCTTTGGATTTCACAGGAATTGCGTCTTTGGTCACGCTCGCGGGGTGTATGAACAGACGCGTATTTGTTCACCCGCTCACTAATGACCAAAGTTGGCGGGAGCCTGTCAGCATTTCAGGTGCGGTTATCGCATCATCCGGCCGGAAAAAGACTCCGGTATGGCGGCAATTCACAAACCCTCTAGTCGAGATTGAACTCAAATGGGCAGAGGCGCATCAACAGTGCGTGCAGACTTACAAAAAAGCACACGCTGAATGGGAAGAAAAACAGAAGCAGGCTAAAGCCGCCAAGAAGCCTTTTGACGAACCTGAGCCGCAGGAACCCTCGCCGAAGCAGCGTTTAATTATGAATGGGGCAACACCCGAGGCTCTACATAACACCATGAGCACAAATCCGCGGGGCGTTTTCATTTATCGCGACGAACTCGCCGGCTGGGTTGCGGAACTCGAGAAACAGGGTTATGAGTCACAAAAGGAAGTCTTCCTCTGTGGCATGAACGGCGACGATAGCTACTCTATGGACCGGATCGGCCGCGGTACGGTTACGGCAAGGATGTCCGCTTCAATGTTCGGAGGGATCCAACCGGAATTGTTCTTCGAATTCCTGAATTCCAAAGGTGGGAGCAATGTCGCATGCGGCTTGATTCCACGGTTTGGGCTCCTGGTCTATCCGAATACCCCGGTATTGCCGCTACTCGACAGGGCTGAGAATACAATCGCCAAAAGCATCTTCAAAGGGCTGTTACGGTCCTTGGCGTCTATGGGGGTCGAAAGCCTGACGCTGCGCTTTGATAAGGAGGCTCAGGTCAGGTTCAACGAGTGGCGCCGATCGTGGCAGTTGAAGGTCGACGCCGAAAAGAGCGAGGCCAAGCAATCCCACTTGAACAAGTATGTCGGCCTCGTTCCCAGACTGGCCGGGCTCGCGCAAGTAGTCGACCAGCTTGCTCCACGGCTCAGGGAATCGGGAGACGCAATGCTGGGCGGTTTCTACCACATCGACCGGGATCATTTGAACCAAGTTCTGGGGTTTATCGAGTATCTCGAAAGTCATCTCAACAAGATATACAGCCACGTCAAAAGCGAGGGGCGGAAGGCTGAGGAAGCCTTGTCGACGCACCTTTTGACTGGCGACTTAAAGGACGGTTTCACGGTGCGGGAGATTACTAACCGAAAGCAATGGGCCTTCCTGAAGGATGCCCGAACGGTCGAATATGCTCTTGGATCCTTCGAGGAACTCGGATGGGTCCGGCAGCTACCATCGGGTTTTGGACGTCCAACCCTCAAGTGGGAAATCAACCCAAAACTCGCAGCAAATACTTTTGACAGTGCCCTAAAATGACTTTTGACAGTGCTTTTTCGGAAAGTGTTAAATCGGCCTCCGCTCAGAGGGACTTTTGACAGTTAAAATGACTTTTGACAGTGCAAAAACGGGGGGTTGCGCACATTTATAAAGAGGGCATCTATTGAAAACAAAGTACTTAGTATGTATGTCCCAAAAGTGCGTTATAGATGCACTGTCAAAAGTCCCACCTGAAAATACGTATAAGGCTGTTTTACACTGTCAAAAGTCCCCGGACGGTGGTTTCGACGGTGCTAAATTCAGTGACAGTTTCCGTCTTGTTTTTTGGCCTGTAACGATCCTGATTTTACCTCTTATCTAGGCAATCGTCGAGAAATCCTCGCGTTTTTCGCCATGTGTTCGCTTTTACTTAGCTACATCGTTTCAAACAAAGGAGTTAGTATGCCATTACTCGTTAAAGAAGAGATTTACCGAGATTTCGCATTCGCCGGCGCCGTTCCGCAGTATCCAAACGGTGCTACCCAGGCAGAATTACGTGATCTCTACGCCCAAGATCCGAAGGGCGCCTATGTGCAATATTGCTTCGATCGCATCGTTATCGGCCAAGACGATCCCTTGGTCCGGCAAGCGCAATCTGATTACCCCCGGACGCCGGGTCACATTCGTCAGATGGTCGATCGCTTCACTCCCAGCATGTGGGAGCCGCTCTTTGACCGAACTCTGGGCTACGCGCCTAGTCACCGTCCGCGGCCTGTCCTAGCGTCTCCTATCGATTCGCAGGCCACTCCTAGCGAGCCCGCCAAGCCGGAATTGACCCCCGAGGAATTGGAGGCCAAAGCCGCCCATGAACGGGAGCTATGTCGTGAGCGCGTCCGTCGTTTCCGAGAGCGGCAACGGGCCGGGAGCCGGCTTGCTCGAGCCGAGGCGAGGCATGACGCGATCGCTTCGGAAGAGCAGACCCGGCGCCAAGCGTTCGGCCAGACGTTCGCCGGCAATACGACCGCCGACGTCAGTCCCGCAACCCTCGAAGGAAAGGACGAGCTTGCTCCAAAGGGTCAATCGTGGCAATGAAGTGCGATTGGTGCGACTTGGAGGCAGGCGATTCCTTGGATGGCTTTACCGTTGTTCGCCGCGACAATAAGGCGGTAATCGTCCTTCGCGACGGCATCGGCCACTGTTTCCGAAAGATCCGCGCTTTCAGTGAGGTTAATTCGCGAATCGCGTCCGCGGTGAATCACACGCGTTTTCACACAAACCGAAACGTATTTAATCCCAAGTGTCCGCTCTGTCAAAAGGAGAAAAGCTAATGCTTAAAGTTTGTTCGTATGCGCAACATTCCGTCGCAATAGCAGAACTTCGAGCAGCTAATCAGTACGGCGAGCGGTTTTGTGGTGTTTGCGGTGAACCGCTCCAGGTAGGTCCTCGCCGCTGCAAGCACGGCAGTCTAATCAACGAACGAGGACAAAGCCTCTGCGAACTTTGCAACCAATCCAATGTGTCAAAAGTTTCAGCAAAGCAAATCGAGGCATGTCTCGAGCCCGCAATTTCAGATTCGGAATTGCGAGCAGAGCAGCAGCGGAGCAGTGAAACCGAATTCGATACAAATTCTACGGAGGAATAATGGGCTCGACCTTAAACAATCGATGGAACCAAGAAGAGCAGAAGAGAAATCGTCTCGCAGACAAAATCTGGAAATCCCAGAAAAGGAAGAAACGAGCTACCTCACCCAAACTCATCGGCTGTACGCCGAAACCGCACGTCGGTTCGTCGTTTATTCCGATTCGACTAGAGAATGCTCAGGCAGAGTGCAGGGCTACAGTGAACTCCGAGCCCTAAAATAGCACATTACGAACGAATTTTCGGTCTGGACACCATCCGCAAATTGTTGATTTCAGACGGCAGGTTTTCAGGGTAATAGCACAGAATTGACATTTTGTGCTGTTTTTGGGATGTGCTCAGAAAGCAGCAAATGTAACTAAAATACCCCTCGGACGGTAATCAATCCGAGGGGCTGGGGCGGCTACTGGTTATTCAGAAGGCTTGGGCGAAGGCAGCGTCGGCAATGCGGCACGCGGTCTCTTGAGATGGATGGCTGTAGACCATCGAACTGCTGATGTTCTTGTGACCGAGTTTCTGTTGAATGACTTCAGCCGAAGTGTTCTGTTCGGCGAGGGTAAACCCAAGAGTGTGTTTTAGAACATGGAAATGACGCTTGGACTTAGGAATTCCCGCCTCTTCGCAAACCGCTTGGAACATTTGATGCAGCCCGAACCGAGTCAGGTTTTGACCCTTCTGTGACGGAAAGACCCATCCGTCGCGATTCTGCCATTCAACACGCTCTTTGAGCCAAGCATTCAGGACAAGCAACTCTGACAGTAGCGGCTTGCCTTGGATGTTCTCAAGCGGTTGGACGGTCGTAAGCGAGCCTTTCAGGCGCCGCACGGTGATCTGTTTGTTCACCATATCCAAATCTGTCATTTTCAGCTTGCAGATCTCCGATGCTCGCATTCCATGTTTCACAGCCAACAGGATTGCAGCGTGATTTCGTTTGTTGGAACTGGCGGCTTTCAGAACTTTCAGAAGTTCCTCGGTTGTCAGGGCTTTCATTGCTTGTCGCTCCATCGTCGTTGCCTCCTGACAGCACATTACAAGAATTCTGTGTTGTATGTCAAGAAGTATTTTCAACGAATCGTAGGGTTCCCGCAACAACAACAACAACAACAACGGCAACAACGATTGCCGCGAGATTTAATTTCGGCTCGTCGGGATAATGCGGGCCGTCAGCGGGAGTTCCACGTACCGAGCCGATTCTTATGTGCGATTCGTGATGCGAAATATTTTGTGTGGCGATGTGGTGGAAGCATTCTTGCCGGGGCCGTCGATGACCGGAGTACACCGCCCCGTGGCGTCAGCTCTGGCGAACTCACGATGCCGCACACTTTTCATTAGCCATCGTTACAAAACTAATTTTTTGACCCACCCGGCACTGCCGGGGGTGCGGCTCCATAACCGGCGTACTCGCCAGTACCGTCCAGCCGGAGTATGCCTCCACGTAGGTACGCCAGCCCTGTACGGCTACAGGCAAATTTCAAAATCAGTAACGTAAAAATGACGGGGTAGTGGTCACACGCCGGGGTGTGGTCGCCAGCACGTACCGCCATTTGTACCGCACCTATCAAAAAATAAAATCGGGAGATTCGCATGTCTGAAGATTTGTTTGTGCCAAATCCGAAATGGTTCAAGGGCGGAGATCACCCCGCAGATCGGTGGTGGCTCGATTCAGTAGTTGCTAGTTTTCGAGGCGGCTGGCTTGCTAGCTCTGTATTCGGCAACAGGAATTCCCGCCGCTTCTGTGCCCTCGTGAAATTTCGTAACCGTTGGCGCAGCGGAAAAATTCGCGTCTGCAATCTGCCCGATATGATTATTTTTGCTCCGTCAGAGGCGGAAGCCGGAAGTGTCGCAATGCGAAAGCTTGACGGAATCTTTGTGTACCTTGCTCCGATGACCGAATTTGACAGCCAAGCGGATTGTGACTTCGTTTGCGCCCACGAACTTTCGCACGTTGCGCTAGGGCACTATCTTTTGCCCGTCGAACAACGCGGCCTCGTGGAAATCGAAGCCAACGCGAAAGCCGCCGAGTGGAGATTCCCGAAAAGGAAAAAGGGCCGGCATGTCTTCCAGCGTCTCGTTCAGAGACCGCTAAACAGCTAAAACCCGTTTCAATGCGGCATCGTCCGCAAAAGGAGAAAAACAGTGCAAAAATCTTTATCAGTGAGGGATGAACTCAGTCGCCTTGCAGGGCGGGAGGTTCGCCTTGCGCAGATTCAAGTCGAAGCCGAAGCTCTGCGTTCTCAGATCGAAGTTTGTCAATCTCAGATTGAAGCTTGTCGACCACGGCTCGTTGATTTGCAAGCATTGTGTCAACGCGATTAAAGTTCTCTTGGCATTGTTTTAGTTCCTGTTCGCAACTCATGGTGTTTTCCCCCGACCTTCGCAAGCCAGCCCCATTTGATTTTCAGTGAGAAGTTCCGCCGTTCGCTTCCCATTGTCAAGAAGTATCGAGCATCGAAAGATGCTGAAAAAGGAGAAGTGCGTCATGGAAACAATCAAAGAATTCGCAACTCGACACAGGCTTCACGCAAAACCGGACGGATGTGGTGATCCGATCATTCTCGGCAAGGATCTGTCCCGCGATTCGTTTCTGGTCCGTAAGCAGTCGCCGAAGCGCAGAGAATTTCGGTCGCATATATTCGAAGGTTTCGACGGTCGCTTGGGCGTCTGTCTGATGTATGCAAAGAAACAGCAATGGCGGGACGCTAAACGGATGTTGGAATCGGTCGGATGTATTATCCGTCAAGATGGGGAAACCGAGGGTACGGCGGCGTTTGATCCAGCCAATACCGTGCAGACCGAACTCGCCTTGCGGCTCATTCGAAAGGCTCCCAAGATAGCCCGGGCCGCTTTGACTGAGGAACAGCGAAAGGCATCCGCAGAACGCCTAGCTGCGGCTAGGATGTCTAAAGCCGCCTAGGATACCAGCGGAAGGCGTTTATTGAGCCCAAAACGCTCAAAATCCCTATCAAAAATGCCCTAATTTCGCTTCGAACTCTGTAGATAGCCTTAGGTTGCCCAAACGCCCAAGTCCACCCATACAGGTGCCTTTGTATCTCGGGATTGCGGCAGTCAAGTCTTTTTCGTTGCCCTGATCGCACTACGACTGACAAGCTTTTCTGCTACGTCTAAAGCCTTTTCAACCGCCGCTGTGATATATGCAGCATCGCTGCTCTGAATTATTCCTGCGTTGGACAAAAGTATTGCGGCGATTAGATTGACTTCTTGCTTCTTTTTGTCGCTCATTGTCTATTTTCCTCTTCGCCTTATCGAAACTCTTCCGCACTAAAAATGTTCCGGCGCCCCTCTCCGGCCGGCGACCCTATCCATGCCCGGGGCCGGCGTACCCCCGTAAGCGGAGTGCTCAGTGATATTCCGACTGAGTTATCTTCCAGTGTTCCCAAATGGCTTTTGTGATCTCGTCCTTAGCACGCTTACTTATTTCGCATTCTTGGCGAATAATTTTGTCGTGAAATTCCGCAACGGTTACTCCATCAACTTGCAAGTCCATCCGGCCAGAAGCACGATCACTCGGGGCGGGCGGTAGGTACAGTTGAATGTTGCCCGTGTTTATGCTCATTCTCTAAGGATAACCCCGCCACGTCAGAAATTTATCCAAGAGTTCGTAAGCAACACCCATGAAGCCCCGATAAAAAATGTAAACCACTGCCGCGCATCCCAAAATTTCCAAGCCATCCTTGAGCATCGTTCCCTCCGTTTTGAATTGATTTCCAACAACAGGGCCGACCGGGGGTTTCCGTTGCCCTGTTAAACAAGAAACCCCCGGCCCGGGGCAGTCCGTTCATTCTCCGAAGGCGACTTTATACCCGCATTCTTCGAGCTTCTCGCTAAGCAGCTTAATAACCCGACTTTGCTCAGCGATTTTGTGATTCGCCGACTTGAGGTCACGGGGCGCACTCTCGTCGAAATTCTTTGTGAGAAATGAATCAGCGGCCTTGCACGCCGTGCAAACTATGTTCAGCATTTTTCCTCCGTTTTGAATTGATTTCTGGACAACAGGGGCTGACGGTAAGCGGGGGTAACTGACATGTCAAGTTTATTCTAAATTTAGTTTGTGGGATGCTTTTTCATTTTCACAGACGAAAATTATTGTCGATTTTATTTCTGTTTTAGCGGTCCTTTGCTGTTGCCACGAAGTGAGGGGAATGCTTGCGGGGTGTGTGATAATATTTGAGGTATGCAACGCGGCACAATTATCCGCCATCGCGCTAGTTGGACTTTGCTTTACTGGGACTGGCAATATCGGGACGGCAAGAAAAAGCGAGTCCGCGTATCCCGTAAGCTGTCTCCGGTCTCGCGTGAATTTCCGACACGTTCCAGCGTTCGCCAACTGGCCGATGACATCTTGGCTCCGCTCAATCGGCGGCAGCTTCAGCCGGAATCGTCCCTGCGGGTAAGCGAGTTTATCGAGACCGTCTATTTTCCGGCTGTCGAGTCAGAACTGAGACCGTCTACGATCTATAGCTATAAGAACGCAATTTATTTCCCGCACCTGAAAAAACGATTGGAGAAGCCGCCGCTCCGTTTGAGGGACTTTCGTCCTGTCCACGCTCAGAGGATTTTGCGGGATATACCGGATGTCGGGCACACAACCCTGTTGCACATTAAAAACTTTCTTAGCGGGGTTTTTCGTTTCGCAAGGCGCGAGGGTGTGTTGGATACACCGAATCCGTTGGCGGATGTTACCGTGCCGGGGCGTCCTGTAAAATTTCACGGCAAGGCTTATTCGATTGACGACGTTGATATCATGCTTGAGAATTTTCCGGAAGGCGGGGATGGGACACCCGTCGCCATTATCCTTTTGCTTTCATTGACAGGTTTGCGGCAATCAGAGATTCGCGCCTTGCGTTGGGAAGACTGGGACGAAAAGCGGCAAGTTTTGCATATCCGGCGATCCATTTGGGGCACACGACTCGGACCCACCAAGACAATATCGAGTCAAAACTTTGTGCCACTTCTGAAAGAAGCAACTGACGTATTAGAGCAGCGTAGGGCGTGGCTTAGTCCACAGCCTACCGATTACATATTTGCAGGCAAGAAAGGCAGACCGCTCAATTTGCATAATCTTGAGAATCGCGTGATAAAACCGGCTCTGAAACATTTGGGCGGACTATGGGTCGGATTCCACGGCTTCCGCCGCGGACTCGCGACGAATCTATTGGAAGCAAACATAAACCCTGCTATCATCGCTAGAATCTTGCGACACGAAAGCGCATCGGTCACATTGACCTATTATGCAAAAGCGCGGGAGCATGAGCCTCGGGCGGCTTTGGAAAAGTTGGCTGAGCACATCAAGAATCGGCCGACAGGACTTATTATCGACGGCAAAGAGGCGACTCATGGTTAGGCAAGTTGGTATCCGCCTTCTTGATGTGTCCTCAAGTTGTTGATTACATACGGCGGTGAGCGTAGCTCAGCTGGTAGAGCATCGGTCTGTGGCACCGAGGGTCGCGGGTTCAAATCCCGTCGCTCACCCCAGAAAATTCCTGGCAGCAATTCCACAAAATTTA
>Ga0307372_10014484_pt1 | contig 10084 bp, 13 predicted proteins | sample OX1MG_FD_202533 | JGI IMG/M metagenome (GOLD analysis project Ga0307372, IMG submission 202533) | Soil microbial communities from Risofladan, Vaasa, Finland - OX-1 | ecosystem: Environmental > Terrestrial > Soil > Coastal area > Acid sulfate soil | place: Finland: Risofladan, Vaasa | collected... | reverse complement strand
AGGCAGTGCTCAGGCCAGTGTACGCATGCAGCGTGTTCGCCACTTTATCGAATTCGGTCTGGCTCAAAGCATTGCCCTGACTCAGGGCCTGGGCATACTCGTTCATGGCGAACTGCTGCACCTGCTGCAGGAACGGCTGCAATTGGGCGGGCGGATTCGGCAACGCATGGTGATACCAGGCAACCGCCGCATAGGACGGCAGGAACAGCTCGAAAGGCAGGTCATTGCCGGCGTTGAAACTCGCGGTCCTGAAATCCAGGATGGATGACAGCAGGATAACGCCGTTCAAATCCATGTCGTCGTGCCGTTGCAGATAATTCACCAGCGCCGCGGAGCGCGGTGTGCCGTAACTCTCGCCGAACAGGTATTTGGGCGAATTCCAGCGGCTGTTCGCGCTCAGATAACTGCTGACAAACTGGGCAAAGGACTTCACGTCAGCGTCCACGCCGTAGAAATCCTTCGGATCACCGGCGCCACCTTTGTCTTTGCCGATGACACGACTGTAGCCGGTACCCATGGCATCGATGAAAACTTCATCGGTGACGTCCAGCAGGCTGTAATCATTGTTGACGAGCTGATACGGTGCAGCGGGGGTGTGAGTGTGGTCCGCCGTCACTACCCGGTGGGGACCGAAGGCGCCCATGTGCAGCCACACCGTGGAAGAACCCGGACCGCCGTTATAGAAGAACGTCACCGGCCGCCGATTTTCGTTCTGCACTCCGCGCCTGGTGTAGGCCACGTAGAACATGCTGCCGGTGGGCTCGCTCTTGTCATTCTTAAGGATGATGGTGCCGGCGGTGGCATCGTAATCTATGCGCTGGCCTTCCACCGTCACACTCCCCTGGGTCACAGACTTCTGTTCCTTGGGTGGAGTGCTTGTGCTTGTGGTTGCACTCTTGGCCTCGGGTTTGTCGGCTGCTATCGACGAAACACCGTAAGCCGCCAGTAAAAATATCAACACTGGAGTCAGGTACTTCTTCACGTTATAACCTCCGTCTGAATAAAAGTGATGCTACGCCCCATTCAGGCATTTGATTTTGGTATCTCGGGCAAACTGCGTTCCCGCAAATATGATGACTACTGGTGGACAACGGCCCGCCGCTGAGGTTCGCCACGCTGAAAGATTACTTTCGGGCCAGCAGTCGGGTACTCAAGTTCTTGTCGGCCGCCATATCAATAACAGTCCAGGCCATGCCCAAGGCGCCGTCCCACAGGGCTTGATCCGCGGCGGCGCTCACACAATGGGCGGTAAATTCAGGCTGGTGGTTTACCGCCGGCAGGCAATCAATGCTGATCATGGGGTGGATTGAGGGTATGGCTTTGGAAACATTGCCCATATCGGTGGATGCACTGAAGCGCCCGACTGCGGAGTTCGCGTCCGGGAATTTGCGGCCCAGGGCTTCGGCATTACGGCGGTACAGCGCGGCCATGTCCGCGTCGTGCAGCATTTCGGTGTACGGCTTGTCGCCACCGCGGAGTTCCAGTTTCGAGCCGCTAGCCAGGGCGCCGGCTTCGAAGCAGTGACGCACCTTGACGCGCAATTCTTCCAGTTCTTCCAGGGTTTCACCGCGGATGATGTAGCGCGCCGAGGTATGCGCCGGAACGATATTGGGCGCATCACCGCCGTGGGTGCAGATGCCATGAATGCGGTCACCTGAGCGGATATGCTGGCGCAGCAGGCCGATGGCCGTCTGCGCGACGGTCAGCGCGTCAGCGGCATTGATGCCGAGTTCCGGAAAGGCCGAGGCATGGGCCGCTTTGCCGGTGTAATGCACGTCGAACATCGAGGCTGCGATGATCCTGGGCTGCACGAAATCCATGGGTGCGGGATGCACCATCATGGCCGCATGCATGCCGGCATAGGCGCCGCGTTCCAGCAACAGAATCTTGCCGGAGGCATTGCCTACTTCTTCGGCGGGTGTGCCGATGACGGTGACGGTAATACCCGCATCGTCCGCAACTTTGGCAAGCGCCATGGCCGCACCGGCCGCCATGGCGGCGATCAAATTGTGGCCACAGGCATGGCCGACGCCCGGCAGACTGTCGTATTCCGCCATGATGCCGATATTCAGGGGACCGCTGCCGGCCCGGGCGATGAATGCGGTAGGCAGCTCGTAAATGCCGGTCCTTACCGCAAATCCGGCATCGTCAAGCATCTCGGCGAGCCAGCTGCAGGCCTGCTGTTCCTCGAAGCCCAGTTCCGGATGGGCATGAATGCGGTGGCTCAGGGACAACAGCGATGCACGCGCCTGGTTGAGCCGCTCACGCGCCGCCTGCTTGCTGTTCAAGGTTCACCTCCCTCACTTCGAGCCGCGCTCATAATAAACCCGCCGGTGCGGAATACAAAGACAGATGGACAACAGCGGCCAGACATTTCGATGTTGACCTGACAAGTTTTATGAGCATGGAAAGTGCTAATCTTCTTCAAGGCTTCAAAGCAGGCAATGCATATGCGCATATTTCCGGGTTTCATCCTGTGGCTGATTCTGCTGATCCTGTGCTGGCCGCTGGCGTTACTGGCATTGATTCTCTATCCCTTCGTGTGGCTTGTGCTGCTGCCGTTCCGTCTGGTGGGTGTCACCGTGGACGCCGTGTTCGCACTCTTGAAGTCCATTCTGTTTCTGCCCGCGCGCCTGCTGCGTGGACCGCGCACGATATGAATCGTTGCTCTGAGAATCTTGTTTTATACTAAAAATGCAACCACCGGACATTTTCTGAATGATACTTAAGGAGAAAACCATGCGCTCTCTTGTAAACACTCTGTCAATGACAATTCTTCTTGCCATACCGGTCATCGTCACGGCCGCCGGTGGCGGTCGTTTCAAGGTAACCAGCGCGGATTTCAAAAACGGCGGCACACTGCCGATGGCGCAGGTTTTCAACAGCTTTGGCTGCAGCGGTGGAAACCAATCCCCGGCCCTGCAGTGGTCTGGTGCCCCAGCCGGGACCAAGAGTTTCGCGGTAACCATTTATGATCCGGATGCGCCCACCGGCAGCGGCTGGTGGCACTGGATTGTGTTTAACATTCCTGCCACGGTCACCAGCCTCTCCGTGAATGCCGGTGCCGCAAATTCGCCGGCGCTGCCGCCGGCTGCTATCGAAGGGCGGTCTGATTTTGGCGTCTCGCACTATGGCGGTCCCTGCCCGCCGGTCGGTGATAGGCCGCATCACTATCAAGTGACGGTGTATGCGTTGAAACTCGATAAGCTACCGCTGGATTCCGGCGCCTCCGGTGCCATGGTCGGGTATTACCTGCACTTCAACACCATCGCCAAGGCCCGGCTTGTGGGTCGCTACGGCCGGCCAAAATAGGCGGCGACGAGTCTGTAGAGCACCGCTCAGATGCTCAAGCTGGAACCCGAATGGGTGAATGCCCATGCACCAGAGCATGCCGAGTTTCGGCAACCGCAGTTGCCCGATAATTGCATTGACGTGTATGACAAAGACCGGCTTCGAATCAAATGGGCCCAGGAAATCCCGGAAAACAGCCACTGATAAAAACCGCACCATCCCGGGTTTATACTGCCCGCCATGCGCAACTTCAGCGACAACGATGGACAGGTCTGGCAGGCGGCTCTCGGACATGAATCCCACGGCACCATGGTCATCATATTCTCGCGTCTGGGCAGCTTCGAGGTATTCAAAAGCGGGCTGAACGCCAACAATCGCCTGGACGCTGAAAACGAGATCGCGGCCCTGAGTGAAACACAGCTGTGCAACCGGCTTCAGGCCGCGGAACCCTGGTCATGAAAGTTGTCACGCAACGCCTGATCCTCGGCAGCCTTATATCAGGCCTGCTTGTGGCCGTGCTGCCGATAATTTCGGAGGGTGTCCCCATGGCACAACACTTCACGCTCAGTTCATCCTCGTACACGGACAACGGCAGCATGCCTGCGCGTTTCACCTGTGACGGTCAAGACATCTCACCGCCGCTCGCCTGGTCCGGCGCGCCGACTGGCACCAAGAGTTTTGCGCTTATCCTCGATGACCCGGATGCCCCCGATCCAGCGGCGCCGCAGATGACCTGGGTACATTGGGTGCTGTACGACATTCCGCCAACCACGCAGGCGCTGCCGGAAGGTGGCTCCAGGCATCTCCCGGCCGGTACCCGCGAAGGTGTCAATGACTGGAAGCAACGGGGTTTCCGTGGCCCTTGTCCGCCCATCGGCCGGCACCGCTACTTCCATAAACTTTACGCGCTCGATATGGTGTTGCCGGATCTGCATACGCCTGACAAGCCACAGCTGGAAGCCGCCATGCGCGCCCACATTCTCGCCGAGGCGCAGCTCATCGGCACCTACCAGCATCCAGGTCAATGAGGATAGGCGTTTGAATACCAGCGACGAAAGCCAGCCGCTGGAGTATCGCGCCCGGATTCAGATCATCCATCGTGAACTCGGAATCTCCGCGGATTATGAACGGCGTTTCCAGCTGTTGCTGCGCACCGAGGCTGGCGAACTGACCTCTATCGGTGCGGATGTCTACGGCAGGCCGCAGCAATTGCGGCCGCATGCAGCAGAACATTGGCAGGCCATGCGGGCACAGGCGCAACGGGATAACGTGCTGCTGCTGGTGATTTCGGCATTCCGCAGCGTGGATTATCAACGCGGCGTAATTGCGCGCAAACTTGCGGCAGGCAAGCCGCTGGAAAAAATCCTCAGGGTCAACGCGGCGCCGGGTTACAGCGAGCACCACACCGGCTGCGCGCTGGATCTCACCACCACCGGCCAGATGTCGCTGGAAACCGGTTTTGAAGCTACCAAGGCTTTCGCCTGGTTGATGCAACACGCCGAGCACTTCGGCTTCCGTCTGTCTTATCCGCGCGACAACCGTCATGGCATCGCATATGAGCCCTGGCACTGGGCCTGCATGGATGTCTGAGTCATGAAAAGAATTATTATCCTGCTTGCGGTCACCATCCTGGGCGGCGTCGGCTGGGAACTGGGAACGCGCTTCGGCTTTGGCATGGCGTGGCTGCTTTCCAGCGCCGGTTCACTCATCGGGGTATACATCGGCTGGCGCATCGGTCGGGCTTACCTCGACTGAAGTTTCGAGCACAATCGTCCCCATGGCACTGTCCACTTTCAAACACCGGGTTGTTCATTTGCTGGAAGGCGCCGGCGTGAGTATTAATGGTCCTCATCCCTGGGACATCCAGGTACACAACGACCATTTTTACGGTCGCGTCATCGCCCATGGTTCACTGGGACTGGGTGAATCCTATATGCAAGGCTGGTGGGACGCGCGGGATCTGGACGGCTCAATCTATCGCCTGCTCATGGCAAACCTGGAAGAAAGGGTGCTGACCCTGGATACGCTGCTGACGTTTTTGCATGCGCGCTTCTTCAACCTGCAAAAACCCGCACGTGCCTTTGATGTCGGCCGCCGCCACTACGATATGGGCAATGATTTGTACAAGCACATGCTGGGCAAGCGCCTGGTATACAGCTGTGGCTATTGGAACGAGGCCGACAATCTCGATGCCGCCCAAGAAGCCAAACTGGAGCTGGTATTCCGCAAGCTCGGGCTCAAACCTGGCATGCGCGTGCTGGATATCGGCTGCGGCTGGGGCGAGGCCCTGAAACTCGCCGTGGAACGCTACGGTATCACGGGCGTGGGCATCACCGTGTCCGAACAGCAAGCCGAATACGCGCGCGCCATTAGCAAAGGTCTGCCCATCGAAATCCGATTACAGGATTACCGGCTGCTCGGCGAACAATTCGACCGCATTTTCTCGATTGGTATGTTCGAGCACGTGGGAGTGAAGAATTATCCGTCTTATATGCGGGTAGTACGCAGGTGCCTCAAGGAAGACGGTCTGTTCCTGCTGCATACCATCGGCGGCAACAAATCGGTACACGATACCGACCCCTGGATCGCCAAGTACATATTCCCCAACAGCATGCTGCCGTCCATCAAACAAATCGCCGCGACCACCGAGGGTCTATTCGTAATGGAAGACTGGCACAACTTCAGCGTGCATTACGACAAAACCTTGCTGGCCTGGCGGCGTAATTTCGAAAATAGCTGGGATGAACTGAAGCATCAATACAATGAAACATTCCAGCGCATGTGGTATTACTACCTGAGCATCAGTGCCGCGTCCTTCCGGGCCCGCAAGAACCAACTGTGGCAGATCGTATTCTCGCCAAACGGCGTGCCCGGCGGCTACCTGGCAGCGCGCTGAAAAGCCGATGTTTGAACTGCACCCGCAGCTTGCCAAAGATACAGCTCCACTCGGACGTTTTACCCTCTGTCGGCTGCTGCTCATGAACGACAGCCGGTATCCCTGGTTCGTGCTGGTGCCGGAACGCAATAATATCCGCGAGATCCACGAACTCAATGACGCCGACCGGCAGCTGTTGTGGGATGAATCTGCCCAACTGTCGCGAGCACTAACCGAACTTTACAAGCCCGACAAACTCAACATCGCGGCGCTTGGCAACCAGGTGCCGCAACTGCACGTGCATCACATCGTGCGCTACACCCACGATCCTGTCTGGCCGGCGCCGGTATGGGACAAACGGCCGCCGAAACCCTATTACAGTGCCGAACTATCCAAACTTAAAAACCTGCTCATAAACACCATGCATAACACGCTCCGGCCAATCTGAGCACGCGCCGGGTGTATGGGATAATGCATCTGCATTTCCCGGATACTGATCCGTACATGCCCAATTTCGGTGAACTGCCTTTTGTATTTTCCGCACCGGATCTCGACCGGTTGGCGATCCATCGTCATGACGATGTCCAATACGCGGCCCTCCGCGCGGATTCCACAACCCGCTTCGTACCTGTGTGCGGCGACGACAACATCCTGCTTGCGGACGGCGTTACACCGCTCCTGATGGATGTAACTACCGTACAACCCGTGCTTGCCGAAGCCCATTGCACGGTACTGCTCGGGAGCTTTCAGGGCCACCCCCATTTGGCGATTGGCTTGTCTGCTGGAGTTGTGCTGTCGAATGACAAATTGACGCTTACCAATCTGCGGCCGCAATTCGGCGTACTCGACCATGGCACACTGGCACTGCTGGGCTACGCGCGCGCCATGGTGCATTGGCATCTGCAAAACCGCTATTGCGGAAAATGCGGTGCGCCGACACACAGCCGTCATGCCGGCCATGAGCTGCATTGCAGCCGCTGCGGCAACATCCTCTACCCGCGCATCAATCCCGCCATCATCGTATTGGTGACCCATCGCGACCGCTGTCTGCTGGGCCGACAGAAGTCCGCTAACCGGTATTCCACCCTTGCCGGGTTCGTGGAGCCGGGAGAAAATCTGGAAGCGTGCGTGCGCCGCGAAGTGCGGGAGGAAACCAACATCCGGGTCGCCTGCATGCAGTACCGTGCCTCACAACCCTGGCCTTATCCGGGCTCGCTTATGCTCGGGTTTCACGCGCAGGCGGAAAACACCGACATCCACTGCAACGACGGCGAACTGGCCGAGGCGCGTTGGTTCTCGCGCGCCGCCATCATCCAGGGTCTGCGCAACAACAGCTTGACTTTGTCCACACCTCAGTCCATTTCCCATTGGCTGCTCCGCGAATGGTTCGAGGAAACCGGTGAGTTCACACTGGCGAATTTCAATCCTGTTGACACTCATGACGCCCGTTCATGAATAACACCGGCACAATGGTGAAGCGTGAGAATATTCCGGCGCTGATCGCGCTGGTGGCGTTGGCATTTCTTTGGAGTTACAACTGGGTGGCGATGAAAGTCGGCCTGAGGTATGCCGCACCATTCGATTTCGTGGCGCTACGCACCATCCTGGGTGGCTTGTGTCTGCTGCTGGTACTGCTGCTGCGAGGTCGGCCGTTGAAACCCCGCAACCTGCGCGCGGTGCTCTGGCTGGGCTTCTTCCAGACTACCTTGTTCACCACTCTGGCCTTCTGGTCGCTGGTGCACGGCGGTGCCGGCAAGGCCGCGGTGTTATGTTACACCATGCCGTTCTGGGTCATCCTGCTGGCCGTACCGTTCCTCGGTGAACGCATGCGCGGGCTGCAATGGTTGGCGGTGCTGGTGGCGCTCGCCGGCATGCTGTGTATCTTTGAACCCTGGCACAGGAATCCGGATCTGGTGAGCAGCAGCATGGCGGTGCTGGCGGGCGCCGCCTGGGGCGCAAGCGTGATTGTCGCCAAGAAAATCCCGGTGAAATCCATGTGGGAATTGGTGTCTCTCAGCGGCTGGCAGATGCTGCTTGGCGGCATCCCCATCGTGCTCATCGCCTGGTGGCTGCCATCCCATCCGATCCAATGGAGCGGGGCTTTCATCTGGTCGTTGTTCTACAACGTGATACCCGCCAACGCGCTGGCATGGTTGCTGTGGCTGTACGTATTGCAACGCCTGTCCGCCAGCATCAGCGGACTTTGCTCCCTCGCAGTACCGGTGGTGGGCGTGTTGGCTGCGTGGCTGCAACTCGGTGAACGGCCGGGATATTCAGAGGCTGTGGGCATGGCCCTTATCATCATCGCACTGGCAATGCTTTCTGCAGCTGCATTTTTCCGGAGGGCCGCTGCGCCTGGGCGCGCATAAACCGGAGCGACAGAAACCGGCGGCTATAATGCCCGCATGTGCCTGCTGGTGTTCGCCTGGAAAACCCACCCCGACTATCCGCTTGTTTTCGCCGGCAACCGCGACGAATTACATGCGCGCCCGGCGTCGCCGGCCGGTTTCTGGGAAGACGCACCTAAGATACTGGGCGGCCGTGATTTGCAAGCCGGCGGCACCTGGTTAGGCGTCACCACCGGCGGACGCTTTGGCGTGGTCACCAATTATCGCGAAGGACTCAATCCAGAAAAGACACCGCGCTCCCGCGGCGAACTTACTGCGGATTTCCTGCGTGGTAACACCCCGGCGGATACCTATATAAATGAGATCGCGAAGCGCGCCGGGGATTACGGTGCCTTCAGTCTCATAGTGGGCGACCACGGCACACTCTGGTATTTTTCCAATCACGGCGCACCTGAACCGCGGCAAGTACAACCCGGCATACATGGTCTCAGCAATCACCTGCTGGACACACCCTGGCCGAAAGTCACACGCAGTGTGGCGAGTTTGGAGTTGTTGTTGAAACGCCCTGCATTGACCTGTGAAGCACTATTCACGCTACTGGCGGATCGCATACCAGCACCGGAGGCGCAACTGCCGAACACCGGCATCGGTCAGGAACGCGAACGTCAGGTGTCGCCGGTGTTCGTAGCAAATCCGGTGTATGGCACGCGCTGTTCCAGCGTGATTTTCCTGCATGCGGACGGAAGTCTGCGCTTTACCGAACGGCGTTTTGATCCGGCAGGACACAAGCTGGAAACCCGCCATTTCCAAATCACCGGGAGAACCTCATGAGGCATCCCGCCGCCTGCGGCAGTTGGGTATCACCGCTCGGTGCGGCGCGCATCGCCGCCGGCAACCTGCGCCTGATGCAGCCGCGCACTGCGGGCGATTACGTTTATTGGGTTGAAAGCCGTCCCGCTGAAAACGGCCGTGGCGTGCTGGTGCGCAACTGGCCGGGTGGAAGCCGCCAGGATCTCACGCCGCCGCCGTTCAGTGTCAGAAGCCGGGTACATGAATACGGCGGCGGAGCCTACACCATAAGCAATGAATCGGTATTCTTCGTCAACGACAGCGACCAACAAATCTACCACCTGCCGGTCGCGGGCGGCGCGCCACATCAATTGACAACCGCGCACAATTGCCGGTTTGCGGATTTGTTGCCGGATGAACGGCGCCGGCGGCTGGTATGCGTGTGTGAAGACCACACTGAGGAATCCGCGCAGCCGGTCAATTCCCTGGTATCCGTCGCTCTGCGGGACGGCGCGCTCACCACGCTCGTGCGCGGTTACGATTTTTACAGTTCGCCGGCCATGCATCCTGGTGGCGGACAACTTGCGTGGCTCGGCTGGAATTATCCTCACATGCCCTGGGACGTTTGCGAGCTGTGGCTCGCGGAACTCGATGCTGCGGGCGCCGTGCAAAACCCGCGCTGCCTTGCCGGCGGTGCGGATGAATCCATATTTCAGCCGCAGTTCGCCCCGGATGGCGGCCTGTATTTCATTTCAGACCGGGATGGCTTCTGGAATATCTA
>Ga0307372_10014483_pt1 | contig 10084 bp, 10 predicted proteins | sample OX1MG_FD_202533 | JGI IMG/M metagenome (GOLD analysis project Ga0307372, IMG submission 202533) | Soil microbial communities from Risofladan, Vaasa, Finland - OX-1 | ecosystem: Environmental > Terrestrial > Soil > Coastal area > Acid sulfate soil | place: Finland: Risofladan, Vaasa | collected... | reverse complement strand
ATGGGCATCGTGGGCCTGGGCGCGGCGTTTTGGCTCGGCAACGTGGGCATCGCCTGGTCCTCGTCGACCGACGCGGCGCTGCTGGTGGTGGTCGAGCCCGTCGCCTTGATGCTCCTGGGCCCCGTTCTATTGGGCGAGAAGCTCTCCCGCCGCGAGGCCGCGGGCGCGGCCCTGGCGGTTATCGGTTCGGCGCTGGTGGTCTTTAACGGCGTGCCGGGCTTAAGCGCCGGCGCCGGGCTTTTGCCGCATTGGCGCGGCGACCTGCTTCTCATCTTGGGCGGCCTGGCCTTCGCCGCTTACTCCTTGCTGGGCCGCCCGGCCCTGGCGCGCGCCGACGCGGGGCGCGTGACCGTGCTCTCCATGTTCTGGGGCGCGGCCGCGGTCTTTCCCTTGGCCGCGCGGGAGTGGATGACGGGCCGGCGGCCGGTCTGGACCTTTTCCGCGGCGGCGGCGACGATTTACCTGGCCCTGGCGGTCACGGCGCTGGGATTTTTCCTGTGGAACTGGGCGCTCGAGCGCGTGGAGACCTCGCGCGCGGCCATTTTTCTGACCAGCCAGCCCATCCTGGGCGCGCTCTTGGGCGTGCTCTGGCTTAAGGAGCGCGCGACCGTTTTTACGTTTGTGGGCGGCGCGCTCATCGTGGCCGGGCTCGCCGCGGCGTTCTGGCCCGCGCGCGCGGCCGCGGCGGGCGAACCGGCGATCCGCGCGGAGGCGTCTTAGCCTAGGCATAAAAACCAATAAACTACCGGGAATCCCGGTAAATATCAATATTGCCGGGATTCCCGGTAAAATAGTTTAAAATGAAGATTCACCTTCCAAATAGCGCCTTTCTGGGAAATATCGATCCGTTCATTCGCGGCTTCGACCCGTCATCTCCGGATCGCCTCGAGATTTCAGCCAACGACAAGTGGATTTCCGTCCATCCGGCGGCGATTTCGATGGTGGCCGCGCTGGGCTTGAGCGTGAAGCCGGAAAACATCCTCCGCCAGAAGTTCGAGGCGCGCTCAAGCCATTATTTCGCCCGCATGGGGCTCTTCAAGCTCCTGAACATTCCGACCGGCATCGCCATCACGGAGCACGAGTCGGCGGGGCGGTTTATTCCGCTCACCCAGATACGGGCGTCGGCGGAACTAACGCGCTTCATCACCGAAATGATCCCGCTGCTGCATTTGGAGGCGGAGCAAGCCAAGACTCTGGGCTACATCGTGAGCGAACTCGTGAGAAACGTGCTGGAACACGCCGAGGCCCCCAACGGCGCGCTTTTGTGCGCGCAGTACTACAAGAAAAGCAACGCCATCCGCATCGGCATCGCCGACACGGGCGTGGGAATCAAGGCCACCATCACGCGCTCGCACCGGGCGGACACGGACCTCGACGCCATCCGGCTCGCGCTCATGCCCGGCATCACCGGCACGACCCCCATGGAGGGGGGCACCGAGCAGAACGCGGGCGCCGGCCTGTTCTTCATCAAGTCCATCGCCAGCGTCAACCGCGATTTTTTCGTGATTTACAGCGGCACGGGCCTCTACAAACTGCTCAAGAAAAGCTCCGCCCGCAGGCTGCGCCTGCATGCCGATCCTTTTGAGGACAGGCACGCCCAGGACGGCGCAATGCCCTATTGGCGCGGAACGGTCGTCGGCGTGGACATCACGCTCAACCAGACCGAGGAGTTCTCCCGGCTCTTGGACGCCATCCGGGAAACCTACGGCTCCGCCGTCAGGGAGCGGCGCCGGGAAAAATACAGGAGGCCGCGGTTCTCGTGACGCGCATCGACATCCGCGCGCGCGCCGGCGCTTTCGCGGAAAACAAGGATGCGGCCAGGGAGATGCGTCTCAACGAAATCCTTCCGGCGCTCGAAAAGGGCGAGAATGTCGTCCTGGATTTCACGGGCGTGGACGCGGCCACGCAATCCTTCGTCCACGCGCTCATCAGCGACCTGCTGAGAAAGCGGGGCGCCGCCGTGCTCGACCATCTTGAGTTCAAATCCTGCAACGACACGGTGCGGAAAATTATCGCCATCGTGGTCGACTATATGCAGGAAGGCGCGGGCTAGAGGCTCCTGATGCGCGCGCGGATGGGGGACGCGGTTAACAACGAGTGGGCCTAAAAGCCCACTGCGGCTAGAGCCAAGAAGCTTGCCGTTAAAATCAGTGGAGGCCGCAGTATTCGAGCTTGCAGATGTCCGTGACGCCGGCCGTTTTCAACAGGGACTGCTGGGCCGCGTCGACTTTGGCGCTTCCTTGAGCGGCGATCGCGTTGTGTCTTGCAACGGCCAGCGCTTGCGCGGCGATATCGCTGAGGCTGCTGGAGGACGCCGGGGATGGAAAGGGCTGCGGCGCGAGAACGGCCGCGTAGTCGCTGATGTCCTGAAGGCCATCATAATTGTCGCGAACATACTGGCGAACGAGGTCGCCTTGCGCGCTGGTTTGAACATCTATTTTCTTGACGGCTTCCGCTGAGGCCGTGATTTCGCCGCAAAGCTCCGCGATTTGAGGCTCCGTCATGGCATCGGCCTGCGCTTTAGTGACCGTCACCTTCCGGTTGCCCGCGTAGTAGTACACCTCCGCTTGGGCGGCGGCGCCGAGCAAGGACAGCGTCAATACGGCAATCGGCAAAGAAGAGAGTTTCATTATTAACCTCCTGGGCTTTTGCGCCCATGCTGAGATTAAGGATGCCGGCCGACGCCTTTTGCCGCATGAGCCGTTGGGGCAGGCCCAAGCAACAAAGGGCCCGGGTCCAAAGGCCCACGCGACTATAGGCTCCTGATGCGCGCGCGGATAAGCCCGCAGAGATAATCCGCGGCTTGGGGCAGCGCCCGGCCGCGGCGCTTGAAGAAGTAGATTTCGCGGGACAAGGGCGGGCCCTTAAAGCGCAGGACCGCGCCGGCCTTTAAGGCGTCCTTCATCACCATGTCCGGCAGCACGGCCGCGGCCAAGCCTTCCAGCACGAAGCGGTGGTGGGTCTCCAAGAACTCGGCCTCGTACTGGATATTGCGCGGCAGGCGCGCGTCCGGAAAGCCGTCGACGCTGGGCAGCGTGGGGTCGGCGCGGAAGTATCGCGGCGCGATGAAGGGGCATTGCAGGAGTTCGCGCAGCGCGGTTGGCGCTCGGCGCCCGGCGAAAAGTTTTTTGGCCGCGTAGATGTGCGAGACCAGGCGCCCCAGGTGGCGCGACTCAAGCGCGGGGTCCTGGATGTCGGCGTAATAGAGCCCGAAGTCGACTTGATCTTTTTTCAAGGCGTCGGCCATGCCCGCGGGGTCGAGCTCGTAGAAGGCAAAGCGCGTCTTGGGGTGGCGGCCGCGGAAGGCCAGGAGCGGCCGGGGCAGCAGGTAGTCCGTGATCATCTCGCGGCTGCCGATTTTGATGAAAGAGACGCCCTCCGGCGCCTGGCCCGAGAGGGCCAGCTTGGCGCTTTCGATGGCGTCGTAGACGGCCTCGGCGCGGTCCTTTAGGAGCCGGCCCTCGGCGGTCAGCTCCACCGTGCGCCCTTCGCGCGCAAAGAGTTTTCGGCCCAGGGATTTTTCCAGAAGCGAAACGCTACGGCTCACGGCCGGCGGGGAGATGTGCAGGTTTTCGGCCGCGCGGGTGAAGTTCAACTCGCGGGCGACTTCCAAAAAGTAGCGCAGCTGGTAGAGGTCCATGCGAAGAGTTCTCCCGCGGCTATGTTAACTTTAAGTTATCGCTCGCTTCAATATTTTTTAATTTAAATTAACGATGGGAACCGCTATCATGGCTCACGCCGTTAGACAAGGAGGCGCTATGATTGCAGTCGCGACGCGGGCGCGGGAAGCCGGGACGGACGACTTTACGCTCTTTAAGGAGAAAATCGAGCGGGAGCTTTTGGGGCACCCGGTCGTCATGGACAACGCCTACACCCGGTGGTTCAAGCGGGGCTTGGCCGACGCCCGGCAGGTCCAGGATCTCATCGTGCAGTTCTCGGTCTTCTCCAATTACTTTCTGATCATCCAGGCCAAGCGCATGGTAATGGCCGAAACCGCCGAGAGCGAGGCGGCCGCGCGCGACATTCTGGTCAACGAGCTGGGCGTGGGCTTGAACCCGCGCACCGGGAGCGCGGAGGGAAAGACTTTTTCCGCCAGGAACGCGCACCTCAACTGGCTGCGGGAGACGGGCGCCGCGCTGGGCCTCTCGCCGATGAGCCTGGGCCGCTGGAGCGCCGCAGCACCCTCCACCAAACTGTTTTTGGAAAACCTGGAGGCGGTCTACGCCGGCGAGGACGCCGTCGCGGGCGCGGGCGCCAGCTTCGCGGTCGAGAACTGGGCGGCCCGCGGCATCGGCCGCGGCGCGGAAGCGGAGTCCGGCAACTTTTGGAAGGAGCTCATCGCCGGCTTGGAAGGCCACAATGAGAATTTCCGCGCGCCGCGCGGGCTTTCGCCCCTGCCGCTGGGGTTCTTCAAGTGCCACTTCGCCATGGAGGCCGGGCACGGCGCGGGCGTGTGGCGCGAGCTGGAAAAAGACTTTGCCGCGCCGGGCTTTGACGCCGAGCGCTTTTTGGCGGGCGGACGCGCGGCCCTGGACGCGCTGCGCGTGTTCTGGCAGGGCCTGGACGCGCGGCTTTAAGGGTTGAAGGCGCTGATTTGCCCGAGGATGGACGAGAAGCGAGCCGCGGAGACGTTCACCCGCGAGGCCCGGGCCGAGGCGGGGATGTCCGCCCAGTCGATGCGGTAGCCCGCGCGCGCGGCGTCCTTCAAGAAGCGGGCGTTGTCCGGGTCGGACAAGGACGCGTACCAGGAGAGCTGATCGCTGGTGTCCGCGCCGGAGTTTTTCCCCAAGGCGGCGTTGAAGGCGCGGAGCAGGCCGTCGTCGTAGCTGGAGGTGTCGTCGCCCACGCCGATGACGTAGGACTTCTCGATGAGCGGGCCGCCCGAATCGCCCTCGGCGGCCGAGGCCCGGTTCCCGTCGGGGACGCGCTTGATTTCGATAGGGTTGTCCAGCGAGGCGTGGAAGAAGAAATGAATCGGCGCTTGGCGCGCGCCCGCGAGAAAGAACAGGCCCTTCCCAAAGGCCAGGACGCGGTTGCTTCCCGTCCTCTTTATTCCCCAGCCGCCCAACATTAAATTCGCGCAGCCGTAGCCGGCGATGGTCACGTTGGCCCCCACCGCGTCCGCGGACTTGGCGTGAAGCAACACGGGCATGGGCGCGACGCCCGCGGCGGCGCCGGGGGCGAGCTTCAAAAGCGCGATGTCGTGCCGCTCTTGGCCCATGAGCCCGGCGAAGATTTGGACGGCCCGGGCCTGGTCTTCCTGGGACAGATCCTGGCCGGCGTTTATTTTCTTGTATAAGCCGTCAAGCTCTTGAATGAAGGAGTGGACCCGGCTCCAGCTGAACGCGGGCATCAGGGCTTGGATGACGGCGACTTTGCCGGCTTGGCCGGAGAATTCGACAAAGGCGCCGGGCTTGTCGGGGTCGACGCCCAGCGCCGCCAGGCAGTGGGCCGCGGTCAAGACGGTGTCGGGGCCGACGAGGGTCCCGCTGCACAGGCCGCGGCCGGGCAAATCCACCCGCACGACCTGGGGCAATTGCCCCGGCTGGGCCGCCAGGCCGTTGATGATGAAGGCCCCGGCCGGGCGCGCCAAGGCCAACGCGAACACAAGCGCCGCCGCTTTTTTCATGGCTGTTCTCCGTATATAGCAGGCAAAACCGCCCTGCGCCAGGGCCTAGGCCAAGGGGCCATTGGGCCCTCGCCGTTGGGCGCGGGTTGATCTATTCTATAAGGAAGCCGATGAGCTTAAAACTTTTGGGGGAAACCATGAGAACTGGACACCGCGCCGGATTTCGCCTGGGCGCAGCGCTGTTGGCCGCGGCGTTTCTCGCCGCGGGCGCCGCGCGCTCCTTCGCCATCGAGGGCGAGGGCTCTTTCGACGGCGGCCTGGGCGACATGGGCCCGGCCTTCAACGCCCTGACGGACGGCTTGGCGCCCTTGAGCCTGCCCCAGCTTCCGGATTTGTCGGCAGGCGCGCTTTCTCCCGCGCTGCCAAGCGCCGCGTTGGCCGCTCCCGCCGCGCCCGTCCTGCCCGAGTCCAAGCCCGTGCGCCGCTGGGCCGCGCCGGCCCCGGTGCAGTCCGGCGATTACACCCTTTTGACCGAGCCCTTCAGCGGCCGGACCGCGGTCTTAAACCTCATCAACAACGCGCGGACCGCCATCAACCTCACCATCTACGAAATCGAGGACCCGCCCACGATTTCCGCGCTCATCAACGCGGCCCAGCGCGGCGTCACGGTGCGCGTCATCTACAACCTCGACTCCTTCCGCGGCCGCGACCCCAACGCCAAGTACGTCCAAGAGCTGCAGAACGCGGGCGTGCAGGTCCAGGCGGCCAGCCAGCAGTTCACGGTCACGCACGAGAAGACCATCACCGCGGACGGCACTTCGGCCGTCATCATGACCTTCAACCTGGTGCCCAACTATTTCTCGGGCACGCGCGACTTCGGCATCGTGACCGCCAACGCCGCGGAGGTCGCGGAAATAAACGCGGTCTTCGACGCGGACTGGAACGGCGAGCAGGCCGATCCGACCCTGCCCGAGCTGGTCTGGAGCCCGGAGAACTCCCGGGAGAAAATTTTGGGCGTCATCAACGGCGCCACCAAGACGCTTGAGGTCTACGGCGAAGAGACCGAGGACCCCGAGTGCATGCAGGCGCTCATCAACGCGGCCCAGCGCGGCGTGGCGGTGCGCTTTATCACCGCGGTCTTGAGCGACCGCGGCGGCCAAGACGGCAACGCGGCCGAGCGCCAGGTCTTGAACGACAACGGCGTGCAGGCCAAGGCCCTCAACAACCCGTATATCCACGCGAAGGTGATTTTGGCGGACTACGGCACGCCCAACGCCCGGGTGTTCATCGGCTCGGAGAATTTCTCCAAGACCTCGCTTGACAAGAACCGCGAGCTGGGCATCATCCTGAGCAACCCGCCGCTCATGGACAGCATCGAGAGCACCTTCAACTCGGACTGGGCGCAGTAGTAAGGCCCTTCCTATATATACCCGTATACCTATACACCCATATGGGGGGTATATATGAAAGACGCAATATAGATAGGGCAGATAGGGTCTAGGCCTACCCTAGGCCTAGCTAGGCCCAGGCCTGGCCTGGCGCCGCCGCGGTTTCCCGGCTACACTAGGCCTGCCCGAAGGCGCGCCATGTTTGACCTGAACCTGACCCAAAAATTGGCTGAGCTTTTCGCGGTCGCGCCGCCGCAAAGAGACGCCGCCTGGCGGCAGGCGTTTTTCGCCGCGGTCCCGGAGGCGAGCCTGCGCGCGCTCTCGCCCCAAGTCATCCAGGGGCCGGACGGCTTTCCCTATTTCGCCCTGGCCATGCCCAAGCCGGGCGAGCCCTTCGAGGGCTTTTGCGTCAAGCACGTCTTGGACGCCTGCCTCGCGCAGGGCTTCGGCGCGGCGATTTTCGGCGAGCCGGCCGCGCCGCCCTGGTGGGTGTTTAGCTACGGGGATTTGTCCTCTTATAAAGGATACGGCCGCTTCGAGGGCGACCCCTCCGACGCGCCCGCGGACCTGCCGCCGGGGCCGCGCGTGGAGACGCTCAAGGAGGGGCGCAAGGTCTACATCGGCGCGCCCTCGGAGGCGTTTTTGCCCCAAGCGGCGCGGGCCGTGCTCGCGCGCTATTTAAAGGCGCTGGGCGTGGCCAGCCCCGGCGTGGCGCTGATGTTCGACCCCGCGATGAAGCCGAGCCAAAACCTGGCCTTCAACCTCTACCGCGCGCAGTTCCCCAATCCCGCCGACTACGACCGCGCGATGCAGAGCCTCTTGTGGTTCTTGCCCCGCGGCCGCGGGCTCATCGGCCCGGAGCCGATTCCGGCGGGGCAGTTCGCGGCGCTGGGGTAGTATCCGATAACGAAGAAAAAGGGCTCCGCACCGCTTCATGCGGTTGGTATCAATGCGTGTCCGTAAAGATTTCGCGAATGTTATGGTAATAGCGGTTAGCCTGGTTTATCAAGGCGGACTACTTTTATGTATTCTTGAGTTTACGTTTGGGGGATCTGATAATGAATATAAAGTTAAGCGCAATCAATTTTAAAAATTATCGCTCTTGCAGGAACACTTCTTTAAAACTTCATCCAAACCTCTCGATTCTGATTGGTATTAATGGTTCTGGTAAAACCACAGTATTAAACGGGATTGGGTTTTTACGTTCTTTAAGCATGGGTAATTTCAGGCATCTTCGAGAAAGGCCATTGGCAACGAGCAATTGCAAAATATCATGCACGTTTACGGCGGATCAAAGCGAAATTAATTATTCTGCCAGTCTTTCTTATACGACCGATGAAGATAATGATGACCAATTGGTTGCGGCGAGGGAGCGGTGGCGGTCTAAAAGTTTGTTAGGCAGTGGAAAAACGGCCGATGTTCCATTGTGGGTATTGGGAGCTCACCGCGTAGAGCACGGATTGTCATCACGAGAATTTTACGCAATGCAACGTGGAATATTTGGGAGACAGGCAGCCTATGAGTATCTTAAAGCTTTTGATTCCAAAACCACAGAGGCCGCACGTTCTGTAAATGATTTTATTAGATCAACAAGTTATTATAGCGCTGCACAATTTACAGACCCGTCGAGTTGCCCGCCATCTTTCTTTGTTGAGGAAGAAGGGGCTTTCCGGCGTTCGTTGGGGTTTCATCGACAGCATCAAAAATTCATGTTCGATTTATATTCGGCATATAAAAACAATACAAATGATTGGGATCGCTTTATTTCTGTGGTTGGACGAAGAGGGATTCGTTTGGTGGACAATATTAAATTTAGAGAAGTTTTCATTTCCTCAAGCGAGGTTAGGGTAAGAAGCGGTGGCGGTATAAATAAGCAAAAGAGAAAAAAACGACTAATAATTCCGGCCTTCTATCTTCGGCGAAGAAAGTACTCTCCGGGGCAGTTGTCTGAAGGTACTTTTAAGACCCTGGGCTTACTATTTTATCTTCTTACAGAAAAAAGTCAACTCTTACTTATAGAAGAACCCGAAGTTTGTATACATCATGGTCTCTTAACCACTATCGTTGAGCTTATTAAGGCGGAATCCAAGCGAAAGCAGATTATAATCTCAACGCATTCGGATTTTGTCTTAGACAGAATTACCCCGGACAATGTATTTCTTGTAACAAATGTTGGCGATCGTGGAATTGTTGTAAATCCAATTGAACGAGTCTTGGGGTCTAATGGGTTTCAATCTTTGAAAACATATCTGGCGAACGCCGGCACCCTCGGCGAGTACTGGCGGCAAGGTTCTCTCGAAAATGAGTAAGTGTGTAGGAATAATCGCGGAAGATAAAAGTGACGCCGATGTGGTTAGCGCGGTCATCCAAAAGCTGCGCCCGCGCAAAAAATGGAGATTTCACATCGTCGCAGGCGGGGGGTGCGGGCGGATTAAGTCGAAGTGTCTGATGTGGGCCCAAGAACTTTACAACAAGGGGTGTAGTCATTTGGTTCTGGTGCGAGATTCTGATGGTGGAGACCCGGAAGCCTTCCGATCTGGGCTAGAACAAAAATTAATATCGACGGCATTCTCCTCTAGAATTATTGTTATCCCTGTCAGAACAATAGAGGCATGGTTGCTGGCGGATGAGCTTGCGATACAAAAATTGTTTGAGCTCAGGAAAATGCCGAACAGCATTGCTCACCCGGAAAATGAGCTTGATCCGAAAGGAAAACTAGAGGAAATTGTTCATCATTTCTCCGGAGGGGCTCGGATATACGTAACAACCATTCACAACGCACAACTCGCTAAAATCGCGCGAATAAAACGGTTGCAGCGGTGCAAATCCTACTTGCCACTAGAAAGCTATATTGATGTTAATTTTTAGAGCGCTGTGCTTTTGGGAATATCGTTCAAACCGCGATTATAGTTGCCGCAGGCGTTTTGATTCGGCGCTCTCTTTTCTCCCATCTTGACCCGTCGTGTCAAAGTGTTCTATAGTTGACGCTCCCCTCGAGCCGGGCCCCGTCGGCCGGGCTTGGGTTGGGAACGGCTCCGGCGCTTGAGGCGGGCGTAGTTCAATGGTAGAACACAAGCCTTCCAAGCTTGTTACGTGGGTTCGATTCCCATCGCCCGCTCCAGGGGCT
>Ga0307372_10014482_pt1 | contig 10084 bp, 9 predicted proteins | sample OX1MG_FD_202533 | JGI IMG/M metagenome (GOLD analysis project Ga0307372, IMG submission 202533) | Soil microbial communities from Risofladan, Vaasa, Finland - OX-1 | ecosystem: Environmental > Terrestrial > Soil > Coastal area > Acid sulfate soil | place: Finland: Risofladan, Vaasa | collected... | reverse complement strand
TGGTAATAGTTACGCAACTCCAGACGTCCGGTAGACTGGCGGGGTGGACGAGCGTCCGGCGAGTCGAGGATGCGGCGAGGGCGCCTGCGAGGTCCGAAGCGTCGACCTCCGGACGCTCGACGAGCAGAGCGGCCGCCGCTATCTCGTCGCGCAGACCGCCCGATTCGCCGGCGCCTTCCTCCGTTGGGTCGATACCCACAGCAGCGAGGGTCTGAGCTATCCCCGACTGCGGTTGCTCGAGGCGTTGCACTGCAGCGGTTCCGCGATCATGCGCGAGCTCGCCGATCAGCTCGGGATGACCCCCCGCCACATGACCGCCGTGGTCGACTCGCTCGAGAAGGCGGGTCTCACCGTGCGCCGGCCCCATCCGACGGACCGGCGCGCCACCCTCGTCGAGCTCACGCCCGACGGCGTGGCGGCGGCCGAGACGGCGCTCGCCCCCGGCCTCGACGCCATGGCGCAGGTCTTCGACGCGGTCACGCTCGAGGAGCAGCAGGAGTACCTCGAGGTGATCACCCGCCTGTTCGGGGCGATGCGCTCCGGCGCGCCCTGCGACTGAGCGGCCTTGGGGGCGCCGGATCCGGATCGGACGCGCGACGACGACGCGTCGTCCACCGAAGGTCTCGAGCTTTCCTCTCCCCGGTGTCGAACTCGACGGTCGTCGTTCGTGGAATGAGGTGGAGGACCCGGTACGGTGCCGGCCCCGAGGAGAGGAGCGCCGAACATGAAGCAGTACCTGCTTTCCGTGCACCTGGTCGAGGGCGAGCCCGTCCCGTCCGAGGAGGCGATGCAGCAGGCCTACAAGGCGGTCGACGCCCTGAACGCCGAGATCAAGTCGGCCGGCGCGTGGGTCTTCGCCGGCGGCCTGCACCCGCCCGCCACCGCGACGGTCGTGCGGTCGCGCGACGGTGAGGTCGTGACGACCGACGGTCCCTTCGCCGAGACGAAAGAGCAGCTCGGCGGCTTCTGGATCATCACCGCACCCGACCTCGACGCGGCCCTCGAATGGGCCGCCAAGGGCTCGGCGGCTTGTGGCGGTCCGGTCGAGGTCCGGCCGTTCCAGGAGCTGCCGGAGCCCTAGCCGTGCCCGGCACCGACCTCACCGCCGTCGAGCGGACCTTCCGGCTGGAGTCCGGGCGTGCCGTCGCGACCCTGGTTCGCCTCTTCGGCGACATCGACGTCGCCGAGGAGGCGGTCCAGGAGGCCTTCGTCGTCGCCACGACGCGCTGGGCGTCGGGCGGCGTGCCGCCGAACCCCGGCGGCTGGATCGTCACGACCGCCCGCAACAAGGCCCTCGACCGCCTGCGGCGCGAGTCCTCCCGCAACGAGCGCCAAGCCCAGGCGGCCCTGCTGCGCGCCGAGGCCGAGCCGGAGGAGGTGGGGGCGGTGCGCGACGACCGGCTGCGGCTGATCTTCACCTGCTGCCATCCGGCGCTCGCGCCCGAGGCCCAGGTGGCCTTGACCCTGCGGCTGATCGCCGGGCTGCGCACGAGCGAGATCGCCCGTGCCTTCGTCGCTTCTGAGGCGACGATGGCGCAGCGCCTCGTCCGCGCGAAGCGCAAGATCCGCGACGCGGGCATTCCGTACCGTGTGCCTCGCGAGTCGGAGCTGGCCGACCGGCTCCCGCCGGCGTTGGCCGTGGTCTACCTCGTCTTCAACGAGGGCTACACCGCCTCCTCCGGTGACGAGCTGGTACGGGGTGAGCTGTGCGCCGAGGCGATCCGCCTGGCGAGGTCGCTCGCCGAGCTGATGCCGGACGAGCCGGAGGTGCTCGGCCTGCTCGCCCTCGTGCTGCTCATCGACGCCCGGCGAGAGGCCCGCACCGGCGCCGACGGTTCGCTGGTCGTGCTCGGCGACCAGGACCGCACGCGGTGGGACCGTGCGCTCATCGCCGAGGGCCAGGAGCTCGTCCGGGCCTGCCTGCGCAGGAACCGTCCGGGCCCCTACCAGTTGCAGGCCGCGATCAACGCCGTGCACGGCGATGCGCCGACGGCGGCGGCGACGGACTGGCGCCAGATCCTGGCGCTCTACGACCAGCTGCTGGCCGAGGAGCCGACGCCGGTCGTCGCGCTCAACCGCGCCGTCGCCGTGGCCGAGGTGCACGGGCCTGCGCTCGCGCTCGAGGGCCTCGCGCGCCTCGACCTCGGCGGCTACCACCTCTTCCACGCGCTGCGGGCCGACCTGCTCCAGCGGCTCGGCCGCCTCGACGAGGCGGCCGCCGCCTACGACGAGGCGCTCGCCTGCGAAGCGAACACGGCCGAGCGCACGCTGCTCGAGCAACGGCGACGGTGCCTTTGAGGCCGCCCGGCAGCCGTCGGCGTCCGCGCGTCGCACGCGGCGCCGCCCATCACGATTGCCCGGGTCCGGCGGGGCCGGTCAACGCGGAGCACGCGCCTCGGCCTTGGTCTTGCGCCCGGCGCACCTCGACAGGCCGGTGCGCACCTCGCGCCCGACGCCGTCGGAGCGGGCCCGCACCCGAGGTGACGGTCTCGAGGGCGTGTGCTCGAGGCCGGGTGCGCCGTGCTGCCCTTGTGGCACCGGACGGCCGTCCCTAAAATAGCCGTTCAATCAGTCTCCGAGCTCCCCGGCTCGCGGCGTTCGCGGGGCGGGACGACCGGCGAGGAGCTGCCCGCGCATCGGCGCCTGCGAGGTGGTCCACCTGCGGCGGGCGCCCGACGAGGCACCGGGGGTGGGCAATGGCGGGTGGCGAGGTCGAGCTCGTCTCGTTGACCAAGCGTTTCGCCGACGTCCGCGCGGTCGACGGTATCGACCTGCACGTGGCCCACGGGGAGTTCTTCTCCCTGCTCGGCCCGTCCGGGTGCGGCAAGACCACGACGCTGCGCCTCGTGGCCGGCTTCGAGCGACCGACCAGCGGGCGGATCCTCCTCGACGGTGCGGACGTCGCCCGGATGCCGGCCCACGAGCGCAACGTCAACACGGTCTTCCAGAGCTACGCGCTCTTCCCCTTCCTCTCGGTGTACGACAACGTCGCCTTCGGTCTCAAGTACAAGAAGGTGGGCAAGGCCGAACGGGCGCGGCGCGTCCGCGAGGCGCTGGAGCTCGTGCGGCTGCGCGCCTATGAGAAGCGCCGCCCGGGACAGCTCTCCGGTGGCCAGCAGCAGCGGGTCGCCCTGGCGCGGGCGCTCGTGCTCAACCCGGCGGTCCTGCTGCTCGACGAGCCGCTCGGCGCGCTCGACGCCAAGCTCCGCCGCACGCTGCAGGTGGAGCTGAAGGCGCTGCAGGAGACGGTCGGGATCACCTTCCTCTACGTCACCCACGACCAGGAGGAGGCGCTCACGATGTCGGACCGCCTGGCGGTGATGGAAGGCGGCCGGATCGCCCAGATCGGCACCCCGAGCGACGTCTACGAGGAGCCGGCGAGCGCGTACGTCGCCGACTTCCTCGGCGTGTCGAACCTCATGGCCGCGAGCGCACTGCGCCAGCTCGGCGATGGCCGCTGCCAGCTGCGTCTCGGCGACTTCGTCCTCGAGGCCGTGCGCGGCGCCACCGGCGCGAGCGGCCCCGTGCGGCTGGCGATCCGCCCCGAGCGCGTCCGGGTGGAGCCGTTCGACCAGGCGGGACCGAACCGCATCCCGGCGATGGTCGAGCGTCTCGTCTTCCTCGGCTCGGCGACCCAGGTCATCGTGCGCCTCGCGCCAGGCGCCCCGCTGCAGGCGCTCGTCCAGAACGACGGCGCGCCCCTCGACTACGCCCAGGGCACGCCCGTCCAGGTGCACCTGCCCGCCGAGGCGCTGCGCGTGCTGGCCGAGCGCGGCACCGAGGCCGCCGCCGCCGAGCCGCTCCCGATCGTCGCCCCGGCTCCGCCCCCCGAGCCCGTCGCGAGCGCGATCGGCGGCTGACGCGACGGGCCCGCCGGCGGGCGGGGCCGAGGCCTGACGGGCTCACATCCCGGCGATGGAGGTCAACGTCTCCTGCCGGCCGGTGCGCTCGCCCCGCGTCATGAAGCGGTAGCCGACGTAGCCGAGCGTGGCCACGACGAAGGAGAACAGCAGCATCAGCGTCGCGAGGGCGTTGAGCGCCGGACCGCCGTTGCCGCCGTGGGTGTTCGAGTAGATGATCACCGACATCGGCTGGGTGTTGCCGGTCGAGGAGAGCAGGTCGACGATGACGAAGTCGTCGACGACGCCGGCGAACACGAGCACCGCGCTCGCGAAGATTGCCGGCATCAGCATCGGCAGCAGGACCCTGCGCAGCGCCTCGAGCCGCGACGCGCCGAGGTCGGCCGCGGCCTCCTCGTACTGGTTGCCGATCGAGACGAGCCGGGCCCGCACGATGATCGCCGGCCAGCTGAGGTTCCACGTGACGAGCCCGAGCACCTCGGCGAGCGTCCCGAGGTGGATCGAGGTGAACAGCGCGGTGAACACGAAGAAGAGGGCCACCCCGAAGATCAGCTCGGGCACGACGAAGGAGAAGATCATCACGAAGTTGAACGCCGTGGAGGTGCGCGTCCGCCAGCGGTCGATCCCGATGCCGAACGCCACCCCGAGTGGGACGGTGATCAGCGTGGTGTAGAGCGAGAGCCACAGCGTCTGCAGCACGGCCTGGTGCAGTTGCGGGTTGTGCAGCACCGAGTTGAGGGGGTCCGACGTGTACCAGCGCAGCGAGAAGCCCTGCCAGACGCTCTGGGACTTGCCGGAGTTGAAGGAGAAGAGCACCGCGAGGGCGATCGGCAGGATCGACCAGGCGAGGTAGAGCCAGGTGAAGCCCTCGAGGAACCAGGCGTGGCGCCACGGGTTGCGCCAAAGCGCCGAGCGCGCCCAGCCGGGCGCGGCGACCGCCGCCGGCGCGCCGACGGCCCCCACCGCCGTCCCGGTCTCGTCACGCAGCTGCATCACCCGAGCTCCGTCGCGGCCCGGTTCGTCGAGAAGACGTAGTAGAGCATCGGCACGAGGAGGACCACGAGCAACAGGACCGACAGCGCCGCGCCCTCGCCCTGCAGGCCCGTCGCGTTCAGCTGGCCGTCGATCACGTTGCCGATCATCGAGGTGCCGGCGGAGCCCGACAGCATCTGGTTCGTGTAGTAGTCGCCGAACATCGGGAGCACGGTGATGAGCATGCCGGTGAGGACCGACTGGCGCGACAGCGGCAGGGTCACCTGGAGGAAGGTCCGCCAGCCGCTCAGCCCGAGGTCGCGTCCGGCCTCGATCAGCCGGGTGTCGATCCGGTCGAGCCCGGAGTAGAGAACGAGGATCAGATAGGGGATGTAGCCGTAGACGAGGCCGAGGATGACCGTCGCCGACTGGCCGCCGAGCCAGTTCACCGGGTGGCCGACGAGATGGAGGAAGGTGAGCGCCTTGTTGACGTAGCCGTCGTTCTGGAGCAGGTCGATCCAGGCGAGCATGCGCATCATGTAGCTGATCCAGAACGGGGCGATCAGCAGGGCGAGGAAGACGCCCTTTCGCCGGCCGCCAAAGCGCGTGACGAAGTAGGCGACGGGGAAGGCGATCAGCAACGAGAGCACCGACGCGATCGCCACGTAGACGACCGTGCGCACGAAGATCGGCCCGATGAACGCTCCCGTGCCGACGAGGTCGCTCCAGGACCTCGCGAAGTTGGCACCGCTCCAGTGGAGCGGGTTCCACGCCGGGACCGCCGACTGGAAGACCGGGTTCAGCTCGCCGGTGGCGATCGCCACCACCGCGTAGAACGGGACGACGAAGAGGGCGATGAGCCACACGATCCCCGGCGCGGTGAGCGCGGCCCAAAAGAGGCGGCCGCGGACCCCGTCCGTCACCTCCCGCCGGGCGCCCCGGATCCCTCGCACGGCGCTTGGCCGCTCAGATCCCCTGGCTGACCTGGAGCCAGGCCTGCTGCCAGGCGGTGTTCGCCGCGGCGGGCAGCTGGTACTCGCCGATGCCTTTGCGGAAGTAGGTGGGCAGCACCGCCGTCGAGGTCAGGCTCGGCGGCAGGATCTTCTCCTTCACGAGCCGCGCCGGCGTGACGGCCGTGAGCGGCTGCATGTAGCCGTTGTAGCTGATGTTCTCCAGCACGTTCGGCAGGTCGAGCATGTAGTTGACGAAGAGGTGGGCGAGCACGGGGTTCTTGCCGGCGGAGAGGACCGTGATCGTGTCGTTGCCGACGGGGCCCTTCCCGTCGGGCGGGAACCAGTAGCCGACGACGTCCACCAAGACGCCCTTCGGCATGTAGCCCGCGGCCGCGGCGATGTCGCCCGACCAGGCGTGGTGGATCCAGATCTGCCCGCTCGGGACGTTGGAGTAGTCGTTGTTGTCGATGTGGACGTTGGTGAGCTGCGCGAGCTGGCGCAGCGAGCTCGCCGACCGCTGGATCTGGCTCGTCGACGTCGTGTTCAGGTCGAAGATCCCGTTCTTCATCAACCCGAGCGAGATGCCCTCGCGGTAGTCGTCGAGGATCGCGACCTTCCCCTTGTACTTCGACTGCCACGGCATCGCCCACGGGTTCGACATCTTGTAGGGGTTTTCGTGGACGTGGTCCTTCCGCCAGGCCATCCCGGTCGTATAGATGGTGTACGGCACCGTGTACCGCCACTGCTGGTCGTACCAGGGGTTCGCGAAGTCCGCCCAGGTCTGGGCGATGTTCGGGACGTAGCTGTGGTTGATCGGCCGGAGGAGCTTGGCCTCGACGAGCGGCCCGAGCTGGTCCACCGTCGGGAAGAAGACGTCGAAGGACTCGCCGCTGCGCAGCTTGGCGATCGCCTCCTCCATCGTGTTGAAGGTGGTGATCTCCACCTTGCACTTGTACTTCTTCGCGAAGTTGTTGACGACCGCCTGATTGATGTAGGCGACCCAGTTGTAGAGCTTCAGGGTCGCGCCCGTCTCGGGCTTGAGGCCGCTCGCGATGGCCTTGTTGCCCGGGAGGATCGGCCACGTGACGGGCTTGTCGGGCCGCGGCAGGGGGACCGAGGAGGTCGACGCGGCCGCGGCGCCCTCGCCGATCGCGCCGAGCAGCGGGCCGAGCCCGCCGATGGCCGCGCCGGCCCCGGCCACGCTCGCGGCGCGCAGCAGGAACTCGCGTCGCGACAGCGCGGACGGCGGGAGCGCCCCGCCCTCGGACCAGCCCTCGCGTGGATGCGACATGTCCGCCCTCCGTTCCCCTGGCGCTCGGCACGCAGCGCCGCTTCCCCCGACCGCCGACGCCCTGCGCAGCCACGTTCATCGCGGCGGCCCGATTGAACCACCGGTCAACGCAGTCAACCACCCCCGCGCCGCGGCGACAAGGCCTTTCCGGTCGTCACGGGGCGACCGAGGCGGCGAAGCGGGCGAAGTTCTCGAGGAAGCGGTCGACGTCGGCCTCGTCGTGCTGCACCGAGATCAGCCACTGCTCGATCTTGCCCCACGGGGGCAGGAAGACCCCGCCGTTGTGCTGGAAGAGCCAGTGCGCGTGGTTGAAGCGGTCATCGATCTCGAGGAAGCCGCGGTAGTCGCGCACGGCGACGGGCGAGAAGACGACGCAGCCCTTCGCGCCGACGGCGACGACGTGCGCGTCGAGGCCGCTCCGGCCGAGCTCGGCCTCGACGCCGGCGACCATCCGGGCCTCGAGGCGGTCGAGGCGCTCGTAGGCGCTCGGGGTGGCGACCTCGTAGAGCATCGCCCGCGTCGCCGCCATGGCGAGCGGGTTGCCGCTGAACGTGCCGACCATCTCGTAGTCGCCGTTGGCGACGTGCTCCATCACCTCGGCGGTGCCGCCGAGGGCGGCCGAGGCGATGCCGCCGCCGATCGCCTTGGCGAGGCAGACGATGTCCGGGGTCACGCCGACCACCCCGGTGGCCCCGCGAGGTCCGGCGGTGAGCCCGGTCTTCACCTCGTCGAAGGTGAGGAGGGCCCCCTCCGCGTGGAGCAGCGCCTTCAGCCCGGCGAGGTAGCCCGCGTCGGGCAGGACGATCCCGGCGTTCATCATGATCGGCTCGACGATCATCCCGGCGATGCGGCCCGGGTTCTCCCGAAGGACACGCTCGACGCCCGCGAGGTCGTTGAAGCCCACGACACGGACGAGGTCGGTGAACGCCCGCGGGATGCCGGCGCTCTCGGGGACCGCCGCCGGCCGGGTGGCCGGGCCCATCGCCTCGGGCGGGGGGGCGACGGAGACCTGCACGGAGTCGTGGTGGCCGTGGTAGCAGCCCTCCACCTTCACGATCAGGTCGCGGCCGGTGATCGCCCGCATCAGGTGGACCGCCTCCATCGTCGCCTCGGTGCCGGAGTTGGCGTAGCGCCAAAGCGGCAGCCCGAAGCGGCGTGCCAGCTCCTCGGCGACGGCGATGGCGTCCTCGGTCGGCTGGGCGAAGTGGGTCCCGCGCTCGACGCGTGAGCGCACCGCCTCCACGATCGCCGGGTGCGCGTGGCCTGCCAGGCTGGCCCCGTAGCCGCCGTGCAGGTCGACGTACTCGCTCCCGTCGACGTCGTAGACCTTCGAGCCGCGCCCGCCGGTGAGCCAGACGGCCTGCGGCCGGGTGATCTGCCAGCTGGAGGTGACCCCGCCGGCGAGCGCGCGGGCGGCGCGTGCCGAGGAGGCGGCCGAGCTCGGCTGGCGGGCGACGAAGAGCGCCTCCTGCTCGGCGATCACGCTGTCCAGCCGTGCCGAGAGTCCGTCGAGTGTGGGCGTCCGTGCAGCCATGACCGGCTCCGTTCGCTCGAGGAACCGCGCCGGTGGCGGGGCGCCCTCGGTGGTTGACTGACTGTTCAGTCTATGGGACGCTGCGTCGCCGGACAAGGTCGGGATGGCGCGCCGGGCGGCACCCGGGACCCACCGGCCGGCCGGCGCGGCCCCGCTCTGGCAGAGCGCGGCGCACTACGTTGGCGACGGCTGGGTGGTCGCCGGACGCCCGCCGCGACCACCGAAGTGCCGCGGCGGGCAGGCACGAGCGATGGAGGAGAACCGTGGCAGCTGAGGTCCGAGGTGTCGTCGCCAGGGCGAAGGGCGAGCCGGTCTCGATCGAGACGATCCTCGTCCCCGATCCCGGGCCCGGCGAGGCCGTGGTCGCCGTCCAGGCGTGCGGCGTGTGCCACACCGACCTGCACTACCGGGAGGGCGGGATCAACGACGAGTTCCCGTTCCTGCTCGGCCACGAGGCGGCGGGGCTCGTGGAGGCCGTCGGACCCGGGGTGGACGGCCTCGCGCCCGGGGACTTCGTCGTGTTGAACTGGCGTGCGGTCTGCGGGCAGTGCCGCTCGTGCCGGCGCGGGCGGCCCTGGTACTGCTTCTCGACGCACAACGCCCGCCAGAAGATGACCCTCGCCGACGGGACGCCGCTCGCCGCGGCGCTCGGCATCGGCGCCTTCGCCGAGAAGACGCTCGTCGCGGCGGGACAGTGCACGAAGGTCGATCCCCGCGCCCGTCCCGAGGCCGCCGGGCTGCTCGGCTGCGGCGTGATGGCGGGTATCGGCGCCGCGATGTACACCGGGGAGGTGGGCCCGGGTGACGCCGTCGCCGTGTTCGGCTGCGGGGGCGTCGGCTGCGCGGCGATCGCCGGGGCGCGCCTCGCAGGGGCGTCGAAGATCATCGCCGTCGACCTCGACCCGAGGAAGCTGGAGCTCGCAAGGCAGTTCGGCGCGACCGACACGGTGGTGGCCGGCGAGGAGGACCCCGTCGAGGCGATCCGGCGCCTCACGGGGGGGAACGGGGCCGACGTGTGCATCGAGGCCGTCGGCAACCCGAAGGTGATGGAGCAGGCCTTTTTCGCCCGCGACCTCGCCGGCACCCTGGTCCAGGTCGGCGTGCCGACACCGCAGATGCGGATCGACCTGCCGATGATCGAGTTCTTCGGCCGGGGCGGCCGGATGAAGCCGAGCTGGTACGGGGACTGCCTGCCGTCTCGGGACTTCCCGATGCTCGTCGACCTCTACCTCCAGGGCCGGCTGGACCTCGACCGGTTCGTGAGCGAGACGATCCCGCTCGAGGGCGTGGAGGAGGCGTTCCACCGGATGGAGCGCGGCGAGGTGCTCCGCTCGGTCGTCGTCGTCGGGCGATGATCGAGCTCGTCACGACGTCGGGGACCTTCTCGCTCGACGGCCAGGACTTCGCGGTCGACAACAACGTGTGGCTGGTGGGCGAGGGCGACGAGGTGATCGTGATCGACGCCGCGCACGAC
>Ga0307372_10014480_pt1 | contig 10086 bp, 7 predicted proteins | sample OX1MG_FD_202533 | JGI IMG/M metagenome (GOLD analysis project Ga0307372, IMG submission 202533) | Soil microbial communities from Risofladan, Vaasa, Finland - OX-1 | ecosystem: Environmental > Terrestrial > Soil > Coastal area > Acid sulfate soil | place: Finland: Risofladan, Vaasa | collected... | reverse complement strand
CCAAAGGCGCGGACGCGCAGCGCCCCTGGATGGACACCTCGCTGCCGATCGATCAGCGCGTGGACGATCTCATCGGCAAGATGACGCTCGAGGAAAAGGTGCAGCAGATGCGGGACCACGCGCCCGCGATACCGCGGCTGGGCGTACCCAAATACGACTGGTGGAACGAAGGACTGCACGGGGTGGCGTTTTCCGGCTACGCCACCAATTTTCCGCAGGTGATCGGGATGGCCGCCACCTGGGATGCGCCGCTGGTGCACCGGATGGCCGAGACCATCTCCACCGAAGCTCGCGCAAAGTACAACCAGGCCATGCGGGAGAACGATCATGAGGCATTCTTCGGGCTCACCTTCTGGGCGCCCAACATCAACATCTTCCGCGATCCGCGCTGGGGGCGCGGGCAGGAGACCTATGGCGAGGATCCGTTCCTGGCCGGACAAATGGCGGTCGCCTTTGTAACCGGCATGCAGGGCGACGATCCCAGGCGCCTCAAGGTGGTTTCGACGCCCAAGCACTTCGACGTGCACAGCGGGCCGGAGAGCACGCGCCACCAGGCCAACGTGGACATTTCCAATCACGACCTGGAAGACACGTATCTGCCGGCCTTTCGCGCCGCCGTGACCCGGGGTCATGCGCAGTCGGTGATGTGCGCCTACAACGCGATCGACGGCGCTCCGGCGTGCGCCAACACCATGCTCCTCAAAGATCATTTGCGCGATGCGTGGCACTTCGACGGATACGTTGTGAGCGACTGCGCGGCGGTGGCCGACATCTTCACCGGTCATCACTACGCATCCGATATGGCGCACGCCGCGGCCGACGCGGTCAAGGCCGGCACCGATCTCGAGTGCGGCTACATGGAGGGACAGGCTTTTCCGTCCCTGGTGGAGGCGGTGCATGAAAACCTGATCGGCGAGAAGGACATCGACCGGGCTCTGCACCGGCTCTACCGGGCGCGATTCCGCCTGGGCATGTTCGACCCGCCTTCGAGCTATGCCTATGGACGGATCGGGATGGATGAAAACAACACGCCCGCGCATCGCCAGCTTTCGCTCGATGCTGCGCGTGAATCCATGGTGCTGCTCAAAAATAACGGCGTGCTTCCGCTGAAGGCCGGCGTGCGCAAGATTGCCGTGATCGGCCCGACGGCGGAGCTGGTTCAATCGCTCCAGGGAAACTACAACGGGCCACCGCCGAACCCGGTATATCCGCTGGCCGGCATCGAAAAGCGGTTCAAGGCGGCGCAGATTTCTTATGCAATGGGATCGAGCCTGGATGAGGGCTTCGCGATGCCCATCGAACACACCGCTCTGCACCCTTCGGAAGGCAGCGGTGAGTTCGGACTGAAAGGGGAGTACTTCCCGTCACCGGACCTGAGCGGCGCGCCGGTGCTGACGCGGGTCGATCGCAACGTGAACTTCAACTGGGACAAGGTCATCCCGGTCAAGGGGCTCCAGCGCAACAATTATTCGGTGCGCTGGACCGGCGCCTTTACGCCGCCGGCTGCCGGCGACTACCGGCTGGGGGTGCGGATCAACTACTGCTACGCGTGCGAGAACGCGGAGGACTTCCGTCTTTATCTCGACGGCAAACTCATGGCGCAAAGCACGGGGAAGAGCGGCGAGCGTGGCGAGGTTTTCGAGTCGTCGGTCCACTTCGACAACACGCAATCGCATGCCATCCGGCTGGAATACTTTCACAAGACCGGCACCGCCGGAATCGACCTGACCTGGCAGGCACCGGCAGAGGTTCTGCGCGATGAAGCGGTCGCGCAGGCGAAGAACGCGGATGTAATCGTTGCGTGCCTCGGCCTTTCGCCCTCGCTCGAAGGCGAGGAGATGCCGGTGAAGCTGGAGGGTTTCTCGGGCGGCGATCGCACGGATATTGTTCTGCCCGCGGTGCAGGAGGATCTGCTGAAGGCTCTGGTCGCAACCGGCAAGCCGGTCGTCGTGGTGCTCCAGAACGGCTCTGCTCTGGCGGTGAACTATGCGGCGGAACATGCCGCCGCCGTCCTGGAGGCTTGGTATCCCGGCGAGGAAGGGGGCACCGCGATTGCGGAGACGCTGGCCGGAGAAAACAACCCCGCCGGGCGGCTCCCGATCACGTTCTATCGCTCGCTCTCGCAGTTGCCGCCGTTTGACGACTACGCGATGAAGGGCCGCACCTACCGCTACATGACGGAGAAACCGCTCTATCCCTTCGGTTACGGACTTAGCTACACAACCTTCAGTTACAGTGAGATCAGGCTCGCCGGCAACAGCGTAAAGGCCGGCGACTCCGTTCATCTTCAGGCCCAAGTGAAAAACACCGGCAGCGCAGCCGGCGACGAAGTGGCGGAGCTTTACCTGGTGCAGCCGCAGACGGCGGTCTCGCCGCGGATTGTTCTCGCCGGCTTCAAGCGGGTTCATCTGGAAGCGGGGAAATCAGCCGAGGTTGATTTCACGCTCGATCCGCGGACCATGTCGGAAGCAGACGCGGACGGCAATCATGTGATCCTGCCCGGCGAATACAAGGTCTACCTGGGCGGCGCGCAACCCGGGGGAGAAGCTCAAAGTGCTACGGCGATATTTACTGTGAATGGGAGAATGGAACTGCCGAACTAGCAGCGGCGTTCGGTGATCACTAAGTCAGTGGAGCGATCGCAGCCGTTTTCAAGGAGCGTCACCGGGGCTCAGTGCACCGCCCCCTCCGGCGCGGCGCTCTCGCCCGGGCGGTTCTTGCTGAGCAGGAATGCGAGCAGGATGAGCAGGACGGAGGCCCACGAGAGCTCCATGTAGACGTCCTGGTAACCCTGCATTTGCGCCTGCCGGTTGAGCTGGCTGTAGAGAGAACCGAGTGCCATGCCGCTGCCGTTGGCCCCGCCAAACTGCCCGCCCAGGAACCCTGAGAGCGCGTGCAGATGCTGCTGGTAGCCCGGCATTCCCGCCTGCATATCGGTTTGCAGATGCTGCTCGTGCCACATGGCGCGGCTGGTCACTTGCGCATTGGTGATGGCGATGAGGATGCTGCCGCCGATGTTGCGCGCGAAATTGATCAGGCCCGCCACCTGGTTGCTCTCCTGCTTGGGCAAGCCCACGTAGGCCGCGTTGGTAATGGAGATGAAGCAGAAGGGCAGGGGCAGCATCTGCACCACGCGCAGCCACGATGCCTGCGCAAAACTCATTTGAAGGTTGGAAACGTAGGCGGCGTAGCGGAAGGTGAACACGAACATGATGAAGCCGATCACGGTGAGCGTGCGCGCGGAGACTTTGCTGGTGGCAATGCCCGCCATGGGCATGACGACTACCAGCGCGATACCGCCCGCGGTGAGGGCCAGTCCGGCGGTGGTGGCCGTGTAACCGAGCAGGGTCTGCATGAACTCCGGTTGGAGAACGGTGTTGGCGTTGAGGACGCCGCCCACCAGCATCATGAGGAAGCAGCAGATGGCGAAGTTTTTGTAGCGGAACAGGCGCAGATTGATGATGGGCTTGTCGGTGTGCAGTTCCCAGAGGACCAGCGCGATCATGCCGCCGATGAACAGGAATGCGAACATGCGGATCAAGCCGGACGAGAACCAGTCATTCTCCTCGCCCTTGTCGAGCATGATCTGCATGCCGCCCATGGCGAGGGATAGGAAGCTGAGGCCGAGGTAGTCCATGTTACCGAGCCGGCGGACGTCCGGCTTGATCCACGGCGGATCGTCGATGAGCCGCGCTACCAGCACGAACGCCAGCAGGCCGACGGGAATGTTGATGAAGAAAATCCAGCGCCAGGTGTAGTTGTCGGTGATCCAGCCGCCCAGGGTGGGGCCGATAGACGGCGCAAGCACGGCCACGAGGCCGTAGAGCGCAAACGCCTGCCCGCGCTTATGCGGCTCAAAGCTGTCGGCCATGATGGCCTGGGCCATCGGCTGGAGTCCGCCGCCGCCCGCGCCTTGCAGAATACGGAACACGATCAGCAGGGGCAGCGTGGGCGCGATGCCGCAAAAGAAGCTGGCCACCGTGAAAATCACGATGCAGGTAAGGAAGAAACGCTTGCGCCCCATCACGCTGGAGGCCCATGCGCCCAGCGGCAGCACAATCGCATTGGACACCAGGTAGCTGGTGAGCACCCAGGTTCCCTGGTCCAGGCTTGCGCCGAGGCTTCCGGCGATATGCGGCAGAGCGACGTTGGCGATCGAGGTATCGAGCACCTCCATGAACGCGGCAAGGGCCACCGTGGCCGCAATCAGCCACGGATTGGTACGCGGTTTCCACGGCGCATGAACGTCGGGCGGCGGACCGGCGGGAGTTGCTGCCGTCGCTGGCGCGTTACTGGGCAAAAAAGGGGCTCCTCGCGTTTCAAAAAAAGGTCTGGTTTGTCCGTGTCTGCGGCGCGCGGGATGGCGCGCCCGTGGAAGGGGACTTCTGCCCCTGCTTCTAGACCCTACTTAGATTCAGGAATCAGCCGAGGGGGTGCACAAACCTGCCCGGCTCTTCCCAAGCGCGGCAGCCGCACTTCCCCAAGTTCACCGTCTACGCTTTCTCAATAGAACAGGTACTTCCGCCAGCGGTCGTCGCCACGGCCGAGCATGCGCATGATCTGGCGGCTGGTGTGCAGGCTGAAGGGCCGCGGCTCCCGGATCAGGATCATGTCCTCGATCTCGCTCAGCATGCGGTTGCCCTTTTTGCGGTTGCAGACATGGCAGCAGGCCACCAGGTTCTCCCACGTGGAATTGCCGCCGCGCGAGCGCGGCACCACGTGATCCAGGGTAAGATCGCTCGGGGGCAGCACTACCCCGCAGTATTGGCAGGTGTTGCGGTCGCGCAGCAGGATGTTCTTGCGCGAGAGAGCCCGGGTCTGGTGCGGGATGCGGCGATATTCAAGGAGACGGATGACCGAGGGCATGGCAATGCGGCTGCGCTGGGCGTGCAGCATCATGCCGTGCTCCTCCTCGGTGCGCGCAATGCCCTTGAGCACCAGCACCAGGGCGCGGCGGGCGCCGCAGATGTTGATGGGCTCGTAGGAGGCATTGAGCACCAGCACCGGCATCTGCAGCAGGTGGGTGGCATGATGCACCGGCACCACTGCTTCGCCGGCGTATGCGGCGGCCCGGGCAATCGCTTTCTGCTTGCGCGCGTGTATCATGGCTTTCCCCAATGACATGTCCGTTGCCTCACGAAAAATCTGACAACCTTTGCGCTCCTGCAAATTGCACCGGCTTCGGCGTGCCCGCGGCCGATTGGTTTCTCCGCTCTCGTTCTCCGTGAAGTTCAGTCCGACCAACCCGGGCCAGGGTGGCCACCCAAACTGTGGCGGCGCCCGCCTGCTTCAATGTCCTGGCCGCAGCCCGCGCGGTGGCGCCGGTGGTTAAAATGTCGTCCACCAGCAAAACATGCCTGCCGGTGACCGCCGTGGGATTGGCAACCTGGAACGCGCCGCGCACATTCATCCTTCGCTGGCGCGGGGTGAGGCCGGCCTGGGTTCCGGTGGCCCGCAGCCGCATCAGCGTGCTGGGCGCCAGGGTGAGCTTCCATTCCGGATGCGACCGGGCCAGCGCCCGCAGCGCCATGGCAGCCAGCAGCCTGGCCTGGTTGAATCCGCGATCGGCTTGTTTGGTCCGGTGCAGAGGCACCGGAATCACGAGCAAGTTATTGGGTGCTTCTCCCGCCAGCTTCGCGATGGCTGCGGCAAGCATCGCACCCAGCCGCCGCGCTGCCGGATGCATGCCGTTGTACTTGAGCGCATGGATCGCGGCCCGCATCCGTTCCTCGTAGGGCCCGTAGGCCACGGCGCGCTCAAAATCCGGTGGGACCATCCGGCACGCCCGGCAGATCCCGGCCCCGGCGACTGCGTCCGCCTCGGGAAACGGATCGCCGCAGCGGGCGCAAACACGACCGCCCAGAACGGAAATTTCCATCCAGCAGACATCGCAAATTGGCGCAGCGGAAAGTCGCGGCAGAGCACAGCCGCAAAGGGCACAGCAGGAGGGAAGCAAAGCGCAGGAAGCAGCATCTACCGGACTTCGCAGCACGCGAACCACTGCCCGCCACGCCGAAGTCTGGGTTGCCGAAGTCTCCGGTGGCGGAACCTCAACCGTGGGTGTACCGGTGTCCCTGCGGAAGACGCACCTCAATCGGAAAGGCGCGGGGCGAGCCGCCTTCTTCTATTATCTTTACGCGCACCCATGCGTCAGGGCAAGTGCGGAAGCGCCTTCCCGCCCGGATTGGAGAAAATTCTTTCTCCCTTTATCCAGCCATTTCGCAGCCATTTCGCGAATTCGGTTCAAAAACAATGCGAGCCCGGATTCGAGATCCGGACCCGCAAGTTGGCAGCCAGGCTTTCTACGGCCGCTTCATGTCGTCCTGCGACCGCTTCCGGTCAACGTCTTCCGCGGCGGTATGGCTGGTTCTTTCCTTGTCGGCATTGCGCACGGCTTCTTTGGCATTGCCCCACGCCTTTTCCGCCTTTCCTTTCACCTGTTGAGCGGCGCCGTCTGCCTGTGTCTTGGTGTCGCCTGTCCATTCACCCGCCTGGCGCTTGATTCGTCCTGCGGCATCGTCCATGGTTCCCTTTACCTGGTCCTTGTCCATTTGTCCACCTCCGTGGAGATTTTCCGGTTCAGTTCCCGCGGGAACATTCTTTCGGTCTGGCGTCGTTCTCGTCCCGCGTCCTTCTTTTTCGGAGCTCATCCGAACAATTCAGCTCCCAGCCCGGCCTGACTGGCTATTGCCTCAAACCACCGGCCTGCGCCCCGAAACGAGCTGAAGAATCAGCACCACCACCGCCGCCAACAGCAGCAGGTGGATAAATCCTCCCAGGGTGTAGCTGCTTACCAATCCCACCAGCCACAGCACCAGAAGAATCACGAAAATTGTCCAAAGCATCTTTCCTACCTCCTGGGCCCTACCTCCTGGGCCCGGCTGATACCGCGTACCGGCCCGCTCTTGCGACAACAGACTCTTGGATTGCCACCCTGCAACCATGGTTGTTCGCCCGCTCACATCCGTGCATTTCCGATGGAAATACAACATTTACGCGGAGCCCGCATCGAAGCTCCTATCGCGTCGTGCGCGCGTTGGCGCGACGCCAGGAGAGCAACCATGCTGCTGCTTGCGATCATCCTCATCATCCTGATCTTCGGATTCGGCTATGGCGGCTATCGCGCCGGCCCGGGCTGGGGATATTACGGGGGAGGCAGCCTCAGCCTCATCCTGCTGATCGTGCTGATTCTGCTGCTGGCACGCATCATCTGAGTGCCAGGCCGCAGTTCCTGGTTCACAGTTTGTAGCTTGAATTAAGCCCACACGTTCCGGCAGATGCGTGACTGGCTACGACTGTGAACCGCGAACTGGGAACTGCTTTGCTCCCCGCTCTAAGCCTGCCGCCTCGTTCCCTTGTTCCCTCGTTCCCTCGTTCCCTTGTTCCCTCGGTCCCTGCCTTCCGATACACTCAAGATGTCGCAATGATTTCGTCTTCCCCGTCTTCCCCGCGCTTGCACGCGAGTGTTTTGTTCGCGCTGTTTTCGGTCGCGCTGCCCTGCCTCGCGCAGCAGGCTCCGACGCCTGAGCAGAAGTCGCAGCACAGCATGTCCGGCATCGCCGGCGGCATTGGCGCTCCCAATCAGTACGACGCGCAGCATCGCCCCATCACCATGGGAGGCTTTGTCCAGCCCGGTCAGGCGCCGGTGGTCTTCGAGGACATCACGAAAAAGGCCGGCCTCTCCGGCTGGATTCACAAGATGGGCTCGCCCCAGAAGAACTTTATTGTCGAAACCAACGGCTCCGGCGTCTGCATCATCGATTACAACAACGACGGCTGGCCCGACATTTACCTGGTCAACGGCGCCACGTTCGAATCCCTGGACGGCAAGGAAACTCCCCCCCACGCTGCGCTCTTCCGCAACAACCACGACGGGACCTTCACCGATGTTTCCAAGGAGGCCGGCGTCCAGAACGACCGCTGGGGCTACGGCTGCTCTGTCGCCGACTACAACAACGACGGCTGGTCTGATCTCTACGTAGGCAACTACGGCAAGAACCGCCTTTACCGCAACAACCACGACGGCACGTTCACCGACGTAGCCGAGGAAGCGGGCGTTGCCACCGATAACTGGACTCCCGGCTCCTCGTGGGGCGACTACGACGGCGACGGCAATCTCGATCTCTACGTCACCGGCTATGTCCACTTCGATCGCAACAACCTGCCCATCGCCGGCACCAAGGCCGTCGGCTATGCCCAGTGCCTCTATCGCGGCTTCGACGTCAACTGCGGCCCGCGCGGCCTTCCCGGCGAACCCGACCACCTCTATCGCAATGACGGCCACGGCCACTTCACGGATGTGACCGCCCAGGCCGGCGTCGAAGACAAAGACAAGTACTACGGCTTCACCGCCATCTTTATCTCCACCAACGCCGACGGCAGACCCGATCTCGTGGTGGGCAACGACTCCGAGCCGAACTTCTTCTACGTCAACAGAGGCAACGGCACCTTCGAAGACGACAGCTACGTCTCCGGTTTGGCCCTGAACAAGGACGGCCGCGAGATCGCTTCCATGGGCATTGCTCCCGGCGACTACGAGAACAGCGGCCTTGTCGACTTCTTCGTCAGCGACTTCGGAGACGATTACAAGGTCCTCTTCCACAACGACGGCGACGACAACTTCACCGACGTCAGCTATAAAGTGGGCGTGGCCCAGCCCACCATCCCCTTCGTCGGCTGGGGCGACGGTTTCATCGACTACGACAACGACGGCTGGCTCGATCTCTTCGAGGTCAACGGCCACGTCTATCCGCAAGTGGACCAGCACGACTGGGGCACAAGCTGGGCGGAGCGCTCGCTGCTCTTCCACAACGTGCCCGGCAAGAACCCCAAGGAGCGCGTGTTCGAGGAGGTCAAGCCGGTCATCGGCACCGGTCTGGCCGACGTGATTCCCGCCCGAGGCGCGGCCTTCGCCGACTTCTTCAATGACGGCAAAATCGACGTCATCATCAACCCCATTGACGGGCCGCCCGTCCTTCTTCGCAACGTGAATCCCGACCACCACCACTGGGTGGAGATGAAGCTGGTCGGCGGACCGCATTCGCCCCGCGACGCCACCTGCGCTACCGTTTTCCTGAAAGCCAATGGCATGCGGCAGCGCCAGGACGTGCTTTCGTCGGGCAGCTACATCGGGGCGAACGATCGGCGTCCCCACTTCGGCCTGGGCGATGCCACGGATCCCGGCATGGCCGAGATCCACTGGCCCTCCGGCGCAGTGGAATCCATCCGGCTACCGGCCGTCGACCGCATCTACACCATCGAGGAAGGCGTGGGCATCACTGCCGCCATGTGCAGCGGCGGCAAAACCTGCCCCGACTTCAAGCCGGTAAAGTCCGAACTGGTGAAGCCTCCGCGGGCCAAGCCGTTGACCCGCGCCGCCGCAGCGGCGAAGTAGTCACGGCCGCGAAGTGGCCGCGGGCACACCCCGCTACGCCATCGCGCTCAATCTCCCCTGCGCGCGGAAGCTCCCACCGGCTCGTGCTTGTGCGCCATCAGTTCCGCCGCTTTCGCCGCGATGTGCTCGGCGCTCACTTCCAATTCCTTTACCAGCTCCCATGGCGCCCCGGAATCGCCGAAGCGGTCCTTGACGCCGATGGCGGCGGTGAGAAAGGGATGCCCATACAGCCGGGGATCTTCTGTCAGCAGGGAGCTGACCCGCCCGGCCAGCGCGCCGATCTGATGCTCTTCCGCGGTGACGATTGCGCCGGTTTCGAGCGCCGCCCGAAGGATCGCCTCACGATCCATCGGCTTGAGCGTGTGCATATTGAGGATGCGGGTGATGTAGCCGTACTCCTGGCGCAGGATCCAGGCGGCCCGCATGGCCTCCGGCACCTCCGGCCCACAGGCGATAATGCTCAGGTCCTCGCCCTCGTCGCGGCAATCCTCGTCCAGCCGAGTCTCAAACGCATCCGCAAAACTGGCGTCCTCATGACGAAGCCGAATGCGATTTGCCTTGCCGAATACGAAGGGCGTGGTCTCGCCGGTGACAATCGGCGTGGCTTCCCGCGCGAAGCGAATGTACTTTGGCCCCTGATGCTGCAACAGAAGGTAGCTGGTTGCCTTGCGCGCCTCCACCGCGTCGCAGGG